>Ga0070741_10020349_pt1 | contig 10464 bp, 11 predicted proteins | sample Coa_R1_4_FD_66440 | JGI IMG/M metagenome (GOLD analysis project Ga0070741, IMG submission 66440) | Surface soil microbial communities from Centralia Pennsylvania, which are recovering from an underground coalmine fire - Coalmine... | ecosystem: Environmental > Terrestrial > Soil > Unclassified ... | reverse complement strand
CTCCCACTTCGCCGTGCCGAGCGGCCACGTGCCGTCGATCGGGAACGCGCTGACCGGCAGCTTGTCGCCATGGTTCGCGAGCATCACCGCTGTCACGCGCTTGACGAAGTCGGGCGCCTCATCGGCGACGATCGGCGGCAGGTGTCGTAAGGCGGTCGCGGACGCCGGCACCGCCACCTCGTAGAGGTGGGCGAGTGTCGCGTCGACCGCCTCGAAGTTCCGCTTGATGACCGCTTCGCCGCGTTTCTTGTAGGTCTTCTCGATCGTGTGCTTGATGTGCGCGATCGCCTCGTCCCGCGGCAGGACGCCCGAGATCGCGAAGAAGCAGGTCTGCATCACCGTGTTGATCCGCGTACCCATGTTGGCGGCCTTGGCGACGCCATACGCGTCGATCACGTAGAACCTGAGCCGCTTGTCGACGATCTCCTGCTGCACCTCGAATGGCAGTTCGTCCCAGACGTCGTCCGGTCCGTACGGTGAGTTCAGCAGGAACGCGGCGCCCGGGGCCGCGTGCTGGAGCACGTCGTACTTGTCGAGGAAGTTGTATTGATGGCAGGCGACGAACGATGCGTCCGAGACGAGATACGGCGCCTCGAACGGCGCCGGGCCGAACCGCAGGTGCGAGATCGTGATCGCGCCGGATTTCTTCGAGTCGTAGACGAAGTAGCCTTGCGCCCAGTTGTCGGTTTCTTCGCCGATGATCTTGATCGAGTTCTTGTTCGCGCCCACCGTGCCGTCCGCACCAAGTCCGTAGAACACGGCGCGTACCGACTTCGCCGGTTCGACCGTGAACGTCTCGTCCACCTTCAGCGACAAGCCGGTCACATCGTCGACGATGCCGACGGTGAAGCGCGGTTTCGGGTGTGGCTTTGCGAGCTCGTCGAACACCGCCTTGACCATCGCGGGAGAGAACTCTTTCGAGCCAAGGCCGTAGCGGCCGCCGATGACGCTCGCCTTAAAGGCTCGCGCGACATCCTCACCGCGTAGCGCGAGGCTTTCAGCCGAGCGTTCGGCCAACGCGGTCACGACGTCCTGGAACAGCGGCTCGCCGATCGCGCCAGGTTCCTTCGTGCGATCGAGGACGGCGATTCGCGTGACGCTCTTCGGCAGCGCGTCGAGAAACGCGTCGACCGCAAACGGGCGATACAGCTTGACGACGACGACGCCGATCTTTTCGTCGCGCGGCAGCGCCGCGATCGTCGAGCGGACGGTCGACGCGCCCGATCCCATGATGACGATGACGCGATCTGCGTCCGGGGCGCCGTAGTACTCGAACAGCGTGTGCGCGCGGCCCGTCTGTGCCGCGAAGCGGTTCATCACGTTCTGGACGATGGCCGGCGTGTCGGCGTAGAAGCGGTTGACGATCTCGCGGCTCTGGAAGAAGACGTCGGGGTTCTGCGCCGTGCCGCGGACGACGGGACGATCGGGCGTCAGCGCGCGATCGCGATGCGCCAGGATGCACGGTTCGTCGACGAGGGTACGCAGCGTGTCGTCGGTGATCCGTTCGATCTTCTGAACTTCGTGCGAGGTGCGGAACCCGTCGAAAAAATGCAGGAAGGGGATGCGCGCTTCGAGCGTCGCGGCGTGCGCGATAGCGGCCATGTCCTGCGCTTCTTGAACCGACGAGGATGAGAGCAGCGCGAACCCGGTCGGCCGAACCGCCATGACGTCGCTGTGATCGCCGAAGATCGACAGCGCGTGCGCCGCGACGGCGCGCGCTGACACGTGAAAGACGGCCGGCGTCAACTCGCCTGCGATCTTGAACATATTCGGGATCATGAGGAGCAGGCCTTGACTCGCCGTGAAGGTCGTCGCGAGACCGCCGCCCTGCAGCGCCCCGTGCACCGCTCCCGCGGCACCGGCTTCGCTCTGCATCTCGACGACGCTCGGCACTGCGCCCCAGAGGTTTTCGCGACCTGCCGCCGACCACGCGTCAGCCGCTTCCGCCATGCTTGATGAGGGCGTAATCGGATAGATCGCGATGACATCGCTCAGGCGATACGCAATATCCGCACAGGCGTCGTTCCCGTCGACGGTTGTCCACATACCCGCTCACACTGCAACCGGTGTGCTAGATCCGGAACACGCCGAATCGGCCTGATTTCGAGGAAACGCTGCCGGAAATTCGGCAGGCATCTGAAATAACCCGCAACTACTGCGAAATTTCGCGTGGCACCGCGATTGCGGAGTGGGCGAGTGCGCAATGTCCCTAAACGCCTGCGAACTCGAAATCGATTTGTTTTGTCACGGCATGCGCGTGCCGGCCGACGTGTCGCTGGCCGGATCGCGCGCGCTCGCGCGCACCCGCGCCGGGTTGGGCTCGGGGATCGAGCTCGCGATCCCGACGCACGCGCGCGTGAAGCCGGAAGTGTGGGTGAACGTGCCTGTCGTCGAGACATTCGCGCGTTCGTCACCGTACACGTTGAGCGGCAATCCCGACGCCGGCTATCGCGTCGTCGACGAACGGGATCAATCGACGTACGACGTGCGGCTGCCGAAGGAGCCGTCCTGGTATCGCCGGCACACGTCGCGTGACGTGCCGATGCACCGCATCGGCGTCTTGCAGGGCACGTATCTCGGGATTTACGTCAACCCGGTGTGCGCCTTCTGGACGGCGAAGCCGTCGCTCGCCTGCAAGTTCTGCACGACGGGTCGCAACATCGGCCCCAACGAGGTCGCCGAAAAGTCGATCGAGGATGTCGTCGAGACGTGCTGGGCGGCGAAAGAGGAATCGGGCATCACCTTTGTCCATCTGAATGGCGGATTCGAAGGGCCGCACGGCATCGCCCGCATCAAACCGTACGTCGAGGCGATCAAGCGAAAGGTCGGATTACTGGTCGGCGTGCAGCTCGCGCCCGAAACCGATTTTCGGCAGTACGACGAACTGGTCCGGCTCGGTGTCGATCACCTGTCGTTTTGCGTCGAGCTGCTCGATCCGCGCTGGTTCGAGCGCGTGTGTCCCGGGAAAGCGCGGTTCCACGGGCAGCAGCTGTACTTCGACGCGATGGCCTACTGCGTCGACCTGCTGCCGTACGGATCGGTGTCGGGTGAAATCATCGCGGGGCTCGAGCCGGTCGAGCACACGCTCGAGGCGATCGACCGCATCACCGCGATCGGCGCGTTTCCGACCGTCTGTATCTTCCGTCCCACGATCGGATCGGATCTCGAGAACTGGCCGGCGCCGACGTACGGCGAGATGCGACGCGTCATGGCGCATGCCTACGAGGCGTGCCGCCGCGTGCTGTTGCCCATCGGCGTGGCGCCGAACATCGAAGTGAGCCTCGTCGTGAACCCGGACGAGGCGTCCATGCTCGCGGAAAAAACTCTCGGGTATTTCGGGTACGAAGCGTACCGCCGCGTGTTGCGGCTGGCCGCTGGCCGTGTGTTCCGGCAACGAATGCGGCCACATTAGAAGGAGAGCAGAGGTATGCGGATCACACGCACGGCGGATTACGGCGTTCGGGTCATGAGCCGGCTGGCGGCAGCGCCGCTCGGCACGCGCATGACAGTGGCGGAACTGGCGCATGAGAGCCAGTCGACCGTGGCCTTCACGGGAAAGATCCTGCAGCGGCTCGTCGGCGCCCGCCTGGTGGTGTCGCACCGCGGTTTCGAAGGGGGCTTCGAGCTCGCGCGTTCGGCCGACCAGATCACGCTGCTCGACATCGTGCAGGCGCTCGACGGCAAGCTGTGTTTGAACGATTGCATGCCCGAAGGCGCAGGGTGCGATCGGGCCTCGACGTGCGCGGCGCACGGCGTCTGGAAACGCGCGCAAGAGGCGCTGGCGGCGGTGCTCGGGTCGCAATCGCTGGATCGGTTGGCCGCCGGGCCGCAAGTGGGGTGACGCCATGATCGATCGGCAAAAACTCGAGACGGTGTTGACGCGGCGATTTCCCGGCGCGACCCGATTGGAAGTCGCCGCGGCGGCCAACGCGATCATGGGCCTCGAGGACGAGTGGGAAGAAGTCAGCAGCGAGGCCGAGTTCGGGTACCAGTACGCCACGCGCTGCGTCGACATCTGTTCGATCGCACGCGAGGCCGAAAACGGCACTGAATTCAGGCTGTTGCGGCGCCGCGCGTCCGACTAATCGCCGGTGCCGGATTTCCGGCAGGAATCGCGGCATCGGCCGTGCATTGAGGAAGCGTCATGAGCGGAGGCACTGTGTCACGGGCGCTGCAGGATCGCTTCGAGGCGATCCGGCAGTCAGAGGTGGAACGGCTCGATAAGAAGCTGCGCGGGTTGAGCGACGATCATCGCCGGCTCGTCGAAGCGATTACCGCGGACGTCGTGCACGCCATCGCCGGCGTGCCGGCCGCCGCGCTGACCGGAGAGGTCCCGGAACCGGCGCTCGAAGCCGTCGTTCGCTTGTTCGCGCTCGACAGTGTCTAGCGTTGCCATCATCGGCGGCGGCATCAGCGGTCTGGCGGCCGCCTTCGAACTCGCGTCGCGCAGCGTGCCGTTCGTGCTCTTCGAGCGCGGACCGCGCTGCGGCGGCGTCATCCGCACCGAAACCATTGACGGCTACATCATCGACGCGGGTCCCGATGCGCTGCTGACGCAGAAGCCGGCCGCGCTCGCGCTCTGCCGCGAGCTCGGGATCAGCGATCGCCTCGCCTCGCAACACGCGCGGCACACCTTCGTCGTCCGCGACGGTCGGCTGCAGCGGCTGCCGGAGGCGTCGGTCTTCGGGATTCCGCAGCAGTGGGCGCCGTTCGTGACGACGCGCGCGTTTTCGCTGGCGGGGAAGCTGCGGATGGCGGCGGAGTGTGTCATCCCATCGCACCCGCCGGCTGGTGACGAATCGATCGCGTCGTTCATCGGTCGCCGCTTCGGTCGGGAGGCGGTCGACTATCTCGCCGAGCCGCTGCTCGCCGGTATCCATGGCGGCGACCCCGCGAAGCTCTCCATGCGCAGCGCGTTCCCGCGCTTCCTCGAACTCGAGGCCAAATCCGGCAGCGTGATTCGCGGTCTCCGGTGCCAGAGTGCTCTGACACCTCAGACACCTCGGAGTGGTCAGACCCCGTTTGTGGCGTTGCCGGGAGGGATGGCGGAACTGACGGAGACGCTGCTGCAGAAATTGCCGGCGGGATCGATACGAACGGAGGCGGTGGTGGACGACGTGTCGCCGTCACCGGACGGCTATCTGCTGCGGATGACTGACGGTACGCGCGTCATCGCCCCCGCCGTCATCGTCGCCACGCCGCCGCGCGTAACGTCGACGATCGTACGGGGCATCGACGACCGTCTGTCGGCGTTGTGCGCGCAGATTCCGTCGACCTCCGCCGTGACCGTCGCGCTCGGGTACGCACGGACCGCGATCCGCCATTCGCTGAACGGCACTGGCTTCGTGGCGCCGCGGTGTGAAACGCTCAGTATCCGCGCGGCGAGTTGGGTGTCGTCGAAGTGGGGCGGACGCGCGCCCGCGGACCGAGCGTTGCTGCGCGCCTACGTCGGTGGCGCCTCGGATCCGACGGCAATCGATCGGCCGGACGCCGAGATCGTCGGTCAGACGATTCACGATCTGCGGAAGCTACTGAACATCCACGGTGATCCCGAACTCGTGCGCGTCTATCGCTGGCGCGATGCGACGCCGCAACTCGTCGTCGGACATCAGGCGACGATGGCCGAAATCGAGCGTCGGCTGCCGGCGCATCCCGGGCTGGCCATCACCGCGTCAGGATTTCGAGGGACCGGCATCGCCGATGCGGTCAGCGATGCACGACGGCAGGCCGCGGCGATCGCCGCGAACGTGGACGTCAAAGCCTACAACCTCGCACTTACAACTTAGAGCGGGCGTCGGAGATCAGCGACCGGACTTTCTCGGCCTGCGGATAGTTCGGCGTCGTCTTCAACAGCGTTTCCCACGCCTCGACCGCGCCGCGGTAGTCCTTCTTGCCGTCGGCGCGCACGACGCCGAGGTTGAACAGGGTCTGTGCGTGATTTTTGTCGATCGCGAGAGATTTTTCGTACTGCGACAACGCCGCGTCAATGCGTCCCGTGTACCACAATGCGGTGCCGAGATCGGTGCTGACGTTGATGTCGGACTGGTTGAACGTCAGCGCGCGCTGGTAGTACGGAATCGCATCGTCGTACTTCTGAGCGTCGTAGAAACGGTTGCCCGCATCCACGGCTTCTCCAAATGTTTGCATCGACGAGGCGGGTGCCGCGACCGGCGCAACAGCGGCCGTCGGCGCAGCCACGAGGGGCCGCGAACTGCTGTTGTTCATCGCGATGATGTATCCGGCAAGACCGCCAATGACGATCAACGCGACGGCGTTGACGATCCAGGCATACTGATTCGAGGGTTCGATCCGTTCACGCATGCCGGCATGACCAGCACACGCCGTGCCTACGTCGCTGCCGGAACTCCGGCAGTCGGCAGCAGGATGCTTACGATCGTGCCGCCGCCTTCTGCCGGCCTGATATCGATCGTGCCGCCGTGGGCTTCGACGACGCGCCGCGCGATGGGGAGGCCGAGACCGGTGCCGCGATGCTTGGTGGTGAAGAAGGCGTCGAAGGCCTTCGCGCGCACCTCGTCCGGCATCCCGGGACCGCGATCGCGAATCGAGACCGTATAGCCTTGGCCGTCGGACGAGAGGTGGACGTCGATGGCGCCGGTCCCACCCATCGCCTGCGCGGCGTTCATGATCAGGTTCTGAAACACGATCCGCAGTTGCTCCGGGTCGCCCATCAGCGGCTCCGGTCGACCGATCACGTTGAGCGAGACGCCGCCGAACTGCGGATCGCGGCGGAGCAGATCGTTGGTCGTGTCGATGAGCATCCGCAGATCCACCGTCTCCCGTTTCGGCGGCCGCGGCCGCGCGTAGAGGAGCAGGTCCTGCACGATGCCGTTGAGCGCGTCGAGCCGCCCGATGATTTCGGCGATGACCGCTTTGTCGCGCTGCTCGGCCGGCATGCGCGACGCAATGACCTGCAGGGCGCCTCGAATGCCGGCGATCGGATTCTTCACCTCGTGCGCGACGATCGCCGCCATCTCGCCCAGCCGCGTCAATGCCGCCTGCTCCCGCAGTTGCTCCTCCTGTCGTTTTCGCGCGGTGATTTCGTAACGAATCGCCATGTACTGATACGGCTTGCCGCGTGCGTCGAGGAAGGGAACGATCGTCGTGTCGACCCAGTAGATCGACCCATCTTTCGCGCGATTCCGAATCTCGCCGCGCCAGACCTCGCCGCCCGCGATGGTCGTCCACAGGCTGCGAATGAACTCCTTCGGGTGGTAGCCGGAGTTCAGGATCCGATGATCCTGGCCGAGCAGTTCGTCGCGCGAATACTTCGACACCTCGCAGAACTTGTCGTTGACGTACGTAATCGTGCCGCGCGTGTTCGTCGTGGCGACGATGGCGGATTGGTCGAGGGCGTACTTGACGTCGTGGATGTCGCGCGTGCTCGTATGCAGTTCGACCGCCGTCGTCCGCAAGCGATAAATGATCCACGCCGTCGCCCAGACCACTGTCAGCGCGATGACGCGATTGGCAATCGTTTGCGGAGTCAGGTCGGCGAGCGGAACGGCCAGCGGCCGAAGCACAATCAGCAGCGAAGAGATCCACGCGCCGTAGATCGCCAGCCGTAACGGTCCGGCGCCAGAGACAATCAGCAGCGGAATCGCGTAGAGTGAGCCGATGCCGGTGCCAATCGGCGCGAGGACATCGATCGCCAGGATGACCAGCATCAGCACGTTCGCGAAAGCAAGCGGGACAGGACGGATCCTGGTGGGCATCGATGATTGGCGCGGGTTTTGAAGTAATTGCGTGTGTACCGAGTATCGTAGTGCAGCCAATACCCGATCAACCGCGAGAAATTTCCCCCATGGTCAAAAATTCCCCAGCGCTAAGGGTGTTGGTCGTCGACGACGAGCCCTTGATCCGATGGTCGCTGGCGGAGACGCTGGTCGACCAGGGCTACCAGGTCGTCGAGTCAGGGGATGCGAAGAGCGCCCGCAGCGCGGTGCGCGATTCGTCGCGGGCGTTTGACGTCGTGCTGCTCGACTTCCGCCTGCCGGATTCGGAGGACCTGGGTCTGCTCGCGTCGCTGCGGCAGTCGTCGCCGAGCTCTCAGATCATCCTGATGACCGCCTTCGGGACGCCCGAGGTGGTGCGCGGCGCGCTCGACCTGGGCGCCTACAAAGTCGTGAGCAAACCCTTCGAAATGCACGATCTGGCACTTCTCGTCGCCCAAGCTGGCGCGTGCCGCTAAAATAAGCCTGCTCAATGCAGGTTCCTACCATTCTTGTCGTCGATGACGAGCAGCTGATCCGCTGGTCGTTGAATGATCGCCTGACGCACGAAGGCTATCGGGTTGTCGAAGCCGGTACCGCGGCCGAGGCGATCGAGAAGCACGCCGAGGGCGTGGACCTCGTGCTGCTCGATTACAAACTGCCAGACGGTGATGGCCTGTCGGTTCTCAAGAAGATCAAAGAGTCGAATCCCGACACGCTCGTCATCCTGCTGACGGCGTATTCGACTGTCGACACCGCGGTCGAAGCGATGAAGCACGGCGCGTATCACTACGCGAACAAGCCGTTCAACCTCGACGAGATCGCGCTGCTCGTCGAGAAAGCGCTCGAGACGACGCGGTTGCGGCGCGAAGTGAAGGCGCTGCGCGCGACACAGGCGCAGCCCTACAGCCTCGATCGGATCGTCGGTCGCAGCAAACCGGTGCGGGACGTGAAGGGGCTGCTGCAGAAAGTGGCGGCGAGCCCGGCGTCCACCGTGCTGTTGACGGGCGAGAGCGGCACCGGCAAGGACCTCGCGGCGAAGGTGCTGCACTACCAGAGCGACCGCGCGTCGCGCCCGTTCATGAACATCACGGTGTCGGCGCTGCCGGAAACGATCCTCGAGAGCGAGCTCTTCGGGCACGAACGCGGGGCGTTCACCGACGCGCGTCAGCAAAAGCGCGGGCTGCTCGAGTCGGCCGACGGGGGAACCGTGTTCCTCGACGAAATCGGCGAGATGGCGGTCGGCATGCAGGCGAAGCTGCTGCGGTTTCTCGAGGAGAAAGCGTTCAAACGCGTCGGCGGCGTCAACGACATTCGCGTCGACGTGCGCGTGATCGCCGCAACGAATCGCAATCTCGAAGACGAAGTGAAGAAAGGCCGTTTCCGCGAGGACTTGTACTACCGCCTCAACGTGCTGCCGATCGTCCTGCCGCCGCTGCGCGCGCGCACCGAAGACATCCCGGAATTGATCAAGTACTTCGTCGACGCGTACAACAGCGAATTCAAGAAGCGCGTGAAGGGCGTGTCCGACGATGCGATGAAACGGTTGCAGACGTTCGGATGGCCGGGCAACATCCGGGAATTGCGCAACGCCGTGGAGCGCGCGATGCTGCTCGTCGACGGTGACGAACTGAAGGCTGAACACTTCCCGGTCGTCTCCGGCGCCGGCTCGGCGAAGCTGACCGAAGGCGTCGACCTGCCGGCCAACGGCATCGACCTCGAGCAGTTGGAACGATCGCTCGTCGTCCAGGCACTCGAGCGCAGCCAGTGGAACCAGACGCGCGCCGCCGCGTTGCTCGGCCTGAACCGCGATCAGATCCGGTATCGGATCGAGAAGTTCAACCTCGAAAAACCCGCCGCGTCGTAGGAATCCGCGGCCATGGGGAATAGTCCCCGCGCCGCGGACCGCTCGGCCTCGTTTCTCACGAAAATCCGCCAGTTTTTCCGGTTTTCCGGCGCGCCGCTGCTGGCATACCAGTTGCCCTATGGGCCGGCATGGTTACACGAGAGCGCGTCGAAGCCGTTCTGGAGCGGGTCCGTCCGTTTATGCAAGCCGATGGCGGCGACATCGAGCTCGTCGAAGTCGCCGGCAATTCGGCAGACGTGAAGCTGACCGGCATGTGCGCCGGCTGTCCGAGCGCACATATGACGCTCTATCTTGGCGTCGAGACGGCGCTCCGGGAAGAAATCCCCGAATTCGAAAACCTGCGGTTGCTCTGAGGGACGCGATGACTCCTGCGCTGATTACGATGGACTCGGTGGTTGTCGGCCGAAGCGCGCGCATGCGCGCGGTGTTCGAGTTCCTGCGCGTCATCGGGAACAGCGACAGCACGGTCCTGATCACCGGCGAAAGCGGCACCGGCAAAGAAGTGACCGCGACGCTCATTCACCAGCAGAGCCGCCGCAAGCATCACCCCTTCGTCGCGGTCAGCTGCGCACTCTTTTCCGAGACGCTCATCGAGAGCGAACTCTTCGGTCACGAGCGCGGCGCGTTCACCGGCGCGATCAAGGATCGACCCGGTCGGTTCGAGCTCGCCGACGGGGGCACCATCTTCCTCGACGACATCGACGACGTGCCGCTGTCGATGCAGGTGAAGCTGCTGCGTGTGCTGCAGAACCGAACGATCGAGCGCCTTGGCGGCACTCGAACCGTTCCGGTCAACGTCCGCGTCCTCGCCGGCAGCAAGAAGGATCTGAAGAACATGGTCGCGGAAGGCAAGTTCCGCGAAGACCT
>Ga0070741_10020348_pt1 | contig 10465 bp, 11 predicted proteins | sample Coa_R1_4_FD_66440 | JGI IMG/M metagenome (GOLD analysis project Ga0070741, IMG submission 66440) | Surface soil microbial communities from Centralia Pennsylvania, which are recovering from an underground coalmine fire - Coalmine... | ecosystem: Environmental > Terrestrial > Soil > Unclassified ... | reverse complement strand
CTTCTAGATGGCCCCGGGAAAGTCCTTTGATTCTAACGCATCGCCGAGCTTTTCGTCCGCCCGTTTGATCGTCGGGCGGCTTTTTGCCCATACCATCCGGCGTCGCTGCTGCTAGAATTCGACATGTGCAGACGAGCAGTAGCCGCCGATCTTGAAGACGGCCGCCGATAACCCTCCACTGTTTCGCGGCCTGACGGAGGCCGAGGCCGCCGAGCGCAAGGCGCGCGGACAGAGCAACGTCTACGTCTCCAGCACCAGCCGCTCCTACGGCACAATCATCCGCCAAAACGCCCTCACCCCGATCAACATAACCCTGTTTTCGATATGCATCGGGCTGATGGTGCTGCGCCTCTTCGGGGATGCCGCCATGACGGCAAGCCTCGTGGTCGCCAACGTCGTCCTCGGCGCCTTCCAGGAGATACGCGCCAAGCGCAAGCTCGACCAGATCTCGCTGCTGACGCGGCCCACAGCCACCGTCATCCGCAACGAGAAAGAGCGTGTCGTGCCGCCGGACGAGATCGTTCTGGGCGACCTGCTGCTCGTGAACGCCGGCGACCAGTTCCTGGTGGACGGTGAGGTGTTCTCTTCCAACTCGCTGATCGTCGACGAGTCGCTCTTGACGGGCGAATCGGACGTCATCCCCAAGCAGCCCGGCGACCCTGTGTACTCCGGCAGCTTCTGCATGGGCGGCGCCGGCACCTATGTGGCCCGCAAGGTCGGAAAAGATAGCCTGGCGCAGACGCTGACCGAGCAGGCCCGCGAGTTCCGCAACGTGCAGACGCCGCTACAGCGCGAGGTGGGGCTGGTGCTGCGGGTCATGGCGGTTGTCGTGGTGGCGTTGGGGGTGCAGGTGGTAGTCGGCAACAGCCTCTCGTTGAAGGAGAACGTGCGCGCGGCGGCCGTCCTGGCCAGCCTGGTGCCCCAGGGCCTCTCCTTCATGGTCACGGTGACCTACGCCATGGCTGTCGTGCGCATGGCGGGCAGCGGCGCCCTCATCCAGCGCATCAACGCCGTCGAATCGACAAGCAACGTCGATCTGCTCTGCATGGACAAGACCGGCACGCTGACCACCAATCAGCTCGCTCTGGAGGCGCTGGAGCCGATTCCCCCGCAGGAGGAGTCGCAGGTCCGCGCCGCCCTCGGCAGCTTCGCCCACAGCAGCAGCGTAGACAACCGCACCATCGAGGCGATCCGCGAGGCCTGCCTGGGCGAGGCGTTGCCAGTGCGAGAGGAGGTGCCGTTCTCGTCAGAGCTGAAGTGGAGCGCGCTGGCCAGCGGCGCCGCGATCTATGCGCTCGGCGCGCCGGAGGTCCTGCAGCAAGCGCTGGAACCCGGCAGCGATGTCTCGCGCAAGGTGGCACCGTGGGCGGAGCGCGGCATGCGCGTGCTGCTGTTCGCTTCGGCGCCGGCCTCCAGCGGTCTACGCAACGGCAGCGGAGAGCCCCGGCTGCCCGCGAGTCTGAAGCCCCTGGCGCTGGTCGTCCTGCGGGACGAGCTGCGACCCGCCGTGAAAGAGACGCTCGACCATTTCGCCAGAGCGGGCATCGGCCTCAAGATCATCTCCGGCGATAACCCGGAGACCGTCGCGGCGCTGGCCCGCCAGGCCGGCTTTCCGGCCGACCTCACGGCTGTCTCCGGCCTGGAGCTGAACGGTATGAGCGACCGCGAGCTGGAACGCGTCGCAGAGAGCGCGACCGTCTTCGGAAGAGTGGCACCGCAGCTCAAGGAGCGCCTGATACGGGCGCTGCGGCACCGCCGGCACTATGTCGCCATGATCGGCGACGGCGTCAACGACGTGCTGGCACTCAAGCAAGCCAACCTCAGCATCGCCATGCGCGGCGGCGCCCAGGTGACCTCGAACATCGCCGACATGGTGCTCTTCGACAATTCGTTCGCTACCCTGCCGAAGGCGTTCCTTGAGGGGCAGCGCATCCGCCGCGGCATGACCGATATCATCCGCCTCTTCCTGGTGCGTACCCTCTACGTGGCGCTGATCATCTTCGGGACCAGCCTCTTCGCCCACGCCTTCCCGACCACGCCGCGGCAGAACGGCGTCCTCGCCTTTCTGACCGTAGGCATTCCAACCCTGGCCCTCGCAGCCTGGGCGAGGCCGGGCACTACGCCGCGGCAGCTGGTGCTATCGAGCGGGCGCTTTGTCGTCCCGGCCGCGATCTCGATCGCCTGGGTGGGCCTGATGGTCTACGAGTTCTATATATCGACAGGCGGCGAAGTTATCGCCGCCCGCAGCGCCCTGACAACGGTGACTGTGCTCTGCGGCCTCATCCTCATCCCCTTCGCCCAGCCGCCCCATCCGGCGCTTGTCGGCGGCGCGCCGCTCAACGGCGATTGGCGGCCCACCATCCTCGCTGGCCTGCTGTTGGTGCTCTACGTCGTGATCCTGGCGTTACCCACGTTGCGAGATTTCTTCGAGCTGGAAGTGTTGAGCCTGCCAGAGTACGCGATCATCGTCCACGTAGTCATTAGTTGGGCCGTCATCCTGCGTGCTTTCTGGCGCATCGACCCCAGGCCCGTTCTCCAGACGCTGAGGCGCTCCTAGACGGCCCGTCTGCCCAGTGAGGTCAAATACCGGTCGAGACGCCGATGACCTTGCCCAATCCAAAAGTCACCGCGGTTGCCGCCGCACCAATGAAGAGTTGACGAAGTCCGCTCAGCAATGGATTTCGGCCAGTGAACATGGTGAGAATAGCTCCGATGCCGAATAGTGCGATCGAGGCTATGACCAGGCTGCCGGCGATTTGAATGAATCCCGCCCCGGTAAAGAAGGGTATGACCGGCAAGGCTGCCCCGATTGCAAAAGCAAGGAATGAGCTAATCGCCGCTCCCCAGGGTGAGCCCAGCTCTTTCGGATCGAGGCCCAGCTCCTCACGGACCAGCGTGTCCAGGGCAATATCGGGCCTGCTTAGCAGCTGTTCAGCGATGCGCTTGGCGTCTGCAGCAGGCAACCCTTTCGCGCGATAGATCTGGACCAACTCCTCAAGCTCTTCGGCTGGTGTGACCATTAGCTCTGCCGACTCCAGGTCGATCTGCCGCTCCAAGAGCTCTCGCTGAGCCCGCATGGAAACGTATTCGCCGGCAGCCATTGATGATGCGCCGGCAAAAAGCCCGGCCAGGCCGGCGAGGACGACGAACTTCGAATCGGCCTGGGCGCCAGAGAAGCCCATGACCATACCGAGGTTCGAGAGGATGCCGTCGCTGACACCGAAAACAGTGGCGCGCAGGGCGCCGCCGCCTCCCGATCGGTGCCAGCGCTCGGCCCCGCGGGCGCCTATGGTTATCTCGCTGAGGACTCGAGCGTGTGATCGCTCGTCGGCGGCCAACGGCTCTGTGACGCTGCCTTCCTCCTGGTACTCTTTCGTTCCGGATAGCTCCAGGCCTTGCAGGACCGGATAGACGACCTGCGGGCCAGCCAGGCGAGCCACAAACTTCAACAGCTTATTGCGGAAGCTCTCCCGGTGTGGGGGTATTGCTATGCCCAGCCTCTGGAGGCTTCTCGCCATGATCCTGGCGTGCTTTGCCTCCGTGTCCGACATTTCCGCGAGAATGCTGCTGCGGTTCGGGTCAGGCTCAAGGCTTGAGAGGTATGCGTAGAGGGCTGCTCCGTCCAGCTCGCCGCGCAAATTGGCGAGGAGGAGGCGCGGCTCTGGCGCGGCCAATTCCTTCGGCCGGCTGGGGACAACCTCGCGGTCGTCGTTGGTTGTTGGCGGCTCGTGTGGCATGGACAAGAGAGAGTGACGCTATCCGCTCAATTCTACGCGGCAACCATCATCCAATGCATTGCCAGCGGTCAATAGGCCCGGATGAGCGGGGGCCCCAGGAACAAGTCCCGGGGCCCCTTTTCCGGCTCCGCCTCAGCTCACGTTCCCGCCAAGCCAGCGTCACCATCGCTGTGTGGACCGGTCGCCGTCTTCGGCGGACCGTGGTCCCTGTTGTTCGCGACCCTCTGCGGGTCAGGAGCCTGGAGCCGGGTCTGCCTGCGCTCCTTGAGCGCTCCCACTGTACATCGGCGGCCATCTCCTCCGTTTCTCTGCACTTTCATTATGTCCGCCGCAGCCAGACGCCAACAGTGCCATTCGGCCCTTAAGGTGCGAAACCGCGTCGCATCGTGTTCTCCGTAATGAGGCGCGGCTGCATGAATTGCCGCACGTAGTCCGGTCCGCCCGCTTTCTCGCCGAAGCCCGACCGCGCGAAGCCGCCGAACGGCTGTCTGCCGACCTGCGCCCCCGTGATCCTGCGGTTGACGTAGAGGTTGCCCACCCGAAACGACGACCGCGCTCGCTCGATGTTGCGCGGGTTGCGCGAGAAGACGCCGCCTGTCAGGGCGTAATCCGAGTCGCTCGCGAGGATGAGCGCCTCCTCGAAGCTGGCGGCGCGGAAGATAGCCAGCACCGGACCAAACACCTCCTCGCGGGCCAGCGGCGAGTCCAACGGCACGCCCGTCACCACGGTCGGCGGCACGTAGCAGCCTTCGACGGACGGGACGGTCGCTTGCGCCGCAATGCGGGCGTAGCTCTTCGCGCCCAGGATGTAGCCCTGCACCTTCTTCCGTGCCGCGGTCTTGATCAGCGGCGGCACCTGGGTCGCGGGGTCGTGCGGCGGCCCCACGACTAGACTCTCGACAGCGTGGCAGAGGCGCCCCAGCGCCTCGTCGTAGGCGGCGCCGACGATGATGATCGCGTTCTTGCCGCCCATCTCGGCGATGACGCGCTTGACTTGGCGCTGGCCTGGCGCCATTCGTGCTGCTCGCTCGACCAGCGCCAGCCCTACCTCAGATCCGGGGCCTGGCAGGTATTGCAGGACACCCTCCGGGCTGCCGGTCGCGGCCTCCATGAGCCGCTGCTGCCACCAGACCGGCGTCAGGAGAAACGGCGGATGCGAGACCTCAGCCTAGGTCCAGCGCTCGGTCAGCGCCTGAGTCTCGGAGTCCGGCTCGCTCGCGGTCATCACCCTATATGGTAGCGCTGCAAGCTCCGCAAGGATAACACCGCCGCGGTACGGCGTACCGCGAGACAAGGAGCTGAAGAACCGGGTGCGAAAACTAAAGGTCGGAGCCGGCAGAGGAACGTTTGGGCCAGGGTGCGGGCGGCTGGAATCTGGCTACGGAGAAGCCCAAGAGCAGCGGCACGTTAAACCCGTAGACAAACAGGCCCATGCTCAGCATGACCAGTAGCTTGCCGCGGACGTGATCGACAACGAATGCGTATTCGATCATGCCTACTGAAACTGCCTGCGCCAGCAGGGCCCAGCCGGCGACCTGCACGAACCTGTCCCAAGCGAATTCCTTGATCTGGCTGACCAGGATCGCATTGATGACCATGACCACGTAGGCGGAGCTGATAAGCACAAAGGGGAACGGAAGCGGTGCCCTGTCCGGCAAGTAGGCGACGCTGAAGACGCCCGCGCTGACTATCAGGATGAACGTTAGTATGGCCAGCTGCTGAACCGGCGGGAACTCCCGCTCTTCTTCCTGGGTGGAAGGGGCGTGTTCCGCGGACTCGCTGATCACCAGGTGCCCAGCTTGGTCATGATGATGAGGGTGGACAGCTGCATGATGCCGGTGATGCCGGCGGTGTAGACGAATATCCGCATTAGCTTGCCGATGCGCTCCGGGTTCGGTCGCGCCTTCTTCAGCTCGAACAGGACGGCGATGTTGGCCGGCTCCAGGATGCCGAGCGCGATCACTGTCATCACGCCGACCACCACGTACGAGGCTGTCAGCCACCAGTGATCCGGATACTCGACAAAGAGAAAGCCTGTTACCCGCGCCAGCTGCAAGCCGGAAGCGAGGGTCATTGTCACCAGTGTTGGCATGAGGACGATCATCTTGGGCATGAAGCGAGTCGAGAACTCGATGCGAGCCTGCACCGGCAGGCGCCCGATGATCGGGCCGACGATCAGGCCGACGAAGAGGTCGATGCCGGTCCAGAGTCCGCCGCCGACAACGTGGAAGAACTCCAGCGCCCAAACCTTGTTGCTGGCTATCGAGGCGATCAACCCGACGACGACCAGCGCAATAATGGGCAACGCCTTTACCGGGACGATCTCGAACTCGGGGACGCGCGGCGGTCCCTGGACGGTTGGTGCAGCCGGCGCGCCGATTACTTGTGCTTGAGTAGCCATCGTAACATCACCTATCGATTTCTTAATCGAGCCTATCCAGTGCTTGCGTTTATTTATCGGATATTCTCTGCGATTCGTCAAGCATCCCCTAACGGAACATTACGGGTGCCCGAAGCTACGGCAGGCTATCGGCGACTCTTGTGGCGGTGAGTCAGTGCGTGGAGAAGCCAGGAGTGCAGGTGGTCAAGAGTGCCATCGTGATGGGAGCGATCCGCACCCTGATCTGACGGGCCGACCCAGGTAAGCCGGCGGATACCGTAGATCAGCAATCCCACGGCCAGGACCCCAGCCCCTATCAACATCTGGGTACTGGTTGCCTGCAGGGTCAAATAGATGGCACTGGCGGCTGCAAGCACAAGCAAGGGTCTGAGGGCCGGGACGTGCAGCGCGAACTCCGGCTGTCGGCTCACCAATCGCAACGCTGAGAGCGCCGTCATCAGATAGCAGAAGCTGAGGAAGAAGACCGCAGTCGAGAGCAGGCCTCGAATGTCGAACATCGTGGAGAGCACGACCGCCGAGCCCGCCTGGAAGGCGAGACCGACGTAGGGGGTGCCGAACCGGGGGTGAAGCCTGGCGAACGGCGGCGGGAAGAAGCCATCGGCAGCTAAGGCGTAGCTCAGCCGTGAAAGGCTTAGCATGAAGACGACGAATACGCCGGCGATCGAGATGAGGGCGCCCGCGCTCATGAACCGCACCCCCAGGCCCGTCGGCAGACCAAGGCTGTTGCAGATGCCGCCCATGACCGCGGCCAGAGGATGGGCAGAGTTAGCCGTCTCCTGCCAGGGCAGACCCATGACCACGGCCAGGACCGTCAGCAGGTAGAAGACCGTCGCGACGGTCACACCGATGGCCAGGCCCAGAGGCAGGCTGCGCCGTGGCGACCGCACCTCCGCGGCCGGCAGCACTGCGAGCTCGAATCCGGCGAAGGCCCAGAAGATCGGTAGCACAGCCTGGCCAAGGCCGCTCCAGCCGAGCGGTGCGAACGGCGAGAGGTTGTCGCCGGCGTGGCCAGGCTTGGCGAAGACCAGGACTACAGCCAGGACGATAAGGAAGGCTAGTGGCACCAGCTTCGCAACGGTGAGCACATCATTCGTACGCGCTCCCTTGCGTACGCCAATCAGGTTGACGGACGTCACAGCTCCAATCAGTCCCAACCGTAATGCGACAACCGCCGGCTGTGGCAAATCGACGGTCAGCGCCTGCAAATAATTCACGAAGGCCAGCGGAAAGGCGGAAAGCGCGACCCACTCGCCTGCGTAAAGCGCCCAACCTGTCAGGAAACCGGCCAGCGGCCCGAACGAGGCGTGCGCATACGAATACGAGCCACCAACCTCCGACTTGATGGCCGCGCACTGCACGAACGCCAGCGCGATCAAGGCGGCCAGCACGCCGGCGAGCAGCCAGGCGACCACCTGCGCCGGTCCGAGGAGGCGTGCGCCCATGGCCCCCACGACGTACACGCCATCGCCGATGATGGCGCCGATCACCAGGAGAGTGAAGTCCGGTAGGCCGAGCTCGCGTCGGAAGGGCCCGCTTGCTGCCGTTTCAGTCAACTGCCCGATCGTAAGGGTCTCGGTGCGTCCGCGCATCACGGCAGCAGTGTCCCCAACAAGACGATCGCGAAGCCCTGGGCACACAAGCCATCGATAATGGCTTGCAGCACCGGGCCGTCCTGGGATACGAAACCGACGTGGAAGACGTAGATCGCGCCCGGCTCCGCCAGCGAGATACCACGAGCCTCGCTGGCGACCACATACGTGGTCACCTCACGATCTCGAAGGGAAGCTGGTCGCGATAGCGCTGCGCCAGGATTGCCAGGCCAATCAAGCTGACCCCGACCAGCCCAAGCGCCAGAGGCAGGAACGGGCTGCCGCTGAACGTCTCCGCGATCAGGCGGAAGATGAGGATATAGACGCCTGCAACGCCGGTCGCCAGGAACATGACCTGCCGCAGGGCGGCGCTCAAGGCGATGAAGGACACGAAGATGAAACCGTAGCCCAGGGCATAAGCCGCGTTCCACTCCACCATTGTCAGCATGGTAGTGCAATAGAGAAACGCAGCCTGGCCGCTGATCCCGAACCAGAGTGAGTGCTCCGGGAGCCGGACACGCCTGGCTAACTGCCCCGCGATGATTAGCGACGCGCCGGCTGCGGAGACCATCCACAAGTAAATGAGCTCCGGCTCTGATCCGTTATAGTCGCCGGCCCGCCACCAACCGGTCGCCGTCCCTACCAGAGCCAGCCATTGCAGCGAGACCGCCAGGCTGACCATGCCGACGCCGGTGCTGAGCAGCACCGCCAGCATAACCGCCAGCGAGGCGGTCTGAATGATCGTCGCCTGAGCCAGCATCGACTCGTCGAAGATGGCGCCCTTCTCCGGACCGGCAAACAGATCGCCGATGGCGAAGAAGAGCAGCGGCGTTATGCCGACAGCGATGGTGACCAGGGCGCCTCCGCCACGCTTGTATGGCGTGCGCCTGAGCACGAACACTGACATGGCCGCCAGGAGCGCCATTCCCACGGCGACAACGGATAGGCGGCTTTCCTTCGTAAAGTCTGACCAGTTGATCGCCCCGAACACGCCTAGTGCCAGCAACGCCAAGGACGTGCCCATGTAGTAGAGGATCGTCGGCGCATTCAAGCCTTCGCGGAACTCAAGGGGAGCTGGCTCTATGCCCTCCTGCTGGAGGATCGAATGCAGCTCAGACTCCTGTATCAGGCCCTTCCTGGCCCATCGCTTCAGGTCCGATTCCGTGAAGGTTGGGGCGCGCTTCGGTGTGGCTAACATGTTGCGGCCTTCTTCTTGTGATCGACTCACGATCTCCTACGCCGCCCTGGCGAAATCCGCCTCGACCGGGTGGACCAGCCGCTCGAAATCACTGTACTTCATGGAGATCGTATCGGTGTGGGTGCCCGCCTGGAAGAGAATCGACTCGTCATCCGCCAGCGAGCGGTCAACGAACACGGTGAGGCCGTAGAGATTGCCGAACGGCGGCATGGCACCGACTTCGCAGTCCGGGAATACGGGATCGAACTCATCCTCCTTGGCCAGTCGCAGCTCGCCAAAAAGCTCGTGCGCCCGCTGCAGGTCCACCTGGTGGGATGCCGGCAGCGCCAGCATCATCATCTTGCCGCCGGCGAAGACCATGACCACCTTGGCCACTGCCTTGCCGGTGACGTGCTCCGACTCTGCCAGCTCCTGCGCCGTGTAGGCCACAGGGTGATGGTGCACAGTGAACGGCACCTTGTGCTCACGCAGGTATTGTTCCAACTTCTCTTTGCAGTTCATTGAAGTCTCCTTCCACCGGGCGGCGGCCCAATCGCTGGTCTCCTGTTGGACCGTCGCCCATCGCGTTTGGGCGGCGTTAAGCCGCCGTCTTCACTTCGATCCGCTTCTTCTCTTCGACTGTGCCCATCGGTATATCAACCTCCAGTACGCCATTGCGGAACTGCGCCGTCGCTTGTGCCGGATCAGCGCCACCGGGGATTGCCACCTTGCGCATGAAGCGACCGTAGCGGCGCTCGGTCCGATAGTAGTCTTCTTCCTTGACCTCGCGCTCGGCCTTCTTTTCGCCGCTGATCGTCAACATGTCGCCGCTGACGGTAATCTCAATGTCCTTTTCGGTCATGCCTGGCAGCTCAGCCCGAATGTGCAGCTGGCCGTCCTTCTCGTAGACGTCAGTCATGGGTATGGGTTCGCGACGCAGCATCCTAAAGGGTCGCCAGGGCATGCCTACGAAATCCCAGAAGCGCTCGAAATCCTCGCCGGTCTGAGGTAGGTCTCGGCCCCTCTTTTCGGTAAGCATTGTTCTCCTCCTTGTCCTTACAGTGGCCGTCCACCGCTTCCAATCACAAGTTATTCCCGGCACTCGGACGGCCGAAGTGCTGACCGGCCTCCAGGCAGGCGGCCAATAGGCCCCTGCAATCCGGTTCCATCGGCCCTTATGGACGCGTTGCTCGAAGACCACAATCCCATCAAATGACGGATCAATGGAGGGTCACCGACACGTCGAACGCCGCGCCGGGTAACCAGCCCCATCGCTCGCCAGCGACCAACGACACAGTTGGCGCCTGCGGCTGGTGTTTGGGCGATCTGGTGCTCTCCAGTGCCGGCCGCTTTGCTCAGTACGTCTACGCCTGTTGCGGCCAGGCAGTCCTCAGCTCCAAGGCTTGAGGCGGTTCGCGGAAGAGATAGAGGGGAATAGGCCATGGCTATAGCAGGAAACAGTGGTGCGGTCCCCAGGCCGACGCTTCCATCCGGCGAGACTCACCAGGATTTAGGATTGCTGATCGCTGCCGTCCTCGTCGGCGCGGTGGCCTTCCTCCTC
>Ga0070741_10020347_pt1 | contig 10465 bp, 8 predicted proteins | sample Coa_R1_4_FD_66440 | JGI IMG/M metagenome (GOLD analysis project Ga0070741, IMG submission 66440) | Surface soil microbial communities from Centralia Pennsylvania, which are recovering from an underground coalmine fire - Coalmine... | ecosystem: Environmental > Terrestrial > Soil > Unclassified ... | reverse complement strand
TCGTTCGACGGCCTCCCGAAGATAGGATGGAGGATTGGTCGGGTCTATTACAGCGGGTGCATTTAGTGTTTTAATCATTTCTTCTACGAGTGGGAATATTAGTTCTTCGCCAAATTCCGCAGCACCGTCTGCAAAATCCCGCCGTTCTTGTAATAGTCCACATCCACAGGCGTGTCGAGGCGCGCAATGACCCCGAAGGTGATTTTGCTATATTCGTTAAGAATCGTCGGATATTCCTCTGGCATAATGCGAAGAACTTCGGGCAGTCCCGTCGCCAAATTCTGACCTTGAATCTCCGCAGGCGTGCCGAGCCGGAGCTGGCTGTTCGCAACATTCGCCGATTGTTCGTCAATCAGCGTGTTGTACTTTTTCAACAAATACGTACTGATGGCGTGCACATCGTCGCGCGTCGCGACGACCGTCAGTTCTTGACGCGGCTGGATGTCATCCGAGATGCCGAGAATGTCATACGTCTCGCGTCCCGTCAATCCAAGCGTTTCTGCGTTTTCCCCAGGTGTGAATACGAGCGGCAGCACACCCATACCGACGAGATTAGAGCGATGAATGCGCTCGAACGATTCCGCAATCACCGCTTTGACACCGAGCAGCAGTGTGCCTTTCGCCGCCCAATCGCGTGACGAGCCAGTGCCGTACTCTTTCCCCGCAATGATGACCAGCGGCACGCCTTCTGCCTTGTACTTTATCGCCGCGTCATAGAACGATAATTTTTCGCCGTCAGGCAGATGCAGCGTGAACGGTCCTTCTTCGCCGCCCATCAGATGATTTTTGATGCGAATATTGGCAAAGGTGCCGCGCATCATCACTTCGTGATTGCCCCGCCGCGTGCCGTATTGATTAAACTCGAATGGCTGCACGCCGTGTTCCATCAAGTACGCGCCTGCGGGAGAATTTTTCGCAATGCTACCTGCGGGCGAAATGTGATCGGTCGTAATGCTGTCGCCAAACAGTCCCAAGACGCGCGCATTGTGGATCTCTTCCAACGGTTGCGGCTGCGGTGTGATTCCCTGAAAGAAGGGTGGCTCTGCAATATAGGTCGAAGTCGTGCCCCACTGATACAAGTCGCCACCGCTTAACGGAATTTGATTCCACGTCTCATTGCCGTTAAACACGTTACCGTACGAACGCTTGAACATTTCCACATCCACCGCGCGGCTGACCGTTTGAGCGATTTCCTGCTGCGTTGGCCAAAGGTCGTGCAAATAGACAGGCTGACCCTCTCTATCCGTGCCGAGCGGTTCCGTTTCGAGGTCAATGTCCGTCGTGCCTGCCAGCGCGTACGCGACCACCAACGGCGGCGACGCGAGAAAATTGGCTTTGACGTGCGGATGCACACGTCCTTCAAAATTGCGATTGCCCGACAGCACCGCCGATGCGACGAGATTCCCCGCGTTAATCGCCTCGACGACGGGTTCGGGCAGCGGACCGCTGTTGCCGATGCACGTCGTACAACCATAACCGACAATATCAAAGCCAAGTTCTTCGAGATACGGCAAGAGACCCGCTTTGATAAGATATTCGTGCACCACCTTCGAGCCGGGTGCCATGCTCGTTTTCACATACGGCTTGACCGTCAGCCCTTTTTCCACTGCCTTTTTCGCCAGCAATCCCGCGCCAATCATCACCGACGGATTGCTCGTATTCGTGCATGAAGTAATTGCCGCAATAACCACCGCGCCATGACCAATCGTCGCGGAATGTCCGTTGTCTTGTACATCGGCGGTCTTCATTGCCGCCGCTTGGTCAAGACCGTACCCGCGCTCTTTGACGGGCGCGGTCAGCGCGGCGCGAAACGTCTTTTTCAAATCGCGCATCAGCACGCGGTCTTGCGGGCGCTTGGGTCCTGCCAGTGATGGTTCGACGGAGGCAAGGTCTAGTTCCAGCGTATCCGTGAATATCGGGTCAGGCGTATCATCGGTGCGGAAAATGCCCTGCTCTTTCGCGTATCGCTCCAACAAATCCGCCGATTGACTGCGCCCCGTCGCGCGGAGATAACGAAGCGTTTCCGCATCGGTCGGGAAAAAGCCACAGGTCGCGCCATATTCGGGAGCCATATTCCCAATCGTCGCGCGGTCGGGTAACGACATCGAGGAAAGACCCGCACCATAAAATTCCACGAACTTGTCCACGACGCCTTTTTTGCGGAGCATCTGCGTCACGGTCAAAACCAAATCCGTCGCCGTCACCCCATCGCGCAGCGAACCCGAAAGTTTAAAGCCAATCACTTGCGGCGTGACCATATACAACGGCTGTCCAAGCATCACTGCTTCCGCTTCAATGCCGCCGACGCCCCACCCCAACACGCCGAGACCATTGATCATGGTCGTGTGTGAATCAGTGCCGACCAATGTATCGGGGAACAATTCCCCATCGCGCGTTAGAACACCTTGCCCAAGAAATTCAAGATTGACTTGGTGAACGATGCCCGTTGCGGGCGGTACGACGCGCAAATTCTCGAATGCTTGCGAGCCCCATTTCAAAAATTCATATCGCTCGCGGTTGCGTTGAAATTCCAACTCCGCATTACGAATCAGCGCGGTTTCTGTTCCAAAGAAATCCACCTGCACGGAATGGTCAATCACCAAGTCAACAGGCACGAGCGGATTGATTTTTTTCGGGTCGCCGCCGAGCTGCTTCATCGCATCGCGCATCGCCGCGAGGTCAACGACACACGGCACACCTGTAAAATCTTGCATCACCACCCGCGCGGGCATAAATGGGAGTTCAACGTGCGCGGGTTTCTCCGCGTTCCACGCCGCGAGATTTTTTACATCTTGTTCCGTGACGACATAGTTGTCGAGATTGCGTAAGAGGGCTTCGAGCAAAATCTTGATGGAAAAGGGCAGCCGATTCAGATTGGGCGCAACGCCAAGCGCGGCAAGCTTGTCCAGCCGATAAATAAAATAATCGCCGAGCGGAGCGCGTGTGCCGAATGCATCTACTCTAGCCATAGTCATTATCCTTCGGGGAAATATGGAGCGTACATCGCTTAGTAAAATTATAGCACAGCCTTCTTACGCTTGCGGCCGCAGCAATTCATAAATCACCGCATTGTCTTGGTCGCCCCATCCACGCGCCATGCACATCCGCATCACTTCACGCGCGGCAGCGACCGTCGGCATCGGAACATTCGTGCGCACCGCTTCTTCCAATCCGTACGAAAAATCCTTGTGCATCCAGCGCAGTGCAAAGTGTGGCGCGTAATCATGCGCGAGCAGTTGCGGCATTTTGCGTTTGACCAATGGACTGCCCGGCGGTCCTTCCATCAAAAACTGCGCGACGTGGTTCAAATCCAAACCGCTTTGCTCCGCCAGCGCCATGCCCTCCGCCAACGCTTGTAACTGCACGCCCGCGACCATATTGTTGATCAATTTCATCATCGCACCGCTGCCCGTTGGTCCAAAGTGATGAATTGCTCTGCCCATTTGCTGCAAATATGGACGCGCGCGTTCCAATACAGCGACATTCCCGCCGACCAAAAACACCAATTCGCCATTTGCCGCCTGTACCTTGCTGCCCGTCACCGGCGCATCCAGCAAATCACACTGCCGCGCCGCGCACTGCTCCGCCAATTCTCGAATCCATCTTGGCGTCAGCGTACTGGATTCAATACACAGCGTCCCGGGTCGAGCCGCTTTTAGCGCGCCCTCGTCGCCTAACCAAACTCGGCGCGAAGCATGATCATCCGCGACCATACTAATAATCACGTCCGCATTCTGCGCGGCGGCGAACGGCGTCTCGGCAATCACCGCGCCGAACTCGCGAAATAATTCCGCACGTCCCCGTGTCCGATTGTACACGGCGAGCGTATGCCCATGCTGAATCAGATTCCGCGCCATCCCGCTGCCCATCAACCCCAGTCCACAAAATGCAATCTGCGCCATTTTATTCTCCTAAAGAGTACTGTCCTTTCTCACTTCGTTCGAAATGACAAGTCTATTTGCGGCTGCTCATTTCCACCATTGTATCCCATCTCGAACATCGAACAATTGTATATGTCTTTTCCAAACACTCAAAGCAATCGAGCATCGTCTTGCGTAAATAAATTGAACACTATTCATATTCGCTATATACTTTGCTGAAACATGGCTACCGAACTCACGCTCATTCGACATGGACACGCGGTTCGCGTTGGCGGCGATTACGTATTTGCGCCGCTGACCGAGTTGGGACGCAGGCAGGCAGAGCTGACGGGTCTACGTCTTTGCGACGAAGAGATTCACTATGATGGGTATTACACCAGCCCCCTGCGGCGTACAAAACAAACCTCTGCAATCATCGGCTCCAAGACAGGTCAATTTCCAACCATCAAAAATGGGGTTCAGGAGTTGGAAGGGACCGAAGTGCCCTTACTCGTCCTGTTCGAGTTCCTTTCGCACGTTGGCTATTTCGGCAAATATCTGTACGACAATGTCGGCAAGCCCATGAAATGGCCCATCATCGGGCGCGTCTCCCAAGTAATTACAGAGCTCGCCCAAAAACACGACGGCGGAAAATTCGCCATCGTTACCCATAGCGGTGTCATTTCCTCCGTCCTCGCCTGGTACTTTCCCCAGAAGCGAAGACGCTGGTGGGTATATGTCGTGGATAACTGTTCCCTCACGCGGCTCAAGATTGATGGCAGCAAGGCGGAGCTCCTGCTGTTAAACAACACCGACCACTTGAGCGAACCGCTGACCACCAAGCAGCCACCTGCCGCGACAGTTCAAGTTGCGAACAAAGCCGAGAAAAAGATCGAGGAAACGGTGCCCGTTAAACCCAAGACCTAGTGAGTATGCTACAATCCAGCGAGACTCGTACGAGTTTCGCTGGATTGTAAATGAACCTCTCCACCGCCTTTTTCATCCAACCCAACGCTGTCGTTTCCTTTGTCGGCGGCGGCGGCAAGACCACCGCGATGTTTCGCCTCGCCGCCGAATTGGTCAAAAACGGCAAGCGCATAGTCACCACGACGACCACGCGCATCTTTGCCGCACAAATTCAACTCGCGCCCCAGCATATCTTTTTCATCAACACAGAGCAAACCTTACGAGACGTGCGCGCCGCGCTCGATACATATCCGCACGTCCTCGTCATCGGCGCAACCTCGCAAGAAGGTAAAGCATTCGGTATCGAACCCGCGCTCGTGGATGCCCTCATTGCGATGGACGAGGTAGATGCTGTGCTGGTCGAAGCCGATGGCTCGCGGATGCGGCCCTTCAAAGCACCCGACGAACACGAACCCGTAGTGCCGCAATCCACAACACTGCTTGTTCCCGTTGTGGGTATTGACGCGCTCGGTCAGCCGTTAGATGATGAGCATGTCCACCGTGCTTCACTCGCCGCGCAGCGATTAGAAATTCCACTCCGCACCACTTTGAAAGCAGAGCACATCGCGCGGCTGCTCGCGCATCCCCATGGCGGCTTGAAAAACAAACCAAACCCCGCGCGCGTCATTCCCCTTATCAATAAAGTCCATCACACCGACCAACTTACTTCCGCCCGCAACATCGCGGATCAACTTTTACAGTACGATGCAATAGATGCCGTCGCCATTGGCGCAGTAAAAAATGAGACGCACCCCGTGAACGAACTCGTTCAAGGCGTCGCAGCGGTCATTCTCGCAGCAGGCGGCTCGACGCGAATGCAAGGCGCGGTGAAACAACTGCTCCCTTGGGGCAATTCGACCCTCATCCACAATGCCGTCAACATCGCACAGCAAGCGCGCGTCTCCGAAATCATCGTCGTCACAGGAAATCGCGCGAACGAAATTGAACACCAAATCGTAGGAACCAACGCGCGCGTCATCAACAATCCCGATTGGGCGAGCGGACGCGCGTCAAGCATCCGCGCCGGAATTCATGCCCTGCATCCCAAAACTGCTGCCGCCATTTTCATCAATGCCGACCAACCCTTTCTTTCTCCACAGGTCATTGATACCATCATCCAACATTACCATTCCACTTTAGCGCCCATCATCGTTCCAACGTATGCTGGCACAGCAGGTAGCCCCGTCCTATTTGCGCGTTCCCTGTTTGATAACCTCAAAGCTTTGGAAGGCGATCAGGGCGGGCGCGAGCTCTTACACATTCATAATGCGCTCGTAGAAAAAATAGCAATTCCTGACACCCGCGCCGCAACCGATATTGATACGATGGACGAATATCAAACCGCCTTAAGAGAATCACAGAGCAATGAATCCGCTCTCTTATGATGTGTTTATGCATAGTTTTTACAACCCGCCGATGAGAGTCTAAAATCCGAAAGGAGCGCCACATGAACCAAACCATACGAACACGGTTCAATAACTTGTGGTCGAATTGCACCTTTTCACGGTGTTATGGCTTGTGCTATAATTTCGTTGAATAAGATAAAACCATGTATGAGTCGGAAAACGTATAAAGTATGAGTGCTGACACACTAAGCTTTTGGACAGACATTGCGGCGATTTTCTTATTTATCAACGCGATTATTCTGACCTTGATTATCGCGGTCGCACTGGGTTTTGGCTGGTGGTACTTGCGTAAAGGGCGCAAGAAGCTGGCGCTACCCTTGCTCTACGCGCAGGTATATGCGCTGCGCGTAGAGCAAATCACGATGCAAGTGACGGATGTGATTGCGCGCGTGCCGATTGAAATTCGGGCAACCGCCGCACAGGTCACGACGACCTTACAAATCTTACGACATGGACGATACAAACCACAGGGCTAACATGGCAAAACAATCTTTGAAGAATCAAATGAATGCACAGATGGATTGGGATGATTTACGCACCAGTCCCGCGTTCCCGGCTATTGTGGGCGGACTCGCGGGCGCATTAGGCGGTGCCGCACTAATGCTGATTGTGGGACGATTGCGCGGACCGAAACAAACTCTGCCCGCCGCCTATGATGCCAATGGGAATCCTATGAACGTCGTGTATCTGCCCGCGCCAAAATCATTTAGCATCCTTGGGTTCACCCCCGGCGACTTGATTACGTTAGCGACGATTGGGGTTGGATTGGTTCGGCAGGCGCAGGACATTGTTCGTGCCCGCGAAATTCACCAAGAGACGGCTGAAATCCAGCAACAGACTGTTGCCATGCAACAGGGCTTGCCAGTTCCGGCATCGCCTCCTGATGCGTCCAAGAAGAACAAACCATAAATGACGATTCGATATAAGCTGTGATCAATTATTTCGTGTAGCTAGAAAAAAGGAGCAATCGCCATGCAGTTGCGAAACATGGGGCGATTGCTTTTTCATATTTGCGTATGGCTCAAATGTATCCCAAAGAGGGCCCCAATGATCCGGGCTCTCTCAACTTATTAGACTTGGATCGCTATCAGCGCGCCCAAATTCCGTCGTTTCCTCCTCCCAAGCAAGACCCCAAAAAGCGCGTCTTTAATTTTAACGAAGTCTTTTTGGGCTATGACGAGGAACAAGCTGTTGTTGAAGCCGCGCGCTGTATTCATTGTCCCTCGCCAGAACCATGCATTCTCGGTTGTCCCGTTCACAATGACATTCCGACCGCAATGCTTCTTATCGAGCAGCGCCGTTTCGTGGACGCGGCGAACGTCTTTCGCGCGACCTCCAACATGCCCGAAGTTTGCGGGCGCATTTGTCCCCAAGAAAGTCTGTGTGAAGGCTCGTGCACCGTTGCCGCTTATGAGCGCGCGGTAAACATCGGCAAGCTCGAAGCGTACTGCACCGATTTTCAGCGCACCCATTATGGGTTTCCCATGTACAAAATCGCGCCCTCCACCGGCCGCCGCGTGGCGATTGTCGGCAGTGGTCCGGCGGGCATGTCCGCCGCCGAAGAATTAATGCGCGATGGACATCAGGTGGTGGTGTACGAAGAATGGCCCAAGCCCGGCGGCTTGAATGTGTACGGCATCCCCGGCTTTAAATTGTACAAACAAATCATCGCCGAAAAGGTCGAATGGCTTGAAAAGTATAGCGTGAAGTTTATTTGCGATACGCGCGTGGGGCAAGACATTTCATTACAGACCTTGATGGATGAAAACGACGCGGTGCTGTTGGCGATTGGCGCGCCAATTGGCAACAAAGCGCGCCTCCCCGGTGAAGATTTAAAAGGGATTTACCAAGCCACAGAATTTCTAGTGCGCGCCAATCTGCCTCTGGAAGATTTGCCCAAGCGAATGCGCTCCCGTCCCGAAATCGGCAAGCACATGGCCGTCATCGGCGGGGGCGACACTTCAATGGATTGCGTTCGCAGCTCGATTCGTTTGCAGCGACAAAGCGGTATGATGGATGGTGTCGTGACCGATTACTACCGCCGCACCGAGCATGAAATGCCCGGCCGCGAAGAAGAACGAATGCACGCCAAACAAGAAGGTGTCCAGTTTGAATTTCTCGTCGCGCCCGTCCAGTTCATCGGCGATGAAAATGGACACGTCCGCGAAATGGAATTGCAGCGCATGGCGCTCGGCGCGCCCGACGCGTCAGGACGACGTTCGCCGCAGCCCATCGAAGGCTCCAATTTTCGCGTCCCTGCCGATATTGTCGTCCTCGCGCTCGGTTACAGCGCCGACCCGACCATTGGTAATTCCATGCCCGAACTCGAAAAAGGCTACAAAGGTTTGTTCAAAGTCGAATCCGAATTCACCGGCGCGACCAACATCCCCGGTCTCTTTGCCGCCGGTGACGATGTACGCGGCGCAGATTTAGTTGTTACTGCGATTGCTGCCGCCCGTCACGCCGCCCGCGCCATGGATGACTATTTGCGCGAACTTCAAACGCCACCCAAAGGGGAGCATCTCGCAAACGAAATTGTCACCCCCACCTTCGCCGTCGCAGAATAAGTTCACTACCCACCAACTGTCATTTCGAGCCGTTCCCTCAATACGTCGGGACATGCCTTGCGAGAAATCTCTCTGCGTTCAAATGACAGCTATTCCGCAAAAAAGAATCCCCATTGTCGAAATGACAGTGGGGATTTGATTTCTTTCTTCGCGTCCAGAGAATAATCTATTCCATCACATTCTCTTGCGAAATCTCCGACGCTTCAGGATTCATCGTCATCACCGGCGTACTCATCTCAATTGTAGACGCGGCGGTGGGGGCGGTTGGTGTGGTTTGCATGGCTAACGCGGCCTGCACTTCGGGGTGATCGCGTCGGAAATGCAAAAGACGGAGCGTGCGTCCATCCATATCACGAATCTCTTCAACAAGAATTTGTCGTTCTTTGAATCCGGTAAGGATAACATCTACTTGCATGGGAGTTAATTCAACTTGATTGCTGGGGGCGAGCGCATGGGTTTTCACAAAGAGGAAAGTGAGGTACGGACGAGTGCGGTCAAGATATTCAATCAATTTCAGCAATTTAATTTCTGCCTGCTGCAAGTTGGGCACCGTCGTCGAATCATAGCTCGTCGTGGGCTTGCCGTTCGCCACAGGTTCGCGCACAATCGGCGTCCACCCTTCTTCAAAAATTGGATCATTCACATCGGCTGCCGCAATCAAATCATTAGAAACACACCCCGGCACCCCTGCAACGACGACCCGTTTGTTAAAGCGATAGCGAGCGCGTGCCACTGCCCGTATAAAATCGCTATCGCCCGTCATTAAAATCAAAGTTGTAACAGTCGGGCGGTCAAGCAAACAGTCAATAATATCGAGGAGCATGGCCATGTCAGACGAGCTCTTGTGAGCGACATCGGGGCTGCGGCGGGGAATATCACGCGGGGAAATTCCAGCAACTTCGAGTTTTCTACGATAAAATTCCGGGTGTTCTGTAAAATCAGCGTACGCGTTCGCCAAAGCAACCGGTCCGTACTTGCGGGCTTTCTCCATCAGCTTTTGCGGCTCCGGTTCCAGCCCAAAAGTATTTTTCAAACCGTAGCGCACGTTCTCAAAATCAATGAACAATGCGACTTCACCATTTTCAGACATGCTATTTTTATAGACGCCTGTTCACACTTGCCCCCAAAAGGTGAACAGGTATCTTCTCCCTATCTAAGCCAGATAGACCAAGTCATCACAGCCGGTGGGATTGCGTCGTAGGTTTTTCAACGCGTGTGATGACCAACAACTCATTTCAAAAATAGATAAGCTCTAGCCCCGACGGCAATTTTGCGCTACCCAAAATTCGTTTTCTGAAATGAGTCGTTCCCGAGACGCGGGTTTGCAAAAGTAAGGAATCGGACTAGAGTGTGTGAAGATTCTAACAGGTTGTACAAGTCTTGTCAACAAAAAATCAACATTTCCACAAAATTTTCAACATTTTCCTACGCGGATTCCTTATATTTCTGTTTATTCTCGTCGTCTGGCAGTTCACCGCGCCGCCACCCATTCTCGTTACGCTCGGCGCGCCCCAAACCGTCCAAACGCTGCATCCCAAAATGGGCGTGCACACGAGAATGACCGACGAGGTGGAGACGTGGAAAATCAAGAAAAATTTTGAAATGGTGCGGGAAATGGGCGCTCCCTACATAGTTGAATATTTCCCTTGGGCGTACATCGAAAGCC
>Ga0070741_10020346_pt1 | contig 10465 bp, 11 predicted proteins | sample Coa_R1_4_FD_66440 | JGI IMG/M metagenome (GOLD analysis project Ga0070741, IMG submission 66440) | Surface soil microbial communities from Centralia Pennsylvania, which are recovering from an underground coalmine fire - Coalmine... | ecosystem: Environmental > Terrestrial > Soil > Unclassified ... | reverse complement strand
CACCGACGCGCGCAGCGAGAACTTCCCCTCGATGTCGCGGGTGGTGAAGCCGGGCGTGCCGCGATCCACCAGGAAGCCGCGCACGCCGTCGTCGGTGCGCGCCCACACCACGGCGACGTCGGCGATGCCGCCCGAGGTGATCCAGCGCTTCTCGCCGTTCAGGATCCAGCGGTCGCCCTTCAGCCGCGCCGAGCAGCGCATCCCCGACGGGTTCGAGCCGAAGTCGGGCTCGGTCAGCCCGAAGCAGCCGACCGCCTCGCCGCGCGCCATGCGCGGCAGCCAGCGTTCTTTCTGCGCCTCGGAGCCGAACGTGTGGATCGGGTACATCACCAGCGACCCCTGCACCGACGCGAAGCTGCGCACGCCCGAGTCGCCGCGCTCCAGCTCCTGCATGATGAGCCCGTACGCCACCGGTCCGAGCCCCGCGCAGCCGTACCCGTCGAGCGACGCGCCGAGCGCGCCCAGCGAGCCGAGCTTCTGGATCAGCTCGCGCGGAAACGTGCCGGCGCGGAAATGGCGCGCGATCACCGGCAGCACCTCCGCGTCGACGAAGCGGCGGAACGTGTCGCGCACCAGCCGCTCGTCGTCGGTCAGCAGCTCATCCACCGCGTAGTAGTCGACGCCCGCAAACGGCATCCGAGTTTCCTATCATGAAATGGCGAGGGCGGGCGACGGGGATATACTTCGCCGGTGCCCCGCCTCGCGAGCCTGCTCGCCCTGATCCTGCTCGGTGTCTCGGCGCAGCCGGCCGATGCTGCGAAGCAAAAAAAATCCAAGCCCGCGCCGCCCGACCTCGCCGCGCCCGCGAGCCCCGCGCAGATCGAGAAGCTCGGCCGCGGCTGGCGCGCGCTCGTCGACGGTGACTTCGCGGCGGCGCGCAAGCAACTCGGCGCGATCGATCTCAAGCGGCTGCGCAGCCGCGACTACGCGCTCTACGGCCTGGCGCAGGCCGAGCTGCTCTCGGGCGATCCGGAGGCGGCGCGCGGACACTTCCAGGCGCTCACGCTCACCGGCGGGCGTTTTCAGACGGTGGCGCGCTGGCGCGTGGCCGACTGCTACTGGGCCGCGGGCAAGTGGGAGCCGGCGCGCAAGGCGTACGAGTCGGTGCTCGCGTCGGCGAACGATCAGGTCGAGCCGGCGGTGGCGCGCTTTCGCATCGCCGAGGCGCTGGAGAAGCGCAAGAGCGTCAACGCCGCGCTCGCCGGCTATCGCAAGGTGTTCGTCGGCGAGCCGCTGCATCCGCTCGCCGAGCGCGCGCTCGAGCGTATGAAGGCGCTCGAACCCTCGACGGAGATCACGCCCGCCGAGCGGGTCGCGCGCGCCAAGCTCCTTACCGCCAACCGCGCGTGGCAGCGCGCGCTCGACGAGCTCGACCTGGTCCCGGCCGACGCGCCACCGTCGGTGCGCGACGAAGCCGACTACTGGATCGGCACCACCCACTTCAAGATGCGGCGCGACTACGAGCTGGCCGCCAAGAAGCTGCTCGGCGTGTGGCCGCGCCTCGCCGGCGACGATCGCAAGGCCGAGGCGCTGTTCCACGGCGCGCGCGCCGAGTCGCGCGCCGACCGCGACGACGAGGCGATCCAGGGCTACCGCGAGCTCGAGGCCAAGTTTCCGCGCTCGCGCTTCGCCGCCGAGGCGTCGTTCCTCATCGGCTGGCTCGACTTCAACCGCGGCAAGTACAAGCAGGCCATCCCGTCGCTGGAGGAGCTGCTCGCCAAACACGGCTCGTCCTCGTTCGCCGACGACGGGCGCTGGTATCTCGGCTTCTCGCGCTGGCTGTCGGGCGACACCGAAGGCGCGCTCGGCGACTTCGTCAAGCTGGCGTCGCGCCCCGGCCCGCTGGGCGGCGGCAAGGGCGCCTACTGGCGCGGCCGCGCGCTCGAGAAGCTCAAGCGCCTCGACGAGGCGAAGGCGGTGTGGCGCGAATTGGTGACCGCGCATCCCTTCAGCTACTACGCGACCGTCGCGCGCGTGCGCCTCGCCGACGCCGGCGTCACCGTGGGCGTCTTCGGCGACGGGCCGCCCAGCCGCGCGCCGCCCGCGCTCGGCGAAGTCGATCCCAAGCTCGACGCCGATCCGGTGATCGCGCGCGTCGACGAGCTGCTGGCGGCCGGGCTCACCGTCGAGGCGGGCGTCGAGCTTCGCCGCGGCGAGAACGATCTCATGCATCGCTACGGCGCGCCGCGCGCGCTGCCGGTGCTGTTCGATCGCTACGTGCGCGGCGACGACTTCCATCGCCCGCACCAGCTCGCCGAGAGCTTCTCGGGCGGCGCGCTGTCGCTCGATCCCCAGGCCGACGCCACCGTGCGCCGCTGGTGGGAGCAGGTCTATCCGCGCGCCTACCGCGCGTTCATCGAAAAGTATTCTCCGACGGGCGACAACCCGCCCTACTACCTCTACACCATCATGCAGAAGGAGTCGGCCTACAACCCGCACGACGTCTCCTACGCCGACGCCATCGGCCTCTTGCAGATGATTCCCCCGACGAGCCGCCGCGTGAGCGAGAAGATCGATTTCCCGTACACCGACGACGTGCTCTACGATCCCGAAGGCAACATCCGCTTCGGCGCGTGGTACATCGGCCACCTGCTCGGCAAGTTTCACAAGCAGATCGCGCTCGGCGCCGGCAGCTACAACGCCGGGCCGCGCGCCATGCGCAAGTGGCTCGAGCGCTCCGGCGACCGCCCGCTCGACGAGTTCATCGAGCTGTGCTCGTACACGCAGACGCGCGAGTACATGAAGAAGGTGCTCGACATCTACGCCCGCTACAATTACCTCTACGAAAAGATCGATTACCTGCCGGACCTCAAGGTCGACAAATCGATCGTCGACGACGGGATCGACTACTGATGGCGTGGGACCCGCAGCAGTACGAGAAGTTCAAGCGCGAGCGCGAGGCGCCGTTCGCCGACGCGCTCGGCCTGGTGGCGCGCCGCGAAGGGCTGCGCGTGATCGATCTCGGCTGCGGCACCGGCGAGCTGACGCGGCGCCTGGCCGACGCGCTGCCGTCGAGCGACGTGGTGGGCCTCGACTCGTCGGCGGAGATGCTCGCCCGCGCGCAGGCGCACGCCCGGCCGGGCCTCCGCTTCGTCGAGCGCGCCATCGAGCAACTCGACGGCGAGTGGGATCTGATCTTCTCGCACGCCGCGCTCCACTGGGTCGAGGATCACGCCCGGTTGATCCCGCGCCTGATGGCGCACCTCGCTCCCGGCGGCCAGCTCGTCGTGCAGATGCCGTCCAACCACCACCATCCGTCGCACGGCGAGATCCGCGCGGCCGCGTCGGAACCGCGGTTTCGAGCCGCTTTAGCCGAGTGGACGCGCGAAGCCCCGGTGCAGGCCATCGACTTCTACGCCGAGACGCTGCACGCCGCCGGCGGGCGCGACCTCACGGTGTTCGAGAAGGTCTACCCGCACGTGCTGCCCGACTCGGACGCGATCGTGGAATGGCAGCGAGGCACCGCGCTGTTGCCCTGGCTGGAGCGGCTGCCCGAGGAGCTGCACGAAGACTTTCTCGCCGCCGTGCGCGAGCGCCTGCGGCTCCGGTTTCCCTCGAAGCCGGTGTTTTTCGGCTTCCGGCGCATCTTGTTTGCCGCGTTCCGCGCGTAAAATGATAGAGGTGAGCCAAATGGCAAAGTACAAGGGCACCATCGGGCGCTCCGACCTGGAAGGCGGCTTCTGGACCTTCGCCACCGACGACGGCGACGAGTACAAGCTCGAGGGCGGCGGGGCCGACCTGCTCAAGGCGGGCGTCAAGGCGGAGGTCGAGGGCACCGTCGACGAGGGCGCGATGGGCATCGGCTTCGGCGCGCCGGTGCTCAAGGTCAAGCGCTACAAGATCGGCTGATCTTGCGCCCGTCGGGGTGGCTGCGTATGCTGCGCGGACCTTTATGCGGAGCCGCCTGATGCATTTCGAGCTCAAGCACACCTTCGATGCGCCCGTCGACGCGGTGATCGATGCGATGACCGATCCCGAGTTCCCCGCCTTCATGAAGGCGCACATGAAGTCGATGACCGATATCAAGCCGATCGATCGCAAAGAGGCGGCCGGGCGGCTCGAGTGGCGGCTGCGCTGCGTGCCCGTGCCGATGATCAAGAAGGTCGGCCCGAAGGAGATTCCGCCGGAGGCGCTCGCGTTCATCCAGGAGTCGTCGCTCGACCGCGCGGCCAAGCGGCTCAGCTTCAAGAACGTCGGCGAGCACCCGAAGGTGAAGAAGCACCTCGAGAACTCGGGCACCTTCACGTTCCGCGATCTGGGCGGCAAGACCGAGCGCACCATCTCGGGCGAGCTCAAGGTGACCAACCTGTCGTTCCTGCTCAAGCCGCTGGCGATGATCGCCGAGCAGGTGATCTACTCGAACGCCAAGGACCTGCTCAACGAGGAGGCGAAGGTGTTCTCGGACTTCCTCAAGCAGCGCCAGTCGACCGCCAAGACCGCCTGATCGCGCCCGTGTCCGCCGACGAGAACCGTCGCGTCGCGCGCGCCTGGCTCGACGCGTTCAACGCCTACGACGTGGACGCGCTGGTCGCGCTCTACGCCGAAGACGCCACGCACACGTCTCCCAAGATCCGCGCGCTGCACCCGGAGAGCGGCGGCCGACTCGTCGGGCGCGAGGCGCTCGCGCGCTGGTGGCGCGACTCGAACGCGCGGCTCCCGGGGCTGCGCTACCAGCTCACCGCGCTCACCGCCGACGATGCGCGCGCGATCGTCGAGTACGTGCGCCATGCGCCCGGCGCGCCGCCGATGCCCGTCGCTGAAGTGTTCGAGATCGCCGGCGGCTGGATCCGCGCCTCGCGCGTCTACCACGGCTGACTAGTTGGTCGTGGCTTTCTGGCCGTCTTGCAGTGAATCGGTGCCCGAGGTGATGACCGAGTCGCCGGCGGCCAGGCCGCTGGAGATCAGCGCTTCGCCCGACGTGCGATCGACGACGGTGACCTTGTGCGCCTTGGCCTCGCCGTCGGAGAGCACGAACACCGTGTCGGCGCCGTCGCGCTTGACCAGCGCCGAGAGCGGCACCGGCACCACGTTCGGCACCTTGGCCTTGACCAGCCGCAGCTGATCGCCGGCTTTGACGGTGGTGGCGTCGTCGAGCAGCTCGACGACCGCGCTGTCGCCGTCGGCGCGCGTGAAGCGTCCGGCGATGGTCGCGCCGCCCGCGGCGGGCTGCATCGTCATCGGCGAGCCCGGCTTGATCGCGCCGATCTCGTCCGGCTTGAGCTTGAACGACACCGTGAGGCGGTTGTCGGCGATCTTGATCGCCGGCGCGCCCGCCTTCGCGTCACCGCCCTGCGTGACCATCACGTCGGTGACCGTGCCCGACGACGCGGCGACCAGGCGCACCTTGGCGGCGCGCGCCTCGAGCGTGGCCAGCAGCGTCTTCTTCTCGTTGACCTTGGCTTCCGCCTCTTTCGTCTTGGCGTCGTCGCCCTTCGCCTTGGCGGCGGTGAGCTGCTTCTCGTAGAAGCCGAGCCGATCCTTGACGTCGGCCAGGTCCTTCTCGATCTTGCCGAACGCCTCGAGCGAGGCCACCGCCTGGCCGGCCGTGACCGCGGTTCCCTTGGCCACCACGTCGACCACCTTGCCCGCTTCGCCGAACGAGAGCGCCTGCGCGTTGCCCTGCGTGACCGTGCCCGCGCCGTCGTAGAGCGTGACCACCTCGCGCGGCGACACCACCTGCACCGTGACTTTTTGCGACTGGGGCGGCGCCAGGAACTTGAAGTACGCCAGGCCTCCGCCGCCGAGGAGCAGCAGCACCAGCAGGACGATCATCGATCCGCCGCCCGACTTGCGCGGCGGCTCGTCGGGAGCGGCGGGCAGGCGATCCGTCGACGAGGACGGCGGCGAGCCGAGCCGCGCGGTGGGCGGCGTGACCGCGCGAGGCAGCGGCGCGGGCGGAGGCGAGTCGGGCATCGCCGGCCGCCCTTGCGGCAGCGTCGGTCCGTCGTCCATCGCCGGCGACGGCGCCAGCTTGAGCGCCGGCGACGGCTCGGGCTCGGCCTCGACGTTGACCTCGACGTCCTCGCCCGCAGAGCTCGCCATCGCCGACGGCACCGGCTGCGGCAGCGGCGTCACGTCGTCCTTGAAGTCGGCGTCGATCTGAAAGAACCCGAGGTCGCGCAGCCGGCGCGCGAACTCCGCCAGGTCCTCCGCCGTCGGGTGGATGCCGAGCGCGTCCTGCGCCCAGGTGGCCACCTCGTCGAAGCGGCGCGCGCCGTCCATCTTCGCCGCGACCAGCCACTCGAAGTCGTACAGGCGCATGCGCCCGCCCGACTTCGGATCGCTGATGTCGAAGTACTTGATGCCGTCCGCCTCGACCGGCGTGGCGTTCAGCTCGCTTCGGATCTTGGGAGTCATCGCCATGGAGAGGTCCTCAGCCGCCTCGCTTGAGCTCCGTCAGCACCAGCTTCGCCACCGCTTTGAGCGTATCGAACACCCCGACGCCGGTGGTCGCCACCGCTTCGTACTCGGGGACGTTGGTGGGATTGAGCACCTTCTTCAGCTCGTCCATCGGAGCCGAGTTGGGCAGGTCGCGTTTGTTGAACTGCACCACGTACGGGATCTTGTCGAGGTGGTAGCCCTGGTCCTCGAGGTTGGTGCGCAGGTTGTCGAGCGACTCGATGTTGGCCTCCATGCGCTCGATCTGCGAATCGGCCACGAACACCACGCCGTCGACGCCCTTGAGGATCAGCTTGCGGCTGGCGTCATAGAACACCTGGCCGGGGACGGTGTAGAGGTGAAAGCGCGTCTTGAACCCGCGGATCTCGCCGAGCGAGAGCGGCAGGAAGTCGAAGAACAGCGTGCGCTCGGTCTCGGTGGCGAGGGAGATCATCTTGCCCTTCGCCTCGGGATTGGTCTTCGAGTAGATGTACTGCAGGTTGGTCGTCTTCCCGCACAGCCCGGGACCGTAATAGACGATCTTGCAGTTGATCTCCCGGGAGCTGTAGTTGATGAAGCTCATCGCGCGCGCCCCCGGCGATCAATCATTGAAGAGGTTGTCGATGTCATCGTCGGAGATCTCGCCGAGCACGGGCGAGGCGTTTCCGGCGGCCATCTTCTTCACCAGCGCGTCGAAGACCTTGGTGAGCTCTTCCGACGCCTTCTTGACGCGCAGCCGCACCAGCCCGAGCGACGAGCGCGTATCGAACAGCACCACCAGGATCGCGCGCTGCGCCACCAGCGAGAGGTGGATGTTGGTCTTCTCGCCTTCGTGGAACTGGCCGGAGAACTCCTTCTCCGCGAGCAGCTTGGCGATGCCGCCGGTCGCCGCCACGTTGCCGGCGAACAGCGACGACAGCGACGTCACGTCGAGGTGCTCGGTCTTGCCGGCGCGCGCGATCTCCTGACCATCTTTGTTGATGACCAGGATGGCGACCGAGTTCGAATCGCGCTGCAGACGGTCGCAGATGGCCTGGATCTGCTGCTGCTCCTCCTCGAACATCACCACCTGCGGGCTACCCATCCAACCGTCTCCTAGAGGCCTATAGAAGTGGGGCCGGTGCCTTCAATGCGACTCCGGTCGCCTATAGTTATCAGAATCTTCTCGGCGTATCAACTACATCTCCCGGCGCGCTTCGAGGGCGCGGCTGATGGTCACGCCGTCGGCGTACTCCAGCTCGCCGCCGACGGCGAGGCCGGAGGCGATGCGCGTGACCCGCACGCCGAGCGGCTTGACCAGCTTGGCCACGTAGAGCGCGGTGGCTTCGCCCTCGACGTTGGGGCTGGTGGCGACGATCAGCTCGTCGACGCGCGCGGCGTCGCTGCGATCGGACAGCCGCGCGATCAGCTCGCGCAGCCGCAGGTCGTCGGGCCCGATGCCGTCGAGCGGCGAGAGCACGCCGTGCAGCACGTGGTAGCGCCCGCGAAACCCGCCGGTGCGCTCGATGGCGTACAGATCGGGCGGCGAGGCGATCACGCACACCACGCGCGGATCGCGGCGCGCGTCGGCGCACAGCGCGCACGGCGACGACTCGGTGAGGTTCATGCAGATCTCGCACAGGCGGATCTTTTCCTTCACCTCGACCAGCGCCTGCGCCAGATCGCGCGCATACTCGACGGGCGCGCGCAGCACGTGGAAGGCGAGCCGCGTGGCGGTCTTCTCGCCGATGCCGGGGAGCCTGGCCAGCTCGCGGATCAGCTTGCCGATGGGATCGTTCGACACCGCTCAGAAGAGGCCGGGGATGTTCAACCCGCCGGCGACGGCGCGCATGCTCTCGGCCTGGAGCTCCTGCGCCTTCTGCAAGCCCTGGTTGAGCGCGGCGACGATCAGATCTTCGAGCATGGTGCGATCCTTCGGATCGATCGCGGCCGGATCGATCTTGATGGAGCGCACCTCGAGCCCGCCCGAGATTACCACCGTCACCATGCCGCCGCCCGACGACGCCTCGACGGTCTTTTGCTTGGCCTCTTCTTGCGCCTTCAGCATCTCCTGCTGCATGCGCTGCGCTTGCTGCATCATCGCGTTGATATCGAACTCGCTCATGACTTGTCCGGCTCCAGATTGTCGACGACCGGCTCACGCCAGGTCCCGCCGAGTTTCTCGTCGATCAATTTGCGTACGGGGTGCTCGATCGCCTCGCGGCGCCGCTTCTCGCGATCTTCGTCGACCTTGCGCTGCTCGACCTCGATCAAGGTCTCGGTGCCCGGCAGCGGGCCCGCCGGTCCGACGATGATCTTGACGTCGATCGGTTTGCCGAGGACCTTGGCGAGCGCCTCGTGAAGTTGCCGCTTGCGCTCGTTGAGACCGTCGGCGGCGAACTCTTTGTCGAAGCCGATGGTGAGCAGCTTTTCGTCCCACGCGATCAGGCGGCCCTGCGCCAGCGGCGCCAGTAGTCCGTCGACGGCGAGCAGCGCGTCGACGAGATCGGTGAACTTGGTCGGCACCGCGGGCGCGGGCTTGGGCGCAGCGACGGGCGCGGGAGCCACGGGCGTTTGCGCCGGCGCGGGAGCGGGCGCGGCCGCCGACGGCGCGACCGAACGGCCGCCGCCCTTCTCGACGCGCGACTCGAGATTCTCCAGCTTGGCGATCAACCCCGAGATCGGCTCGAGCGGCTCCACGCGCGTCAGCTCGACGAGCCCGACCTCGAGCACGTAGCGCGGCACCGGCGACTTGGCGACCTCCTCGGCCACCTTCACGAAGCGATCGAACAGCAGCTCCGCCAATCCGACAGGCAGCTTCTTCACCTGCGCCTTGAGCTCGTCGATCTCGCCCGCCGACGCTTCGATCAAGTTCGACGGATCCTTCACCGACGCCGCGACTACGAGGTCGCGCAAGTATCCGAGGAACGCGTGCGCGAGCTGCGGCAGGTCGTAGCCGCGCACGAACGCCGCGTCGACCTGCTCGAGCGCGCCCTCGGCGTTCTTCTCGAGCACCGCGCGTCCGAGCGAGGACAAGAGCGCGCGATCGGCGACCCCGAGCACCTCGGCGGTCGCGCGCTCGGTCAGGCCGTCGGTCGACGCCGAGGCGATCACCTGGTCGAGCAGCGACAGCGAATCGCGCACCGAGCCGCCCGACTCGCGCGCCACCAGCATCAGCGCGCCCGGCTCGTACTTCAGCTTCTCCGCGTCGAGGATCGCGCTCACGTGCTCGACGATGCGGCGGGTCGGCACCAGCTTGAAGTCGTAGCGCTGCACGCGCGACAAGATGGTGGCCGGCAGCTTGTGCGGATCGGTCGTCGCGAACACGAACAGCGCGTGCGGCGGCGGCTCCTCGAGCGTCTTGAGCAAGGCGTTCCACGCGCCCGACGAGAGCATGTGCACCTCGTCGAGGATGTAGACCTTCTTCTTGCCGCGCACGGGCGCGTAGCGGATCGATTCGCGCAGCTCGCGGATGTTGTCGACGCCGTTGTTGGACGCCGCGTCGATCTCCTGCACGTCGACGGACGAGCCCTGCGTGATCTCGCGGCACGCGTCGCACGTGTTGCACGGCGTGGCGGTCGGCGCCTGGTCGCACGACAGCGCCTTGGCCAGGATGCGCGCCGCGGTGGTCTTGCCGACGCCGCGCGCGCCGGTGAAGAGGAACGCGTGGTGGAGGCGGCCTTGCGTGATGGCGTTCTTGAGGGTGCGGGTGACGTGCTCCTGCCCGACGATCTCCTCGAACGTTTGCGGCCGGTACTTCCTGGCTAGCACCAAGTAGGACATGCGGCCTCGACTCACAGAGGGAAAAAAAAGTGGCTCCGGGCACCCGCGCCGCCGACTACCGTTGCTCCCTTCCGGGCCTGGCGGGGTTCGTCTGCATTGCGTCGCCCAGAGCCGTATCGGTGTTTAGCACTTTTTCGCGGCGGAGAGAGAGGGATTCGAACCCTCGGTACCTTTCGATACACACGATTTCCAGTCGTGCCCCTTCGGCCACTCGGGCATCTCTCCAGGGCGTTCGTGACTTGGCGGAGAGGGAGGGATTCGAACCCCCGGTACCGTTGCCGGTACACCTGATTTCGAATCAGGCGCAATCGACCAGGCTCTGCCA
>Ga0070741_10020345_pt1 | contig 10465 bp, 10 predicted proteins | sample Coa_R1_4_FD_66440 | JGI IMG/M metagenome (GOLD analysis project Ga0070741, IMG submission 66440) | Surface soil microbial communities from Centralia Pennsylvania, which are recovering from an underground coalmine fire - Coalmine... | ecosystem: Environmental > Terrestrial > Soil > Unclassified ... | reverse complement strand
GCTCGCCGTCGATGAAGCTGATCGCGCTCCGGCACGTCGCCGTGTTCGTGAGCGCGGGGTCGTAGCTCACGAGCCCGGGCTCGTCGGCGGCGACGCGGATGCGCGCCAGGTCCGTGGCGCGGATCGCGTTGTTCTCGATCGTGAGCTCGTACTGTTTGCCGGAGCGGTTGTCCGTGACGATCAGCGTCGAGGCCATGGGGCCCACCTTCCACGCTCGCGCGCGCCGATCAATGGCGCTCCCACGACGGACCTTCGAGCTTCGGGTGGCGGCGGAGGCCGGGCGGCAGCGCAGAGCGCATGTGCTCGCGCTCGCGGCGCGAGTTCTCCGCCATCTGCGCGTCGGAGGCGATGATGTGCGGCGTCAGGAAGACGAGGAGGTTCGTCTTCGTCCGCGTGTCGTCGTCGCGCCGGAAGAGCGCGCCGAGGAACGGGATGCGTCGGAAGTAGGGGACGCCGCGCTCGGTCGACCGGATCGTGTCGGCGAGGAGCCCGCCGATGACGACGGTCTGTCCGTCGCGGGCGGCGACCGAGGTCGACGCCGAGCGGATGGTCGTCGTCGGGCCGACCAGGTTCGGGTCCCCGACCGCCGGCGTCGCCGTCGGGTCGATGTCGGAGACCTCCTCGAAGAGCGCCAGGCGGACGAAGTCGTCGGCGGTGATCTGCGGCGTCATGCGGAGCGTGATGCCGACGTCGTGCCGCTCGATGGTCGTGAAGAGGTTCGAAAGGTTCGACGCGCTCGTCGCGCGGCTCGCGACGAAGGGCACGTTCCGGCCGACGACGATCTCCGCCTCCTCGTTGTCGGTCGTCACGATGTTCGGCGCCGAGAGCACGTTCACGTCGGCGTCGGACTCGAGCGCGTTCAGGAGCACGCTGTGCGCGGCGACCTTCGTGCCGTCCGGGAGCGTCACCTTCTCGTTGCTCACGGCGGCGAGGAGGAGCCCCGGGAGCGAGAGCGGCCCGGCGCCGGCGCCGGCGAGCGCGGCGAGGTTCCCGAAGTTCGCCTGCGCGAGCCCGGTGTGCCCGTCGAGCGCCGCGCCGCCCTGGAACTCGACGCCGAGGGCGCGCAGCTTGTCGAGCGTCGCCTCGAGGATGATCGCCTCCACGAAGACCTGCCGGCGGCGAACGTCGAGCTGCTCGATGACGCGGCGGAGCGTCTCCCAGTCCTCGGGCGTCGCGCTCACGATGACGGCGTTCGTCGCCGTGTCCGCCGTCACGCGCACGGGCGCCTCGAGCGGCACGGCCGCGGCGCTGCCGGTGGCGGCGGGGGCGGGCGGCGGTGCCTCCGGCGGCGGGGGCACCGGCGGCTCGCCCATCCCGCCGTCGTACCCCCGCGCGAAGGCGCTGCGGCGCGCCGAGGTCCGCATGAACGAGCTGCCGTGCGGCCGGGGCGCCGGCTCCGCCTCGAGCGGCTGGCCGATCAGCCGCGAGAGCACCCGGACGAGCCCGTCGGCCTCGGCGTACTTCAAATGATAGACGTTCACGCGCGTCGCGCCCGGCGGCAGCGCGCGGTCGAGCCGCGCGACGATCGTCCGTGCCCGGCGGACGTCGTCGGGCGGACCGGAGAGGACGAGCGCGTTCGATCGGCCGTCGGGAATCACGCGCAGCCCGGCCCCGCCCGCCGGCCCCCCGAGCGCCTCGCGGAGCCGCGGCGCCAGGTCGTCGGCCGCCGCGAACTCGAGCCGCACGACCTCGAGCGCGCGCTCGCTCGACGGGACGTCGAGGTCGCGCAGCAGCCCCGCCAGGCGCTCGACGTTCGCGCCGGCGTCGACGACGACGAGGCTGTTGCTCGCGGGATACGCGGCCAGCAGCCCGTCCTTCGAGACGAGCGGCTGGAGCACCGGGACGAGCGCCGCCGCGTCGGCGTGCGCGAGCGGGAGGATGCGCGTCACGACGGCGTCGCCCGCGGCCGCGTGCGGCCCGGTGCCCGTCGGGACCGTCGTCTCGCGCGCGTCCCGCACGGGGACGACCTTCACGAACGAGCCGCTCGGCACGGTCGTGAAGCCCTTCACCTGGAGGACGGACTGGAAGACCGCCCACGCCTCGTCGGCCGTGATGCGCGTCGGCGAGATGATCGTCACCTTGCCGCGGACGCGGTCGTCGAGGATGACGTTCCGCCCCGTCACCTCGGCGATGAAGCGCGCGAGGACGGGCAGCTCGACGTCCTGGAAGTTGAGCGCGATCGTCGCGTCCCGGCGCGCCTCCTCGGCGCGCGCGCCGGACCCGCCGACGCCGGGCGCCCCGACGAGGACGAGCGCCAGCGCCGCGACCGCGCGCCTCATCGGAGGTCGTAGACGAGCGTGCGCGGGGCGTCGCCGCGCACGATGTCGAGCGCGATCCGCGGCTCGTTCCCGAGTCGTTGGAGGAAGCCGAGGAGCGCCGTCGGATCCGCGATGGCGGTGCCGTTCACGCGCTGCACGACGTCGCCGTTGCGGAGGCCGAGGCGCGCGAAGAGGCTCCCGTCGCGGATCTGGAAGAGGCGGAAGCCAGCCGGCCGCCCCTCGCGGACCTCGGCGACGGCGCGGAGCTGGGTGAGGAGCCCGCTCATGTTGTCGACCGCGCCCACGAGCTCGCGCCGGTCGACGACCCACGCGTTCTCGGCCGTCTGCCGGATGCGCCCGCCGTCGCCCCCGGCGGGGGCCCGCGCCGGCGTCGCCTCCACCGGCGCCGGCTCGCCCGCGGCCGGCGCGGAGAGCTCGAGCGTCTCCTCGCCGCGCGGGCTCGCGAGCGTCACGCGGTCCCAGTCGATGGCCGCGACCCGCGCGTCGCCGACCGGCTCCCCGACGCGGTAGAGATCCTGGTGGTGCGTCGCCGTGTCCTCGATCACCGCGCGCGCCTCGGTGCCCTGGAGTGCGACGCCCCAGAGGCGGAGCCCGCCCGCCGGCCCGCCGCGACGCCCCGCGGCCGTGCCGGGCGGATTGAACACGTCGCGCTCGGCGATGACGGCGTACGCGGCGAGCGGTGCGGGCGGCGCCGCGACGGCGGTCGCGGGCGCGTCGGCCGGCGGCGGCGGGACGACGGCGGCGCTGCGGACGGCGGCCGCGACGCCGAACGCCGCCAGGTACGCGACGAGCGCGGCGAGTGCCAGCTCGAGCGCGAGCCGATGGCGGACGAGAAGCGACATGGCGGGGACGGCGAAGGCTCATACGCCAGATCGCGCGCGAGCGTCAATTTAGAGCCGAGTCGAGACGTATCTCGAGTCGGCGTCCGAGCCGGCGCCCGCGCGCCGCGGGCGCGCGGGCGGGCGGCGCACCGGGCGGCCGTCGGCCGCGACGCGCGCGCTGCTCCAGCGCTGCGCGCGACGCTCGACCTCCGCGCGCGACACGACGCCGATCCCGTGCCGGGCGAAGAGGGCCGCCCAGCGGTCGAAGTCCCGCAGTATCGTCTTCACCGTGGTCCGGAAGCCGCGGCGGACGATCTCGTGCTGGAGCGAGTAGGTGATGAGCGGCGTGTCGAAGAGGCGGAGGTCGTGCTCGTACGGCTCGAGGAGGACGACGTCCGCCTCGGGATGCTCGTACGCGTGGCGGCGCAGCCCGTCGTGCAGGCGGCGGTGGAGCGCGATCCGGAGCGCCTGGCCCGCGATCGCGAACGCGCCGCCGTCCCGGATGCCGCGCGTCGCCGGGAGGTCGAAGACGACGGGCCGGATCGGGTTCACGACCACGACGAGCGCCGCGCCCGCGTCGACCGCGAGCCCGGCGTGCGCCGTCTTGGTGACGCCCGCGTCGACGTAGTCCACGCCGTCGATGCGGACCGGCTCGTAGAGGATCGGAACCGCGGCCGAGGCGGCGACCGCGCGGGAGATGGGCGTGCGCTCGTGCGCGGACGTGCCGAAGACGTGGATCGCGCCCGTGTCGAGCACGGTCGCGGGCACGAGGAGACGCCGCCGCAGCCGCCGGAAGTCGTCGCTCGCGCCGTTGCGGGCGAGCGCCGCCCGGATCCAGCCCTCGAGGCCGTCGAGCGAGAAGACGCCGTGAGGCAGATGGCGGACGAGCGAGCCGAGGCTGTCGAGCAGCACGACCTCGCCCCAGTGCGTCCACACCTCGCGCGCGAGGCCGGGCACCGCCGCCGCGAGCCGCGGCAGCGCGCCGAGCCAGCTCCGCCACGGGACGGAGAGGAACTGCGTGCCGGAGAGGCGCGGGAGGCTCCGGCCGTCGGCGTGGATCGCCGCGCGGACCCGGGCGGGCGAGATGCGGCTCGCGAGGAGCGCGGCGACGAACGCGCCCGCGCTCGTGCCGACGTAGAGGTCGAAATCGGTCGCCGAGAAGCCGTCCCAGACGGCCTCGAGCGCGAGCAGGGCGCCGATCTCGTAGAGGCCGCCCGCCGTCCCGCCGCCGGCGAGGACGAGCGCGCGCAGGCGCCCGGGGGGTGTGACGCGAGCCATCCCGCTCGGATCTGTCGGCCGCTCGACGACGAAGCTTGAGCCGGCGGGCGCGGGCGGGGAACCCGGTATTGCGGCGGCCGGCGCGCCGCCTACAATCCGGCCCCATGTGCTCGGCGGCGCTCACGTGCGTCGCGATCCTCGCTTCCGGGGCGACGGCCCTCACCGCGCGGACGGTCGAGGTGCAGGTGGCGGGCATGCGCGTCGACGCGGCGAGCGGCGTGCCCGTCGTCGAGCTCGCCGAGAAGACGGGCGCCGCGGGCGTCGGCGGGCGGCAGCTGCCGATCTGGATCGGACCCGCCGAGGCGCAGGCGATCGCGCTCGAGATGCAGGGCGTTCCGGCGCCGCGACCGCTCACGCACGACCTCATGAAGCAGCTCGTCGAGCGGCTCGGCGGACGGCTCGACTCGGTCGTCATCGAGGACCTGAAGGACGACACGTACTACGCGAGCGTCCGGTTGGCGTCGCCGAGCGGCGAGATCGTCTCCGTCGACGCGCGGCCGAGCGACGCGATCGCGCTCGCACTCCGCCTGCACGGGCCGATCCTCGTCGCCGAGGACCTGTTCGCGAAGGCGTCGAAGTCGGGCGGGCCGACGGCGGCGCGCGTGTGGGGGCTCACGGTGCAGGACGTGACGCCCGACCTCGCCGCCTTCTTCCACGTGAAGCCGGCGCACGGCGTTCTGGTCGCCGACGTCGAGGCGCTCGCACCGGCGCACGAAGTCCGCCGCGGCGACGTGATCACGGCGCTCGACGACGCGAGGGTCGGCTCCGTCGCGGAGCTGACGAGCCGCGCGGTCGGTCATCCCGCGAAGGACCCGGTGCGGCTGTCGCTCGAGCGCGACGGACGCCCGCTCACGATCGCGTTCGCGGTCGAGTGATCGCGACCGCTCGTTGACAACCCCCCGACCTGCATCCTAGAACCCCGAGCTTGGCTGAGGAACGGCGCGGTCAGGACCCGACTGCGGCGCGCCAGCGCGAGCTCGACGCGGAGGTCGAGGAGCTCACGCAGCGCATCGCCGACGTGATCAACCGAGCTGGAGACGAGAACAGGCAGTACCTGCGCGAGTATGCCGTCGAGCTGGTCAGAGAACGAACGGAGCCGTCGGACGCGCGGCCCGCGCCGGAGGCCGAGCCCCGCCCGACCCGCTTCAACCCCCTCGGCTTCGCGATCCTTCTGCTGCCCGTCGCGCTGGGCCTCCTCGTGCTCTTTCCGCCCGTCGGCATCGGGCTCGTCGCGATCGCGCTCTTGATGGGGGCATGGGGGCTCGTCGCGACCATCCTGCGCCGCTCGTGATCGCCGTGCGCCCGCGCACCACCGTTCCGCTAATGCAGCGCGTGAGCCTTTTTCATTCGCCTCGACCGGCGCCGGCCGGCACGGTCGGCGACGGAGGTTTCCCGACCCATGGCTAAGGCCGAGGCCAAGACCGAGGACGCCGCGGCGCTCGCCGCGCGCCGGCAGGTCGAGCAGCGACTCGAGCGCGAGAAGCGCCTCCGCGAGCAGGCGGCGCGCGCGGGGCTCTGGTCGCGACGCGACGTGTTCGGGCGCTTCGGGTGGAGCATCTTCGCGGCGTTCTCCGGCGTCTCGCTCCTCGCCGCGCTGCGCTCCGCCTTCCCGCGCGTCCTCTTCACGCCGCCCTCGACGTTCAAGGCGGGGCTGCCGAGCGACTACACCATCGGCGAGGTGAGCGAGAAGTACAAGAAGGACCAGCGCGTCTGGATCATCCGGAACGAGGAAGGTCTCTACGCGCTGTTCGCGAAGTGCACGCACCTCGGCTGCACGCCGCGCTGGCTCACGGCGGAGAACAAGTTCAAGTGCCCCTGCCACGGCAGCGGCTTCTACAAGACGGGGATCAACTTCGAGGGCCCCGCGCCCCGGCCGCTCGAGCGGCTGCGCATCACGAAGGCCGAGGACGGTCAGATCTTGATCGACAAGAGCGTGAAGTACCTCTACGAGAAGGGCGAGTGGACGAAGCCCGGCGCCTTTCTGAAGGTGTGATCGATGGCGAGACCGGAGTCGAAGTGGGACGAGCTGAAGCAGTCGGTGACCGAGTCGCAGGTCTGGCAGTCGATCTTCCGGCACGGCTACGACGACACGCCCCGGAACCGCATCCTGATGGTCTCCGGGAACGTCTGGCTCCACCTCCATCCGTCGAAGGTGCGCCGCCACGCCGTCCGGCTCCGCTTCACGTGGTGCATGGGCGGCATCACCTTCCTCATGTTCCTCGTCACGGTCGTGACGGGCGTCTATCTGATGTTCTACTACCGGCCGACGGCCGAGTACGCGTACGCGGACATGAAGTACCTCGAGTTCGACATGCCGTTCGGGATGCTCATGCGGAACATGCACCGCTGGGCGGCGCACGGCATGGTGATCGCGGTCTGGCTGCACATGTTCCGCGTCTTCCTGACGGGCTCCTACAAGCCGCCGCGTGAGTTCAACTGGGTGGTCGGCGTCATCCTCCTCGTGCTGACGCTCCTCCTCTCCTTCACCGGCTACCTCCTGCCCTGGGACCAGCTCTCGATCTGGGCCGTCACCGTCGGCTCGAACATGGGCCGGGCGACGCCGCTCCTCGGGCACGAGGGTCCGGGGCACGAGCTGATCCCCGGCCTGAACAACGTGTACGACGCGCGCGCGTTCCTCTTCGGCGGCGGCGAGATCGGCCCGCACACGCTGCTGCGCTTCTACATCCTCCACTGCATCTTCATCCCGCTGATTGCGAGCCTCTTCATGGCCGTCCACTTCTGGCGCATCCGGCGCGACGGCTTCTCGGGGCCGGCGCTGTAGCTGCGATGCCGCGCGAGCTCATCGGCAGCATCGTCACGGTCGTCCTCATCGTCCTGACATTCGTCTTCCCGCGCGCCCGCGTGCTCACCATCCCGTTCTTCTTCGTGCTGGTCCTCATCCTGCTGTTCTGGTCGGCGCGGCGCTCGGCCGAGCGCGAGGAGTAAATCGGCATGGCCACACCCGAGACGAAGCCGGCCTTGAAGGCCGTCGCCCCCGCGGGCGGCAAGCGCGTCGAGGTGCCGATCAAGAAGGCGACGGGCCCCGGCGACGACAAGATCCACACCTGGCCGCACCTCGTCCGGGCCGAGTTCCTCATGTCGGTCGGGGTGATCGTCCTCCTGCTCGTGTGGTCGCTGCTCGTCGACGCACCGCTCGAGGAGCCCGCGAACCCGACCCGCACGCCGAACCCCTCGAAGGCGCCGTGGTACTTCCTCGGCCTCCAGGAGATGCTCGTCTTCTTCGACCCGTGGCACGCCGGCGTGGTGCTGCCGTCGCTCATCATCCTCGGGCTCATGGTGATCCCGTACATCGACATCAACCCGAAGGGGAACGGCTACTACTGCTGGAAGGACCGGAAGTGGGAGATCCTCACCTTCATCCTGGGCTTCCACATCCTCTGGGTCTCGCTCATCATCATCGGCACGTTCGTCCGCGGCCCGGGCTGGAACTGGTTCTGGTTCTGGGAGAAGTGGGACGTCCACAAGGTCGAGGCGCTCACGAACGTCGACCTTCCGTACCTGCTCGGCGTGCGCGACGAGACGACGGCGACGATCGTCGGCGCGGCCGTCGTCCTCCTCTACTTCGTGCTCGGCTTCTGGGCCTTCAAGCGGTTCATTCGCCGGGTGAAGGGCGCGGAGTACGAGTCCTTCATGGCGCGCTGGGGATACCCGCGCTACTTCATCACGGGCTTCCTCTTCCTCAACATGATGGCCGTCGTGTTCAAGATGCTCGGCCGCCATCTCTTCAACCTGAAGTACATCATGGTGCTGAAGACGCCGTACTTCAGCATCAACATCTGAGCGGGCGCAGGCGCGGGATGGGGAGGCGTGTTCCTCTTCGCCAAGGTGCTCCAGGCGGTCGGCTTCGCGCACGTGGGCATCGGCCTCTACATGGGCGTCGCGCGCGGCGACATGTGGACGGAGCTCTACATGTCGCTCTCGGGCATCGCCTTCTTCGGCGTCGGGCGGCTCCTCGAGCGGCGACGCAGCGGGTGAGTGGGTAGATGGCGGGACGAAAGAAGACGGCGGTCGACGAGGAGTCGCGCTCGTACGCGGTGCTCTGGTTCATCGCGGCCTGCGTGCTCTTCGTCGGCGCGCTGTGGGCGCTGTGGGACGACAACTTCAAGCGTCGCCCCTGGAAGTACTACCAGGCCGAGTTCAACCGGCTGGAGATCCGCCGCATCGAGGACGCGATCGCCGAGGAGCAGAAGCGGCTCGACGCGGATCCCGACTACCAGGCCGCCGTGAAGGCGCTCGCCGACGCGAAGGCGAGCGTCGCGTCGGGCGAGAACCAGACGAAGTTGAAGGAGCTCCAGAAGGAGCTCGTCCGGGCGCAGGAGGAGGACCAGTCGAAGGACCTGAACCTCCGCTTCGTCAAGAGCGAGCTCGAGGAGCTGCGCTTCCGCTACGACGACGCCGAGCATCGGGGCGACGAGGAGGAGGCGAAGCGCGTCCTCGCGACCATCGACGAGAAGGAGGCGGTGCGCGCCGAGCGGCAGAAGATCTACAGCGAGTCGCAGGCGCACATCGGGGACATCCAGAACCGGATGAAGGCCGTCCAGGCCGCCGTGAAGACGGCCGAGGACGCGCTCGCGAAGCTCACCACGAAGCGTGACGACCTCCAGCAGAAGCTCGAGGGCGTCTCGCTCGGCTACCTCCCGGGGCCGAAGGCGACGTTTCCCTTCTTCGGCCGCGACTGGCAGCCGAAGATCCCGAAGATCCAACAGGTCGTCCTGGAGGAGTTCGACCGCAACAACTTCGACCAGCCGGTCGCGCGCGTCGACCGCTGCATGACCTGCCACGCGGGCATCAACAAGGCCGGCTTCGAGGACCAGCCGAATCCGTGGAAGACGCACCCGCACCGGGAGGAGATCCTCGGCAAGCATCCGCCCGAGAAGTTCGGCTGCACGCCGTGCCACGGCGGGCAGGGGCCGGCCGTGAACAGCCCCGAGCAGGCGCACGGGAACTTCCGCGACGCGGCGGGACACATCGAGAACGTCGAGTTCGTCGAGCACCCCCTCAACCGCGACGAGAAGATGGACGCGAACTGCATCAAGTGCCACGCGAGCGTCCAGCACCTGGCCGGCGCCAACACGATCACGCGCGGCGAGCATCTCTTCGAGGAGCTCGGCTGCCACGGCTGCCACCTGACCGAGGGCTACGAGGACCTCGCGAAGCAGAACGGGGTGTCGGCGATCGGGCCGTCGCTGCGGCGGATCGGCGCGAAGCTCGACCATGCCTGGCTCGTCCGCTGGATCCGCAACCCGCACAAGATCCGACCGCGGACGCGGATGCCGAACTTCTTCCCGGAGGCGCCCCCGGGCGACCACACGGACCCCGTCTACGCGAGCGGCTACGTCGACCCCGCGGTGGCCGACGAGCAGGCGCTCCAGATCGCGGCGTACCTCCTCTCCGACACGAAGGAGCCGAGCGAGGCGTGGCTCGCGGCGCATCCCGCGCCCGCGCCGGCCGGCGCCGACCTCGCGGCCCGCGGCAAGGAGCTGGTCGACTCGCTCGGCTGCCGCGCGTGCCACGCGCTCGCGCCCGACGAGGTCGCGGGCCAGCTCGGGGCGAACAAGGACATCGCGCCGAACCTCGCCGGCATCGCGGAGAAGACGAGCCCGCAGTGGATCTACCACTGGATCAAGAACCCGCGCGGCTTCTCGGACGTCGCCCGCATGCCGAACCTCCGGCTGTCCGACGACGAGGCGCGCGCGATCACGGCCTACCTCTCGACGCTCGGCGAGCGGAACCCGGGTCCCGCCGACCTCGAGACGAAGCTCGCCGACCCCACGAACGTCGCGGCCGGCGAGAAGCTCGTGCGGAAGTACGGCTGCCCCGGCTGCCACGACATCCCCGGGATGGAGGGCGAGTCGCGCGTCGGCGTCGAGCTCTCGTCCTTCGGGTCGAAGACGAAGGAGGAGCTCTTCTTCGGGGACCGCACCGACATCCCCGAGTCGTGGGACGACTGGACGTTCAACAAGCTCCTCACGCCGCGCACCTACGCGACCAAGTGGATCGAGCAGCTGATGCCGCAGTTCGACCTGACGGACGACGACATCAAGGCGCTGCGCACGTTCCTCGCGA
>Ga0070741_10020344_pt1 | contig 10465 bp, 9 predicted proteins | sample Coa_R1_4_FD_66440 | JGI IMG/M metagenome (GOLD analysis project Ga0070741, IMG submission 66440) | Surface soil microbial communities from Centralia Pennsylvania, which are recovering from an underground coalmine fire - Coalmine... | ecosystem: Environmental > Terrestrial > Soil > Unclassified ... | reverse complement strand
CGCGATGTCGCCCTCCTCGCCCGGCGGCGCCTCGCCGGCCTCGTCGTCGATCACCCGGACGTCGTAGCCAGGCGCCGGCTTCCCCATCGAGCCGGCTCGGATCTCAGCATTGGGGAAGTTGCCGACGATCAGCGTGTTCTCCGTCTGGCCGTAGCCGTCGTGGATCGTGCGCCCGAACGCGTCCTCGAATGCCCGAATCACCTCCGGGTTCAGCGGCTCGCCCGCGGAGACCATGTGCCGCACCCCGGACAGGTCGTGGCGGCCGATGTCGTCGAGCTTCGCCATCAGCCGGTACTCCGTGGGCGCCTGGCAGAGCACGTCGGGCCGGAGCTCCTCGAGCAGCCGGAAGCGCTCCGCCGGGTCGAAGCCGCCCTCGTGGAGGATCACGGCCGCGCCGCAGCTCCAGGGGCCGAGGAGTACGTTCCAGATCGACTTCGCCCAGCCCGTGCCGGCGGTGCACCAGACGAGGTCTCCGGGGCGCGCCCCGAGCCACCGCTCCGCCTGCGCGCGCTTCCCCCACGTGTAGCGGTGGGTGTGGACGACGCCCTTCGGATCCTTCGTCGTTCCCGAGGTGTAGAGGATGAACGCCGGATCGTCGATCGCCGTGTCGACGGTGGCGGCTTCGGGCTCGCCGAGCGGCGCCTCGTCCACGAAGACGACGTCGCATGGCTCGTCCATCGCCTCGACCTCGCCTCGGCAGCGCGGATCCGCGACGAGCAGCCGCGCGCCGGAGTGGCGGACGCGGAAGTCGAGGTCCTTAGCGCGCAGCATCTCCGAGCAGGGGATCGCGACCGCACCGATCTTCAGCGCCGCGAGCATCACCGAGAACCAGTCCGGCGTCTTCCCGACCAGCACGAGCACGCGGTCGCCCGGCGCGACGCCGCGCGAGCGCAGGTGCCCGGCCCAGCGCGCGCCCGCGCCGGCGACCTGGCCGAACGTCAAGTCGCGCGCACTACCGCCCGTGTCCACGAACCGAAGCGCGAGCGCCTCCAAGTCGGCTCGCTCGACGACGTCGCGCGTGAAGTTGAACGGGTCCGGCGCCACCGCGGTCCGAGCGTAATCGACGCGACGCCCGGCTGGACCGCCCGGCGTCCGAGGCGCCATGAACAATCGAGCCGGCGGCAGGCATCGACCACTGGAGGGACTATGCGGTTTACGACGTGGGAACGATGGGGCGCGCTCACGGGGCTGCTGGCGGTGGCTCTGTGGATCGTCTCGTTCGCGGTCGGCGGTAGCTCGCCGGACTCGTCGGACTCGGATTCGAAGATCACCGCCTACTACGCCAGCCATTCGCACCAGGTGCGGCAGATCGTCGCGTTCTTCGTCTTCGTCGCCGGCGTCCTGCTGTTTCTCGCGTTCCTGTCCGCGCTGCGGAGCAGGTCGCTCGATGCCGAAGGGGGGACTGGCCGCCTGACCGCGCTCGGCTTCGGCTCGGGAGTCGTCAGCGCCGCGCTGTTCATGGTCGCGCTCGCGATCTTCCAGTCGCCGTCGTTCGCCGCAAACGACACCGGCAAGTTCTCGCTCGATCCGAACACCTACCGGCTCCTGGGCGACCTCGGCTACGCGGTCTGGATCAGCGCGGTGATCGTCGGAGCGCTGCTGGTCTGGGCCACGTCCGCGATCGCGCTCCGCAGCGGCCTCCTGCCGCGGTGGCTCGCGTGGCTCGCAGTCGTCGCCGGGATCCTGCAGCTGTTCGCGGTCTTCTTCATCCCCGTCTTCATCTTTTGGGGATGGATCGCGCTCGTCGCGCTGTTCCTCACGTTCCGCCGATCGACTGCCGCGCCGGTCGAGCACGGCGTCTGAGCCGCCGGAGGGCCTCGCTGAGGCCCTCCGGCGCTCTCACAGCTCCTGCGCGGTCGGGCGGACCAGCACCTCGTTGACGTCGACGTGCGGCGGCTGGGAAACCGCGTACATGACGGCGCGCGCGACGTCGTCGGCCTCGAGCGCCGCGACCGGGCGCTCGTCGAAGAACGGCGTGTCGACCATCCCGGGCTCGATCAGCGTCACGCGCACGCCGGTCCCGTTCAGCTCGAGCCTCGCCGCTTCGCCCATTGCCGTCACGGCGAACTTCGTGCAGGAGTAGAGCGAGCCGGGCAGCGCGCGCCGGCCGGCGACGGAGCTGGTCAGCAGCAGGCGCCCCTGCGATGCGACCAGCGCGTCGTAGCAGGCGCGGATCGTCAGCGCGGCGCCGTAGACGTTCGTCAGCACCATCGCTCGCCAGTAGTCGGGCGATTCCGCCTTGAACCCGCGCTTGCCGCCGAAGCCGGCGTTCGCGAAGGCGACGTCGACGCGCCCGTACTCCGCCAGCGCCCGCTCGACCATCGCCTCCTGCTGCTCCCACTCGGTCACGTCGCAGGTGACGGCGAGGCCGCCGAGCTCGTCCGCCAGCGCCTCGAGCTTCTCGGTCGAGCGGGCGGCGAGCACGACCCGGTAGCCCGCCGCCGCTGCATGTCGCGCGGTCGCCTCGCCGATCCCGCTCGAGGCGCCGGTGATCAGGAAGACCCGCTCAGGTGCCATGCACCTTTCCGGCCGTTCCCCAGTACTTCGGCGGGATGCCGTGGACGAGCACGTGGATGTGCTCCGGCGCGGCGCCGCTCGATTCCGCGAGCGCCTGCGTCACCGACTCGACGATCTTCGGGACCGTCTCGTCGGAGACCCGCGTGTCGTAGAGCTTGATGTCGACCCAGGGCATGCCTGCTCCTCTCGTCCGGGAATGGGCCTCGACGATAACGCGTCTACGGCAGCAGGCTTGGCGGGACGTCGACGACGCGAACGACCTCGGCGCCCTCGATGCCGAGCGGGTCCGCCTTCGCCGCAGCGCCCACCGGTCGAATAATGCTCGCCGTGCGGCGCGTCGTGTCGCCGTTGCGGTCGAACCGGAACGAGCCGAGAATGCCGCCGTCGACGCGGGTCCGCATGAGCTCTCTGGTCACCGACGCCCGTGTTCCGTCCGAACGCGCGATCGCGTCGAGCATCACGTCTGCGGCCTGTGCCGCGTACAGCGCGAAGGGGCTGACCCTCGTCGCGGTTCCTGTCGCCGAGAAGTCCTTCAGAAAGCTCCGGCCCGCCGAAGACAGCTGGTCTTCCCCTACGCCGCCGGAGAACGAGACGTACAGCGACCGGGCGATCGGCCCGAGCGTCCGGAGCATGCCCGAGATCGGCAAGAAGCCGTCCCCGGTGACGAGTCGCACCCGAGGCCCCAGGCCTCTGCGGAGCTCCCTGATCAGCTCGGCGGTGTTGCCCGCGTTCAGGTAGCCCGCGACGTAGACGGCATCGACGTCTGCGCGACTGAGACGGGTGACGAGCGCGGAGTAGTCCTTCGCCCGCGCATCGAACGTCGACACGCCGACGAAGTCGAGCCGCATCCGCGACGCCGTCACCCTGAACGCGTGCACGAGCAGGTCGGAGTACCCGTCGCGGTCTGTCAGCGCAGTCACTCTGCGGGCGCCGAGGCGCTTCAGGAACAACGCAGCCCCCGCAGGCCCGACGTCGTCGGTCGGGTAGACGCGCGCGTAGTTGCGCACGCCGGTCGGGTACAGCGCCTCCAGCTGGCCCGGCTCTGCAAACGGATCGCGGCGCGTCAGTCCGACATAGGAGTTGGCCGGCGAGACCATCGCCAGCGGACCGTCGGGTGCCTTGTTCAGGAACGGGATCTCCGACTGCGCACATCCGGAGTTGTACGTTCCGATCACGCCGATCACGCTCGCGCCGGCGGCGTAGCTCCTGGCGTTGGCTGCGCACTTCGGGACGTCGAAGATGCCGATTTGCGACGTCGAGTCGTCGCAGGACTGGTAGGCGACCCTGTACTTGCCGGCACGAAAGCCTCGCTTCCGGAAGACGAGCTCGATTGCCTTCACCATCGACGGGTTCTCGGTCCCGGGCGTGCGCAGCGCAAGGTCGGAGACGACGAGGTACTGCGGCTCTCCGTCGCTTTCGTACAGCGGCTTCCCGCAGGATGCGCCCGCGTCCGAGACCCACAACCTTCCCGCGCCTGCTGTCACGTCGCGCGGTGTGCCTGCGATCGCAATCGTCTTCGAGACGAGATTCGTCGTCGGGTCGATCCTCGTCACCGTTCCCGCGATCGGGTTCGCCGCCCAGACTGAGCCTGAGCCGAACGCGAGCGAGTCGACGCCCTCGGCGACCGCGACCGTGCGCTGCCTCGACCGCCGGCCAGGGTCGATCCGCCAGACAAGGCCCGCTGCGTCGCTCACCCAGACGGCGTCGCCGCCGACGGCGACGTCGCTCAAGCCGTCGCTGGCGATCCTGATCGTCGCGGTGACCTTGTTCGTGCGCGGGTCGACGCGCACCAGGCCGGCATCGGGGGGCGGCTTCAAGCCCCAGAGGACGCCGTTCGGCCCGGCTGCGATCTCGGCCACCTCGGTCTGGACCCTGGCGACGATCTTTCCACTCCGGGGATCGAGCCTCGAGATCGTCCGGTCGGGATTGATCGCCCAGATCGCTTCCGGCGCGGCGACGAGCGAGTCGCCCTGGACGCCGCCTTCAGTTCCATTCGCGGGCAGCTTGCTCGTCCCGAGGACGGCGAACGTGTCGGGTTCGACGCGAGAGACGCTCGACAGGATCGGTCCGATGAACACTGCTCTCGGATTGACTTCGCCGTTCCCGACCCACACGGAGCCCTCCCCGACGGCGAGGTCGGTGGGCGTGGTGCCGACGCTGAAGGTCTTCAGTGCCTTCGTCTTCAGGTCGATCCCGGAAATCGTCTGGTCGTCGGCGTTCAGGGCCCAGACGGCTCCCTGGCCGATGGCGAGAGCGGTCGGATTGCTGCCGACCGCGACCTGCGCGACCGGCTTGTTGTTACCGGTATCGACCTCGACGACCGAGTTCGGCGCGGGCGTGGCGAGGGCCGAGCTCTCGCCGCCGGTCAACGCGACGACCGCGACGGCGATTCCGGCTGCGGCGACGAGCGCGGCTCCGGAGAGGAGGAGCCTGCGGCCGATCCGGAGCCGCCGGCGCCTGGCGGCGGGCGCCTCGAGCCCGATTGCGGAGTGGGCGGCCGCGAGGAGGTCGCCGCAGGTCCGGTAGCGGTCGATCCTCTGCTTGGCCAGGCCTCTCGCGAGCACCGGATCGAGGGGCGGGTGGTCGCGGAGCGCCGGCGGGTCCGCCTGCATGTGCGCCCACAGCACCTCGGCTTCGGTCGGCCGCCGAAACGGCGCCTGACCGGCCAGGCACTCGTAGAGCATGCAGGCGAGCGCGTACTCGTCCGTCCTGCCGTCGATCTCCTCGCCGCGGATCTGCTCGGGGGCGAGGTAGTCGAGGGTCCCGACGACGTGGCCCGTCTGGGTCGAGGTGCCGCCCGCCTCCTTCGTCAGCCCGAAGTCGCTCAGGTACGGGTGGCCGCGCTCGTCGAGGAGGATGTTCGCCGGCTTGACGTCGCGGTGCACGAGCCCCTTCGCGTGGGCGGCGTCGAGAGCGTCCGCGATCGGAGCGAGGATCGAGAGCGCCTCCTCCGGCGCCAGCGTCTTCCGCTCCCGGAGCAGCGCCTTCAGATCCGTCCCCTGGACGAACCGCATCGCCAGGAACAGCTGCCCCTCGTGCTCGCCCGCCTCGTAGATCGGGAGGACGTTGCCGTGGTCGATCGCCGCAGCGAGCCGTGACTCGCGCAGGAAGCGCTCCCTGAACGACGGATCCTCCGCGAGCTCCGGCGCGATCAGCTTCAGCGCGACCGGGCGATCGAGGCGCGTGTCCGTCGCGCGGTACACGACGCCCATCCCACCGCGGCCGATCTCCGCCTCGATGCGGTAGGCGGCAAAAGTCGCTCCAGGACCGAGGGTCACGCAGCCGTCTCCGCATGCGTCAGCGACCAGGTGAAACGCGTTCGCGATTCGGCTGGCGCCAGGCCGCCCGGCCTCAGGCCGCGGCGCACGAAGACGGTCGGAGCAGGAGGCGCGGCGGCGAGCGCGCTCCGCATCCCGCCGAGGCCTTCCGTTCGCCAGCGCTCGGAGAGGCCTATCACGAGCAGCCCCGCGTCCTCCGCGAGCGCGGCGACGCTGTCGCACCCGGGGCGCGCGAGCAGCGGCTCGGCGGGCACGCCCGCCGTTCGCTGAACGATCAGCGACGCGTCCGCCAGCAGGCGGCTGGCGTCCCGTCCGTCCGCTCGGCCGTCGGAAGCCGCGCCGACCAGGCGTAGCGGGCTCGCGGTCGAGCGGGCGAGCCAAGCGCCGAGCTCGAGCGCCGCCCAGTCGTGCTCGGCCGCGCCGAAGGGGACGACGATCGGCCCCGGCCGGATCGGGCCTCCGGCGGTGGCGACCAGCGCGACGTCGCAGGTCGCCGTCTGGAGGAGCGCGCCGGTCTCGCCGTCGAGCGTCTGCGACCCGAGCGCCGCAATGAGCAGGTCGGCGTCGTGTCGGGACGCGAGCCCTGCGGCATCGCGTCCGAACGCCCGCGACGAGAAGGCCGCGGCGCGAGCGGGCACTCCTTCGGACGCAAGGGCCCCCGCGCGGCCGGCGAGCGCGGCGGTCGCGGCGGAGAGCTCGTCCGGCGCGGCGGCCTGGACGACGACCAGCTCGCGTCCGGGCTCCGACCGCACCAGCGGCCGCGCGAGCGCAAGCAGCACGTCGGCACCTGCGTGCGAGTCCGCGACTGCGAGCAGGACCGTCTTCCTCGCATCCGGCGGTGCGGGCCGCTCCGCGACCGAGAGCGACGGGTCGTGGGCGAGGATCGCCTTCTGCAGCTGCTTCAGCTCCTCGCCCGGCTCGAGCCCGAGCTCGTCGTCGAGGAGCCGGCGGAGCCGCTGGAAGTGGTCGAGGGCGTCGGCCTGCCGCCCCGACCGATAGAGCGCGAGCATCAGCTGGCCCTGCAGCCGCTCGCGGTACGGGTGCGCCGCGCCGAGCGCTTCGAGGTCCGGAACGAGCTCGGCGTGCCTTCCGAGCGAGAGGTCGGCCGCGGCCCGCTCCTCGAGCGCGACGAGGCGCAGCTCCTCGAGCCGCGCGACCTCGGCGACGGCAAGCCCCTCGTCGGCAACGTCGGCGAGCGGCGCGCCGCGCCAGAGCGCGAGCGCCTCCTGCAGCTTCAGGGCGGCGACGGCCGGCGGTGCCTCGCGCGCCTCCCGCACCAGCCGCTCGAACCGCGCGAGATCGAGCTCCTCGGGCCCCACGTGGAGGACGTAGCCGGGGGCGCGGGTGGCGAGCGCGCCGTTGCCGAGCGCCTTCCGCAACCGCCAGACCTGAACCTGGAGGACCTTCGCGGCAGTCGCCGGCGGGCGCTCGCCCCAGAGGCGATCGATCAGGGCGTCGGTCGCGATCACCTCGTTCGCGCGCAGCAGCAGGAGCGCCAGCAGCGCCCGCTGCTTGGGTCCGCCGAGCGGCAGCGGGCCGTTCGGGCCTACGACCTCCAGCGGTCCGAGAATCCGGTAGTCCACTGCCGCACCTCCTCGGCTGCCTGACGCTAACACGGCCGGACGCGCCCTCCTAGGGCGCCGCCGCCGCTGGAAACCACGCTGTGAGCAGCCGTTTACCGCGGCGCGGGACCTTCCCCCACAGCGGCCGCAGCGGGCGGTCGAGAGACAGAGGAGGAAGTCATGACCAGCAGAACCAGCATCCGCATCGCCACAGCGGCGCTGATCGTGGCCGGCACGCTCTCGCCGGTCGCCCTCGCTGCCGGCGAGCCGAAGAACGAATTGCCGTTCACCGCCGTCGTCCAGAGCGGCGGCGACCGGGTGACGGCCCAGGCGCAGGTCGCCGACGTCGCGGGCGAGCCGAAGAACCAGCCGCCGTTCACGCGGCCTGCCGGCGGCTCCGTTCCCGGGACAGTCGGCATCGCCGGCGAGGCGAAGAACGGCCTGCCGTTCACGCGGCCCGTCGCCACGCCGACCGTCGTCGTCCATCCGAGCGGGTTCGACTGGGGCGACGCGGGGATCGGCCTCGCGGCCGGGCTCGGGATCGCAGCCGCGCTCGCCGGCTGCCTGCTCCTGACCTACCGCGGGTCCCGCGGACACAAGATCGGCGCCGCCGCCACGAGGTGATCTCCTCCTGGAGCTGCACGGCACGCGCCGAGCGAGGGGCTTCCTGCAGGGAGCCCCTCGTGCTACCTACGGCAGCGCGCGGCCGCTCCGGGTTCGTCGCCCGAGCAGGAGCCCCACGAGGAAGCCGGCCGTGGCGAGCTGCAGTTCCGCGGACAAGCCCCCGCTGCGGTGCCAGTGCCGGACTCGGTGCGTGGGGTAGAGCTTGCGCCCGCCCGGTCGCGGCAGGCGGACGACGTGCTCCAGGTCGGGAAGGGCCGCCGCCGCCGCGCCGACGACGGCCGGATCGAGCGGCCCGCGTGTCGCCGCCAGCAGGCTGAGGAGTGCGGCGCCGGAGCGGATCTCGAACCGCCGCGACGCGATGTCCCAGTGCGGCGTGCGATCGCAGATCCCGTGCAGGACCAGGCCGACGACGACTGCGCGCAGGCGCGACCCGGCCGCGACACCGCCGACGGCCCCGGTCGCGACGTGCATCGAGACGATCACCGCGCGGGGGCTGTGAACGGCGCGTCACACACTTGTTCCAGGGACTGTCCCTCGGGCATGGCCCGTCCGGACACGGCGTCAGCGGTCGACGTGCCCCGCGCCGCCGTCTGGCCCGAGCACGAGGTCGCGCTCCTTGTCCGGGACGTGGTCGAGCGGGACGGGCGAGAGCGCCTCCCAGAACTGCGCTCCGTCCTGCGTCCGCACGGAGTGCTCGACGCCCTTGCCGATCACCGCCCAGTCGCCCGGCCGCAGCGTGCGCGTCTCGCCGGCGATCGTGAGCTCGAGCTCGCCCTCGCTAACGATCATCACCTGCTCCGTGTGCTCGTGCGCGTGCGGGCCGACGCCGAAGCCAGGGTCGTAGTTGACGCGGCAGACGAGCACCTGGTCGCCGCCGACCGCGTGGATGTTCACGCCGTCGCGGAAGCCGAACAGCGGAACGCCGTTCCAGGTCCCGAATGGACTAGCCACCGGCGCCGACGGGAAAGCGGAAGCGCGACCCGTCGGCCGCCACCGTGTTGACGGAGATGTCCTCGTCGAAGATCACCCACTTGCCGTCCGTCCGCGGTCCGCGGTTCTTCGCGGCCAGGGCGCGCAGCACCCGCTCCGGGGTGATCGGCAGCTCCGTTACCCAGACGCCGAGCGCGTCGTAGACCGCGGCCGCGATCGCGGGCGGCTGCGGGTTGTTCGCCATCTCGCTGATCCCTTTCGCGCCGTACGGGCCGTCCGCGGAGGGGTTCTCGATGATGATCGTGTCCACCTTCGGCAGCCCTTCGATCCCCGGGACGAAGTAGGAGCCGAACTCGCCGCCGCGGTGGTCGGGCGAAGGGTAGTACGGGTAGCAGGACTCGAGCACGCCCAGGCCGAGGCCCATCAGCGCGCCGCCCTGGATCTGGCCCTCGACGAGCGTCGGGTTAATCGCGCGGCCGACGTCGAAGCACTGCCAGAGCCGCTCGACGCGCACCTCGCCGGTCTCGTCGTCGACCTCGACCTCCGCTGCGCAGGCGGCGTACGAGATCGCCGCGTGCGGCGGCTTGTCGACGCGGCCCGTCTCCGGGTCGACGATCTCCGCGTACGGGTTCAGGTGCGCGCCGGTGCCGGTGATCAGCTCGCCGTGCACCCAGGTCGCCGCGGCGGCCACGTCCGGGACGCCGATCTTCTTCTGCGGCGCGCCCTTCGCGATCACCTCGCCGTCCACGACCTCGAGGTCCTCCGGCGCGATCTCCAGCTCCTTCGCCGCGATCTCGAGCAGCTTTTGCCGCGCGGACAGCGCCGCCTTCTCGACCGCCTTGCCGGCGACGAACGTCGCGCGCGAGGCGAACGTCCCGGTGCAGACGGGGGACGAGTCGGTGTTCGAGTTGTCGTACGTGATCCAGTCGTAGGGGACGCCGAGCGTCTCGGCGACGATCTGGCTCTGGATCGTCTTCGAGCCGTTGCCGATGTCGGAGGTGCCCGAGAAGACGTCGACCCGGCCGTCGGGCTTGATCTTGATCCAGGCCTGCGACGGGTCGCCGTTCTGGTTCATCCCGGTCGGGTACTCGATCGCCGAGATCCCGCGGCCGCGGTGCTTCGCCACTAGTGCGTCACCTCCCCGACCTGCTCGACGAGGTGCTCGGGCAGCAGGTCGCCCGAGCGCGGGTCGCGCGTCATCGTCCGGTACTCCGCAGGGAGCTCGTGGCCGATCGCGTCCGCGATCGCGAGGATCGTCGGCACGGTCGACGGGTCGGTGTAGGCGATGCCGTTCGGCGAGGTGTCGCCGATCCGGTTCGCGTTCTTGAGGCGCAGCTCGAACGGGTCGATCCCGAGCACCTCGGCGATCCGGCTCACGTGCAGCTCGGTTGCGAACGAGACCGACGTGACGCCGAACCCGCGCATCGCCGTCGTCGGCACGCGGTTGGTGAAGACGACGTAGCCGTCGAACTGGAGGTTCGGGATCGTGTACGCGCCGGTGTGGTGGAAGCTGTGCTTCGTCACGCCGTACGGCGAGAACCGCGCGTAGGCGCC
>Ga0070741_10020343_pt1 | contig 10466 bp, 12 predicted proteins | sample Coa_R1_4_FD_66440 | JGI IMG/M metagenome (GOLD analysis project Ga0070741, IMG submission 66440) | Surface soil microbial communities from Centralia Pennsylvania, which are recovering from an underground coalmine fire - Coalmine... | ecosystem: Environmental > Terrestrial > Soil > Unclassified ... | reverse complement strand
GCTAATGGCGCGGGGGTCGGCATCCGACCCTGAGTTTCAGATTGTGCGGGCGGCCCCGGGTGATGAATGGGACCGCTGGAATGACAGCCGCGACCAGGCGCTCACGCGATCGGCGAGCACGCAATACGTGGGCCCTGGGGTCTACGGTGCCGAGGACCTTGACCCGTATGGAAATTGGGTCGACGTCCCGGGGTATGGCAATGTGTGGCAGCCCGTGGTTGCCGAAGGTTGGGCGCCGTATCGGCAAGGTCGCTGGGTCTGGGAAGACTGGTATGGATGGACTTGGGTCAGCTATGAACCGTGGGGATGGGCGCCCTATCACTACGGGCGCTGGTTCTATCAGCCGGCATACGGGTGGTGCTGGTATCCCGGTGCGATCGGCGTCCGGCATTACTGGTCTCCGGCGTTGGTCGCATTCTTCGGTTTCGGCGGAGGAGTCGGCGTCAGTTTCGGAATTGGAAATGTCGGCTGGGTGCCACTGGCCCCCTACGAAGTGTTCCACCCCTGGTGGGGTCGCGGCTACTATGGCGGCGCCACCTACATCAACCGTTCCGTCACAATTACGAATGTAAATGTCACAAATATCTATAGAAACTCGCGTGTCGCAAATGGCGTGACGGCCGTCAGCGGCACCGATTTCCGGAGCGGACGATTCAACAGCTTCGTCCGCGTTTCCGGCGAGGACCTGCGTGCAGCCGGAGAAGTTCGCGGACCGATGCCGATCGCGCCGGATCGCACGCACTTGCAATTCGCCGACAGGCAAACCGCATTTGTGCCGCGGTCGACCGGCAACACCCGGTTCTTCACCCGGGAGCAACCGAACCCGGTAGCGCGTGTGCCGTTTGCCCAGCAGCAGCGTGCGCTCGAACCCGGAGCTCGCACGGCCGCGCCATCGGCAATCGCGCCAGGTGCCCGGGAAGCTGCGCCGGCGGCCCGGGGTTGGAACCGCTTCGGTGCTCCGAGCGCCGTTTCCCGCAGCGAAGCGCCGCCGGCCGCGCGGGAGGGATTCCGGAGCCAGCCGTCCGGCGGCAATAACGGCAACATCACGCCGCCTCCAGTTCGCAATGAATTTCAGAATCGTCCCACTTTCAGCGGCCGCGGAAACTCGCCGTCAGCGCGTCCCGAGCCGGCACGTCCCGAATACCAGAGCCCACCGTCAACCGGCGGCGGCAGCCGGTTCGGACAGCCCGGTCGGACGGAATCACCGCGAATGTCGGCGCCCGTAGTCCGTGATCGGCCCAGTGGCGGTGGAGGTTTCAGCGCACCGCCACGTGGCGAATCCCGCGCCCCATCCGGCGGAGGGGGCAACTCGCGCGGCAATTCAGGCAACGGCAACCGGGGAGGAGGCCGCACCCGCTAACGATTCTTCGATTTTCCCGTTTCTTCCCAAAGGCCCGGTCTCCATTCAGCGTGGGGCCGGGCCGCTTTTTAGATCGCCACAATAGTGGCACAAATATACTTGACTAAGCAGGCCCCAATGAGACACGCTGAATCCAGCAGGATTTGGAGCCTGCTGGACGTCATGGAATATCTCGATGTCGAACGCCTGTTTCGGCTGTTTAACAGCCTTGAGACCTATGAGTGCGCCTTTGTGAATGCAAAAATGAACGGTCGCGGTGGCGATTTGGTATCAGAGACAGATTTGGCCTCCATGCAGGCTATCGTCAAGGAGTTCGAGTTAATGTCTCACCGAAAGTTGATGTGGCTAGCTGCTCCCACACGGCAGGCGGGATATCAACTAGCGGGAGGTTCCGTTGACGTGTCAACCGCACACACCGTTCTGAATTCCCTAAAGGGGCAATTTGTTACTGGCCTTGGGAACATCACTTTCATCGCGGTTAAGGAGGATCAGGCGAAATACCTTGATAACGACTGCCTGTTTGGAGTGGGCGTTTCCGAAGCCTTTCCCTCTTCTGCGCGAGACCTGCAGGAGGCTGGTAACTGCTTAGGCGTTGAATGCGGTACTGCTGCGGTTTTTCACCTCATGCGAGCCGTTGAATTCGCCTTGCGAACATTGGCCCGCGATCGAAAGGTAGCCTTCAGCGACAAGCCGCTTGAAGAGAAGGAATGGGGCCATATTTTAAGCTCTCTTGAAGTCAAGGTCTCTGACCTGCGTCGCGCGGATAGAAGACAATGGCCATCTGGCGCAATTCGAGATGAGCAGATACGTTTTTATGGCGAGGTTGTTCAGGAACTTCGCGGCTTCAATGATGTATGGAGAAGGCATGTGTCTCACGCCGATCAGTCGGCATTCTATGAGTGGGATACAGCGTTAGGTATCTTCAAACACGTGCGTACATTTATGCAAAAGCTAGCCGGGAAAATATCCGAGGATCGAGTTACATCGGAATTTTGGACAGAGGATAAAGGCCCAGACTGGCCGAAGCCAGCCTGGGGTTGAGCATGGGAAAAACGTTACCGAGGTTGCCGCAAAAGCTTCACGATGGCCTTGATAGCGTCATAAACCAACATCGCTAACATGTTGGTGAGGAGTTGGCTTGAAATAGCCGAACCTCAATGGCGGGACGGATTTGCGGCCGTCCCGCTCCTTAAAATGGCGACTCACTGTCGCCATCGTCAAGGGTAACAGGGTGCGCTACCATAGGACCAGTGAAATCCAATTTCGAAGCTTTCGACGAAACGATGGGCAAGCTGCTCTCGGTGTCGCACGAAGAGCTAAAGCGCCGCATGGAAACCTACAGGGAGCAGGCTGCGAAGAACCCCAACAAGCGCGGCCCCAAGCCCAAGGTCAAACGGCGCGTTTCCGCTTCCCGCGCCGCGAAACGAACCTAGAATCGCGTTTCTGCCTCCGGCTGGTTTTTCCCAGTAAGTTCGGCATAGGTCAGCCGCTTGCCAACCACTTGCGAAACAGCCTTATCAAACCGTTCCGCTTCGGTCATGCTGCGGCGAGTGTTGAACCGAAACGCTTGCTCGTCCATGTAGCGGAAGAGGTGGAACGGTTCAACGCAAACATAGGTGCCTCTCAGGTGCCGCTTCATCAGGCTCCAGAAGTTCTCCAGCCCGTTGGTGTGGATGTTATCAACCGCGTAGCATTCGGCGTGGTTGATTACGTCGTGCGCGTAGTCGGCCTGCAGCCCAAAGTAAGCTTGCAGTTCATCGGTGAACACGTGCGATCCGCGCTCAACATTGGCGTCGATGTTGTCGATCAGGGTGCCACGCTTCGAGTCGCGAATGACGTTCACCCGAATTTCACCGCCGCGCTGCAAAGCGCCTTGAACGCCGACCTTCCCTGCAACGCCACCACCCCGACCTTCGAGCACGCGCTTCTTGCGGCCCTTGTGCATGTTCCGCGCCTTGCCGCCGATGTACGTTTCGTCCACTTCAACCTCACCACTAAGTTTGCCCCCGGTGGTTTGCAGTCCAAGTCGGATTCGGTGCAGCATAAACCAAGCGGTCTTTTGAGTAACGCCAAGGCTGCGGTGGATCTCCCAGGACGACACGCCATTCTTCATCGAGGTGACCATCCAGACGGCGCTGAGCCACTTATCCAGACCGATGGGCGAATCCTCGAAAATAGTGCCGACCTTGGCAGAGAACTGGCGCTTGGGGTGCTTCTGTTTACACTCCCAACGAAGCTGCTTCGCCAGAAAGTGAACTTCGGCGCTGCCGCAAGTCGGACAGGTAACCCCACTAGGCCAGCGCTTTGCGACCATGTAGTTCAAGCAGTTTTGGGGATCAGCAAAGTAAACTATTGCTTCTTGAAGGGTTTGGGGTCCGCTTTCCATGACACAAGGATAACCGAATGCCGTCACTTAGTCAAGTATATTTATGGCACAATAGTTGACATAATATCTGTTATCGGAAATGGCCAAAATGCTCACCATCCGGATCCTCACGTTACACTGAATGAGGCGTTTATGACGACCGAAGAGCGTTTCCAGCGCATCGAGCATGTCACGGCGGGCTTGGCCGAGCAGGCGCAGCGCGATCGCGAAGAAAACCGCCACCTCTGGCGCGAGACCCAGCGTCATCTCGACCAACTTGCTGCGAACGTAGACCAACTCGCCGTGAACGTAGACCAACTCGCCGCGACCGTAGACCAACTCGCCGCGAACGTAGGCCGCCTCACCACTGACGTGGATCGCCTCGCCTTAGAGGCCGCGGCGCGTGACAAAGCCTCGCATGATCGGGATCAAGCTCTCGATGCCCGCATCGAGAAACTCGTGTCTGCCGTCGGTCAGTTCATCGCTGCGCAACCCAGGATTCCGCCGGCCGCCCTCTAAACCGGCATTATCGATAAGCCGGCCGCCCGATATGCCTCGATGAGCGCCCCTTGGGCCGCACCCTGTTTCGGCGGGATGCAGCGGTTCGCGGATTCCAGTTCCATCAGGAGACGGAAGCGTTCCAGCAGCCGCGCGCTTTGAAAGACACCGCCCAGATACGCCACTTCGACCGGTTCGCCCGGCTGCCAGAGCTGTGCGCGCACCGAGCCGGCCAGCACCGCGAGCTCTTGCGCGGAGCGGTTGAGAATTTCCAGAGCTGTCGGGTCACCTGCGCCGGCGGCTTCATCCACCAGCGGCGCCAGCTTGGCAACGCGATCTCGAGGCCAGTCCGGCGTATAAAAACGGTGCAGCATCTCGTTGCTGTTGCCGGACGCCGTGGCTTCGAGGAGCGCCTGGCGCAAGGCGGTTGAGGGACCCCAGCCTTCTTCCATCCGGAGAGCGGCACGGGCAGCCTGGCGGGCGATATCGAAGGCGCTGCCTTCGTCTCCAAAGATATAGCCCCAGCCGCCGGCGCGCACCGTTTGACCCGCGAGCCGCCGGCCGAGCGCAATCGAACCGGTCCCGGCGATCACGATGATCCCCTGCCCTGCTTCTACGGCTCCCGATAACGCAATTTCCGCATCGCTGGTCACGATCAGCCGGCTCGTGTGTAGCAGAGCTTGGATGATCTCACGCTTGTCATCCGGGCCGCCGCTCATCCCGAAGCAGGCCGCTTCGAAGTGAACCCGCGTGGGCTCGAGGCCGGCAGGCGCAGAGGCCGCAGCCAAGCTCTCGGTCACAGCGCGTTCGAGTCGGGCACGGCCCTCGCCCGCCGCGGCGTGATTACACGGACCTCCCCGGCCCATGCCGAGAATGCGGCCGGTTTCATCGCCAATCAGCGCGGTGGTGCCGGACTGGCCGCCATCCACACCCAGGAAGAGTCGCATCACGGAAACGAAGATTGTAGCGCCTGCGGGTGGGCGGGCGGCTGCTGAATACTCGCGGCCGCCCGAAATGGAAGGAATACTTTAACCTTTCTTGGCTGCGGGGTTTTCGACGCGGAGGTGGTTGAGGACGGGACCGAAGCTCAATCCGGCGCTGGAGGCGCGCATGCCGGCTACTTCTTTTTCGAGATCATTATTGACCACACCTTCCAGGGTCACGTGCCCGTTGTCGACGATGATATGAATCGGTGGTATGGCCTGAATCGCATAGCGCGACAAGGCGGGATCGCTGTAGATGGCGCGCGCCAACTGCCATCGCAAGCGGTTGTCCATCGGCGAAAGCGGCAGAACTTCCAGCGAGTTGGTTATACTGGCAACCCCCGGAAGCTTCTGAATGCTGCGCCCCAGAGCATCCTTTTTCCAGGGCTCCGTGACCGCTCCGCTCAGCTGCACGCTTCCGTTCGACACCTGGTAATTCACGTCGTCAAAGATGCCGTAATAGGGGTACATCAATATTTCATGGCGCACCTGCTTGGCAATCGCCTCGTCGCTCTGCGGCACAGGCGTGTTGGAGCCGGTCGTGGCGCTGGCCAGACCCGCGGCGCACAACAAAGCGCCCGCTATTAGCAATCGGCTCAGAATCTTTGGGTTCATTTCTGAATCCTCCTGCTTATTAAACGCTGCGGGAGATCCTTTCGATGCAAAGGCCTTGTAAAGAGTTCGTAAAGGAACGGTTGATGAATTGGGTCAGGCGGTTTTATCGCGGGCGTAGCACACCGGGTTGAGCGCGCATTCGGCGCATTTGGGATTTCGCGCCACGCACAACGCCCGGCCGTGCAGGATGATTTGGTGGGAAAACAGGATCCACTTATCGCGTGGGATGATCTTCATGAGGTCCTGTTCAATTTTGACGGGATCTCCCTGCCGCGTGAGGTCGAGCCGTCGCGCGATGCGCTGCACGTGGGTGTCAACCACGATTCCCGACGCGATGCCGTACGCCGTCCCCAGCACGACGTTGGCGGTTTTCCGCGCAGCACCCGGTATCGTCAGCAGCTCCTCGATCGTCCTGGGAACCTGCCCGCCAAAATCGCCGACCACCCGTTTGGCGGCGCCCACGATTGACTTCGCCTTGTTGTTGAAGAAACCGGTGCTACGTATATCCTGTGCAAGAACTTCCGGGCGAACGGCCGCAAAATCCTCCGGCGTCGGATACTTTGCGAACAGGCCCGGCGTTACTTGGTTGACGCGTTTGTCGGTGCATTGCGCCGAAAGTATTGTGGCCACCAGCAACTCCCAAGGGTTGTGATGCAGCAGGGCACACGTCGCTCCGGGATACATCTTATCCAGGCCGCGAAGAATCTCACCCACGCGGCGCTGACGTTCGGCAGCGGTTTTGGGACGCTTCACCGCCGTTGGTGATTTCGGTTTCGGAGCAGGCTTCGGCTTGGGTGCGGTTTTCACTCTGACGATTATGCCATCCACCCGATCACTGGGCGGGCGCGGTGATCTGCAGGTCGGTGGTGACGTTCTGCCAATCGGGCAGCTCGTAGGCCCTCAGCTTGGTCGTGAGCGGGGCGCTGACTTCCTTGGTCGACTGCGGACCGACGTCAGTGGTGAAGGAAAAAGTGCCCACCGCGTCTTCTTCGGATTTCTGCGTCCGGCCCCACATTGTTACGTTGCCGGCCAGACCGCTGAGATCGGCATCGGAATGGTTCGTCAGGTTGAATTTGACCAGGATCTTTTTCTTGGCGTCTTCGGTGAACCGAATTCCGGAAATCTCGATATATTTCTGCACCGCGTTGGTCTTCGTTCCGGGCTTGGCGGCCGGGCTTTCGACGCTCGACGAAGGAGCAGCCGCAGTCGAGGCATTGCTGCCGCGGAAGTATCCGACGCCCCAATACACGCCACCGACCAATCCGACGAAGGCCAGAGCGAACAGGATGGTCATGAGCCAGATGGGAAGCTGAGTTCCGCCGCGGGGCCGCGCCGCATATTGCGGAGGATAGGCTGGTTGCTGCGGCTGTTGATATCCCGGCGGCGGCCCTGGATACGCGGGCTGCTGGGGAGCGGCCTGGTACGCCTGCTGTTGCGGTGGGGGCGCCTGGGGCGACGGCGGAGCGGCCTGACCCGCCGGCGCCGTCTGCTTCTCCAAGCCCTTACAATCGGGACACTCCGTGTAAGAGGGCAATACTTCACGCCCGCATCGCGGGCAGATCCACGTGAACATGAGTTGGCCTACCTTCTACTGTACCGCCAGGTGAATTCCGGCGAAGGAATACATGCGGCCGGCCGCTTCTCGGTCGCGCCGGAACGAATGAAACTCATCGGCGCGGCACATCGTACAAAGGTTCGACGCATAGATGCGCTGGGGCGTTACGCCCGCCGCCAGCAACTGGGCACGGTTGGCGGCGGCGAGGTCGATATGCGCCCTTCCCTGCTCTCCGAACTGCGCCGCCACTTCCGGGCCCACCTCGTAGCAGCACTTTCCGATCCCTGGTCCGATCGCTGCGTGCAGATCGGCGGGATCCGTACCAAAGTATCCGCTCATTGCCGCAACCGCATGGCGGACGATTTGGGCCACGGTGCCGCGCCAGCCGGCATGGACGGCCGCAACGGCCCGGTTCCGCTCATCCACCAGAAGGATTGGAATACAATCGGCGGTCCGCACCGCTACCACGGTACCGGGAGTTCGCTCCATTAGGGCATCGCCCTCGCCGATAACACCGTGCCCGCCCCCCGCAGCCAGGCACGCCGCCGAATGAATCTGCTTCAACAGCGCCAGGTTCGCGTAAAGAGCCGGCACATCGGAAAGCCGCGTGCCGAAGCCGTGTTCGAGCCATTCGAGGGCGTCCAACTCCGTCACACGATAAATCTGGCGCGCGTCCTTATAGAACACGGCCCTCGGCGCGTGCGTGGTTACGCGGGATTCTGGATTTGCGCAATCCTCACCTGTTGCTTGAAGTTTTCGAGCATCGACTCTTCCAGGCGGACCTCGGTGGGCCGCTTGACCAGCGTGCTCATCTGTTCAATTTTATCCTGCAATCTCATCAAGCCGTAGAACAGGTTTTCCGGACGCGGCGGGCAGCCGGTCACATAAACGTCCACGGGCACGATGCGGTCGACACCCTGCAGCACCGAGTACGTATTGAACGGGCCGCCCACGCTGGCGCAGGCGCCCATCGCTATGCACCACTTCGGATCCGGCATCTGATCCCAGATCCGTTTGAGAACCGGCGCCATCTTCAAACTCACGGTGCCGGCGACGATCATCAGATCGGACTGCCTGGGACTGGGACGGAAGACCTCGGCTCCGAACCGTGCGATGTCGAACCGGGAGGTCGATGAGGCGATCATTTCGATTGCGCAGCACGCCAGTCCGAATGTCAGCGGCCACAACGACGATTCCCGCGCCCAGTTGAAGACGTAGTCTACCGATGTAGTGATCACGTTCCGCTCAAATTGATTCTGAATGAAAGCAGCCACAGCAACCTCCCCTGGTGTTCAACCAGTATTTTAGCACCTCTTACTCTCATAGCCCATCGTGGGTGCCCAGGCGGTACTCCGAAACCGCTCTCTGCCGCCGATCTCCTGGGCGCGCTCCGGCACACTCTTGGCCCTGAGTCGCGGTAACCCGCTCGCGGCCGGCCGCCCAACCGCAACCGATGACCGTAAGGAAAGTACGTTCGGTCACACGATTGCTGTTCATCGTCACGGAGCGATCGGCAGTGAAAATCTTACAACACCGTCTCTGGCCTCAAATTTCCGCGTGGCTCAGGGACGAAACATCAACCGAAAAATTGGCCCTCAGCCTTGCCCTTGGTCTGGTACTCGGAGTATTTCCGATCTTTGGAGTTCCAACGGTTCTCTGTGGCCTCGCCGCCCTGGTCTGGAGGCTGAACTTCCCCGCCCTGCAACTTGTGAATTATCTGGCCTACCCGCTCCAGTTGGCGTTGCTATGGCCGTTCGCCCGCCTCGGCGGCACGCTCTTCGGAGTGTCCGAACACTTGCGCGGCGTAGCCGGTTTCTCGCTGATCGCCCTCCGCACGACGGCAGCCTGGTTTTGCTTCGCCGTGCCCGCTTGCCTGATCCTCTATTTCGGCTTGCGCGCTCTGCTGCGCCGGCACCGCGCACGCCTGGCGTAGGTTCCGCTTTTCGTGGATTGTCGTCAGGCATCACCTGTGTTCTGGACGACGTGTAGGTTTCCCCTCAGCAGCCGTTGAATCAAATCTGCGCAGTTGGGAATCTGCTCCGGTGCTTGGTCTTCCGGGTCACGAAAGGTCGCCGCCAGCCGGCTGCCGCATTCTTCGCAATGGTAGCGCTCGGAAACGATGCCGATAATCTTCACATCCGGGCGTTCTTTGATAATGCTTTCTGCGAACGAACAAGCGTCGGGGATGCTGCAATCGATTACCAACAGGTCCGGACTAAGCTGAAAACGGGTCATGAGCGACCACGCTTCGCTAGCCGTTCGACCGGGAATGGCTGCAATGCGGCGCTTGCTCAATTCCAGGGAGAGGGCCAGGACAAAACCGAGATCGCCATCCAAGAATAAAACCGTCGGCGAGCCCATAACCTTCGAATCCCCAGGATTTTAGGCCGACAGCGGTATTACTCGTTTCGGGCGAATTCGAAACTCGTATCGAACCATTCCGACTGCACTCTCGGACTCATTGCTTCTAACGACTCTGCCGAAAATCACGAGTCTCAGCGGGCATCTTTCCTCGAGAAGTACCGGCCAATCGATTGAGACCTGAATTGATTCACCGAGTCGAAGAGCCTTGTCGGTTTTCAGCAACACTCCGCCGCTGCCGATGTCTTTGGTGCTGGCCTGGACCTGCTTTCCGGCCAGGAGACACTGGGCTGGAGCGGTGAACGGATATCGAGGGTGGCGCCGGCGCTCCACGGGCGCCGCACTCGATCCTGGACCTGGGAATACGCTGACTGCCCTGGGCCAACGGACGTCAGTCAACGACATTTCTGCCTTCCTTTTCTTTCCTTGCATCACCTTGGATAGAGGGAGTATACGGCTTTCGACGTTGAATTTCGCACGCCGAACGCGAATGAACCGTAATAGTACAGGAGCTACCCAGATTGGACGGCGTACGGGGGTGGCCCGCGTTTACGGCGACGGAGGCAGCATGAGGCGTCTTTCCGTCTCGGTCATGCGAGATTCCAGGATGGCGAGCCGCTTCTTGACGGACCCGGAATCGTGCTCGACCGTGGCAACGCGCTCATCATTCGATTGCGCATAATTATAGAACGCCCGCAGCAACTCGGTCTGACCATCTCGCATGGTCTC
>Ga0070741_10020341_pt1 | contig 10466 bp, 9 predicted proteins | sample Coa_R1_4_FD_66440 | JGI IMG/M metagenome (GOLD analysis project Ga0070741, IMG submission 66440) | Surface soil microbial communities from Centralia Pennsylvania, which are recovering from an underground coalmine fire - Coalmine... | ecosystem: Environmental > Terrestrial > Soil > Unclassified ... | reverse complement strand
CCTGCCGGCAGGTACTTGTCCGTCCAGATGGTCGCTAGCTCGTCGAAGCCGAGCATGGCGGCGAGGTAGCCGTGCTGCTCCGGGGCGGCCTGGTTGCGCACGGGGAAGACGACCGGCAGGGCGCGCTGACCGTCCGTCTTGCTCTGGAGGGCTTCGTGCGTGAAAGTCATCCGTCCGGTGGTCGCCGCCTCCCGCGCATACGGCCGATCGGCGAGGCTCAGCCTGGAGGAGTACCGCCACTGGTTCGGGTCGCCGTGCTGCTCGAAATCATCGGTGAAGTACACGAGCGTGCGGTAGCTGGGCATCGTCTGGGCGAGCGCGCTGAGAATCGCGTCGCGGTCCTCATCCGTCCCCGACCAGAACGCGGGCAGGCGTTCTAGCGTGTCGGCGGCGCGGCGCGCATCCCGAATCGTTCCTTCCAGCGCCTCGGCGGCGAGCCGCGCCACCGCGCCCGTGTTCTGGTACGCGCGCTGCTCGGCGCTTTGCAGGTCCTGCCAGGTGTCCCACAGCGAGGTCGTCAGCGGCAGCAGCGTGGCCAGCGCGAACAGGACGAGGACGCGGGGCGCGAACGATGCGGCGGCACGCTGGAGCGCGCTGTGCACCCTACCGATGAGCGATCGCACGGTGGTCTCTTCCTCCCACGAACCGTGGAGCCGCACGGCCGCCTGGCGAACGGCACAGCGGCACGCATCTACTCATGATCATCGGCAGCTCTCGCGATCGCGCGCATGGGGACCGGCCCGGCCTCGCTAGCGACGCGTCGGTCTTGTACTGACCGGCCGGGGTGGCCTGTAGCAGCAGCGCCAGAGCTGACGCGGCAAGCTCCCGGGCGCCGTAACACGCGGCGTCGCCGGTTGGTTGGCGCGCGATGCCAGTGTAGAATCCGGGGGCGACGAAATCGGGATACGTGAGGTGAGCGCGTGACCGGGACGACCGACGCGCTGGCGCCGGCGCAGGACCGGCTGGTGGCCATCGCGGCGCGGGCCGACGAGCTGGCGCTATTCCGCGGGGTGCTCGACGATGAGATCGGCCACGCGTTCCGGGCCTTGCTCGCCGCGCTCGTCGAGGAGGCCAGCGCGCGCAGCGTGCGCGCGTTCTGGGGACGGCTGTTCACGCTGCTGGCGGCGGAGGCGGAGCTGGCTCCCGAGCCGCTCGTCGGCGACGCCTGGCAGAACCACCTGCTCGACCGCTTGCTGGCCGACGACAACCCCTTCAGCAGCAAGGCGCAGCGTGCCCCGGTCGAAGCGATGGGGAGCGCGCTGGTGGGCCAGGCTTACATCGAGCTGACAGCGCTGCACGGCCTGCACGCCCTGGACGCCCACCGCCTCCAAGCGGCGGCGCTGCGCCTCGCGCCGGACGGGCATTGGCTGGGCTGGGACGGCTTTCGACCGCTGGGGGCGGAAGCGGCGCCGCGCGATCCGGCCGCGCGGGCCCTGAAGGAGCGGCTGGCCGCGGCGGACGACTGGGGGCCGCTGCTGCCGGCGCTGGCCGAGCACTACGCGCGCGCAGGCACCGGGCTGTTCGCCCGCTACCGGGCCTTCCGCTGGACGCGCAGCGACGGCCGGGGGCGGCTGGAAGGGATCGCGCATCCCGATACGCCGCGCCTGGACGAGCTGGTCGGGTACGAGGCCGAGCGCGATCTGCTCCTGCGGAACACGGAGCACTTCGTGGCCGGCTACCCCGCGAACAACGTGCTGCTCTACGGCGACCGGGGCACGGGCAAGTCGTCCACGGTCCGCGCGCTGCTCACGGAGTATGGCGACCGGGGCCTGCGGCTCATCGAGGTCGCCAAGGCTCATCTGCCCGACCTGCCGCGGCTGCTCGACCTGCTGCGCGACCGCCGCGAGCGCTTCATCCTGTTCGTGGACGACCTCAGCTTCCACGAGACCGAGACGGAGTACAAGGAGCTGAAGGCGGTGCTGGAGGGGGGGCTGGAGGCGCGGCCGGCGAACGTGCTGCTCTACGCCACGTCGAACCGCCGCCACCTGGTGCAGGAGCGCTTCGAGGACCGCGCGGGCGCGATGAACGGCGAGCTGCACGGTGTGGATACGGCGCAGGAGAAGCTGTCGCTCAGCGACCGCTTCGGCATCACGCTGACGTTCGTGGCGCCCGACCAGGATCGCTACCTGGCGATTGTGCGGGCGCTGGCCGCCGCCCGCGCGCTGCCGATCGCGCCCGAGGAGCTACGCCGCCGCGCGCTCGCCTGGGCCTTACGCCACAAGGGCCGCTCGGGCCGCACCGCGCGCCAGTTCGTCGACTACCTCACCGGCGAGCTGGGCCTGGCCACCACGACCCTCTCATAGGGGCGTCGGCGGTCCGGCTCGCTTTCTTTTTTTCAACTGGCCGGCTACTCGCCAGGCTTGGGCGCCCGCACCTCGATCTGGCCGTTGCGGACACGGGTTTGCAGGCAGGGAACGGGATACGTGGCCGGGCCGTTCAGAACGCGGCCGTCGGCCAGCGCGAAGCGCGAGCCGTGCCACGGACAGACGATGCCCTCGCCCTCCACGTGGCCCTCGGCGAGCGGCCCGCCCAGGTGGGAGCAGACGCCGTGGAGCGCGTAGACCTCGGTGTCCTGCCGGACGAGCACCACGGGCTGGCCGCTCACTTCGACGCCACGCGGCGTGTCGGACGGCAGCTCGGTCGGGGCGTAGGCCGGGGTCCAGTCCTGGGGCGGCTGGGCGTCCGCCGCGTGGTCCACGCCAATGCGCTGCTGGAAGACCAGCTCGCCGCCGAGGTAGGCGGAGACCGCGGCCACGGTGTAGCCGAGCGCCGCGTAGCCGCGTCCTGCCGCGCGGTTGCCGCCGCGCCGGCTGAGGAGCGAGGCGGTGTACAGCAGCGCGGCGGTCGTGTTCAGCAGGCCGTGGACCAGGCCGACGCGGCGGGCCGGGTCGTCGGTCGCCTGCCAGTCGGTGAGGCCCGTGGCGGCGGCGCCGACCGCGCCGGCGAGGCCCAGCGCCACCGCCGCATCGGCGCCCGGCCCCAATTCGTCGCGGCCGCTGAGGCCTTCCAGGGTGTCGAGCGCGAGCGCCACGGTCCAGGCGCCGACCGGCACGTCGGTCAGCACGGGGTGGAGCGGGTGGCCGAGCCAGACGCCGTGCAGGAAGTCCTTGACCGCCAGGCCGCGGGGGCCGGCGGCGGTGAAGGCGCTCCCCACCGCTTGCTGCAGGCTGTCGGCGAGCGGCTTGAGCCACGCCTGCCGGCCTAGCTCCTCGATGATCCCCTTGGCTGCCATGCGTCGCCTCCCTTCGTCCACCGGAACGCGCCGGGGCGGGCCCTCACGGCCCTCGTGCGCTGTGCCGCGCCCCCCGCAAGTTCCGCGCCGTGACGCGGCCGTGCCGGCACGGGGATTGCCCGGCAACCGGAGCCTTGCGACGCTTCAAGGGAGCCGGTTCGAGGGCAGAGCTGCGGGCGACCGCGCCCAGGGCTCGACGGCGCTTGGGCGGCGGGTGGGCGTGTGGGCTGGAGGTGGCGGATGCGGCTAGGCGAGTGCGACGTGCGGCTGGGCGGCCAGGGCTGGAGCGAGCCCGACTGGAACGGAGTCTTCTATCCGCGGGGCCTGGCCGCGAGGGCGCGGCTGAGCAGCTACGCTAGCGCGTTCGACTTCGTGGAGATCGACAGCACGTTCTACGCGGCGCCGCCAGCCGCCACGGTGCGCAAGTGGCGCGACAGCGTGCCGGCGACGTTCCGCTTCGCCGCGAAGGTGCCGCAGGCGATCACCCACGACCCGGACCTGGCGACGCGCCAGCCCCGCCGGCCGCTGGAGGCGCCGGGCTGGCAGGAGCAACTCGCCCAGTTCGTGGACACCATGCGGTTGCTGGACGACCGGCTGCTGGCGCTGCTGCTGCAGCTCCCGCCGCAGTGGCACTGGCAGCCCGAGCGGCTGGCCGTGCTGGAGCGTGCCCTGGCAGCCCTGCCGCGCGACGTGCAGTGGGCTGTCGAGTTTCGGCACCGCGGCTGGCTGAACGACGCCGTGTTCGCGCTGCTGCGCGAGCACCAGGTCGCTTTCACGATCCAGGACCTGTACTACATGCCGCGCCACGTCGAAGTCACCACGCCGGCGCTCGCCTACGTGCGGCTGCAGGGCAAGCGCCGCGAGATCGTGCGAATGGACGCGATCCAGATCGAGCGCGACGAGGCCCTGGACTACTGGGCCGAGGTCGTGCGGCAGCTCGCGGCGCAGGCGGTCCGCACGGTGATCGTGGCGGCCAACAATCACTACCAGGGCCACTCGCCGGGGACGGTCGCAGCCTTGCAGCGCCGTCTGGGCTTGCCCGTCGGGCTGCCGCCGGCCCAGCGCGCCGCCCAGCTTCCGCTCGCCTGAGCCGCCCGCACGAAGCGGGGGAGGGGGACCACGTCGCCCGCCCTCCCCCGCCGTGCTGGTGGTACCGAAGCCGGCGTAGCGTTCGACCCCCGCCCAGCACCCAACTCTGGGGGAGCCACAAGAGCGAATGCCGGGGCCGGCTCTGGTATGAGCCGCGCGGCCAGCCTAGCCCAGAGGCCCCAGGAAAGGCTCGCCCTGGTAGGTGTCGGACTGGGCTTCCAGTACCTCGGGCCATACGCCCGGCTCGACCGGCCGGCGCTCGCTCGCCGGGCGCGGCCGGCCATCCCAGCCGATCTGCTCCATCTGGTAGTAGAGCTGCAGGCAGTGCCCGTCCGGGTCCTGCACGTGCAGCGCGTAGTCGATCCCCGGGTACAGCGCGGCCGGCAGCTCCACGGCCCGGACGCTGTGCTGGGCGAGGAAGTCGCGGGCGTCGCGGAGCTGCTGGTAGCTGCCGAGCTGCAGGCCGAACGCCATGCACGTCGTGTGGTCGCTCAGCCCCAGGCGCTCGCGCAGGGCAATGGGATACAGCGCCAGCGAGTGATGCTCGGTGTTGTTGCGCAGGAACACGCACCGCTCGCCCTGCCAGGTCGCCTCCTCGGTGAAGATGAAGCCGAGGGTGTCGCGGTAGAAGCGCTCGGCGGCGTCGAGGTCCTGCACGAACAGGCTGACCGGCCCGATCTTGGTGATCTTGAACGGGCGGGGCAGCAGCACGCCGTCCACGTCATAGGTGGCGGGCAGCTTCTCCACGTAGCGGTAACCGGACTGCAGGTCGATGCCGCGCTCGATGGCTTGCTGTACCTCGTCGTACTCGGACATCTGCGGCAGGTCGGGCGACTGGTGGAAGCCGCGCTCGTACATCGGCTTCGGCTTGCTGTAGCCATCCCAGCCGATCTGCTCGATGCCGTAGTACAGCTCGTTGGTGTGGCCGTCGGGGTCGTAGATGTAGGTGTGCCAGTTCGAGCCGGGCATGTCGCGGCCGGAGCGCTGGATGGGGATGCCCTGCTCGGCGAACCACTTGGTCGCCCGCACGACCTCGCCCAGGCTGCCGCACTGCCAGGTGATCTGGTTGGTGGTCACGCCGGGCTTGAAGCGGCGCGTCTTATCCAGCGCCTCGCGCACCCGCCGGTTGAACAGCACGAAGGCGTGGTGATCGCCGCCGTAGCGGGTGAAGTAGCCCTTCGGGTCGCCCATGCCCTCCAGGACCGACGGGTCCTCCACGCGCTTCGCGAAGTCGAGCACGTCGGAGATGCGGAACCCGAGCAAGTCGGTGTAGAAGTGAAGGGCGCTCTCCATGTCCAGGACGTTGAAGCCGAAGTGCCCGAGGCGCCGGATCTTGAACGGCTGCTGGAGCAGGATCCCGCCAACGTTGAACTGAGTCTTCGGCGTCGCTTCGGCGACCATAGTGCTCCTCCTTCGTCGCACGCGACCAGGCCCCGCCGCACGAGCGGAGCGGTTCCCGTATGCGCAGTTTAGCACAGCCCCGCAGCGTGTCCCACGCGGAGGGGCCGCGCGCCCGCCGGGCGAGGTGCCGCGGGCCGGGGAGCCAGCCGGTGGCCTGGATTCTGCAGAGCCAGGCCCCGTCGCGGCTGCACCGGCCGGGGCAGATCACGGGCACTGGAGCGAGCGCGATGGAGCCGGCGGTACGGCGGCTGAACTGGGGCTGCGGCCCGCAGCCCGCGCCCGGCTGGATCAACTCCGACCTGCTGCGGGCGCCGGGTATCGACCTGAGCTGCGACATTCGCGATGGTCTGCCGCTGGCGGACGAGAGTGTCCAGTACGTCGCGAGCATCCACGCGCTGCAGGACCTGCCCTACCTCGACGTGGTGCCCGCACTGCGCGAGCTGCGCCGCGTGCTGGCGCCGGGGGGCGTGCTGCGGCTGGGCCTGCCCGACCTGGAGCGCGGCATCGCCGCCTACCTGCGGGACGACCCCGCCTACTTCTACATCCCGGACGAGGAGTCGGCGACGATCTCCGGCAAGCTGATCATCCAGATGACGTGGTACGGCTCCAATCGCATGATGTTCACCTGGGAGTTCGCGCGCGAGCTGCTGCTGCGCGCGGGCTTCCGCGAGGTCGTACGCTGCGCCTTCCGCGAGACGGCGAGCCGCTATCCCGAGATCGTGGCGCTCGACAACCGCGAGCGCGAATCGCTGTTCGTGGAGGCGGTGCGCTAAGCAGGAGGCCTCGGTTGGTCCCAGCACCGCCGCCGTGAACGGCGGGCCAGAAGACGCGACCCAGGCCCGCCGTTCACGGCGGCGGCCGGAAATGCATTGCGGCCTGGGTCAGCAGCTTAGCTCCCCTGCACGGGCAGGCATTACGGCGACCGAGCGAACAGCGCGACGGACCGATGGCATGGGCGACCTTAGTGGCAATGCTCCCCTGACCGTCATCTCGCCGCACCTCGACGACGGCGTGTTCGGCTGCGGCCAGCTTCTCGCCACGCATCCCGGCTCGGTCGTCGTCACGGCGCTCGCGGGCCGGCCGCGCGTCTACCCGCCGCTCACGAAGTGGGACGCCGCGGCAGGCTTCCAGCCGGGCGACGACGTGGTGGCACTGCGGCGCGAGGAAGACCGGGCGGCGCTCCGGCATCTGGCCGCGCGGCCGGTCTGGCTGGAGTTCTGCGACGCGCAGTACGACCCGCCGCCCGCCGTGGAGGTGCTCGCCGCCGCGCTGGCCGAGGCCATCGGCGCAGCGGGGCTGGATACGGTCGTCCTGCCGCTGGGCCTGTTCCACAGCGACCACGCGCTCACTCACGCGGCGGCCCTGCAGGTGAGGCAGCAGGCGCCGCACCTGGGCTGGTGGGCCTACGAGGAGCCGAACTACCGCCGCGTGGACGGCCTGCTGGACGAGCGACTGGAGGCGTTGCGGCAGGCCGGGATCGCCGCGGCTCCGGCCGGGCGCTCCACCTCGGCCGGGGCCGCGGCGAAGCGCCGCGCCGCGCGGGAATACCGCTCGCAACTTCGCGCGCTGACCGCGCCCGGTATGCCGGGCTACGCCGACGTGTTCGCGCCCGAGGAGTACTGGCGCCTGGACGGCGCGTCCTGAGCGCCGCAGGGACCACACAGGGAGGCCTGGCCGATGGTCGCCGCAACCGTTCCGCACGCCGACGCCAAGGGAGACCCGCGCCTCGGCGCGGTCGTGCTCACCCACAACCGCGTGGACGAGGTGAGCCGCACGCTGGCGCGGCTGAGCGCGCTGCCCGGCCACCCTCAGATCGTCGTGGTGGACAACGCCTCCAGCGACGGCACGCCGGCAGCAATCCGCGCGCGGTTTCCCGGGGTGCGCTACGTGCGGCTCGCCGCGAACCGCGGGGCGGCGGCGCGCAATGTGGGCGTGGCGCTGTGCGATCGCCCGTATTTGGCGCTCTGTGACGACGACACCTGGTGGGCGCCGGGGGGGCTGCGGCGCGCGGCCGACCTGCTCGACGCCTATCCCTCGCTCGCGGTGGTGACGGCGAAACTGCTCGTCGGGCCGAGCGGGCGCGTGGACCCGGTGAGCGAGCTGATGGCCGTCAGCCCCGTGCGCTGGTCCACGGCGCTGCCTGGCGCCCCGCTGCTGGGCTTCCTGGCGGGGGCGTCGGTCGTGCGGCGCGCGGCGTTTCTCCGCGCCGGCGGTTTCGAGCCACGCCTATTCCTGGGTGGCGAGGAGGAGCTGCTGGCAATTGACCTGGCGAGCGCGGGCTGGGGGCTAGCGTATGTGGACGAGCTGGTCGTGCACCACTTCCCCTCGGCGCTCCGGGACCGCGCGGGACGCCGCCGGCTGATCGCTCGCAACGGGCTCTGGATCGCCTGGCTGCGCCGGCCCTACTCGCGGGCGCTCGCCAAGACCGCCGCGCTCGCGCGTGCGGCGACCAGCGACCCCGTCGCGCGCGACGGCCTGCTGGACGCGCTGCGCGACCTGCCGTGGGCGCTACGCCACCGCCGCGTCGCACCCCCGCAGGTCGAGGCGCAACTGCGGCGCGTGGAGGAGCAGAAGGGGGGGCGCGGGGGGGCAGGTCACTCCGCGCGGAGGGCGCTGGCGATGTTGAGCCGCGAGGCGCGGAGCGCGGGGTAGAGGCCCGCGCCCGCGGCGATGAGCCAGGCGAAGACGACGACGACGAGCGGCACCCAGCTCGGCGTGGCGAGCACGGCGGCCGGGGGCATGAGCCCCGCGGCGGGCTGCTGCGCCAGGAGCGACAGCAGCACCGCGTTCCCCACCTGCACGGCCAGCCAGCCGAAGGCGAGGCCCAGCAACGCGCCGACGAGCCCGATGAGGCTCGCCTCGAGCAAGAACAGCCGGACGATCTGCGGCTCGCTGGCGCCGACGGCCTTCAGGATGCCGATCTCGCGGGTGCGTTCGAAGGTCGCCATGAGCATCGTGTTGGCGATGCCCAGGCCCGACACGATCAGGGCGATGAGCCCGATGGTGCCCAGCAGAAGCTGCAGGATGAGCATGCCGCGGTTCACCTCGTCGAGCACGCTCAGCGGCGAGGTCGCCTGCAGGTTCATCGCCGTGATGCGGTCCTGAACCGAGCGCACGAGGTCGGTGGAAGCCGTTTTCACGCGCAGCGCCTGATAGCCCTCGGTGGCCAGGTCGGGCCGGCGGTTGGTGACCCACTCCTGGGTGTCGAGCACGTCGTTCTGGTTCAGCCAGATGGTGAAGTCGTCCTGCGTGCCGAGCGGCTCGAGAATGCCCACCACGGTCACGGGCAGGTCGCGCTGCTGGATCTGGGCGCCGCCCTGGCCGCCGATGCCGGGCAGCCCCGCGCCCGGCCCCGAGGGGGTCTGCGAGACGCGGCGCGCGACGAGCTGCCAGGTCTGCCCGAGCGGGTCTTCCACGGGCACGCGCTGGCCCTGCTGGTCGAAGACGCTCTCCGCCACGCGCGCGCCGATGACGATCTGGCCCGCCTCGGGCGTGGCGCTGCCTTGCACGGGCGTGAAGCCGTACTGCGCCAGGCGGTCGGGTGGTACGCCGGCGAGCAGCGCGCGGACGCTGCGGCCGTCGGCCTGCACCTCGGCCGGGAAGAACAGCAAGAGCTGTTCGGGCAGCACGGCGACGACGCCGGGAATCGTCTGGATCGCCTCGATCGCTGCCTGGTCGAGGATGCCGCCGGGCGTGGCCGCGGCGCCGGGCGCGGTCGGGGCACGCCCGGTCGAGGACACCAGGATCTCATTCAGCCCGCCGGAGGCGCGCACGTTCTCCAGCACGTTGCGCTGGATGCCGCCGCCGACCGAGGTCATGACGACGACCAGCGTGGCGCCGATCACGACCGCCAGCACGGTCAGGATCAGGCGGAGCTGCGCCCGCGTGAGGTTGCGCCAGGTGTAGTCCAGGTAGTCGGCGAACCTCACGGCGGGCCTCCACTCGGGGATGGCGCTTGGATGCGGCCGTCGCGCAGGCGGATACGCTGGTCGGCTCGCTCGGCCAGCGTCTCGTTGTGCGTGGCGATGACCACCGTACAGCCCTGCTCCCGCTGGCTGGCCAGCAGCAGCTCGACGATGCGCGCGCCCGTCTCGCTGTCGAGGTTACCGGTCGGCTCGTCGGCCAGCAGCAGGCGCGGCCCGTGGACGAGCGCGCGCGCCACGGCAACGCGCTGCTGCTCGCCGCCGGAAAGCTGGTCGGGGCGGTGGCCCGCGCGCTCGGTCAGACCGACGTGCTCCAGCAGCGCCAGCGCGCGGCGGCGGCGCTCGGCCGGGGCCTGGCCGGCCAGGACGAGCGGCACCTCCACGTTCTCGACCGCCGTCAGGGTGGGGAGCAGGTGGAACGCCTGGAAGACGAAGCCAACGTGGGCGCGCCGGTAGCGGGCCAGGTCCGCCGGCCCAAGGCTGGAGACGGTCCAGTCGTCCACGACGATCTCGCCGGCCTGGCAGCGCTCGATGCCGCCGATCAGGTGCAGCAAGGTGCTCTTGCCCGAGCCGGAGGGGCCGAGCAGCGCGGTCACGCTTCCGCTCGGGACGCTCAGCGCGACGCGATCCAGGGCGCGGACGGCCCCGCGCCCCATGCGATAGGCATGGCTCACGCCGCTGAGCGAGATCATGAGGGTGACTCCAGATGAGGCCTGAAACGCCAGCACCGGACCCATCCCTTGCGGAAATGGGCCCGGTGCTGAGAGATGCCTAGTGGCCCAGGGTTAACTCGGCGTTGCGTTGGTGCGTTGGAGGCTTAC
>Ga0070741_10020340_pt1 | contig 10467 bp, 2 predicted proteins | sample Coa_R1_4_FD_66440 | JGI IMG/M metagenome (GOLD analysis project Ga0070741, IMG submission 66440) | Surface soil microbial communities from Centralia Pennsylvania, which are recovering from an underground coalmine fire - Coalmine... | ecosystem: Environmental > Terrestrial > Soil > Unclassified ... | reverse complement strand
GCCTTGTTGGCGGCTCAAGGGCGGGATGCCGTTGTCGGTCACGGCGACCCTAATCAGATTAGTGCTGGGGGCCTGGGTCGCGGTTGGATTCCAGGTGAACGCGCCGGTTCTGGGATCGATAGTGGCATTGGGCGGAGCACCCGGGGCCAGGCTATAGGTGAGGGTTTGAGCAGGAAGATCGTCATCAAGCCCTTGCAGCGTGAAGCTTAAGGCCTGACCCAGATAAATGAACTTATCACCCGGCGCGGACAATTCCGGAATGGAGTTGGGTTTGGCGTTGGCTCTCCCCGGAGTGGGATTTGGCAGGATGAAAATCCCACCAGCGCCGTCCGGGAAACGCCCCATGCTGATATCGCTGGTCTGCTCGGCGAAAGACACGAGATCTACAGGAACGCCATTGGTGGCAAACAGGCCGATGCTGGTGCCGCTCTTACTCAGCTTGAAATTAGCATGGAGATCGGGCGTGCCATTGGCGGCCTGTTTATCGGCCCAGACCAGCAAGAAAGCGTGGGGCGCGATGGCATAGCCGGCGGGAATTTGGAATTCAAACACGTTGGTCAAAGAGTGGGACAGATAATAGCCTGCGAGGTCGGCCGTGCTGTCGCCATAGTTATAAAGTTCGAACCAATCGTCGAATTTTCCTGTAACCGGGTCGCGAAGGGTGTGCGTATTGCCGGCCATCCACTCATTGATCGCCACAGGCAAGGAAGTGTGAGGATTATTCGTCGTGCCCGGCGTGGCGTAGAAAAACTCCTGGCGCTTAAAACTTTGTCCGTCAGGCGCTGAACCATACGAGTGGTCCTGGCCGAGATTGGTGTAATTGACGTAATCGAGGACCCTGGGTTGCCCATTGGTATCCAACCAACTCAAGGCCACGGAGCCGGAACCGCTCGTCAATTGAAAGCCGGCGTGCCATTCGGTTGAAGTGGACAGGTTGGTTTGTCCGTCAGCAAAGACGACTTTAAACTGTCCCGGGCCCAGAAGGGCGCCCGCCGGGAAGGACCACTGGACAAGATTGGAGTAGTCAGCGCTCAGGAACAGGCCGTCCAAAGCAACCAAGTTGGTGCTGGGATTAAAGAGTTCCAACCAAGGCACGTGTTGTCCGATGCGGTTGGTAATCGCTGTAAGGTTATCGGCCTGGAGTTCATTGAGCCAAAGGCTGGGGAAAACCGGCAGATTGGTGAGGACCGTATTGGGAGCGCCGGGACTCAGAGAGCGAGGCGGAAAATGGGCGGCCCAATTGGCAACGCGCCAGTTATCCTGGTTCGGATCGATCAACTGGAGGGAGCTGCCGAGGCCATTTGCTGCCGCCGGCCAGGGGGACCCCGTCTCGTACTGGACCTGGGCCACGACTACATTGTTTTCCGGGCCGCTGCCCGGTTGCACCAGGGTGAGGGTTCCCCCAACGGGCATGGGAGCACTGAAGGTGTCAAAAATGGGTATGGCCCCATAGGTCCCCATGAAAGCAGCGCGATTGGCGGTTAACACGAGGAATTTTCGCGGGCCAATCAAGGAACCCGCCGGGAAAGTGTAAGCCAGCTCGGGGATCTGCCATCCGGAAAGATCAAATGTGAGGGTCGTTGAAATGTTTTCGAGTTCAACATACTGCGCATTAGGAGTCACCGGGCGGTACATGATCTCATTGATGACTACCTGGCCGACGGGGGATAACACCGGGCCGGTGTAGTTTACGGATACGGAAGCGCTGGCGCCCGGGACAGGCTGGTGATGCATGTCGACGCCCACCACGGAGAACGAATTGTAGCCAGGTATGAGCGGTACGGTGACGCTCCAGGAGGTAATGGATTTCCATGTAATCGGCCATTCGATGCCATTGACTAGAACGGTTTTTATATTGACTGGGGCGGTTCCGCTCACAATCGCCACGTTGCCGATGAGGACCACCGACGGACTTACCGAAAAAGTCGTGGAAAAAATCTGGGACGCGATATTGATGCGGGCCGAGTCAAGCCAGCCTTTAATGGCCGCCGTGTTTTCGACGTTGAGCCCATTTGCGACAAAGGCATTGTACTTGGCGTCAATTAGCGGCGCCGTATTGCTTACGGTCAACGGACCATTGACCAACTCCTGCAGCGCGCGCAAGTACATACGGCGGAAGGTTGGGTTGGCGAGCATCTTGGCTTCATTGCCGTCGGCCGAGTTAACGAGAAACAAATTCTGGCCCGGAGCCCACGAGCCACTGTTGCCCAGGACGATGTTGAAATCGAACATCATCAGTGAATAGCGTGTGTTCTGAGTGCCGATATAACCGTAAAGGTTTTGGCCGTTCTGGCTGCCGAACGAATCCCAATTGCCCGCCGCGTGATTGGCCGCGAAAACCCGCATCCAATTCTCCATGTCCGCGATGCTTTCGAGATTGGCAACGTAATTTTGGGACGACGGTGAAGTGGAGGCGGCGTCGACCAGCGCGTAGACATTCGTGAAATTGCTCGCGGAATCGGGCGTCTTGCGCACTTCAAAGTTGTAGCGGTACCGGGCGGCTTTTTTCGCACCGCCGGTGGTGGTGTACGGGATAATGGTGCACCAGGCATTATTGTTGAAATTGATATAGGAACCCGAGGAGAACGCGGGAAATTCGAACCACGGCTGCATCTTGTAGAGATAGCCGGAGCTGTCATCGGGGAAATATTCTTTGACCATGTCGGAATCCGGGCATTGGGTATCTTCCATGAGCTGGATATTCCGATTGCCATTAACGTACAGCGCAACGTACCGGCGATAAAGCCAGGGCACGCCCAGCGCGCGCATAAAAGTGTAGGCGGTCTGTTCGCGCTGCAGGCTGCTGTCATCCCCCGGGCCGTTGCCGGGCGCATGGATCTTATTGAAGGAGGTTGCTCCCAGGAACTTGTCGTCATCGGGGAAAGTCCACTTATAGTGGCATAGGCTGTACTCAGGAGAATAAAACTCCTGATGATAAGGACTGCCGGCAAAGCGGCCCTGCATATTATAGATGATGCGCCGCCCGTTGACCAAGGTGCCGTCGTGCATCTCGTTGCTGAGATTCGGGAGATTACTCCACCGATCGACGTTGGTTTGGGTAAGCCACAGGTGATAGGCGCCAAAACTGCCTCCCGGGTTATCATCGCCAAATCGGACGATGCATTCAGGAACCGGGGCATTATCGTTGCGCAAAGCGGGAAACCGCGTGCCGCTGCCGCGAGAGTCTTTTGCCGAAATGTAAAATGCCGCCACAATCCCGGAGTAGAAGCTTGGGATGGTTGCGCTAAAAACACCGTCCCCGGCGACGGCGTCCCCACCGGTTCCGTCATCGGTCATGGGAATGCTCGTGTAATTGGTCTGGGGATCGAACCGATAATTGAGGGTCAGGCTCGGCGGCGCATCGGGATCATGCGCCCGGGCGGAGACGACCACAGGCTGGGCGCCTCCAGGAAGGGGAGGGTTGTGGGTCACCTCATAGATAGCCGGCCCCGCGTTGGAAACCCGGCGGCTGTTTGGGGCGCCCGGTGTGCCGAGATTGGATGGCACCGGCATGGCGCCAACCGCTTCGAGCCAATTGCCGTGCAATCTCATTAATACTTCGGGCCAACCATGAAGCCAGCGCGCTTTGAACCGGAGGGTCGCTTGCTGGCCTATGCCGAGAGAATTGGCGCTCAAGCTGACCTGGCATGAGTTAACACCGGTCCAGATACGGCTGCTGCAGCGGATATGGAGGGAGTGCTGGCTGAGGTAGCCGCTGTTTTCGAGGCTGGAACGGACCATGCACCCTTGCAAGGACCAATTGTTCAGCCCGCTTTCGAACCCCGGATTCAGGGCGTAATTGGCCCCGCCGGTGCCGGCATGCACCTCGACGTCGTCGACCAGACACTCGCCCACATCCAACAAACCGACCTGGGCGCAATCAATTGTCGCATCGAAATTCTGCCCATTATCGAGCGTGCCCGTCGTTTCAATGTTTACCCAGGTCGATTTTTGCGTCTCGTCGCTGTCCGCCCAATTGGCGGCCAGCCGATGGTTTGTCCGCGGGTCGATCAATTCGAGGCTGCTGCCTCCGCCGGCGGCCCATTGCCCCCAGCGCCCGCCGGTGCCATAGGTGACTTCATCCTCGACGACCAGCATCGTGTTGGTGCCATTCACAACCGGCATGGCCAGGGCCACTCGCTCGCCCCCGTGAGACAGCTTGCCGGTGTAATCGCCAACCGTATTTCCCGAGTTCAAGTTTGGGTACTTTGCAAACAGGTTTGCACGGTTGCGCCCGACGACCAGGTAGCCTCCCGGAGCCACCAAAGTATTGCTTGGAAAGGTAAAAGAAATGCCGGAGGCGAATTGCCAATTGGCCAGACTCAAAGTGTTGGTGCCCTTATTGTAGAGTTCCACGTATTGGTCGTCATCGTTTCCGCTGATAGGGTTGTACATGAGTTCGTTAATGACGATGTCCCCGATGAGGACCGGGCTGTTGGGGGTTCCCGGGGTGCGCGACGCCAACGGGTAAAAGGATGACGCTCCGTCGGGCCAGCGACCGAAAGATACGCCGTTGGCCTGGGCATCGACCTGGACGGCGTCGAGGATCCGCGTCCGGCCAGGCGCGGTGAAATAAACAGTTTCGCCGTCGGCTTTGAGACCGAAGCCAAGTTGGGAACGATCGACGGAAATAAATCCGCGCGGAGGAATCGTGGTGCCGGGTGGAAACGTGAACCTATTGGTGGCCGGGTCGTCGCTTAGTCCGCAACCGGAGAGGTCATTGGTCTGGTTGTCATGATTGTAGAGCTCGATAAAATCCAGCACATTGGCATCTTCAGAGTGGGCCAGCACCTCGTTGATGAGGATGTTGCGCAAGGGAGTGCCATGAAAGGAATCGAGTTCGCCAGGCGAACCGCCCATGAGATCGCTGATTCCCCACGCCCGGGGATCCTCCTCGCCGTAACTTGGATTAGCCAGGACCAGCGAGTGGCCTGTGCCATCAGCGGCAACCGGCCAGGGATACACATTTGAATAGGGCACGTTCAACAGGACCGCGCCATGCTCATCGATGAGCTGGATTGGCCCAGTCTTTTTGAGCGTTCCGCTGTAAGGTCCAAGGAGATTGGTGATGCCGTAAACGTTTCGCAGGCTTTGGGGCGAAGCCGCAATAACCAGAAAGCCGCCGCCGGGAATGACGGATCCCGCCGGGAAGGTATAATTGATGCTCGGCCCGGTGACCTGGTAACCACTGAGGTCGTGGAACCACGGGTTGGAATTGTACAACTCGATAAACTCGAGATTATTAGTGTCAGCCCGGGCCGCTGGTTTGTACATGATTTCCGAAATGACAATCGGCGTTTTGCGGCTGGAAGGGCCCAGAGTTTCGTGGCCGTTATCGACGGAGCCCACCACCAGGTCCGGGCCGGCCAGGCCGAAATCTCTGAACTGGGCTGTAGCAGGCCGGCTGGCATCATGACTTGAAACGGCCACTCCCAGATATACGAGGTTGGACATGGTGATGTACGCGCTACCCAGCTGGGCCCAGGTTCGGCCATCATAACTGCCGTAGCCGATGAAGAAATTTCCGGAGCGCCGCAGGCGCAGCCAGTTGTCCGGCAAATTCGCCGGCAGGCTGCCGGTGAAACTCGAGGCGCTATTGGCTGGATCGCGGTACTCGAAAAAAATGCCATTCATTGAGGGTGTGGCCAGGGTCGCGGCGAAGCGGGCGCCCGGATCCCTGGTTTCACGCGCCATGATTCCCGCTTTAGCCCAGAGGTCGCCGGCCTTCAACCCGGTCAGTTGAACGCTTACATCGAAATCTCCCGAGTAGAGTTGGTCATTGAAATTGAATTGGTCGGCAGTGCCGCCGATCCCAGTGCCAGCCGCGGCGATATCCACGCCGTTGCTGAGCACCGTTGTCAAAGAGAGGAACGCCGGGTTGCCGATGTCATCCGAGGTCGGACGCGTGACGGCGACCTGCACCAGGGTATTTGTTGGAATGGTATTCGGGATAAAGGCCTGGTCGATTACACCATTGATGATGAGTGAGTAGTTGCTGCCGTACGCCAGTCGCGCGGTCGTGAGGGTCACGGTAAGCTGGGAGGCATCGAGTGCCGCGCCCAGGATGGGTACGCCATTGGTAAACGCATAATTCGCAAGGTTGGTTGCGCTTTGCAGTTCGATGGGTTCGGAAAAGACCAACTCGACAGTGTTGAGGCCCAGGTTGAGCACCTGGACGACTGAGGGTGGCTGCAGATCACGTGTCACGGTGAGGACTGCGTTGCTGCTGAATTGCGACGCCCCGGGAATGATCACCAGCGCGCGGTAAACCGTTCCGCTATTGGTCTCATAAACAGGCGGCGTTGTGTAGCTGGCCGAGGTCGCTCCCGGAATATCGACGCCGTTCACCTGCCACTGGTAGTTAGTACAGGCCGTGGTTTTGGACGTGCTCACGGCAGAGACGGTAAAGGTAGCGCTTCGCGCGTCATTCACGCTCGCATTGGTGGGTTGCTGCGTGATTCGAACCAGCGCATTGGCTTGAGACAGGTAGTTGCCCATGTTCTCGGGCGGGATCAACTCCAACCCGTTGGTATCTGCCGGAGTGGCCCAGCCCAACTCGACGAAGTCACTGGCCGAGCTACCCTCTTTGGTTAAGGCCTCAAAATAGCAGTGCTGCCCCGCGCTGAGCGTGATGGGCGAGGAAATCGTGTAATTGCCGCCAACCATCGTGGCGATCACCTTTCGAAAAGCGGGGTCTTCATTGGTGCTGAGAGCGAATTGCGATGTGCCCATGCTATAAACCAGGAACTGATACTCGCCGCTCACGGGTGGAACGAGGATCCCCGCCATGCGGTTGCCGTAATTGTTGCCGACGGTGGAGTCGAACCAGTACGAGTTCTGGTAATAGTTCACCCGGTTTGGATGGTTTGGAAAATTGGGGTTTCCCGTGAGGGCGGACAGGTTCGTCCCGGCAATGCCGGTGTAAAAATCGCTTTCGACGTAGCCGGTCGTAAAACCGATGTTGGTGTAGACCGAGGTAGAATGACGGGCGATAAGATTTGTTCCGGTCAGGGCATCGACGACGCCATCGACTGTGAGCCAATGCGGCATGAAGGGCACCTGCCCGAGAGCCGTGAGTTGGACGGTCTGGTTGTCGGTGGCGAGGGTAGCGGCGGTGAGGAGGATGTTGCCGTACGAATTGGTGACCGAGTAGTTGCTGAGGTTTGTTGCCGTCCCTGGTTGGACCGGCACCGAAAAGACAACCCGAACCAAAGTTCCGGTGCTGCTCACCGAAACAATCCGCGGTAGGTTAGGATCAACCTCTTCGAGGCGGAACGCGCTCAAAGCGTAACCGAATGGGCCGCTCGCGGTTGCTCCGCCGGGAATCGTCCCGGCGTATTGCATGCAGGAAACGGAAAACGAGCCGTTGGTTCCCGGAACGATGTTTTCCCAGTCCACCATCTCGCCATTGGTATTGACACCCGTGTTGAGCGCGACCTGTGAGACGGTAAGCGCGTTGGTGTAGGCACCCGGGGTATGAGCACTAGTAAACGCGAGCGCGCCACTGAGTTGGAACAGCGACCACTCTTCAGGATCCACGCCGTTGGGGATGCCGCCGCCCGTGCCAGCTTTGAAGCTATAGATCGTTTTTGGGTTAAGTCCGTTAAAGGTGTAGGTGACTGTCGCGGCGCCGGATAGCTCGGCCAGGGCATCGAGGCCGGAAACGCCAGTAAAATCCACAAAGCCATTGAACGCGTTGTAGAGTGGAGTGCCCGGAAGCGGGCCATCGCCGGCGGAAGCTGCCAGCACGGCTCCGTTGGTCGCGATGGCGACTGACACAGGCAGGACCGCCCCGGAATGGATGTCTTTCAGGGAACCTCCGGGCGGGTTGCCGAAGATATTCCACGTCGTGGCATTGGGGGATGTCGACGCCCCTGGGGCCTGGCAGTTGAACGCCACGAACTGGCCCGGCGCAGCAAAAGTGGAGAACAGCAAGGCAAGCAAATGGATTGGGAGGAAGCTCCCTGCGGTTTTTTTCATTTAAATCCTTTGAAATGGACAGTCTTCCCGCACAAAGGTCACGTCGCTTTGAACGGCCGTCGAAAAGGCCGTTGAAGGGAGACGGGAAGCTTGAAAGAAAAGACCCTGCCTCTGCCCATTCATAACCGAATTCTGTTCTGATGCAGAAAGATGTCAATCATTCCTTATGGCCTTTATGAAGATCGTGGGTGGAGCGCTGCATTCTTACAGCCGGATTGAGGGGACATACGCATTTGCGGGACCGTGAAATGACGTAGGTTATCGTGGATGCGGACAGAAAAGGGGAATGCGCTCGGAAGGTTTTTTCGCGCACTTGGGCCCGGACTAATCACCGGCGCGGCAGACGACGACCCTTCCGGGGTGGCGACGTATTCGATGGCCGGCGCCAAGCTCGGCACGCAGATGTTATGGACGGCCCTGCTGACCTGGCCGCTGATGGCCGTGGTGCAAATGATGTGCGCCCGGATCGGCATGGTTACAGGAATGGGCCTGATGAGATCACTCGGGAAAAAATTTCCCAAACCACTCATTGTGCTTATCTCGGTGACGCTATTCCTCGCCAACACAATCAATGTCGGAGCGGACCTGCTTGGAATGGCGGATGCCGCGGAGATGCTGGTGGGGTTAAAAGCGGGGTTCTTCGTGGTGGTATTTGGGGTCGTCATCACCGTTACGACGGTGAGGTGCAATTATCAGCAGATTGCGCGGATACTGAAGTGGCTCTGCCTGGCGCTGTTTGCGTATGTGATTACCGGATTCATTATCAAACCCGATTGGAGCACCGTCGCGCGCGACACATTCATTCCTTCGCTAACTCGGGGCCACGAGGCGATAGCGATGCTGGTGGCTATCCTCGGGACGACAATCAGTCCGTATCTTTTCGTGTGGCAGGCGTCGCAAGAAGTGGAGGAGCAAAAGGCGAAAGGATTGAACCGGGTTCGGCTGCGCGAGGGCGCTTCGCAGCAGGCAATCAATACGCGCGCCCTGGACGTGAGCACGGGCACATTCTTTTCGAACCTGGTGATGTACTTCATTATTTTGACGACGGGATTTACCCTGCACCGGCATGGGCTTACCGACATTGAGAACTCGAAGCAGGCTGCGGAAGCGCTCAAGCCGCTGGCCGGGAGTTTTGCGGCTGGGCTGTACACCCTTGGGGTAATTGGGGTTGGGTTTCTTTCGATTCCGACGCTGGCGGGTTCAGCGGCATACGCTTTCTCGGAGACCTTCGCGTGGAAGCAGGGACTCAATGAGAAACCGGAGGCAGCGTGGCATTTCTACACCGTATTTGTGGCATCCATGGCAGCGGGTATGGCGCTTTATTTTCTAAAGGTCAACCCGGTGAAGGCCCTGTACTGGACAGCGATCCTTAACGGCGTAATTGCCCCCTTTCTGCTGGTGGCAATTGTCATAGTTGCGTCCGACTCGGGGCTTATGAAAAAGCAACCGAGTTCGCTGGCAGCGCGAATTTGCGTAGGGATTACTGCGCTGCTTATGTTTGCGGCTGCGGCAGGCATGTTCCTATTTTAGGCATGCGCTTCAGTTTATCGGGGTGCCGGCCGCCCTCGCACCTTATCTCCGCGCACAGAATGCGTGCCCATTGGTCTTCTCGCGATCTTTAAAGCACACCAACCGCTCGAGATACCAATACTGCCACAATTGTGAGAGAAATTAGGCTCTGCCCAATGTTTAACAGCTTGGCCCACCGTTGAAGCACTGGGGTATCTGTCGGAGAGAACGCGGCGCTGGTATTGGAGGATATAAATAAATATTCCACGAAGCTCGGCGACCATTTCTCAATTCCGAGCGCCGCGCGCTCGGACGGCTCCACTTGCATCTGAGGAAAAAGAAAGGCGCAGCTACCATGCGCTCCACGGCGATGCCGGTCGAATGGGCCACCTCCGTCCAACCGCCAATACCAGAGGGCAAAGGTCAGCATGTTGGTCAGCCACAAGGACGCACCGGATAAGAGAAGCGAGCGAGGCGCCTCTTTATGGCTTGGCAATCCAGCGACAAGCAACGCCACCGAGGCCACCAGGGCAGCTGTAATGACGCTGTTGGTAATGATACCAAGGAGATGATTCAGAGAATGCCTTCCGGTTCGATGGGCGATAACGCTTGGGACAAGCAACACGATTACAGCCGCCAACAGCAACCACCTTGGCCCGACGCTCAGTTCGCCAGGCAACGCGGTATAAATGCCGCCTACGGCGATTAGGGCCAGGATCGCTTGCCAGCGCGGCTCCGGCCGGTCCAGGTTTCCAAGTTTTGGCATCATATGATGCTGTCCAGTCGACTTCGTGCGTCACCGAACTCTAAGAACGTGTTTTAGAATTCGGTTTGGAGTCCCGCCTTCAGGCGGGTTTGGCGCCGACCGCCTAAAGGCTAATGCCTTTCGGTAATTATTCATCAGCTGCCTCGAGGACTGATATGGTAAGGGGCTCGGTCGAACTTTTCTGATGCTTTTTGCGCGGCCAACGCTGGATC
>Ga0070741_10020339_pt1 | contig 10469 bp, 10 predicted proteins | sample Coa_R1_4_FD_66440 | JGI IMG/M metagenome (GOLD analysis project Ga0070741, IMG submission 66440) | Surface soil microbial communities from Centralia Pennsylvania, which are recovering from an underground coalmine fire - Coalmine... | ecosystem: Environmental > Terrestrial > Soil > Unclassified ... | reverse complement strand
TGATGGCGTCGCGATCTAGGCTGAGCTCGAGCGCACGGCGGACGCGGGCGTCCTTGCCGAGCGGATTGTCGGCCTTGGCTCCGTTGGCGACGTTGATGGTGATGCCGAGATAGCCCAGGCTCACCGCCTTGATGAGTTTAAGCTTCTTGTCGGCCCGTACCGTCTTGATGTCGGTCGCCTGCACGCGCTCGATCATGTCGAGGGCGCCCGAACGCAGATTGGCGAGCCGCACCGTGCCGTCGACAATCGGTTCGTAGGTGATCCTGTCGATGAACACCTGATCCTTGTTCCAGTAGTCGGCGAACTTCTCGACGACGATGCGGCCCTGCTGGACCCGCTCGACGAATTTATAGGGGCCGGCGCAGACCGGATGCAGGCCGAACTTGTCGCCCGCTGCCTCCGCCGCCTTGGGCGCCACCATCATGCCGGCGCGGTCGGTAAGCTGCGCGAGCAGCGGCGCGAACGGCTGCTTCAGCACTAGCTTGATGGTCATCGGGTCGACCACCTCGACCTTGTCGATCGACGAGATCTCGGGCTTGCGGAATGAGCCCTTCATATTGAGGTGCCGCTCGAGGCTGTATTTGGCGGCGGCCGCGTCGAACACCTCGCCGTCGTGGAACTTCACGCCCGGGCGGAGCTTGATCGTGACTTCCTTGCCGTCGGCCGAAGTTTCGTGGCTGAGCGCGAGCTGCGGCACGATGTTGAGGTTCTCGTCGATGTCGAACAGCTTGTCGCACATCGAGGCGAAGACGATGCGGCCGACATAGGTGCGCGCCAGGCTCGGATCGAGCACGTCGGGATCTTCGGCGAGGCCGATGCGCAGATTGGTCTGCGCCAAGGCGCTGCCGGCCATGGCGGCGCCGAATGCGACCGCCAGCGCCAGTGAATGGGCGAGTTTCCTCATGATGCCTCCTGTCCTGGGATGAATGCCGCCTGCAGGCGGTCTAGTCTGAGCTTGTCCTGATCCTGGCCGGCGCGGCCCGCGAGGGCGGGCAGCGGCGGAAATTCCGGCCACCACGGGCAGGCCGTGGCATGGCCGGCATCGTCGACGAGGGCCGGCTCGTCGCGCTTGCAGCTTTCCCGCGCAAAGCGGCAGCGGGTGTGGAAGCGGCAGCCGCTCGGCGGGTTCATGGCGCTCGGGATGTCGCCCTCGAGCAGCGCTCTTTCGCGCGTCGCCGTCGGATCGGGCAACGGCACGGCGGACAGCAGGGCGCGCGTGTAGGGATGCCGCGGTCGGCGGAAGAGCTCTTCGGTCGTCGCGGTCTCCACGATCTTGCCGAGATACATTACGGCGATGCGATCGGCGATGTGCTTCACAACAGCGAGATCGTGGCTGATGAAGATGTAGGCGAGGCCGAAGCGCTGCTGCAGGCTCTTCATCAGGTTGATGACCTGCGCCTGGATCGAGACGTCGAGCGCCGACACCGGCTCGTCGGCCACGATCAGTCGTGGCTCGACGGCGAGGGCGCGGGCGATGGCGAGCCGCTGACGCTGGCCGCCCGAGAACTCGTGCGGATACCGCCGCGCATGATCGGGGCGCAGGCCGACCAGCTCGAGCAGCTCGGCGACCCGTGCGCGGCGCTGCCCCTCGTCCGCCGCGAGGCGATGCAGCATCAAGGGCTCGGCCAGCATGCGGCCGACGGTCATGCGCGGATTGAGCGAGGCATAGGGATCCTGGAAGATCACCTGGAGCTTCTGGCGGCGCGCGCGCATCTCCGCCTCGTTCAGCGCCAGCAAATCCTCGCCCTCGAAGCGCACTTCGCCGGCCGTGGGCGCGATCAGGCGCAGCACCAGCCGGCCGACGGTGGACTTGCCGCAGCCCGATTCGCCCACGATGGCCAGGGTCTCGCCGGCGTTGAGCGTGAAATCGACGCCATCGACGGCGCGCACGTATCCCACGGTGCGGCTGAACGCGCCTTGGCTGACGGCGAAATGCTTGGTGAGGCCCGAGACCTGCAGCAGCGCGCTCATTTCGTCGTCCTAAGCGAAGCGAAGCGGAGCCGAGGGGCCTTGTGCCCCCCATAGGTGGCGTGCCGATTGAAGAAAGGTCTCTCCACTCCGCGCTCCGCGCTCCGGTCGAGACGACGGTGGATCGTCATGCCAGCACCTGGCTCAGCGGCGCGCGGCGGCAGCGGCTGAAATGGCCGGGCGCCACCTCGACCAGCGCCGGTGCCTTCTCCCGGCAGGCCGGCTCGACGAACGGGCAGCGCGCGGCGAAGCGGCAGCCCTCGGGCGGCCGGGTCATGTCCGGCACGCGGCCTTCGATCGAGGGCAGCTGCTCGCGCTTCTCGTCGAGCTTGGGGATCGAGCCCAGCAGGCCCACGGTGTAGGGATGCTCGGGCCGCGCGAACAGCGCCGCGACCGGCGCGCGCTCGACGATCTGGCCGGCATACATCACCGCCACGTCGTCGGCCATCTCGGCCACCACGCCCATGTCGTGGGTGATCAGGATGATGGCGGTGCCGGTGTCGCGGCGCAGCCCGCGCATCAGGTCGAGGATCTGCGCCTGGATGGTGACATCGAGCGCGGTGGTCGGCTCGTCGGCGATGAGGAGCTGCGGCCCGCAGGCCAGCGCCATGGCGATCATGGCCCGCTGGCGCATGCCGCCCGACAGCTTGTGCGGATAATCGTCGATGCGCTTCTCCGGCGAGGGAATGCGCACCAGCCGCAGCATGTCGATCGCCTTGGCGCGCGCCTCGACGGCGCCCAGTCCCTGATGGCGCTGGATCGCCTCGATGATCTGGTTGCCGATCGTGTAGGAGGGATTGAGCGAGGTCATCGGCTCCTGGAAGATCATCGCCAGCCTGGCGCCGCGCAGGTCGCGCAGCTCGGCCTTGGCGATCTTCAGGAGATCGCGGCCCTCGAACTTCACTTCGCCGCTGACATGGCTGTTCTCGGGCGGCAGCAGGCCCATTATGGCGAGCGAGGTCACGCTCTTGCCGCAGCCCGATTCGCCCACCAGCCCGAGCGTGCGCCCGCGCTCGAGCGCGAGATCGACGCCGTCGACCGCGTGCACGGTGCCGTCATCCGTCGAAAAGGAAACAGCCAGCCGCCTCAGTTCCAACAGCGATCCGGTCATTCGCGTGAGGCTGCCTGGCTCGCTTCGACAGCCGCTATGATCTTCGCGCGGTCGTAGATTCCGGCGGGATTGTCCCGCGTGGCGAGGAAGGTGCGGAATGTCGTCCAGTGTTCGCGGCTCGCCGCCTCCAGCCGCGCCAGCTCGAGCAGCGGCTCGACATGGTCGTCGACCCTGAGATCGAGCTCGGAATATTCCTGCTCGCCATAGATCACGAGCGCCGCCGACTGCTTGCCGCGCTTGTCGCCGCCCACCCGCTCGCCCGCCTTCAGTGCGCCGATCAGCCGGCGCGGCAGCGGCATCGAGGCGTTCTCACGGAAGTAGCGCGCTGTCTCCGAGATGACCTGCGGTCCCGCCAGCATGTTACCGGCGACGGAGAAATCCTCGTCGAGCAGATGTCCGCACCAGGGAACGCAATCGGCGCCAGTGTGGGCCGCGAAGCAGCCTTTGGCATCGAGCACGTGAAGCTGGCGATGCTCGCGGCCGGGGTCGGCCGCGGTCAGGGTGCGCACCACGTCGGCGGCGGTAACACCTTCCTTGACGAGCTGCAGGCCTTTCGTCCCGTAGAGGGGATTGAGCAACGCCTGCGTCGCGACGGCGCCCTTCTGCGCAGCAACGTAAGGCACGCGGGCGCCGACCGCGAAGAACTTGGTGGCGACAGCGACGGCAATGCGACCGCTGTCGCGCTCGCGATGGATGATCGACCAGGTCATCCGGCTCTAGCGTCCGGCGGCGTAGCCCTGCATGCCGCGCGGATTGGCCGCCGCCTTGCGCCACGGATCCTCGCGGCGGGCGGCGGTCAGGCGGCCCTCCGACCAATCGTCGTTCATCTCGACCTCGTGACCGCGCTTGCGCAGTTCCTGGACCGTCTCTTTCGGCACCCGGCCCTCCAGCACCAGCACGCCCGGCCGGGCGGTACGCGGCCAGAACGACGAGGGAAAATGCTCGCTGTGCCAGGCGGGCGCGTCGATTGCCTCCTGCAGGTTCATGCCGCAATGGACGTGGCGCAGGAACATCTGGGTGATCCACTGCTCCTGCTGATCGCCGCCCGGCGAGCCCCAGACCATGTACGGTTCGCCGTCGCGATGGGCGAGGGTCGGCGTCAGCGTGGTGCGCGGCCGCTTGCCAGGCGCGAGCGAGGAGGGCTGGCCCTCCTCGAGCCAGCAGATCTGGCCGCGCGTGCCGATCGGGAAGCCGAGCTCGGGCACGACCGGCGAGCCATGCAGCCAGCCGCCCGACGGCGTGGCCGAGACCATGTTGCCGTCGCGGTCGACGATGTCGAAGTGAACCGTGTCGCCGCTCATCTGGCCCATGCGGCCGACGGTCGGCTCCCCGGCGCCGCTCGCTGCCACCGCAGCCCGCGCGCCGTCCGCCTTGCGCAGGCGAATGACGCCGCCATAGCCCTCGACCTTGCCCGGCCGCTGCTCGAGCGACGCCTTGGCCGGATCGATCAGCTTGCGGCGGTCGGCGTTGTAGGCATCCGACAGCAGGGTCTGCATCGGCACGTCGACGAACTTCGGGTCGCCGTAGAAGGCCTCGCGGTCGGCGAACGCGAGCTTGCTCGCCTCGACCACGGTATGGATGAAGTCGGCCGAGGTCGGATCGGCACCGTCGAGGTTGACGCCCTTGAGCAGCGCGAGTTGCTGCAAGGTCACCGGGCTCTGCGCCCACGGGCCCGCCTTGCACACCGTGTAGCGGCCGTAGTCGTAGGTCAGCGGCTCCTCGATGGTCGCCTGCCACTTCGCCATGTCGTCGCCGCGCAGCAGGCCCTTGTTGCGCCTGCCCGATACGTCCATCAGCTCCTGGTGCGTGTAGAAGCGGTCGACCGCTTCGGCGACGAAGCCCTGGCTCCAGACCTTGCGGGCGCGCTCGATCGCCGCTTCGCGGTTGCCGCCGCCGGCCTCGGCCTCCTTGATGATGCGGATGTAGGTGTTGCCGGCCGCCTTGTTGGCGAACAGCGAGCCCGGCGCCGGCACCTTGTTGCCGGGCAGGTAGACCGCGGCGGAGGTCGGCCAGTTGTCGCGGAAATTCTCCTTCACCGTGTCGATCGTCGCCGACGCGCGCTCGACCAGCGGATAGCCGTTCATGTAGTAGCCGATGGCGGGCGCCAGGACGTCCGCGAGACTCATGGTGCCGTAGTCGCGCAGCATCAGCATGTAGGCGTCGAACGTGCCGGGCACAGCGGCGGGCAGGAGCCCGGTGCCGGGGATGAGATCGAGGCCGAGACTCTTGAAGTGGGCGATGGTGGCGAGCTGCGGCATCACGCCCTGGCCGCACATCACCTCGGTCTTGCCCTTCTTCACCGTATTGAAGATCAGCGGCACGTCGCCGCCCGGCCCGCACAGGTGCGGCTCGCAGACCTGCAGGGCGAAGGCGGTTGCGACCGCGGCATCGAAGGCGTTGCCGCCGCGCTCCAGGATGCCCATGCCGACGGCGGTGGCGATCCAGTGGGTCGAGGCCACGACGCCGAACGTGCCGACGATCTCGGGCCGGGTGGTGAAGGGGTTGGGATTGATGAGCTTCACGGGGCAAGCCTCCCTGGGCCGCTGTCACTGACGCCTAAAAAGATCGCAGACCTTATTCCCTGTGCAGGAAGCGGGCCAGCGCGGAAAGACCGCGCCTCACGAACTTGCTAGGCGTTCTCGGCTTCCGGCAGGCGCATCCAGGCGGGCTTGTGCGGCACGATCCTCGCGCCGCCCGCGGTCAGCACGCCGTCGAGCGCCTCCAGCCGCAGCATGGCAATGGCGCGGTCGCCCTGGCCGGACCGGATTTCGCCGACTTCCTTGCCGTCCCGTTCGATGGCCGTGCCGGGCGGCGGCAGCTCGCCCTCGACCTTCACGGGAAACAGGCGCTTCCTCACAAGTGCGCGATATTTGGTGCGGGCGGTCAGCTCCTGGCCCATGTAGCAGCCCTTGTCGAAATCGACGCCGTGCAGCTCGTCGAAGCCGCTTTCGAGCAGCAGCGCCTTCTCGACCGGCAGGTCGCGACTGCCGTCGGGCACGCCGAGCGAGAGCCGCAGTGCCTCATAGTCTGCGAGCGGCGCCTCGGGCAGGCCGAGCAGCTTCGCTGCCTGGCCGGCCGCCACCAGCACGCGCACGCCGAGGCCGGGCAGGCGCGGATCGGCGTAGGAGAGCGCGCCGGGGACCGCATTGTGCTTCTCGGCATCCGGCCCGAAGATCACCGCGACATCCATGGTGCCGCTGCGGTCCTCGATCGTGACCTTGGAGCGCAGCTTGTACAGCGAGAGCTTCTTGACGAGTTGCGGGGCGCGCTCCCGCTCGGTCTCGAGCAGGACGGTGCCGAAGCCCGCGTCGACCAGGAACATGTCGTTCAGGAAACGGCCCTGCGGCGTCAACAGGGCGGCCCAAACCGCGCGGGCCGGGCCGATCCTGGTGACGTCGTTGGAGATCAGCCCCTGCAAGAACTCGACGCGATCCTCACCGCTCACGGCAACGACGCCGCGGTGAGGCAGCAGGCTGAAGGCAGGACCGCTCATGGCCTTCTAGAAGTGGCGGATCAGCTCGCCTTCTTCAAGTGCGGGAACATGGCGATGCGGGCCGCCTCGTCCATCTCGGTCTTGAAGGCGTGCCGGTCCTTGAGCGCCAGCGCCTTCTGCGCCGCCGGCCGCGCCGAGATCTCGTCGCAGTGGCGCTTGACGTTGGGCACGCCGGCATAACCGTCGGGGCCGAGCACGTTCGGCACCAGGCGCGACCAGCCCCATACCGCCATGTCGACCACGGTGTACTCGTCGCCCATCATGTAGCGGCCCTTGGCCAGCCGATCGTTGACGATGCCCCAGTGGCGCTTGGCCTCGAAGTTGTAGCGCGTCAGGGCGTATTCCTTGGGCTCGGGCGCGACGTTGCGGAAGTGCACGGCCTGGCCGGAGTAGGGGCCGATGCCCGACGCCACGAACATCAGCCACGACAGCATCTCGCCGTGCTTGGGGCCCGACTTGGGCCCGAGGAACTTGCCGGTCTTCTCGGCGAGGTAGAGCAGGATCGCGTTGCTGTCGAAGATCGCCGTGCCCTCGTCGACGATCGCCGGCACCTTGGCGTTGGGGTTGATCGCGAGGAAGGCGGCCGTGTGCTGCTCGCCCTTGCGCGTGTCGACCGGCACGAGCTCGTACGGCAGCGCCATCTCCTCGAGCGCCAGCGCGACCTTGGTCGGGTTGGGCGCGAGATTGTAGTAGAATTTGAGCATCGGAGCCTCCCTGGGAACGACGCGGAGCCTACACCACTCGTCGAAGCTTCGTCAGGAAGTTCTGTTCACGGCAGCCAAAGCGAAACTCAGCCACCCGGCGATGAAGGCGAGACCGCCGACCGGCACCACCGCGCCCAGCCACCGCGGCCCGCCCAGCGCCAGGCCATAGAGCGCGCCCGGAAAAAGCACACTGCCGACAAGGAAAAGAAGCAGCGCCGCGGCAGCGAGGCTCTTTTTCAGTCGAGGCGCCAAGGCAGTGATTGCCAGCATGCCGAGCGCGTGGACGGTTTCGTAGCGGCTGGCGGTCTGTAGCCACTCGCGAGCCTTCATTCCGGGGGCTGTCGCGGCATCGATGCCGTGGGCGGCGAACGCCCCGAAAATCACGGCGATAGCGCCGCTGACCGCGGCGGTGACAATCCAGCCCTTATGAGTGGGAAGCTTCAACCATGCATGGAGCATGTTGCCAGTAAACCGCGCACCTGCGCCATGACATCGATTTCCTCGACGCAGACGCGCCGTCGATCGAAGCCCGCCTCCTCCAGCACGCGGGCCAACGCCGCCCGATCGAACAGCCGATGTGTGTCGGGCGACGCGAATTTCCAATGGCGCATGGATGCAGCGTCGGTGGCGTAGATGACCAGCCGGCCACCCGGTCGAAGCACACGTCTGATTCCGTCCAACACCCGACGCGTGTCGCGCCAGAAATAGATGACGTTCACCGCGAGGATTTTGTCGAACGTCGACTCGCGGAACGGCAGCCATTCGAACTCGGCAGCCATCAACCGGACCCGGCCCTCGCGGATGGCCTTGGCATTACGCGAGGCGGCCTGCCCGAGCATCACCGACGATCGATCGATGCCGTTGATGGTGTTGAAGGGTGCGCGCGAGGCGATGACGGACAGGGCATGCCCTGGCCCGCATCCCAGCTCGAGCACGGTGTCGTGCGGGCCGACCTGCAACGCGTCGACCGCGACGAGATTGGGCCGGGCATTGACCACGCGCATCGCCGCGCCGGCGAGTCGGCCGGCGAAACCTTGCGGGTGCTGCAACTGACAGCCGATGGCGTGCCACATCGACATCGGTCGGCGCACCGACGACGGGGATCAGTGCGCGGCCTGCTGATCGGCCTTTGCCAGCAACTCGCGGACCTCACCGCGGCGGCCGGCGTCCCAGACCGGACGCGCCGGATCGGCGGGGGCCTGCAATGCGCGCTGCAGGTACGCGCGAGCTTTCGCAGGCTCGCCCTTGCTCATCAGGAAGTCGCCGTAGAAGTAGTTGGCGTCGAGGCCAGCCGGATCGACCGCAAGCGCCGCCTCGAGATACTGTTGTGCCCTAGCATTGTTGCCGAAGCCGATGGGGAAGCCCGGCACCCGATAATAAAGGACGCCGAGGCTCATGGGCGCTCCGCCGCCCAACGCCTTTGGATCGATGGACTGGGCTTGCTCGAAAATCTTGCGCGCCGTATTCGCCAGCGCGAGTTGATGAAACGGGCTTGCCAAGGCGGCTTCCTCGCTGGTGACGATGCCGTCCCAGATCAACGGCTCTGCCCGTCCGGGGTATCGCTTCACGACCTCGGCCGCCTGCACCGCGAGCGCTTCGATCTGCGCCAGCTGCGCGCCTTTGCCATTGACCTGGTATTTGATGTGCGCCCACTGGTTCCCGATGCGAGCAACCTCGGCGTCCATGGTCGGGTTGTTCGACGCATGAGCGGCGCTGGCGCTCGTCACGGCAAGCATAACGGCGGTCGAAAAAAGCAGGCGAAGCTTTGTCATATATCCCTTGCTCCTAGTTGCTGAAGATCCGGCTCACCTTGGCTGTCTGCCCGGCAAGCGCAGCATCGACAATGCGTGGCGCGAACGCATTGAGACGCACGAACAGGCGCTCCGGCAGCCCGAGCAAGACTTCCTTCCTGCGGTCGGCGATCGCGCGGACGATGACACGGGCCACGTCGGCCGGTTCGTCCGTTTTCATGCGCGCCATTTTCACGAAATCGCGGACCGAACCGCTGGCGAAGCCCGCCTTCATGGCGCGCGGTGCGACATAGGTGACGGCAATCCCCCCGCTCCCGATTTCGCGGCGAAGCGCCTCGCTGAATCCGCGCAAACCGGCCTTGGCGCTCGAATAGGTCGCGAAGTGTGGGTAATTGATCGAACCGAAGATCGAGCCGATGTTGACGATCTGGCCCGAGCCCCGACCTTTCATGGCCGGCAGGACTGCCTGTGTGAGCAGAACCGGCGCGACGAGGTTCACCATATAAGCGTCGTGTACGCGCTCGGCGCTCTGCCGCTCGACCGGACCGAAGTGCTGGGCGCCGGCGAGATTGATCAGGATGTCCGGCGCCAGGGCAGACAGTTGCGTCGTCAAGGCCGCAAGGTCGACCATCGATCCGAGATCGGCCGTGAGGTGGTTCGCGCCGATCAGCTCCGGCTTGCGGCGCCCAACCGTCGTCAGGACGGCGCCGCCGTGAAGCAACTCGGCTGCGACGAGGCTGCCGAGTGCGCCGGATCCGCCGGTCAGGACGATCTTTCTTCTCTCAAATCGCATGAGCGCGCGCGGGGTTGTGCGGGATGCTGCGAAAGACGTCGGCGAACAGCACGAATATTCGCTTGGCCATGTGGACGACCGCGGCCCGGTCTTCCGGCCCGTCGATGCGATCCAGCAATTGCTGCAGGAAGCGCATGTGCTCGAGGTCAATGGCGCCATGCGAGAGCAGGTAGCTGAAGCAGTCGGGCGGCAGTTTGAGCGAACGCATCAGCGCTTCGGCGCCTCGCGTCGCCAGCTGCGTGCTCGTGCCTTCGAGAACGAACACCATGCCGAAGAAACCGACAGGGTTGATGCGGCTGACGAAGTCGTAAGCATAGGCAACCATCAGCTCCGTGGCGAGCCGCGGCGTGCTCTGGCGGGCGCGATCCGGGTCGCCGCCCGTATGCTGAATGTCCCGCAGGATCCATTCCTCGTGGCCGGTCTCGTCCTCGATGTAATGATCCAGGGCATCCACCAGCCACGCGCGATCGCCACCGATCCTGCTCCGAGCAAGCCGCATCAGCGGAACGGTGTGCCTTACGTGATGGTAGGCTTCGGTGAGGTAATCGAGATAAGTGGCGCGCGTGATCTCGCCGCGCAGCCCGTCGCGAATCTGCGGCGTCGCTTGCAGGGTCTGTCGTTCGTTCCGCGTCGCAGCCACCAATGTCTC
>Ga0070741_10020338_pt1 | contig 10469 bp, 9 predicted proteins | sample Coa_R1_4_FD_66440 | JGI IMG/M metagenome (GOLD analysis project Ga0070741, IMG submission 66440) | Surface soil microbial communities from Centralia Pennsylvania, which are recovering from an underground coalmine fire - Coalmine... | ecosystem: Environmental > Terrestrial > Soil > Unclassified ... | reverse complement strand
CAATGAAGAAGATGATGAAAGCAACGAGTGGATTTGCATTCTTTCCATGTGGCCGTTGATTCCGCAGCCACACAAAGTTCATGGAGAAGGCTCACTGCAATCTCTTTGTCTGGCGATTTCGCTCGCGCATCGCTTGATTAGCGGATTCATCGAAGATGGAGGGAAGCTGTGTTACTCGACAGGGGAAGAAGTTGGTTTGAATGATCTGAATGTGCTCTTCGGAAAGTAACTTGGCTCATGTGGTACGCCATCTTCGGCTTCGATAACGAAAACTCTCTCGACGCACGCCAATCCGCGCGTCCGAAACATCTCGCGCGTCTGCAACAGTTGCTGGACGAAGGTCGCCTGCTGCTGGCCGGACCGTTTCCGAAAATCGATGCGGAAGATCCTGGGCCGGCCGGATTCGAAGGCAGCCTGATCGTCGCCGAGTTCGAAGATCTCGACGCGGCAAAAGCCTGGGCGCAAGCCGATCCTTATGTCGTCGCAGGCGTGTATCGCGAAGTCAACGTGCGGCCGTTCCGCAAGACGCTGCCATGAGTGCGGCTTCGGTCGAAGACATCCGCGCGAAGCTGACCGCAGCGTTGCAACCGCAATCCTTGGAAGTGATCGACGAGGGCCATTTGCACATCGGCCACGCAGGCGAGGGCAGCGGGCACTTCCGCGTGCGCGTCGTCAGCGCAGCGTTCGCGGGCAAGAGCGCCATCGAACGGCATCGTATGGTGTACGCGGCACTGGACGAGTTGATGGGCCGCGGCATCCACGCGCTGACGATCGAAGCCAAGACGCCGGACGGTGTCGCTGGACCAGACAAATATCATGATCAATGACTTGCCTTGCATTGTTGAGATCACGGCGACATTGCGCGTCGCGCGCCCGGCTGGCACAGTGCCGCATTCTCCGCGACAAGTTGTCGCCATCCGCAGTCCAACAAGCTGACCCATGCGCCTGACCACCATCAAGCTGGCCGGTTTCAAATCGTTCGTCGATCCGACGGTCCTGCACTTCCCCACCAATCTCACCGGCATCGTCGGGCCCAACGGCTGCGGCAAATCCAACGTGATCGACGCGATCCGCTGGGTGATGGGCGAGAGCGCGGCCAGCCGTCTGCGCGGCGAGTCGCTGACCGACGTGATTTTCTCCGGCTCCAGCGGACGCAAGCCGGTCGGACAGGCCACGGTTGAACTGGTGTTCGACAACTCCGACGGCGCGATCGGCGGCGAGTACGCCACCTACAACGAGATTTCCGTAAAGCGCATCGTCGGGCGCGATTCGCAATCGGATTATTTCTTGAACGGCGTGCGCTGCCGCCGCCGCGACATCACCGACCTGTTCCTCGGCACGGGCCTCGGCGCGCGCAGCTATTCGATCATCGAGCAGGGCATCATTTCCGACATCGTCGAATCGCATCCCGAACAGTTGCGCGCGCACCTCGAGGAGGCCGCCGGCATCTCGCGCTACAAGGAGCGCCGCAAGGAAACCGAGTCCCGCATCAAGGCCACGCGCGAGAACCTCGACCGCGTGCGCGACGTGCGCGAGGAAGTCGAGAAGCAGCTCGATCATTTAAACCGGCAGGCGCGCGCGGCGGAACGCTGGAAAAAACTGAAAGAGGAACACACGCGCCGCGAAGCGGAACTGCGCGCGTTGAGTTTCCGTTCCATTGCGCGTGAACTCGAGCAGCACCGCGAAGCCTTGCGTGAAGCGGAAACGGGTATCGAGAAGCAGCTCGCCGAACAGAGGCATCTGGAAGCGGCGATCGAAGCCGCGCGCGCGCAGCATCAGGAGCAATCGGATGCACTGAACGCGGTGCAGGGAGAGGTCTATCAGGTCGGCGCCGAACTGGCGCGGGTCGAGCAGCAGATCCGCCATCACAAGGAATTGGGCGAACGCCTGCGGCAGGCGCGCGAGGAAACCGAACGCGCGTACGAGGAACTGGAAGCGCACATCCGTGTCGACCGCGAGCAGCACGAATCTGTCAGCAAGGCGCTGGCCGAAGGCGAACCGGAATTGCAGCGTCTGCGCGAAATTGAAGCGTGCGCGAGCGAGGCCCTGCGCGATGCCGAGGTCGCCCACGCGGCGTGGCAGCAGCGCTGGGAAGCCCACGGCGGCGATTCAGCCGCGACCTCGCGCGAAGCCGAAGTCGAACGCACCCACATCGATCATCTCGACCGGCAACTGCTGGAACTGACGCGCCGACGCGACGCATTGCAAAACGAACGTGCCGGTTACGATCTCGACGCGCTGCATCGAGCGGCCGAGTCATTGCAAGATGAGCACGAAAATCATCGCGCGTTGATCGAATCGCATTCGGCGCAACTGGAAACGCACAAGGCCGAAGCGGAAACATTGCTGGGCGAGGAACGTCAAGCGCAAAGCTGGCTGGCGGAAGCGCGCGCGCAGGAACAGGCGCTGCGCGGCCGCATCGCGTCGCTGGAAGCGTTGCAGCACGCGGCGTTGGGCGAGGATCGCGACGCCGCGCGCGAGTGGCTGGAGAAGTTCGGCTTGGCGAGCAGCGCGCGGCTCGGCGCGAAATTGCAAGTCGAAGCGGGCTGGGAGCGCGCGGTGGAAACCGTGCTGGCCGGTTTGCTGGAAGGCGTGCTGGTGGACGATCCGCTGACGCTGGCGAACGGACTCGCGTCCGTCGAGCGCACCGATATCAGCTTGGTCGGCGCGGGCGGCGAAACATCGACTGTCGAAGGCACGCTGGCCGCACAGGCGCACGGCCCGTCTTCCGCATTGGCATTGCTCGCGCAGGTGCGCACCGCGGAAACCCTGGAGCAGGCGCGTGCGATCGCATCGACGCTGCACGCACCGCATTCGGTCATCACGCGCGACGGCATCTGGCTCGGTTCGGGATTCGCGCGCGTGCGCCGCACGGAAGGTGGACAAGTCGGCGTGCTGGCGCGCGGGCGCGAGCTGCAATCGCTGCAAACCGAACTCGGACATCTCACCGAGCGCTTGAACGAATTGACGCGACGCGCCGAGGAAGTGCGCGCGCAACGCCTGGCTGCCGAACAGTCACGCGACGACGCGCAGCGCGAACTGTACGGCGCACACCGTCGGCTCTCAGAACTGGCCGGCGAACTTCAGGGCAAGCGCGGGCGCATCGACAGCGCGCAGGCGCGGATGCAGGCGCTGGACGGCGAGCTGGCGGAAATCGCGAGCAAGCTGGCCGAAAGCGAAGACTCCGCGCGCGCCGCGCGTGCGCGCATGGAAGCGGCCGTATCGCGCATGAGCGAGCACGAGCGTGTACGCATCGAATTGGAAGGCGAGCGCCGGCAACTGCTGGAGCGCCGCGAAGCTGCGCGCGCGGATGCGCAGGACGCCGCAGACGCCGCACATCGCCACGCACTGTCGCTGGAGTCCCGCCGCTCAGCGCTGGCTTCGCTGGAGCAATCGCTGGTGCGCATGGAAACCCAGCGCACACAATTGGAAACGCGTCGTACGGAACTGGATCAGCAGATTGGCGCCGGTGACGACCCGATCCAGGCACTGGGACGCGAGCGGCAGGCGTTCCTGGATCAGCGGCTACAAGTCGACCGCAAGCTGGTGGAAGCGCGCCGTGTCGTGGAAGAAACCGATGCCGAATTGCGGCGGCTGGAACAGGAACGCCACGCTGCCGAAGCCGCGCTGGGCGGCAAGCGCGAAGCGCTGACCGAGCGCCGGCTGGCCGAGCAGGCGCTGCGCATGCGCGGCGAGCAATTGAGCGACGCGATCAGTGCAGCCGGGTTGCAGGTGGAACCGCTACTGGCGGAACTGGCTGAAGACGCGCAACCGGAGCAATGGCAGGAGCGCATTGCCGAATTGGAAGGCAAGATCGCGCGGCTGGAGCCGGTCAATCTCGCCGCGATCGCCGAACACGCCGAGGCCGCGCAGCGCAAGGAATACCTTGACGCGCAGCTCGCCGATCTTACGTCCGCGCTGGAAACATTGGACAACGCGATCAAGAAGATCGATCGCGAAACGCGCCAACGTTTCAAGGATACGTTCGACCGCGTCAACGCGGGATTGCAGGAATTGTTCCCCAAGCTGTTCGGCGGCGGCCACGCCCATCTGGAACTTACCGGCGAGGACCTGCTCGACACCGGCGTGGCGATCATGGCGCGTCCGCCCGGCAAGCGCGTCAGCCACATCTCGCTGCTCTCCGGTGGCGAAAAGGCGATGACCGCGGTGGCGTTGGTGTTCTCGATCTTCAATTTGAATCCCGCGCCGTTCTGCCTGCTGGACGAGGTGGACGCGCCGCTGGACGAGGGCAACGTCGGCCGCTTCGGACAACTGGTGCGCGACATGTCCGAGAAGGTGCAATTCGTGATCGTCACGCACAACAAGGCCACGATGGAAATGACGCACCAGTTGTGCGGTGTGACCATGCGCGAGCCGGGCGTATCGCGGCTGGTGCAGGTGGATCTGGAAGAGGCCGCGAAGCTGGCCGGTGCGGCTTAGTAGAAATACACCTGCAGCGACGGTTCTTTCGGCTTGGGCGGAATCGCTGCAAGAAATTCGCGGTGATCGGGAAAGTTCATGGCGCTGCGCTCCAGCAGCGTATCGATCTCGGCCATGTCGTACTTCGCTTCCTGCCGCGTCGGCGCGCGCGTCTCATCGGGAAACAGTCCGACACCCGCCAGCAGGCTGTACCACGACATGATCGGATAACCGCGGCCGAACTTGCCTTGGGCGATGCCGCCGGTGATTGGCTTGCGTGCCAACCAGGTGTGCAACAGTTGCTGCAGCGGCCCCGAAAAGTTCGTGTTGGCGGCATTGGCGCGCCAGTAGTCGGTGTCGGTGCGCGTGTTGGTCTTGTAGTGCGTGACGATGTAGTCGCGAGTGCCTTCGACGCGGCCGTTGAGCGTGTCGTTGAATTCCTTGCGCGCCGCTTCGCCCAGGTCGCCTTTCTCCAGCACCGTCACCAGCATTTCCGCGGTGCGCTGCACGAACAGCAGCGCCGTGGCTTCCAACGGTTCGATGAAACTCTGCGCCAGTCCGTTCGCGACGCAGTTGCGGGTCCACGGCTGCGCGACGCGGCCGGGACGGAATTTCAGGTGGCGAGCGGGAACGTCGGCATCCAGCAGCCCGAGGTGCTCGCGCAATTCCTTTTCGGCCTGATCGGGGGAACAGAAATCCGTGCTGTAGACGTAGCCGCAGCCTTGACGATTCGTCAGCGGAATCTTCCAGACCCAGCCAATGCGCAGTGCGGTGGAAATCGTCTGCGGCATGATCGGCCCGCCATGTGATTTTGGAATGGCGATGGCGGCGTCGTTGAACAGGTTTTCCTTGAACGAAACGAATGGGGTTCCCAATGCCTTGCCGATCAGCAGTGAGGCGAAGCCGGTGCAGTCCACGTAGAAATCGCCGGCCAGCGTTGCGTCGCCTTGCAAACGCAGCGATGCGATGTCGCCGGCATCGTTCAATTGCACGCCGGTGACATGCCCAGAAACGTGCCGCACGCCCCGCTCCACGGCCTTCTTCTGCAGGAATTTCCCCAGCAGCACGGAATCGAAATGGAAGCCGTACCACACGTCGAAAGGAAAGCTGCGTTGCGGCCGCGGAGCCTTGCACTCGCGCGCCAGCCGCGCGGAAATGAAGAAGCGGTTCGGATGCGCGTATACGTCGGCGCCGTCGAGGCGCGCGTGCACGTTGTCGAGGAACGGCGCCATCGTCATGTTGTCCAGCATGGACGCGAACGAGTGGAAGTAGCTCTCGTAACCCGGCCGCGTGGACCAGCCGTCGAACGTGATGCCGGCCTTGTAGGTGGCGTTGCATTGCGGCATCCATTCCGATTCCTCGATGCCGAGACTCTCGAAAAATCCGCGTAGCCATGGCGTGGAACCTTCGCCCACGCCGATCACGCCGACCTGCGGCGATTCCAGCACGGTGATCTTCAGACGCGGGCCATAGGCGGAGTGCGCCAGCAGCAGCGCGGTCATCCAGCCGGCGGTGCCGCCGCCGACCACCACGACGTGCCTCACAGGCGGCTCTGTTTCGATGCGAACAGACGGCTGCAGGGGGACAACGTTGTGGTTGAAAACGGTGGCGGCTTCGGACATGGCGGAAACGGGAGTTCGCGCGAACGCGCGGGCCGGCGAACGATAGCACCGCGCCGCCGCCGTTCGGCTCGATCTTGCATCCGACAGCGAGCCGCGCGTGCGATGGCGTAGCGTGCTTTGCTAAAGTCCGCCCATGGATCAGGCGATTTCGCCCACCACCCTGCGGATCATCATCGCCATCGCGGGCGTGCTGGTCTTGCTGGCGATCTATTTCTTCGGCCGTCCGCGCAGCGAGCAGGGCAGGCGCGTGCTGTTCCGGCGCGCACGCGGCGAACGCGTGGAACCGGTGATCGGGGATGAAATTCACGATCCGGCCGATGCCGACTCTGTTGTGCCGGAACCGCGGCAAGGCGAATTGGAGGTCGGCGTCGCCGAGGAATTGCGCAAGTTGGGCGATACCGTAGCGGCGACGCGCCAGCGCGCATCGTCACCTGCGCGTCCGCTGCCGGGAAAACGTCCGGCCGAATTGCCGGTGGAACGTATCGTCACCTTGTACGTCGTCGGGCGCGGCAATGCGCGTTTTTCTGGCAGCGACATCGCGGTCGCCGCGGAGAAGGCTGGATTGCAGTTCGGCGACATGCAGATCTTCCATCGCCCGCTGGACGGCAAGCCGGGTGCCGGCCCGATCTTCTCGATGGCCAACATGGTCAAGCCCGGCACTTTCGACATGAGCCGCATCGATGAATTGCAGACGCCGGGCCTGAGTTTCTTCATGACCCTGCCCGGGCCGTTATCCGCGCTGGATGCATGGGATGCGATGTTGCCGGCCGCGCAACGCATGGCAGAACTGCTGGGCGGCAACGTGCTGGACGAGGAGCGCAATGCGCTGGGCAGGCAGCGCATCGCGGTGCTGCGCGACGAGTTGCGTTCGTGGGACCGCAAGCATGAGGGGCCGGAGATTCAGTTGCGGCCTCGTCGCTAGAGCGCCGCACATGGCTTATCCGAGTTCTTCATTTCGCGAATCGCGCATCGCGGCCCTGCACACCGCGATCCGCGAAATCGCTTTCGGTACGCTGATCACTCATGCGGATGGCGATTTCGCCGTCAGCCATTTGCCGTTCGAACTGGACGCACAGCCGGCGCCCAACGGTTTGCTGCTGGGCCATATCGCTCGCTACAACCCGCAGTGGCGCGGGATCGGGGAAATCGGCGTGCCCGCCTTGGCGATCTTCCAGGGGCCGCACGCCTACGTTTCGCCATCCTGGTACCCCGGCAAGCGCGAGGATCCGCGCCAGGTGCCGACTTGGGATTACCTCGCGGTGCATGCCAGTGGAACGCTGCGCGTGTTCCATGACGAGGAACGCTTGTACGAATTGCTCCGTCGGCTGGTTGAGCACAACGAAGCATCGCGTCCAGAACCGTGGAAGATCACCGATGCGCCGGAAGATTACCGGCGCGAACAGATGCGTTACATCGTCGGCTTGGAACTGCGCATCGGGAAACTGGAAGGCCGTTACAAACTCAGCCAGAACCGCGATGCTGCCGATCAGGAAGGCGCGCGCGCGGGGTTGGCGCAAGGCAACGAGCGCGAGCGCGCGGTGGCGGAAGCGATTGCGAAGGCGCGGCAACGGAAATCCATGTAGGAGCCTGCGTGCAGGGCGAAACCGAGCGTTTACGCGATGCGTTGACTGCGGAGGCAGGATGCCGAAGCGAACGCCAAAGGCGGCCCGCAGGGCGAGCTCATGGATGGCGCGAGTAATCGCATCGCGTGCTCGGTCGAGCGACCGGCCAAAAATGGCCGGGCCGGAGCCACGCACCAAGGTGGTTACTTGCCGCCAACGCGAGCACGCTCGCTCCTACGTTCCAGCTTCCAGCTTGCGCACCAGTTCGATGTACTTCTGCCGCGCTTCGTCGCCGGACATGCCGCGCAATTGCGCCCACGCCTCGTACTTCGCCGTGCCGACGAAGTCGAAGAAGCCGGGCTTCGGCCCGCACACGTCGCCCTGCGAACCCTGCTTGTAAAGCGCGTACAACTTCAGCAAGGTATCGTTGTCGGGACGTTTCGCGAGCTGCTTGACGTCAGAAGCCGCCTGCTCGAATTCGGCATTCAGATCGGCCATGGCGCTCGCGCGTGTCATTCCTGCGGCGTGCTTTTGCTCGCGCGTTTGCGCGGTGCCGCCTTGCTGGCGCGAACTTCACGGGTCAGTTCATCCAGCCGTTCGTGCAACCGCTGCATGTCTTCGCGCGTTGGCATCTGCATACGCTGCGCCGCGCGCGCGATGCGTTCGTCGAACGCCTGCTCGATCTTGTTGAAGGCCTCGCTGGTGCGCTGGCGCGCGGTCTCGATCCACGGGCCGGCCTTGCGTTGCGCCTGTTCGAACTGCGCCTGCGTGTAGGCGCGGGTTTTCTCCTGCGTGCGCGCGCCTTCCTCGACCAGGGTTTCGAAGAAGCGGCTGCCTTCCTTCTGCGCCTTCGCGAATGCGCCGAGCCCGGCCAGCCAGATCTGCTGCGCGGAATCCACCATCGCACGGCCGAAGGCGCGCGTTTGTTCGGCGCTCTTGCTGTCGGCGTTGTCTTCGTCTTTGAGTCTGTTGCTCATCGCGTTCTCCTTTCCCTGGGGCAAAAACGATACGCTGATTGTCCGTCAAATTCATGCGAGTTGGCTGACGCACGTAGCAAACGGACACCATTCGATTGCAGCGGGCACTGCGGCCAACTCGCGCCATTGTCGCAGGAAATCCGCGCGCGGCAGTGTGATCGCGCCCATACGCAACAGATGCGGATTCGGCACCTGCGCATCCAGCAGCGGAAAACCCCAGACGTGCAATGTCCGGCACAATGCGATCAACGCGGCCTTGGACGCATCGTCTGCACGCGAGAACATCGATTCCGCGCTGAAGCCACGGCCGATCGAAACCCCGTAGATTCCACCGACCAGTTCACCGTCATCCCAAACTTCCAGCGAGTGCGCGTGCCCCAGCCGATGCAGCCGCGTGTACGCGTCGATCATCTCCGGAGTGATCCAGGTACCCGGATCGGCGCCGCGCGGCGCGGCGCAGGCGTGCATTACCTCGACAAAGGCGCCATCGATACTCAGCGTCCAGCGCGAGCGGCGCAGCGTGCGCGCCAGCCTGCGCGAAACATGCACGTTGTCCGTACGGAATACGCAGCGTGGATCGGGCGACCACCACAGCAATGGATCGCCATGGCTGAACCATGGAAAGATTCCACGCGCGTACGCCGACAGCAGGCGTTCGGGCGAAAGGTCGCCGCCGAAAGCGAGTAAACCGTTCGGATCGCGCAAGGCGAGCGCCGGATCGGGGAAACGTTCCGGCGGTGCGCCGTCCAGTTGCGCGATCCGGATCACGCGTGCGCCTCTCGTTGCGCGAACGGGGAATGTTGAAGCAGTTCCGCGCCGTAGCTTTCCATCATCACTGCTTCGCGTTGCAACGCTGAGCGCAGCGCATCGCGGAAGCGTTCGTCCGCGATGTAGTGCCGCGAATGCGTCCGCACCGGCAGGAATCCGCGCGAAAGCTTGTGCTCGCCTTGTGCGCCGGGTTCGAAACGAGTCAATCCGGCGCGCAGGCAATATTCGATTCCCTGGTAATAGCACAGCTCGAAATGCAAGCCTGGCACGGATTCGCGCGCGCCCCAGTAGCGTCCGTACAGCGTATCCGATGAGGACAGGAACAGCGCGCCGGCGATCACGGCGCCGTCGCGCCGCGCGAATGCCACGTGCGAGCGCGAGGGAACCGCACGCCCGAGATGCAGGAAGAACGCACGAGTCAGCGTCGGCGTGTTGCCCTTCTCCTCGAAAGTGGACAGATATAGGTCGTGCATCGTGCGCCATTCGGAAGCTGAAAGCGCGCGGCCGTCGCGGAATTCGCAGGCCACACCCGCGTGCGCGACCTGCGCGCGCTCGTGGCGGATCGCCTTGCGCCGCTTGTGATTCAGCGCATCGAGGAAATCTCCGAAGTCGCGCCAACCCTGATCGTTGCGCCAGTGGAATTGCCAGTCGAAGCGCGTCAGCCAGCGTTCGTCGAAAGCACCGAGTTCGTCCTCAGGCAGAAAATTGACGTGGGCGGACGAAAGTTCCACTTCATGCGTCAGTTGCACCAGCGCCTCCGCCAGAAGCCGGCGTTGCGCGGGCGTTCCGGCCAGCAGCCGTGGCCCGGTCACGGGCGAGTACGGCACCGCGCACAGCAGCTTCGGATAGTAATCGCGACCGGCGCGCTGCCACGCGTGCGCCCACGACCAGTCGAACACGTATTCGCCGTGCGAGTTGCCCTTGAGGTACAGCGGCAGGGCGCCGGTCAGCGCGCTGTCTTCGTACAGGGCCAGATGCTGCGCGCGCCAACCGAACGCTTCGCGGACGCAGCCGTGCGTCTCCAGCCCGGACAGGAAAGCATACGAGACGAACGGATTGTCGCTCGACGCCAGCGCATCCCACTCGGCCGCATCGAATGCGCCGAGCGCGGTGTGCGTGCG
>Ga0070741_10020337_pt1 | contig 10470 bp, 8 predicted proteins | sample Coa_R1_4_FD_66440 | JGI IMG/M metagenome (GOLD analysis project Ga0070741, IMG submission 66440) | Surface soil microbial communities from Centralia Pennsylvania, which are recovering from an underground coalmine fire - Coalmine... | ecosystem: Environmental > Terrestrial > Soil > Unclassified ... | reverse complement strand
CGAGACACCAATGGTCTCGGCTTTGCGATCGGTGTGATCCGAGCCCACCGTGACCCACAGGCCGTCCGGCTTCGCGAGCAACACAAACTCCACTTCACCGCTGGTGTCGGGCCCGGAGACTTGGATGGCGCTCGCCTGCGTGAGAAGGTCGGCCGACACGCGATAAAAGATCGGGGTCGTCTTCGGCGGCTTGACGCCGAGCTCTTCGAGCTCGCGGATGTGCTTGCGCAGCGCCGCCTCGTCGCGGCCGGTCCAGCCGGCGATGATCAGCTGCTCGACGCCGGTCATTTGGCGAGCGCCGCTGCCACCGCGGATGGTTGCTCGCGCGGCGCCGGGATGTCGTAGCTCGCCATGAGATCGTCGACCACGCGGTGGAAGTCCGCCCAGGGTGCTTCGCGAAAGCTGTGATTGCGTACGATGAACGAAGCGCCGGCGTAGAACTTCTCGTACTGCAGGTGCCGGCCGGCGAACTCCGAGCCGATGAGATCCCAGGCGAGCTTGTAGAGCTTCATACGATCGAGCGCCGGGAGCTGCGGCGTCTGCCAGTAGGTCTCGAACATGGCGCGCAGCTTCGGCTCGTGCATCACCGTGACATCCGCCGGCATCTGGAAGATGCCGCCGCCGCAGAGCTCGCGCAGCGCGTCGATGATCGACGAGTGGCTCTCGGTGCACCAGTTGAGCGCCGCGTACATGTAGCGGCGGTTGAAGGTCTTCCAGCCCTGCTGGTCACCCGCGGGCCAGTCTTCCGCGTCCTGGATCTGACCCGCGATCATGCCGCCGAGCGCGGCTTCGAGCGCGGCGAAGCGCCCGAGCACTTCGCGCACCGCCGGCACCTCGTTGGCACCGGAGGCGTGCGCGATCTTGCTGGCGAGCCCCACGATCAGCTTCATCTTCTCGTGGAAGCGCACGTTCGACTGGTGATTGCCGTAGCAATGGCCGGGCGTGCGGATGTAGATCTCGCGCGCGAGGATCGCGTCCATGTGTACGAACACGCGCTCCCAGGGCACCTTGACCTCCTCGCACATCACCATCGAATCGGTCTCATCAAAACGCCAGGTGAGCGGGTTTTCGAATTCGCACGCCGCGTGCCGCTCGAAGGCCTTGCGCGACCAGAGCGTGACGCCCGGCGCGTTGACCGCAATGGCGCAGGTGATCGACTCGGGGAGCTGGTTCGGCGCGAGCGGGATCAGGTTGCCGATCCAGATCTCATTCGCGAACACGGCGCCGGTGGCAAGCATCTTCATGCCGGAAATCACTACGCCGTCGTCGTCCTCGCGCACCACGCGCAGCGTCGGCACGGGGATGTTCTGCTTGACGTAGAACTCGGGATTGCGTGCCGCCTGCGGCGGGATGACGGCGTAGACGCCGTACACATCCTCCCTGCGCATGTGCTCGTAATAGCGCGTCAGGTTCCCGGCGTACTCGCCGAACACCGCGGGGTTCATGGCCATGCCGGTGACGAAGCTCGACACGTGATCGGGCGAGCGGCCAAGCAGGCCGTGACTCATCGCGGCGATCGCGCGGTGCAGCTGCGTGCGCCGGGCGAGATCGTCCTTCGACTTTGCCCTCAGAAAGTAGGCGCTGTAGCGCTCGCCGTCCTCGGTGAAGCTGAAGGCCGGGTCCGCGCGCTTCAGGTCGTAGATCGCGGCGATCGAACGCGCGGCATTGCGAAACGCCGGATGCGTGGTGACATCGTCGACGCGCTCCGCGCCGATGTAGACCGTGCGGCCGTCGCGCAGCGACTCGAGGTGCTCATTTCCGCTTTTCAGCATGGCCGCCTTCCTTGCCGGAGGTCTCGTAGTAATGGATCTCGTGCAGGATGCAGCCGCCCTTGGAGGTGAACGGGCCGTGGTGCACCCCCGGCGGCCGGCAGGCGTAGGTCGGCGCAAAGCATTGCTCGCCGCCGCGGCCCTGCTTGTCGTTGCCGACGATCAGGTCGCCCTGCACGACGTAGACCTCTTCCCAGTGGTCGTGTACGAACGGCTCGGTGGAAAAGGCGCCGGGCTCGATCTTCAGGAGCCGGGTGCGGCTGCCGCGCTTATTCACTTCGTCGAGATCGCTCCCAAGGATCTTCTGGTAGAAACCGGGCGGATAGCCGGGCGGCCGCTCCCAGCCGGTGTTGAGGTCGACGCGGACGAATTCCAGATGCTGCTTCGGTTTCATGCACCCTCCTCGTTATCATCGAGCCAGGCGGCGCGGAACACCTCTTCCTGCGCCATCGCCTGATGCACCACGTTGCCGTTGAACGGCGGAAAACGCTTGAAATCCTCGCGCGCCATGGCGCGCTCGGCAGAGGCGAATGCGGCGTTCATCGCCGCGGCGCTCTCGAACTCGAGCTGTGCCATGAGCACGGCCCTGCCCGGATTCACCGGGAAGGGATCGCGCCACGCGAGCGGCGTATGCAGCACCATGCGACGCAGGCCCGGCCAGCGCGCGACCAGCGGCACGTGCCCCTCGCGGTAGCGCTGCATGAAGGCCGGCAAGTCGGCGACCTCGATGTCGTAGCGCACGAAGTACGACACGCTCATGCCGCGCGCGCCTCGTGCAGCATGAAGTCGAGCATCGCCACGGCCCGCTCGCCCGAGGCGAGGAGCTCGCGCGCGAGCAAGCGCAGCTGGCGAAAGCGCCGCGCGTCCAGGCGCTCGAACAGCACATCGTTGATGCGCTGCTGGTAGGGCGCCAGGCGCTCGAGCAGCGCGCGCGCCTTGCCGTTGCACTTGAGGAGCACGCGGCGCCCGTCCGCCGGGTCGGACGCCTTCTCGAGGATGCCGCGCGCCACCAGCTTGTTCGCCTCGATGGTGATGAAGGCGCCCGAACGATGCAGCCGCGCCGCCACTTCGCCCACCGCGAGGCCCGCGGTGCGCGACACGAGCATCAGGATCTCGTACTGCACGCCGGAGATGCCGGCGATGGCGGCGAAAGCGTCGCGGCAGGCGTCGAGCCGGTGGCCGTAGGCGATGAGATCGTGGATCAGGCGGCGGAACTCGGCGTCGGAGCCGTCGACCAGGAGCGCCGGGCGCGACACGGTCGGCGGCGGCAGCGGCTTGCGACGGGGACGCGCCATTGACCGCGGCATTTTCGCGCCGGAGAATTAGCTTTGTCAATTAGCTTTCTTATAAAATTATGCAGGTGCTGATTGCCGGTGCCGGGCCGGTCGGCCTGGCCGCCGCCAATGTGCTCGCCGATGCCGGCATCGAGGTGCGGGTGCTCGAGGCCGAGCCGCGGCTGCCGCAGAATCTGCGCGCCTCGACCTTTCAGCCGCCGACGCTCGATCTCCTGGCACGCTTCGGCGCCACGGCCAAGCTGATCGAGATGGGGCGCGTCGCGCCGCTACTTCAGTACCGCGATCGGGCCGGCTGGGTGGCCGAGCTCGACTTCGGCGTGCTCGCCGCCGACACCGCGCATCCCTACCGCGTGCAATGCGAACAGTACAAGCTGAACCAGGTGCTGGCCGCGCGACTGGGCGACGAGCGCCTGCGCTACGGCGCGATGGTGAGCTCCGTTACCCAGGATAGTGACGCAGTGAGCGTCACGGTCAATGGGGCGGAGCCGCTGCGCGCCGCCTGGCTGATCGGCGCCGATGGCGCGCGCAGCCGCGTGCGCGAAGCGCTGGGCATCAAGCTCGACGGCTTCACCTGGCCCGAGCGCTTCCTGGTCGCGAGCACACCGTTCGATTTTGCGCAGGCGATCCCCGGCCTCGCGGACGTCAGCTACTTCGCCGATCCTGAAGAATGGTTTTTCCTGCTGCGTGTGCGTGATGTGTGGCGGGCAATGTTTCCGGCCCGGGCGGAAGAGACCGACGGCGAGATCCTGTCCGATGCCGGCATCGAGCGGCGGCTGCAACGCGTCCATCGCCAGCCGGGGCGCTACGAAATCGCGCACCGCACACTGTATTCGGTGCATCAGCGGGTCGCCGAGACCTATCGGCGCGGCCGCGTGTTTCTCGCCGGGGATGCGGCGCATCTCAACAATCCGCTCGGCGGCATGGGGATGAACGGCGGCATACACGACGCCTTCAACCTGGCGCAGAAACTGGCGGCGGTCATCCGACGGGAAAAGGCCGGCGACGAGATGGAGCGCTACGAGCGGCAGCGCCGGCCGGTCGCGCTCGAGTACGTGAACACGATTACGATCGCGAACAAGCGCAACCTCGAGATGCGCGATGCCGAGGAGCAGCGGCGCTGGCGCGCGGAGCTCGCCCGCGCCATGGCCGAGCGCGCCGCGCACCGCGAGCTGATGCTCAAGATATCGATGATTGCCAGCCTGAGGAAATACCAATGCGCCTAGCTTCGCTACTCGTGTCGCTTGCCGTGCCGCTCGCCGCGCTCGCCCAAGCCTTTCCCTCGCGGACCATCACGATCGTCGTCCCGTATTCGCCAGGCAGCACCTCGGATCTTCTGCCGCGCGCCATTGCGCCCCACCTGTCGCAATCGCTCGGCGTGCCGGTGGTGGTGGAAAACCGGCCGGGCGCCGGCGGCAACATCGGCGCCGCGCTCGTCGCCAAGGGCGAAGCGAGCGGGCACACGGTGCTGATGGCGCCCTCGGCGGTGCTGGCGACCAACCAATGGCTCTACAAGGATCCGGGCTACGATCCGCAGAAGGACCTGACGCCGGTCATCGACGCAGCGACGACGCCCAACCTGTGGGTAGCGCATCCAAGCGTGCCGGCAAAAACCATCGCTGAGGTGATCGCGCTCGCCAAAGCCAAGCCTGGCAGCCTGAGCTTCGCTTCCGGCGGCGCCGGCACTACCAGCCATCTTTGCGGCGAGCTCTTAAACAGCATGGCGCATGTCGAGCTGCTGCACGTACCGTACAAGGGCCCGGCGCCGGCTCTGCAGGACGTGCTCGCCGGGCGCGTGCCGCTCATGTGCGACAACTTCTCGAATGTCATCTCGCACGTGAGAAACGGCCGGCTTCGCGCCATCGCGCTGAGCGGCACGCAGCGCATTGCCCAAGCGCCGGACGTGCCCACGGTGAGCGAATCGGGCTTGCCGGGATTCGAGATCAGCGTGTGGTACGGGTTTGCGGTGCCCGCGGCGGCACCCAAGCCGGTGGTGCAGAAGCTCAACCGCGAGATCGCGGCCGCGCTTCAGCAGCCGGCCGTGTCTGCGCGGCTGCAAAGCCTCGGCCTCACCATCGTCGCCGATACAGCGGAGGAATTCGCCCGCTTCGTCGCCGCCGAGTCGGACAAGATGCGCCGCCTGGTGCAGGCATCCGGCGCCAGGGTGGAGTGACGAGATGGCACTCGGCCGCAGTGAATTGCAGCGGGCGCTCGAGCATCTCCAGGCAAGCGACTGGCAGGCGGCACACGAAATCGTGCAGAAGGACGAGGATTCGCCGCTTGCTTGCTGGGCGCACGGCATCGTGCACCTCATGGAAGGCGATCTGGCAAATGCGCGCTACTGGTATCGGGAGGCGAAGCGGGCATTTCCAGCGGACCCGGATGCCAAGCTGGAAATCGTGGCGCTCGGGCGAGCGCTTGAAGCCTAGCCCTTCAGCGCTTTGCGCGCCGCACGGCGCCGGCGCAGGCTCGCGGCGGCGCCGAGGCGCGCGGCGATGAGGGCGCTGAACTGGGCGGCGGACATGGGCCGCGCAAAGAGGAAGCCCTGCGCCTGCTCGCAGCCGAGCGCGCGCAGGAAGGCGGCCTGCGAGTCGCGCTCGACGCCCTCGGCGATCACGGTGAAGCCAAGCGTGTGCGCCATGTCGACGATGGTGCGCACGATGGTGGCGTCGGCCTCGTCATCCAGCACGTCGGCGACGAACGAGCGATCGATCTTCAGCGACGCAAGCGGGAAGCGCGTCAGGTAAGCGAGGCTCGAATAGCCGGTGCCGAAGTCGTCGATGGCGATGCGCACGCCCGCCTGCCCGAGCGCGCGCAGCACGCGGATCGCATGATCCGGATCGTGCATCAGCTGGCTCTCGGTAATCTCGAGCTCGATCAGCGAGGGCGTGACGCCGGCGGCCGAAACGATGGCGCGGATGCGCTCTTCGAGGTCGTGCTGGCGGAACTGGCGTGCCGACAGGTTGACCGCGACCGGCATGGCCGGCGCGCCGAGGCTCTGCCAGTGCTTGAGATCCTCGCAGGCGCGCCGCAGCACCCATTCGCCCACCGGCACGATGAGTCCGGTCTCCTCGAGCACCGGGATGAACTCCACCGGCTCGACACGGCCGCGCTCCGGATGCTCCCAGCGCAGCAGCGCCTCCGCGCCGCAGGGCTGGCCGCTCGTGAGATCGATCTTCGGCTGATAGGCGAGCGTGAATTCCTTGCGCTCGAGCGCGCGGCGCAGCTCGCGCCCAAGCTGCGCCCGCGCGCGCGTGCGCTGGTTGATGTCGGCAGTGAAGAACTGGAAGGCGTTGCGGCCGGCCTGCTTCGCGCGGTACATCGCGGCATCGGCCGCGCCGAGCAGCGTCTCGGCGTCATCGCCGTCCGCGGGGAAGGTGGCAATGCCGATGCTCGCCGTGACCACCAGTTCCTGGCCGTTGATCTCCACCGGGGAGGAGAGCCGGTCGATGATCTTCTGCGCCACGAGCGCCGCGTCGTCCGGCCGCGCGAGATCGGAGAGGATCACGGTGAACTCGTCGCCGCTGATGCGCGCCACCGTGTCGCCGTCGCGCACCGCCGACTGCAGGCGCTTCGCGGTCTCCTTCAGGAGCTCGTCGCCCGCGGCGTGGCCCTGGGTGTCGTTCACCAGCTTGAAGTCGTCCAGATCGATGAACAGCACGCCGAGCGCCGCGCCGCGCCGACGCGCCTGCACGATCATGAGCGAGAAGCGGTCGGAAAGGAGCGTGCGGTTGGGAAGCCCGGTGAGCGGATCGAACTGCGCCAGATAGGCGAGCCGCGCCTCGCTGTCCAGGCGATGGAGCGCTGCCGACACCATGCTCGCCGCCGCCACGAGGAAGCGTGTCTCCTCCGGACCGAACGCGCCGCTCGCCTCGGCGAGCGCGCAGAGAAAGCCGCGCGCGCCACCGTCGCCCGGCACCGGCACCGCGGCGAGCGCGCCATAGCGGCGCAGCCAGTCAAAAGGTAGCGGCAGCGTGTCGCTCCAGGGGCCGTTCAGCACGACCGGCTCCGAGCCCTGCAGCAGCGTGGCGAGCGGGCTGTCGTGCGCGAGGCGCGCGGTGGCGGACTCCTCGGGCGTCGCACCGAGGCCCGCGACGCGCCGCAGGACCACTTCGCCGTCCGTGCCAGAGCGCTCGAGATACGCCACCGGGCCGAGCGCGAGGCCCTCGAGCACGCTCTGTACCGCTTTCGCGATCAGCTCGGCGGGATTTCGCTTGGAGAGCGCCGCCTGGCCCAGGCGCGCGACCTTCTTCTGATAACGCGCCTGCGCCGCGCGCCGCCGCTCGGCGCTCATGCGCTCGCTGAGGTCGCGCGAGTTGACCACCAGGACGCGTCCCTGCGGCGTATCAAGGATGCTGCGGTGGCTTTCCACCGGGAAGCTCGCGCCGTCCTTGCGCCGGTACTCGGTACGGATCGTGGTGGTGCGGGCGCCGGTGCGCAGCAGCGTCGCCGTCTCCGCCTGCAGGGCCTGCGCCGTCACGTTGGCGCGGATGTCCCACGCGCGCAGCGCGAGCAGCTCCTCGCGCGAGTAGCCGAGGAGCGTGCACGCCGTCTGGTTGAAGTCGAGCAGGCGGCCGTTCGCGAGATCGAACAGGAACACCATGTCGGCGGAGGCATCGAGCGCGGTGCGAAAGCGCTGCAGCGCGCCTTCGCGTTCCTTGCGCTCGGTGATGTCCTCCATCACCGCGATCTCGTGCTGCGGCTCGCCCCTGGCATTGGGGACGAGCGCCACCGTGAGGCTGATCCACACCACGCGGCCGTCCTTGCGCAAATAGCGCTTCTCGAACTGCACCGAGCCGAGCTTGCCCTCGCGCATCAGCGCGCGGCGCTCGTCGGTGAGGTCGCGATCGTCGGGATGCGAGATCTCCTTGACCGAGCGGCCGATGAGCTCGGCTTCGCTGTAGCCGAGCATCTCGCAGAGCTGCCGGTTGACGTCGATGAACCGGCCGCGCAGGTCGACCTGCGCGATGCCGGTGGCGGCGAGCTCGAAGGTCTGGCGGAAGCGCGCCTCGCTTTCCTCGAGCGCCGCTTCGGCATGCTTGCGGAAAAGAAACTGGCCGATTTGCGCGCCGATCACCCGCATCGTGCCGAGCAGGCGCTCATCCGGGCGGCGTACGCGCGCGCTCGAGATCGACAGCACGCCGACCACGCGATTCTCGAACGTCACGGGGAAGATCAGCGCGCCGTGCACACCGGCTTCGCGCACCCGCGCGAAGGGCGCGGTGCGCGCATCCTGGCTCACGTCCGAGCACCAGAGCGGCTCGCCGCTTTGCCAGACATGCCCGACCAGGCCCTGGCCCGGCGCGAGCGCGATGCCGCGCGATTGCTCGGCGAACAGCGCGAGCGGCCCGACGCCGGTGCTCCAGGACTCCTCGCAGCGGATCGAATTGCTCGCCGGATCGACGCGGAAGTAACGCCCGCAGTCCCAGCTTTCCGTCCGGCAGATGTCGCGCATGACCGCGCGCAGCGCGGCACCGCTGTCAGACTGTTCGGCGAGATGGCGCGCCACGGCGTGCTCGAGCGCGACGAGGCGCGCCTCGCGCCGCTGCTGGGTGATGTCGCGCCCGACGCCGCGGTAGCCGATGAACTCGCCCGCCGCACCGAACACCGGCTCGCCGCTGAGCGAAAGGAAGCGCTGTTCGCCGTCGGGGTCGATGCGGCCGATCTCGAAGTCACGGAACGGCTTCCTCGCGTCGAGCGTCGCGCGGTGCGCCTCCCAGCCGGCGAAGTCGGGGTGGATCGAGGCCACTTCCCAGCGTGTCTTGCCGATCACCGGGTCGCTCGCCGGGCGGTGTTTATCGGCGTGCGTGGTACGCCGGATGCGGTGCTCGGCATCGGTCTCCCAATAGAAGTCGGCGGAAAGCTCCGTCAGGTTGCGAAAGCGTGCCTCGCTTTCGCGTACCACGCCTTCGGCCTGCTTGCGGCGCACGAACTGGCCGAGCTGCCGGCCGATGACGCTCATCGCCTGCACCAGGCGCGCGTCGGGCTCGCGCGCGCCCGCGGAAGTGAGCGCAACGACGCCGATCGTCACACCTTCGGCGATCACCGGGCAGAGGAACGAGCCGCGCGACCATTCCATGCGGGAGATCAGCGCGCGCGGGTCGCTCTGCGCATCGGCGACCCAGAGCGCCTCGCCGCTTGCCCACACCGTGCCGACCAGGCCGGCACCCGGCTTGAGCGCGAGCTCGCGCGAGAGCGCAATGAAGCGCTCGGCCTGCGGCGTGCCAGCGGACCATGCCTGCTGCATGCGCATCAGGCCCGAGGTCTCGTCCACCTGGAAATAGCGGCCGCAGTCCCAGCCTTCCGTCTCGCAGATCGCGCGCAGCACGCCGTGCAGCGCCGCCGAGACGTTGTCCGATTCGGCGAGCACTCGTGTGACGGCGTGCTCCAGCCGCAGCCGCTGCTCGGCGCGCTTTTGCTCCGTGATGTCGCGTCCGATGCCGCGGTAGCCGCGGAAACGGCCCTCGCCGTCGAACACCGGCTCGCCGCTGATGGAGAGCCAGCGGGTACCGCCGCCCGGCGCCGCGCGCTGCATCTCGAAATCGCGAAACGCTTCATGGCGCTCGAGCTGCGCGCGATGGCGCGCCCAGTCGGCTTCGGTCAGGTTCAGCGCCGGATGGTCCCAGCGCCGGCGGCCGAGATAGGACGCCACGTCGAGGCCGGTCTTCTCGGCCAGGAGCGTCGACATGAACGTGAGCCTGAATTCGGCGTCCTGCTCCCAGTACCAGTCGGAGGAAAGCGCGGTGAGGCTGCGGAAGCGCTCCTCGCTGCGACGCAACGATTCGAGCGTGCGCGCGTGCAGCGCCGCGAGGCGCACCGGGCGCTCGAGCACGCCGGCAAGATGTCCCTTCAGAAGAAAGTCGTAGGCGCCGCTGGCCACGGCATGCGCACGCAGCTCCGGGCTCGCATCCACCGTGAGCGCAATCACCGGCTGGCGGCAGGACTGCACCAGCGTCGCCACGGTATCCTCGGCCTGCGAGTCGGGCAGGTGCAGGTCGGAAATGACCAGATCGAAGTGCTGCTCGGTGAGGTGCGCGAGCGCTTCGCGCAGCGTGTGCACCACCGCGACGTCGCATCGCACGGATGCGATCGCGCTGAGCTGCGCTTTGACGACGATGGCGGAGGCGCTGTCGTCCTCGATCAAAAGGACGCGCACCGTTCCAAGCGTCGCGCTTTCCCCTCCCATGTCGCGAAGCATACCGAGTTTCTAGCGGCGCTCGGCCGCCACTGCGCCCGGCGAAGGGCTAGACACGGACTTTCCTCACACGCGCCGGCGTGGCGCCCAGAAGCTCGCCCATCGTGTCGGCGTCGACCGGCCGGCCGAAGAGGAAGCCTTGCGCCTGCTCGCAGCCGAGGCCGCGCAGGAAGTGCTTCTGGCCTTCGTTTTCGACGCCCTCGGCGATGACCGC
>Ga0070741_10020336_pt1 | contig 10470 bp, 12 predicted proteins | sample Coa_R1_4_FD_66440 | JGI IMG/M metagenome (GOLD analysis project Ga0070741, IMG submission 66440) | Surface soil microbial communities from Centralia Pennsylvania, which are recovering from an underground coalmine fire - Coalmine... | ecosystem: Environmental > Terrestrial > Soil > Unclassified ... | reverse complement strand
GAGCGCAATCGCGTCCATCTCGCGAAGCTCCTGCGAAGCGGAGGCAACGTGCTCCTGCTCGACGAGCCGACGAACGATCTCGACGTCGACACGCTGCGCGCGCTCGAGGAGGCGCTGCTCGACTTCGCCGGCTGCGCGGTGGTGATCACCCACGACCGCTGGTTCCTCGACCGCGTCGCGACGCACATCCTCGCGTTCGAGGGCAACAGCGAGACGACCTGGTTCGAGGGCACGTGGGGCGAGTACGCCGACTGGGTGCGCGAGACGCGCGGCGCCGAGGCGCTCGAGCCGCATCGCATCAAGTACAAGCCGTTGACCCGTGCGTAGCGAGTACATCGCCCGCTTCAACGAGGGTGTCCGTACCGGCGACTGGTCGCGAATGCTCGATCTCCTCGCGGACGACTGCGAGCTCGAGTTCGTCGGCATTCCAGTCGGCCCGTTCCGCGGGCGGGAGGCGATCGCGGCGGCCTACCGCGAGCAGCCGCCCGACGACGAGATCGTGCTGCTCGACGGCGGGCCTCGCTACGCCTGGGCGCGTGAGCCCGCCCGGCCGGCGGGCGAGATCCGTCTCACCGAGCGGGACGGCGTCGTGACGGGAATACGCGTCCTCTATGAGAGGTTCTCGGACGCATGAGTCACGTTTTCGCGTTCGTCGGGATCGCACTCGTCGTCATCTGCACGCCGGGGCCGGACACCGCGCTCATCGTTCGCAACACGCTCTTCGGCGGCCGCACGAACGGTGTCCGCACCGCCGCCGGCGTGGTCACCGGGCTCGTCACGTGGACCGTCGCGGCGAGTGCAGGCGTCGCCGCGCTCATCGCCGCGTCGCACGTTCTCTTCACGACGCTCCGCATCGCCGGCGCCGCGTATCTCGTCTGGCTCGGAGTGCAGACGCTGCGCGGGCGGCACGCTACGACCGTTGAGCACCGCCACGGCGGCGGCTACCGGCAAGGGCTGCTCAGCAACCTCGGCAACCCGAAAGTGGCCATCTTCTTCACGAGCCTCCTGCCGCAGTTCGGCGCCGACTTCGGCGGAATGCTCGCGTTCGGCCTGCTGTTCTGCGCGCTCGGAGCCATGTGGCTCACGGGCTACGCCCTCGTGGTCGCGCGTGCGCGGCGCGTCATGTTGCGGCCGCGCGTCCAGCGGGTGCTGGACGCGATCACGGGCGTCACGCTGGTTGCGTTTGGCGCTCGGCTCGCGGCCGAGCAGCGCTGACGATCCGCGGCAGCGTCACCGTGAAGGTCGAGCCGGAGCCGCGTCGGGAGCGGACGGAGAGGAGGCCGCCCATCTGCTCGACGATCTCGCGCGAGATGTAGAGGCCGAGCCCGGAGCCGCCGACGCCGCGGGTCATCTCCGCGTCGAGGCGGTAGAACTTCTCGAAGATGCGGGCCTGCTCGGAGGGTGGGATCCCGAGGCCCTCGTCCTGGACGTCGATGCGGAGCCGGTCGGGCGTGTCTGCGACGCGAACCTCGATGCGCCCGCCCTCGGGCGAGTACTTGATCGCGTTCTCGACGAGGTTGACGAGCACCTGCTTGAGCTTCGGCGGATCGCACTTGAGCGGCGGCGACGACTTCGGCGCGACGAGCTTCAGCTGGATCGACTCGGGCTTGCGCGCCTCGGCGGCCTCGATCACGGAGGCACATAGCTCGGCGATGTCGCAGTCTCGCTCCTCCATCCGCAGGTGGCCGCGGTCGATCTGTGCCGTGACGAGGAGCTGGTCGACGATCTGCGCGAGATGTTCCGACTCCTGCTCGATCATGCGCAGCAGACGCGCGCGCTGACTCTCGTCCAGGGCGTCGGGGCGGGAGATCAGCGTGCGAACGCTCCCGTAGATGGCGGTGAGCGGCGTGCGCAGCTCATGGGATGCGGTGGTGACGAAGTCGGCGCGTGCGCGCTCGAGCGTGTGCTCCGCTGTGGCGTCGCGCAGCGTGATGACCCGGCCGCCTTCGAAGCGGCTGAGCGAGATCGCGAGCCAGCGTTCCTCGCCGCCGATCCGAACCGGAGTGAGCTCGCCGCCAGACCGCTCGATGAGGATCCCGAACTCGGGGAAGACGCTGCCGGCCGGGCGTCCGAGCGCCGCCTCGGCCGAGATCGCGAACAGCTCCTCGGCGGCGGTGTTCCACGACAGGATGCGCGAACCGTCGTCGAGCATGACGACCGCGTCGGAGACGTGCGCAAGCGCGCGGGACGCGTTCGCGCCGTGCTCCGCGCGGATGCGCGCCTGCTCCTCGGCGGAGTAGAGGATGCGGAGTCGTTCCGGCACACGCCGGATGAGGAAGATGGCGATGGCGAGCGCGAACAGCCCGCTCGCAGCGAGCAGGCCGATCGCGCGGGTGAAGGTCCGTCGCTCGTCGCTGCGCGTCTGGTCGACGAACGTTGTAATCGACGCCGTCAGCGCCCGGGAGTCGTGGCGGAACCGGCCGAAGAGGCGTTGTCCTCCGAGCACGTCGGTCCGCGCGCGCTCGACGCCGAGCCGGCCGTCGGCGACGAAGGTGATCTGCCGGTCGAAGTAGCCGTCGAGCGCCCGGATCTCGTAGCGGATCGGCTTGAGCCGCGCGTGCAGGTCGGGACGCGACGACGTGAGCTCGGAGATCCGCGCCAGGTCGGTCAGAACGTTCTTCCGCCCGAGGAAATACGGCTGCAACGTGCGCCGGTCGGACGTGAGCATGTAGCCGCGCACGCCGGTCTCTTCGTTGACCATCTGCAGCACGAGGTCCTGCGAATGCGTCTTCAGCGGGAAGAGCACGTGGATGTAGCGGTCCTCCGCCGACCGATAGAGCGCGTACGTGCTGTACACGCCCGTCGCGAGCAGCGCGCCGAGGAGGAGGATGAGCACGACGAGAGCGATCTGGACGCGGCGCTTCGCGGCGACCGCGCGCTCGAGCTCCCTGCCGATGCGCCAGCGCACGCGCTCAGCTCCCTATCCCGCAGCCCGTGACGATGGACAGATTCGTCAGCGGACGGAGCTCTGCGCCATTCGGCAGCGCGCCGCGCGTCGTGCGGACGCTGTTCCAGAACCCGACGCCGGAGACGTCGACGCTCGCGCCGAGCAGCTGCCATTGCGCGGTCGGGCGCGGGCAGTGGTCCGTGAACGCGCGCCGTGCGGCGATCATCCCGGTCCGGTCGCGCGCCCTCGGTCCGAGGCAATGCGGATTCGGCAGGTACGCATCCATGTACATGCCGCTCGGGATGTCGTAGAGGACGAGAACGATCTCACCGTTCGACGCGATGCGGTAGCGGTCGATGACGACGTGCAGCCGCCACGTGTTCACCTGGAAGTGCGTCGTTCGATCGGTCCCGATCAGCTGCGGCGAGCGCATGTGGGCGATGTCGGGCAACGTCGTCTCGATTCGGTCGAAGCGGACGCGGTCGCGGCGCGGGTCGCTGAGGTTCATCAGGCGCCACTGCTGGCCGCCGCACCAGGTTCCGGGGGAGACGCGTGCGGCCGAGGCGCGAGACGCGAGCAAGCCGAAGCACACGGCGAGTGCCGTGAGCGACAGCATCAGCACGGGCCGTTCTGGGCGACGCATAACGATGCGCCACGGACGCTACCAGCGCCGCGCGCGGCCGTTGTAAGGCGGGAGCCTCTAGCCCTGCGGAATGCGGGCTTCGAGCGCGGCCGTGACCGCTTCTCGCACCGGCTCGAGCTCGATGCGGTCGAGCACGTCCTGGAAGAAGCCGCGCACGATGAGGCGCTCGGCCTCGCTCCGCGGCAGGCCTCGGGTCATCAGGTAGAAGAGCTGCTCGCGGTCGACCCGGCCGACGGTCGCCCCGTGCGTGCAGCGGACGTCGTTGGCGAGGATCTCGAGGCCCGGGATCGGCACCGCGTGCGTCGTCGGGCTGAGCATGAGGTTCCGGCACTCCTGGTACGCGTTCGTCTTCTGCGCGTCCTTCTCGACGCGGATCATCCCGCGCCAGACGGCGGTCGCGTGATCTCGCAGCGCGCCCTTGAAGGCGAAGTCGGACGTGCAGTCCGGCGCGATGTGCTCCTGGAACGTGTCGTAGTCGAGATGCTGCGAGCCGTCGGCGAAGTAGGCGCCGGTCACGCGCGAGGTCGCTCCGCGGCCGTTGAGATCGTTCTGGATCCGCGTCTTGCCCTTCTTCGAGCCGAACCCGCCTGCAACCCAGTCGAGCTCCGCGTCGCGCTCGACGCGCGCGTGGTGCGAGGCGAAGTGCCACGTCTCGGTGGAGAGGTTCTGCAGCGAGACGTACTCGAGCCTCGCGCCCGGCTCGACGAACAGCTCCGTGACCGCGTTCGAATACGCGGTCGTGCCGGCGGCCGGCGATGCGTACTCCTCGATGAGCGAGCCGCGAGCACCTTCCTCTGCGACGACGACGAGGCGCCAGAACGTCTGTCCGGTGACGGCGATGCGCACGTACAGCGGCTTCTCGAGCACGACGCCCTTGGGGATGACGACGAGCAGGCCGTGCTTCCACATGGCCGCGTTGTGCGCCGCGAACTTCTCCTCCCAGCCGACGAGCGAGTACAGCCGCTCGTGATCCTCGGGGAGCGGCGCGAAGATGACGCCCTCCGGCGCCTGCGCGATCTCGATCCCGTCGGCGGTGACGGTGGCGTAGCCCGCGACGTCGAGGTCAAGGAGCGTCTCGATCTCCGCCGACGCCGCGCCGGTGAATCCCTCCGGGTCGAAACCGGCGAGATCGGTGAAGCGCCAATGCTCCTCGGACGTGTCCGGAAGCGGCAGCGCCTCGTAGGCGGCGGAGGCCTCCGCTCTACTCATACGGCTTGTACCGGCGGTGGAGAAGGATGCGATTGCCGGCGGGATCGTTCAGTCCGGCGCCCTTGCAGACGCCGGAGTCCCACATCTCGCCGACCTCGACACCGGCCTCCACGAGCTTCTCCCGTGCGGCGGCGACGTCGGGGACGCGCAGCGCGATCGTCGACGGGGGAAGCGGGGCGAACTCGTAGTCGTGCGTTCCGGGCGTCATGACCGCGAGCGTGACGTTGCCGGCCTCGTACTCGATCCAGTCCTCGTGATCGAGCTTCTCGAAGCGGCGCAGACCGAGGACGTCGCCGTAGAAGTGCTTCGCCTTCTCGATGTCGTCGACCGGGACGCGGATGTAGTCCACGCGCTCGACCTCGATCAACCGACGGAGCCTTCCATCTGGAGCTGGATCAGCCGGTTCATCTCGACGGCGTACTCGAGCGGGAGCTCCTTCGTGATCGGCTCGACGAAGCCGCTGACGATCATCGCCGATGCCTCCGCCTCTGAGAGGCCGCGCGACATGAGGTAGAAGAGCTGCTCGTCGCCGATCTTCGACACCGTCGCCTCGTGGCCGATGTCGACCTCGTTCTCCTCGATCTTGATGTACGGATACGTGTCGGAGCGCGATTCCTCGTCGAGGATCAGCGCATCGCACACGACCTTCGACTTCGAGCCGGTAGCGCCCTTGGCCACCTCGAGCAGCCCGCGATAGCCGGCGCGCCCGCCGTTCTTCGAGATCGACTTGGAGGTGATCACAGACGACGTGTGCGGCGCGACGTGGACGGCCTTGCCGCCCGCGTCCTGATGCTGGCCCTTGCCGGCGAACGCGATCGACAGCACCTCGCCGTGCGCGCGCTCGCCCATGAGCCAGATGGCCGGGTACTTCATCGTCAGCTTCGAGCCGAGGTTTCCGTCTACCCACTCCATCGTCGCGTCCTTGTAGGCGACGGCGCGCTTCGTGACGAGGTTGTAGACGTTGTTCGACCAGTTCTGGATCGTCGTGTACCGGCAGCGGCCGCCGTCCTTCACGATGATCTCGACGACCGCGCTGTGCAGCGAATCGGTTGAGTAGATCGGCGCGGTGCAGCCCTCGACGTAGTGCACGTACGCGCCCTCGTCGACGATGATCAGCGTCCGCTCGAACTGGCCCATGTTCTCCGCGTTGATGCGGAAGTACGCCTGCAGCGGCATCTCGATGTGCACGCCCGGCGGGACGTAGATGAACGAGCCGCCCGACCACACGGCCGAGTTGAGCGCCGCGAACTTGTTGTCGTTCTGCGGGATGATCGTCCCGAAGTACTGCTTGACGACGTCTTCGTGCTCGCGCAACCCCGAGTCCATGTCGAGGAACAGGACGCCTTGCTTCTCGAGGTTCTCCTGGAGCTTGTGGTAGACGACCTCGGACTCGTACTGCGCGCCGACGCCGGCGAGGTACTTCTTCTCCGCCTCCGGGATGCCGAGCTTGTCCCACGTGTCCTTGATGTCGGCCGGCAGGTCCTCCCAGGAATTGGCCTGCTTCTCGGTCGGCTTGATGTAGTAGAAGATGTTCTCGAAGTCGATCTCGTTCAGGTTGCCGCCCCACTGCGGGATCGGGCGTGCATAGAAGTAGTCGAGGCTGCGGTGCCGGAACTTGCGCATCCAGTCCGGCTCGTTCTTGTGCGACGAGATCGCGTCGACGAGCTCGTGCGAGAGGCCGCGTCCGGACTTGAAGAAGTAGTCCTCCGTGACGGAGAAGCCGTACTTGATCGCGTAGTCGGAGCCGATCCCCTGGACGATCTCGGTCTCGGTTTGTGCCATCAGACAGCCACTCCTTCGTACGGTTCATAGCCTTCCGCCTCGAGCTTCTTTGCCAGCTCGGGCCCACCCGACTCGACGATCTTCCCGTCGACGAACACGTGCACGTAGTCCGGAGTGATGTAGTCGAGGATGCGCTGGTAGTGCGTGATGACGAGCGCGCCCATCTCCGGGCCCACGAGCTCCTTCACGCCGCCTGCGACGACGCGCAGGGCGTCGATGTCGAGGCCCGAGTCGGTCTCGTCGAGCACCGCGATCCGCGGCTTCAGCATCGCCATCTGGAGGATCTCGACGCGCTTCTTCTCGCCGCCGGAGAACCCGTCGTTGATGTAGCGCGACGCGAGCTCGCGGCTGACCTTCAGGCGGTCCATCTGCGCGAGCAGCTCCGTGCGGAACTCCGGGATCGGCATCGGGTCGTTCTCGCCTGCGCGCGCCTTGCGGACGGCGTTGATGGCCGTGCGCAGGAAGTTGGTCACGGTGACGCCGGGAATCGCGTGCGGGTACTGGAACGCGAGGAAGAGGCCGCGCTGCGCACGTTCGTCCGCGCCGAGCTCGCTGATGTCCTCGCCGTCGAAGAGGATCCGGCCCTCGGTCACCTCGTAGGCCGGGTGGCCCATGATCGCGTACGAGAGCGTCGACTTCCCGGACCCGTTCGGGCCCATGATCGCGTGCACCTCGTCGAGATCGACCTCGAGGTCGACGCCCTTGACGATCTCGGTGCCGTCCTCCAGCGAGACGTGCAGATTCTCGAGCTTCAGCAGTGCCACGAAGTGCGTCCTCTTTTCCAGGAAAAGCGGGGCTTCTGCCCCGCACAAACCAGCGTTTTCAGTCTAGCGGAGGACCCTCGGACGATGACCCCGCGAGACGAGCATCTCAGCGGATCCTGCGGCCAGCGCGCCCACCCCGAGCAGTGCGAGCGCCGCCCGCGGCGAGTGGAGCGCGAGGCGCAGCGACGTCCAGGCGGTCGAGGTGCGCGACCTGTCGTCGAAGCGGCCGTGCGCCCCGGGGTCGCCGGAAAGGGTCTCGAACAGGTTGTCGGGCGAGCCCAGCGGCTTCGGCTCGCCGGTGTGCTGGCTCTTCCAGCCCATCCGTCGCAGCATGAGGTCGCCCGCGCGCGGTGAGACCTTCTGCCCCCAGAGAAGCTTCTGCGCCCCCCACCCGATCGGCAGCTCGCGCACGGGGTGCTCGCAGCAGTGCAGCACGGCGGCCGCGAACGGCTCAGGCTGGTAGATCGGCGGCACCGGCTGCGGCTGCTTGCCGATCTTCTGGCGGTCGCGGTCGAACTGCGGCGTGTTGATCGCCGCGGGGAGGACGACCGAGAGGGCGACGTCCCAGCCCGCCTTCTGGATCTCGACGCGCGCCGATTCGAAGAACGCCCGCAGCGCAGCCTTCGACGCGCAGTACCCACCCTGGAGCGGGATGCCGCGATAGGCGAGAGCGGAGTTGACCGAGACGAACGTGCCGCGCGACTCGCGCAGGTGCGGCAGCACGGTCCAGTATCCGTAGACCTGGCCGAAGAAGTTCACGTCCATGATCCGGCGCAGCTCGTCCGGCTCGTAGCGGTACGTCTCCGCATAGACGGTGACGATCGCGTTCGCGACGTACGAGTCGATGCGCCCGAAGCGGTCGATCGCCTGCTCGACCACCTGCTGCACCTCGTCCTGGACCGCGCAGTCGGCCACGACGGCGAGCGCCTCCGACCCGGCGCCCTCGATCTCGCGCACACATGCGTCTAGGGCCTCGCCCGAGCGGGCGGTGACGACGACCTTCGCTCCCCGCGCGCCCGCGAGCCGGGCCACGGCCCGGCCGAGGCCGCTCGAGGCGCCGGTCACGACGATGACCTGGTCGGACAGCCGCTTCTTCACACCCCAGGGATCTCCATCCCCACCCGCATGGAAACGCGCTACCCTCCCTGGCATGACCGGCCTCACGCAACCGTGGCACATCGTCCTGATCCTCCTGATCGCGCTGCTCCTCTTCGGCGGCAAGCGGCTCCCGGAGATCGGACGCTCACTCGGTTCCGGCATGCGGGAGTTCAAGGACTCCATCTCGGGCAATTCGCCGCCCGACCCGCCGCAGCAGCTCACTCCGCCCGACGCCCCCGCCGCACCGGCTGCCCAGCCGACCGAGCGCGAGACCGTCTAGCACTCGTATGAGCCGTCTGCCGCGTCGCCTTGGGCACGGCGAGGAGGCGACGCTCGCGGAGCATCTCGACGAGCTGCGCGGGCGGCTGTTCGTCATCATCGGCGCCGTCGCGGTGTCGACGATCGTGGCCTTCGCGTTCCACACGCGTCTGCTCGACTGGCTGAACCGGCCGCTGCCGCCGGGACATCGCCACCTGCTTGCGACCGGCGTCGCGGAGCCGTTCACCGTCTCCATCACCGTCAGCCTGTACGCGGGCCTCGTCCTGTCGTCGCCGGTGATCCTCTGGCAGCTCTGGTCGTTCTTCGCCCCCGCGTTCGAGCCGAGCGCGGAGCGGAAGGTCCTCGGGCTTGCCGCGTTCGCCGTCGCGCTCGGCGCGGCCGGCCTCTCGTTCGGATACTTCGTGCTGCTCCCGCGCGCGATCCATTGGCTGACGAATTACGACGACACGCACTTCGCCCATCTCATCAAGGCGAGCTCGTACTACTCGTTCGTCGCCACTGTCCTGCTCGGGATCGTCGTCGTCTTCCAGCTGCCCCTCGTCATCCTCGGGCTCGTCAGCCTCGGCGTCCTCAGCTCGCGCACCCTGCGCAAGAACCGCCGCATCGGGTACTTCATCGTCGCCGTCATCGCGCTTGCGCTTCCCGGGCCGGATCCCGTGACGACGTTCCTCGAGCTGCTCCCGATGTGGGGGTTGTTCGAGGGATCGATCTGGCTCGCTGTCCTCTTCGAGCGGAGGCAAGCGGTCGCCCCAGAGGCGGTACTCTGAGGCGCTGATGGCACGCGCAGCGGTCAAGGCAAAGCAGGCGCAGAAGGCCAAGGCGCAGCCCGCCCCGAAGGCGCGCGCGCGCGGCCGTAGGAAGCACGCCTCCGGGGGGAACCCGAACCAGCAGCTGTTCTTCGTCCGCATGCGCCGGCGGGCGAAGCCGGCCTACTTCATCCTCGCGTTCCTCTTCGCGCTCACGTTCGCGTTCCTCGGCGTCGGCTCCGGCTCCGGAGGGCTCTCGCAGCTCTTCGACAACCTGAACATCTTCCACAGCAGCGGCACGTCTGTCTCCCACGCGCTGAAGGAGGTGCAGAAGCACCCGAGCGACCCGAAGGGCTTCCGCGATCTCGCCACCGCCTATGAGGCGAAGGGCGACACCGCGAACGCGATCGGGGCGCTGCAGCAGTACACCGATATCCGCCCGAAGGACGCGAAGGCGTGGACGGAGCTCGGCGGGCTGGAGATGACGAACGCGCAGGACTTCATCTCGCAGTACCAGAACGCATACGAGGCAGAGCAGCTCGCCGCTCCCGACCAGGCGATCCTGCCCAGCTCGACGAGCCCGGTCGGGAAGGCATTGGGGACGAACCCCATCGAGCGGGCGTCGGCGACAGAGCTGAACACGAGCGTCTCCGACCTCGCCCAGCGGGTGCAGCTCGCGTACTCGAACGCCATCTCCTCGTACCGGAAGGTGACGAGCCTCGAGCCGAAGAACGCCAACACGTGGTTCCAGCTCGCCCAGGCGGCCCAGACCTCCGGGGACAACACGACGGCCGTCAGCGCGTACCGGCACTACCTCAAGTTGAACCCGAACGGCTCGACCGCGGCCCAGATCCGCGCGCTCATCAAGTCGTTGACCACGAAGTAGCGCGCTCTCGGCTCCCCGCAGCCGCGCCGGCTACGCCGGCACGCCTCTTATGGTCTGCATCGCAAGCGATGCCTTAGACTCGCGGCGACACGAGGTACCTAGCGACCCCGGGGGGAGTCCGCGTGAACTTCGACATCAAGACAGAGCAACTGAGCGACGACACGTACGTCATATCG
>Ga0070741_10020335_pt1 | contig 10470 bp, 8 predicted proteins | sample Coa_R1_4_FD_66440 | JGI IMG/M metagenome (GOLD analysis project Ga0070741, IMG submission 66440) | Surface soil microbial communities from Centralia Pennsylvania, which are recovering from an underground coalmine fire - Coalmine... | ecosystem: Environmental > Terrestrial > Soil > Unclassified ... | reverse complement strand
GCGGAGGACGCCGAGCTGGTTCGGCTCGGGGAAGCACGGCATCGCCACCGGGACGAGGTCGGGGTGCGCGACCCACGTGCCGTCGAAGCCCTGACCGGCTTCCCGTTGCTTGTCTTCGTGGACCTTCGCGAGCGCGATGCGGTTCACCTCGGGATCCTTGCGGGAGGGAATGAAGGCGGCCATGCCGCCGATCGCGTGTGCGCCGCGTCGGTGGCTCGTCGCCACGAGCAGGTCCGTGTAGGCGCGCATGAACGGAACCGTCATCGTCACCTGTGCGCGGTCGGGCAGCACCCAGTCGCGCGTGCGGAACTTCTTGATGACGCTGAAGATGTAGTCCCAACGCCCGGCGTTGAGCGAGCAGCCGTAGTCCCGCAGCGCGTGCAGGATCTCCTCCATCTCGAATGCCGCGAGGATCGTCTCGACGAGAACGGTGCAGCGAATCGACCCTTGCTGCAGGCCGAGCTCCTCCTCCGCGAGCGAGAAGGCCCACGACCACAGCTGCGCCTCCTCCATCGACTCGAGCTTCGGCAGGTAGAAGTAGCGTGCGCCTCCGAGGAAGGCGAGGCCGAAGTCGAACAGGCTTCCCGAGATCGGCTCGCCGTCGACACGGAAGTGACGCTCGACGAGGTGCCAGCCGCGCGGCCGGACCATGAGCGTCGCGATCTCGTCGTTCAGCCGGTAGCTCTTCTCGTCCGTCTCCAGCGCGATCTCGCGCCGGATCGCGTCGCGGACGTTCACCTGCCCCTGGACGACGTTCTCCCATGTCGGAGAGTTCGCGTCCTCGAAATCCGCCATGAAGACGCGCGCACCGGAGTTGAGCGCGTTGATCATCATCTTGCGCTCGACGGGCCCGGTGATCTCGCAGCGGCGATCGACGAGGTCGGGAGGCGCCGAGGCCACGCGCCACTCGCCCTCCCGAATGGCGCGCGTGTCCTCGCGGAAACCGGGCAGCGCGCCCGCGTCGAGCTCGTGCTGCCGCCTCCGCCTTCGCTCGAGCAGCTCCAGCCGCCGCGGGTTCAGCTCCCGGTGAAGCCGCTCGACGAAGGAGACCGCCTCGGCGGAGAGGACATCCTCCTCAGCGGAGACGACGCTCACGCGGCGGCCTCCCGCTCGAACTGCGCTTCTTCGGTCGAGCCCTTGAGCGCGAGCGTCGAGCTCTCCGGCGAGACCGCCTGTGCGACCAGGTCGAAGTAGCCGGCGCCGACCTCGCGCTGGTGGCGCGTTGCCGTGTAGCCGAACTCCTCCAGCTCGAACTCGCGGTTCTGCAGCTGCACGTATGCGCTCATCTGGTCGGATGCATATCCGCGCGCGAGCTCGAACATGCCTGCGTTCAGCGAGTGGAAGCCGGCGAGGGTGATGAACTGGAAGCGGTAGCCCATGTCCGCGAGCTCGTGCTGGAAGCTCGCGATCCGCGCCTCGTCCAGATGCTTGCTCCAATTGAACGAGGGCGAGCAGTTGTACGCGAGCAGCTTCCGCGGGAACTTCTCGTGCACGGCGTCTGCGAACGCCCGCGCTTCGCCGATGTCGGGCGTCGACGTCTCGCACCAGAGGACGTCGGCATACGGCGCGTAGGCGAGCGCGCGGGAGACGGCCTGGTCGATACCGTCGCGAACGCGGTAGAAGCCCTCTGCCGTCCGCTCGCCGGTGACGAACTCGCGGTCGTACTCGTCGACGTCGCTCGTCAGCAATGCCGCGGCAAGCGCGTCGGTGCGCGCGAAGAGCACCGTCGGCACGTCGAGCACGTCGGCGGCGAGCCTGGCGGCGTTCAGCGTGCGGACGAACTGCGAGGTCGGGACGAGAACCTTTCCGCCCAGGTGGCCGCACTTCTTCTCCGACGCGAGCTGGTCCTCGTAGTGCACGCCCGCCGCACCCGCCTCGATCATCCCGCGCATGAGCTCGTACGCGTTCAGCGGACCGCCGAAGCCGGCCTCGGCGTCGGCGAGGATCGGCGCGAGCCAGTGCGTCCCGTTTCGGCCCTCCGCCCAGTCGATCTGGTCGGCTCGGAGGAGCGCGCCGTTCAGCCGCTTGACGAGCGCAGGCGCACTGTTCGCCGGATAGAGGCTCTGGTCGGGGTACGTGTGGCCGGCCAGGTTCGCATCCGCCGCGACCTGCCAGCCCGACAGGTAGATCGCCTGCAGCCCGGCCTTGACCATCTGGACCGCCTGGCCGCCGGTCATGGCGCCGAGAGCCCGCACGGGCTCGTCCGCGTGCAGGAGCTGCCAGAGGCGCACCGCGCCGAGACGCGCAAGCGTCTGCTCGGGGACGACCGAGCCGCGCAGACGGACGACCTCCGCCGGGGCGTACGTGCGCTCGATGCCGGCCCAGCGGGCGTCCTCGCGCCACTGTGCCTCGAGCGTCTGTGCGGCACTCTGGATCCGAGCTTCGGGGTTCATGGCGACTCCTTCACGGCCGAGGGTGTTTCTCGGATCCTAAATGTCCCACCGTATGGCGCGCAAACCGGCTTTTCCGGTTTCTTGGATCCAGGAGGCCGCCCTGACGGCCGGACTACGCGTAGTAGCGAAAGACGAGCTCGGCGACGCAGACGGGCTTGTCGCCCCCTTCGCGCTCGATCGTCGCCGTCATCGTCGCCTGGTAGCCCCAGTCCGCCTCCTCGACGGCGTCGACGCGAAACCTCCCGCGGACGCGCGAGCCGGACGGCACCGGGGCCGGGAACCGGACACGGTTGAGGCCGTAGTTCACGGCCATGCCGCCGCCTTCGCGCGGGACGACCTCGGACGACATCAGGGGCAGGAGCGAAAGCGTGAGGTAGCCGTGCCCGATCGTCGTGCCGAAGGGGCCGGCGGCGGCGCGGTCCGGATCGACGTGGATCCACTGGTGGTCGCCCGTCGCATCCGCGAACGCGTCGATTCGGTCCTGGCCGACCTCGATCCAGGACGAGGGCCCGAACTCGCTACCCGGCTGCAGCACCACCCAACCGTACGACATCCGGCCGGGCCGCGATGCCCCTCTCGGCTAGGCCGACTTCTCGACGGGCTCGTCGAGGTCCGAGTCCGCACCCGCGCTCGTGACGAGCGTCGGCCGGATGCCCTGCGCAATCGTCTCCTTCGTGATCACGCACTTGGTCACGTCGCGCCGCGAGGGCAGCTCGAACATGACGTCGAGGAGCGCGCTCTCGATGATCGAGCGGAGGCCGCGAGCGCCGGTCTCGCGCTCGAGCGCCTTGTCCGATATCTCCCACAGCGCGTCGTCGGTGAAGACGAGCTCGATGTTGTCGTAGCCGAAGAACCGCTGGTACTGCTTGACGAGCGCGTTCTTCGGCTCGGTGAGGATCTGGACGAGGTCCTCGCGCCGCAGCTGGTGCACGGCGGAGACGACCGGCAGGCGTCCGATGAACTCGGGTATGAGGCCGAAGTTGAGGAGATCCTCCGGCATCACCTGCGTGAGGAGCTCCGACGACTCGACCGAGTGCTTCGAGCGCACCTCGGCGCCGAAGCCGACGGCGTTCTTGCCGATTCGCCGCGCGATGATCTTGTCGAGGCCGGCGAACGCGCCGCCGCAGATGAACAGGATGTTCGTCGTGTCGATCGACAGGAACTCCTGGTGCGGGTGCTTCCGGCCGCCTTGCGGCGGCACCGAGGCGACCGTGCCCTCGAGGATCTTCAGCAGTGCCTGCTGGACGCCCTCACCCGACACGTCGCGCGTGATCGACGGGTTGTCCGCCTTCCGCGCGATCTTGTCGACCTCGTCGATGTAGATGATCCCGGTCTCGGCCTTCTTGATGTCGAAGTCGGCCGCCTGGATCAGCTTCAGGAGGATGTTTTCGACGTCCTCGCCGACGTAGCCCGCCTCGGTGAGCGCCGTCGCGTCGGCGATGGCGAACGGGACGTTGAGGATGCGCGCCAGCGTCTGCGCCAGCAACGTCTTGCCGCAGCCGGTCGGGCCGAGCAGGAGGATGTTCGACTTCTGGAGCTCGACGTCGTCCTCCTCCGTCCCCATCTGGACGCGCTTGTAGTGGTTGTAGACCGCCACCGAGAGCGTCCGCTTCGCTTCTTCCTGCGAGACGACGTAGTCGTTGAGGACGGTGTAGATGTCCCTCGGGCGAGGGAGGTTGTCGAGGTCGAGCTGGGCCGGGGAGGTGAGCTCCTCGTCGATGATCTCGTTGCAGAGATCGATGCACTCGTCGCAGATGTAGACCCCCGGGCCGGCGATGAGCTTCTTCACCTGGCGCTGGCTCTTGCCGCAGAAGCTGCAGAGAAGCTGCTCGTTTCCTTCGCTGGCCCTGGCCACGACTACTCCTTGTACCTCGGATCGGCCTTTTCGTCTACCGGTGGGCGACCACGTTGTCGACCAGGCCGTACTCCTTGGCCTCGTCAGCGGTCATGTAGTAGTCGCGTTCCATGTCCTTCGAGACCTTGTCGATCGGCTGATTCGCGTGCCGGCCGATGATCTCCTCCAGGCGGCGCTTGAGGTTGATCGTCTCACGCGCCTGGATCTCGATATCGGTGCCCTGGCCCTGGAACCCGCCGGAGACCTGGTGGATGAGGATCTTCGAGTTCGGCAGCGCCGACCGCTTTCCCTCCTGACCCGCGGCGAGGAGGAGTGCACCCATCGACATCGCGATCCCGACGCAGGTGGTCGCGACCTCGCAGCGGATGAACTGCATCGTGTCGTAGATCGCGAGGCCGGCGTACACCGAGCCGCCCGGCGAGTTGATGTACAGCTGGATGTCCTTGTCGGGGTCCTCGGACTCGAGGTGGATCATCTGCGCGACGACGAGGTTCGCGACGACGTCGTCGATCGGCGTACCGAGGAAGATGATCCGTTCGTTGAGCAGGCGCGAGTAGATGTCGAAGAACCGCTCGCCGCGAGACGTCTGCTCGATGACGGACGGAATGACGAGATCGTTCGGGTTCATGTGGCTCCTCAGCTTCCCGGGGTCCAGAGTTTCGCCTCTGTCTGCGGCTTTTCCTTGTCGGGTGTCCAAATCGCTTCGCGCGCCTCGGCAAGCTCGCGCGGGATGCGCTTCACCTCCGAGGCGATCCGGTCGAGTGTCTTGCGCATGCGCAGACTCTCACGGTCGCGCTCCCAGAGCTCGGTGCCCTTCAGCTCGGCGATGGCATCGTCGGCGTCCTCGAACCGCTCGCGCAGCCATTCCTCGAGCTCGTCGTCGGTGACCTCCACGCCGAGCCCATCGGCAGCCGCCTCGAGCACGAGCTCGCGTGCGACCGATCGCGCCGCCTCACCGCGCAGCCGTTCGAGCAGCTCGTCGGGCGACTGTCCCGTCATCGTCAGGTAGGTCTCGAAGCGGACGCCGCGGGACTCGACCTGGCGTGCGAGCGAGCGCAGGAGGTCGCGCGTGCGCGCCTCGACGAGCGGGCCCGACGCGTCGACGCTCGACGCGTCGACGAGCGCGTCGGCGACGTCCGAGCGGAACTGCGCGTCGACCTCCTCCTCGATCTGGCCGAGGAGACGCGACTCGATGTCCGCGCGGAGCTCCGCGAGCGTGTCGAACTCGCTGGCGGCGCGCGCCAGCTCGTCGTCCAACGGCGGAAGGACCTTTTCCTTGATCTCGTTGACCGTGATCGAGACCGCCTGCTTCGTCCCGTCGGCGAGCTCGAAGTCGACGTCCTTGGTCTCGCCGACGCTCATTCCGACGATGCCCTGCTCGATCTCCTCGACGACGGCGTTGCGCCCGAGCTCGACGACGTAGTCCCGCCGCGTTCCGCCCTCGTCGGAGACCATGTCGACCACGACGGTGTCGTCCGGTCCGACGGGTCTGCCCGACACGGGGACGAGCTCGGCGACCGTCGCGCGGATCGCGTCCAGCTCGCGGTCGACGAGGCCCTCCGGCAGCTCCGGCTCGTACGCCCCGACCTCGAGTGCCTTCCAGTCCGCGACCTCCGGTTTCGCCTGCACCGCGACGGTTGCGGTGAAATGCCAGTCCTCGTCCTCGGACTCCGGCAGCTCGAAGTCGTACTCGGGCTGCTCGACGGGACGAACGCGCGACTGCGCGGCAGCGTTCCAGAACCAGCCGCCGATGTGGCTGTCGACTGCCTCGGCCATGAGCCGCTCCCGGCCAACGCGCTGCACGAGGACTCGGCGCGGCACTTTGCCCTTGCGAAAACCGGGGATCTTCGCCGTCCGCGCGAGATCGGAAGCAGCGTGCTCGACCGCGTGGTGCACGTCGTGTGACGGCACCTGAACGGTGAGCCGGACCCGGTTCTCGGGCAGCTCCTCGACCTGGGTCTGCACGCGGCCATTCAAGCAGAGCGCCTAGTGTCTACGGCCTTCGCATGCGCCTCTTCATCCTCACGCGGCACGCGCATTCCACCCTCAACCTCGAGGGCCGGATCAACGGCGATCCGAGCGTCCCCGTCCCACTCACGGAGGACGGCCGCGCCGAGGCCGCGGCCCTGGGGCACCAGCTCGCCCAGGTTCGGATCGACCTCTGCGTCCACACGCGATTCGCCCGGACGCGGCAGACGGCCGAGTGCATCCTCCAGGGGCGGCACGTGCCCTTTGTCGAGGAGCCGCTGCTCGACGACATCGACGTCGGGCAGCTCGAGGGGGAGACCGTCGAGGCGTACCGCGCGTGGAAGCGCGCGCACACGCCCGCCGACCCGTTTCCCGGCGGCGAGAGCCTCGACGACGCGGCGAGGCGCTACGCCCTCGCCTTCCGCCGGCTCGCCGACCGTGGCGAGGAGTCGATCCTCGTCGTCTGCCACGAGATCCCGATCCGCTACGCGTTGAACGCGGCATCGGGATCGGAGCACCTGGACGCTCCCGAGCACGCGGTCCCGAACGCGACGCCGTACCTGTTCGACGAGGCGAGCCTGCGACGCGCAGTGACCGGGATCGAGAAGGACGCAGGTCCCGCACGCCGAATGGATGCCGACACGTGACCGCGCTCTCCTGGCTCCTCGTCGGCGTCGTCACCCTCATCTGGGTGGCGATGTTCGGCGCAGTCGCCTATCGCGCGCGAGCGGCCACACGGCGTTGACGCACCTCCTGCACGAGCTCTGGCGCGCACTCGACTTCGCGCTGGGGATGACGTGGGAGATCCTCTGGGCGCTCATCCTCGGCTTCGCACTGTCCGCGGTCGTCCAGGCCGTCGTCTCGAAGCGCGAGATGCAGCGGCTGCTGCCCGACTCGTCGCCGCGCTCGCTCGCGGTCGCATCGGGGCTCGGCGTCGCGTCGTCGTCCTGCTCGTACGCGTCGGTCGCCCTCGCACGCTCGCTCTTCCGCAAGGGCGCCGACTTCACCGCTGCGATGGCGTTCGAGATCGCGTCGACGAACCTCGTCGTCGAGCTCGGCATCGTCATGGCACTGCTGCTCGGGTGGCAGTTCGTCGCCGGCGAGTACGTCGGCGGGCCCCTGATGATCGTGATCGTCGCGGTGCTCTTTCGCGCGTTCCTGCGCCCCCGACTCGTCGAAGAGGCGCGCGAGGAAGCCGAACGAGGACGCCTCGGCTCGATGGAGGGTCACGCGCAGATGGACATGTCGGTAGGAGCACTGCGCCGCCTGCTCACACCCGAGGGCTTCACCGCCACGGCCGACTCGTTCGTCATGGACTGGGCTGCAGTCGGACGCGACGTCGTCGGCGGGCTGCTCATCGCGGGCGCGCTCGCCGCGTGGGTCGCCGACTCGTTCTGGCGCGGCCTCTTCCTCGAGCACCACCACACCGTCGCGAAGGTCTGGGGCCCGCTCGTCGGGCCGCTCGTCGCGATGCTGAGCTTCGTCTGCTCGATCGGGAACGTCCCGCTTGCCGCGGTGCTCTGGAACGGCGGCATCAGCTTCGGCGGCGTGCTCGCGTTCGTCTTCGCCGACCTGCTCATCCTTCCGATCCTCGACATCTACCGCCGCTACTACGGCCGGCGCATGGCCGTCTTCATCTTCGGGACGTTCTATGCAGCGATGGCGTCGGCGGGCCTGGTCGTCGAGCTCGTGTTCCGCGGGATCGGGATCGTGCCGGGCTCACGGCACGCGAAGGTGGAGACGGCGACGGTGACGTGGAACTACACGACCTATCTCGACATCGTCTTCATCGCCGTCGCAGCCTTGCTCGTGTGGCGCTACTTCCGCCGCGGCGGCGGTTGGTCGATGCTGAAGATGATGGAAGAGCCGATGGATCACTCCCACGGCGACCATCAGCACCATCACCACGATCACGCGCGCCAGCACGCGTGAGTGCGGGCGGAGGGACTCGAACCCCCACGGGCTTTCGCCCACCAGGACCTAAACCTGGCGCGTCTCCCAGTTCCGCCACGCCCGCGCGCGCGTTCGTAACGGTACTCCCTCTATAGTCAAGCCTCGTGGCCGGAATGCGCCCCGAGGACGTCTACGAGCTCACCGGCGCCGCCGATCCACGAATCTCTCCCGACGGGACACGGGTCGCGTACCAGGTCTGGTGGATCGACAAGGACGCGAACGACTACCGCGGAGCGATCTGGGTGGCGTCGATCGACGGCTCGGACGAGCCGCGGCGCTTCACCTTCGGCCCTCGCCGGGACGGCATGCCGCGGTGGTCGCCCGACGGGCGCTGGCTCGCGTTCGTCTCCAACCGCGGCGAGGACGAGAAGGCTCCGGCCAATCTCTGGGTGATCCCCTCCGAGGGGGGTGAAGCCCGACGGCTCACCGATCTGAAGGAGAGCGTCGAGAGCGCCGAGTGGTCGCCCGACTCGACGCGCATCGTCTTCACCGCGCGGGTTCGCGACGAGGCCTATGAGGAGGAGGACGACCGGAAGCGGATGCCGCGACGCTTCACGCGCGTGTTTCACAAGCTCGACAGCGTCGGCTGGACGGGCGACCGCCGCAAGCACGTGTACGTCGTCGACCTCGACGGTGACGTCCAACAGATCACCGACGGCGACTTCGAGGACGACACGCCCGCGTGGACGCCCGACGGCGGACGGATCGTCTTCTCGTCGCTTCGGTCGGACGACTGGGACGTCGAGCTCGTCAACCGCCTGTATGTCGTCGATGCGGCCGGCGGCCCACCCGAGCAGATCACGGGCGACGACGCATCCTGTGCGTGGCCCGCGTTCGCACGAGACGGCCGCCTCGCATACGAGTGGACGCTCGAGGACGGGACCTTCCCGTGGCACACGCAGGTGGGCGTCGTGAAGAAGCTCGGCGGCCAGGTGAGGCTTCTGACGACCTCGCTCGACCGGCAGTGCGGTCCGTACCCCACGATTCGCGGCCCGGTGTGGGACGGCGGGCGCATCGTCTTCGCGATCGAGGACGGCGGCAATATCCATCTCTACTCGGCGGCGGCGGACGGCTCCAGCCCGCCCGCGGCTCTTGTCGGAGGAGAGCAGTCGATCGCCGGGTTCGACGTGCGCGACGGAACGCTCGCATACGTCGCGAGCACGCACACGACGCTGCGCGAGCTCTTCGTCGGCGACCGGCAGGTGACGGATCTCACCGCCGGCCGGGCGTACCTCGACGCCGAGCGGTTCACTTCGATCTCGAAGGACGGCACCGAAGTGGACGCGTGGATCGTGCGCCCGTCCGGCTTCGACCCGAAGCGGAAGTACCCCGTCATCCTCACGATCCACGGCGGCCCGTTCACGCAGTACGGCACCGGCTTCTTCGACGAGTTCCAGGTCATGGCCGCCGGCGGATACGCGGTGCTCTTCTCCAATCCACGAGGAGGCTCGGGGTACTCGGCGGAATGGGGTCGGGCGATCCGCGGCCCGGTCGGGGGCGTGGGCCCCGGCTGGGGGACCGTCGACTTCGAGGACGTCATGGGCGTCGTCGACACGGCGCTCGAGACGTTCGACTTCCTCGACGCCGACCGCATGGGAGTGATCGGCGGCTCCTACGGCGGCTACATGACCTCGTGGATCGTCGGTCACACGAACCGCTTCAAGGCCGCGGTCTCGGAGCGCAGCGTCAACCATCTCGTGAGCGCCTTCGGCTCCAGCGATCTCTTCTGGGTGTTCGAGCGCCAGTTCGGCGGGCCGATGTGGGACAACGTCGACGCACACCTCGACCGCTCGCCGGCGACGTACGCGAAGGACATCGAGACCCCGACGCTGATCATCCACTCGGAGAACGACCTGCGCTGCGGGATCGAGCAGGGGGAGCACCTGTTCAACCTGCTGCGCCTCCTCGGCAAGGAGGTCGAGATGCTGCGGTTCCCGGCCGAGAGCCACGAGCTCACCCGCAGCGGCTCGCCCTTCCACCGCGTCGTCCGCTTCGAAGCGGTCCTCGACTGGTTCGACAAATATTTGAAGCGCTGACGTCTACCAGTGGTCCCAGTGGACCATGGTGTCGAGCGGCCTGCGCTTCCCCGGCCTGAAGTCGCTGCCGATCGTGTACGCGAGCGGGATGAGGGCGACCTGGGTGACCTCGTCGTAGGGGATGCCGAGGATCTCCGCCGCCTCACGCTCGTGCATGAGGTGGAACGTCGTCCAGACGGTGCCGAGCCCGCGCGCCCGCGCGGCGAGCATGAACGACCACGCCGCCGGGATGATCGACCCGAACATCGACGCGACGAGCGGGTTC
>Ga0070741_10020334_pt1 | contig 10470 bp, 9 predicted proteins | sample Coa_R1_4_FD_66440 | JGI IMG/M metagenome (GOLD analysis project Ga0070741, IMG submission 66440) | Surface soil microbial communities from Centralia Pennsylvania, which are recovering from an underground coalmine fire - Coalmine... | ecosystem: Environmental > Terrestrial > Soil > Unclassified ... | reverse complement strand
ACAGCCGTCCGGATTGCCCTTGCCGGGCAATACGGGGACAGACGGAATATTTCCGCGCAACTGCGGCGCGGAAATATCTCGTCAGGAAGGTGTGAAAATCCGATCGGCTGCTAGCCAAGTCGCGCGGAACGGTCCCGGGTGCCGGCGTTTCGCAGTCAGTGCGCAATCCGCAATGCGGGGACTGGAAGGTGTGAAAGAATCGGAGAGGCGACCGCGTCGGCCCGAATTCTTCACAGTGCACTGTCGTGGCTACGGAGCGATGCCGTCCGGGTTGGTCTTTCGGGGCAATGCGGGGACAGACGGAACATTTCCGCGCAAATGCGGCGCGAAAATGTCTCGTCAGTCCCCGCATTGCAGCGTGGGCTGACTCCGAAGCGCCGCCACCAGGATTTGCCGTTCCGCGCCACTCGACCAGCAGCCGATCCAATTTTTTCACGCCTTCCAGACGGAACATTTCCGCGCAAATGCGGCGCGAAAATGTCTCGTCAGTCCCCGCATTGCAGCGCAGTGCTGGCTCCGAAACGGCCACCAGGATTAGCCGTTCCGCGCGACCCGACCAGCAGCCGATCCAATTTTTTCACACCTTCCTGTCCCGCTTTTCCGAACGAGGGAGTTATTGTACAGTCAATAACGGCTGCAGCCGATTGTAATTCCCCGGATCCCGAAGCTTCCGCAGAGCTTTCACCTCAATCTGCCGGATCCGTTCCCGAGTCCGGCCGAAATGCTGTGCGATCTCCTCCAGCGTATGCTCCCGATCGCAGCCGATCCCGAAACGCATCCGGATGACCTTCTCCTCACCGGGCGACAACATCGTGAGCACCCCTGCCGTCTCCTCCCGCACATCGCGCGCCATCAACGGATCCAGAATCGATTCCGCCGAGTGTCCCTCGATCAGATCCCCGAGCACCGACTCGCCGTCGTTGCCTACCGGCAGATCGAGCGAAACCGGATCGCGCGAAATCGCCCGCAGATCCCGCACCTTCTCCGTAGTCGTCTCCATCCGCTGCGCGATCTCTTCATTTCGCGGCGTGCGCCCCAGTTCCTTCTCGAGTTCGCGCGAGAACCGCAGGAACTTGTTCAGACTCTCGTTCATGTGCACCGGAATGCGAATCGTCCGCGACTGATCCGCCAATGCCCGCGTCACAGCCTGCCGGATCCACCAGGTGGCGTAGGTGGAAAACTTGTACCCGAGATGGTAGTTAAACTTGTCGGCCGCACGCATCAGCCCGATATTTCCCTCCTGGATCAAATCCAGGAGGTGCAGCCCCCGATTTACATACTTCTTCGCCACCGAGACCACCAGCCGCAGATTCGCCTCGACCAGCGCGGCCTTCGCTGCTTTGACCTCTGCCTCGCCTTTGCGCGCCATGGTCAACCAATGGCGCATCAGGCACACGCTCGCTCCGGCCGCCGACTCCCGTTCCTGAATCCGCCGCTTCAAATCCCGCTTGTTCGGATCCCGTTCGATCCGCTCGATCTCATCCACCGCATGCTCCAGCGCCATGCGGAACTGATCCCACTGGGCGGCCGTGAACGGAATCGTGCGCATCTGCTGCGAGCACTCGATCACCGCCCGCCGCATCTTGCTTTCCAGCCTGTTCCGCACATTCAGATGCCGCGCCGGAGTACCCTCGATTTTTCGGCGCGATTCCGAGATCGCGCTGTAAAGCCGCACGAATTTCCCGATCTGCCGTTTGATCTGCTGGCGTGCCGCCTCTCGAGTTTCCGCGTCTTCTGCCCCGGGCAACTCCACGTGGTCGTCCAGATTGGCAGTGCCGGCGCGCAACGCATCGTAGAGCGCAAGCACCTTCAGCCACACCACGGGCGACCGCGACAGGGCCCGCCGCATCCGCAACTTTCCGCGTTCCATCCGGCGCGCCAGTTCAATTTCACCCTGGCGGCTGAGTAGCCGGACGGATCCCATTTCCCGCAGGTACACCCGTACCGGATCGTCTGTATAGGATTCGTCGGCGTGCTCGTCGTGGTGCTCCTCGTGCGCCGACTCGTCGTGCTCGTGCTCCCGATATTCGGCTTCGGCAAAGTCCGGTGCGTCCTCCACCACGGTCCCGACCGAAGCCTCAGAATGTTCGGTATATTCTTCAAATCGTTCCATCGCTGAATTCCCAGTCTTCCCCCCGACCCCGCGCCCCTAACGTGCCGCACAACTTTAGACAGTAAACCGGAGGCCGGTAATGTGAAGAAGTTCCTAGTAATATGATGCAAAACAGGCCATTTAGGTTGCATTTGCGAGCCTGCGCACAGCTCAGCGGCCCGCCGCCGTACCCGTCCGTCCCAATGTGAGAAACAAACCCGCGAAAACGCCCCCAATGCGCTGAAATTAAATGGGTGCGGCTGCCGATGTGGACGCTCGGAGTTTATTTCGCGATCGTGATCCTGCTCGTCGCCGGCATGCTGGTTGTATCCTGGCTGCTGGGGCAACGCCATTCAGCCCCTGCCCGCAACATACCCTTTGAATCGGGCATTGTATCTACCGGTTCAGCCCACGTTCGCCTCTCCGCTAGATTCTACCTCGTGGCGGTATTCTTCGTCATCTTTGACCTTGAAGCCGTGTTCCTGTTCGCCTGGGCTGTTTCGGCGCTTAACCTGGGGTGGCAGGCATTCTGGGAGGCTGTGATTTTCATCGCAGTGCTGGTGGCCGCTCTGCTCTACCTGTGGCGCGTCGGCGCGCTCGACTGGCAACGAATCGGGCGCACACCCTGATGCTCATCTCGATCAACAAGCCGAGCGCCGCCGGTCCCTCAAAAGACCGCCCCGGCACGTTCGAAACCGAGGTGCGCCGCAACGTGATCCTCTCCCGCCTGCAAGACCTGGTCGGCTGGGGGCGCAAAAATTCCATCTGGCCGTTTAATTTCGGACTCTCCTGCTGCTACGTCGAAATGGCCACCAGCATAACCAGCAAATACGACCTCGCCCGCTTCGGCGCCGAAGTCATCCGCGGGACTCCGCGCGAAGCCGACCTTATGGTGATCGCCGGCACGGTCTTCATCAAAATGGCGCCCGTGATTCAGCATCTCTATGAGCAAATGATGGAGCCGCGGTGGGTCATCTCGATGGGTTCCTGCGCCAATTCCGGCGGTATGTACGACATCTACAGCGTCGTCCAGGGTGTCGACAAAATACTTCCCGTCGACGTCTACGTGCCGGGCTGCCCGCCGCGTCCCGACGCATTCCTGGAAGGCGTGACGCTGCTGCAAAACCTGGTCGGCACCGAGCGCCGGCCGCTGAGCTGGGTGATCGGGTCGCAGGAAGTCGAGCGTCCGCCGATGCCCTCTATGCGGGATCTGAAGCGCCCTGAGCGCCAGCAGGCGAAAGCCCTGCGCGAACCGGATCGGGTGTAAGCGTGGCAACCGCCGCCAATCCCGTACTCGCCAGGGACGGCATTGAAACGATGTGGGTCCCGAACGAGCAGGTCCACGAAACGCTGCACCGGCTGAAGCACGGCGTCGAGAGCCCCTATCGCATGCTCTATGACTTGACGGCGATCGACGAGCGCCAGCGTACCCACCGTGAAGGCGAGCCCGACTCCGACTTCACCGTCGTCTACCACCTCTACTCCTTTGACCGCAACGAATATGTGCGCGTGAAGACGCCACTGGCCGAGTCCTCTCTGAAGCTGGACACCATCACCGATATTTGGCCCAGCGCGAACTGGTACGAGCGCGAGGTGTGGGACATGTTCGGCATCCGCTTCTCTGGTCACCCGCACTTGCAGAGAATCCTGATGCCGCGCGAATGGCAAGGCCATCCCCTGCGCAAGGACCACCCGGCGCGCGCGACCGAGATGGGCATTTTCAAGCTGCCCGAGGAAAAAAAGGAGGCCGAACAGGAAGACCTGCGTTTCCGCCCCGAAGATTGGGGATTGAAGCGCACCAGCGAGGATCATGATTTTCTTTTCCTCAATGTGGGCCCCCAGCACCCGGGCACGCACGGCGTAATACGCATTCTCCTGCAGCTCGATGGCGAAGAGATCGTGCACGCGGTACCGGAGATCGGTTTCCATCACCGCGGCGCGGAAAAGATGGGCGAGCGTCAATCGTGGCACAGCTACATTCCATACACCGATCGCGTCGACTACCTGGGCGGCGTGATGAACAACCTGGCCTATCTCACCGCCCTGGAAAAGCTGGGAGGCGTCACCGTCCCGCCGCGCGCCCAGACCATCCGGGTGATGCTCTGTGAACTTTTCCGCATCATCAGTCACCTGGTCTGGTACGGCACCTTCGCACAGGATCTCGGCCAGCTCTCGCCGGTCTTCTACACCTTCAACGACCGCGAGCGCGCATTCGGCATTATCGAAGCTGTCTGCGGCGCCCGCATGCATCCGAACTGGTTCCGCCTGGGCGGCGTGGCACAGGATCTGCCGCAAGGTTGGGACAACCTCTTCCACGATTTTCTGAAGTACCTTCCGCCTCGCCTGGCCGAGTACGATCGCGAGATTCTGCGCAACCGCATTTTTCAGAAGCGCACCAAAGGCGTAGGCACGTTGACGGTGGAAGAAGCAATCGAGTGGGGCGCCACAGGCCCAAATCTGCGCGCATCGGGGCTCGCATGGGACTTCCGCAAAAAGCAGCCATATTCAGGATACGAGCAATACGAGTTCGATATCCCGACCGGAAATCACGGCGATTGCTACGACCGCGCGTTAGTGCGGGTGGAAGAAATGCGCCAGAGCCTGCGAATCATCGATCAGTGCGTTCGCAACATGCCGGGAGGGCCGTACAAATCGGACCATCCGCTGGCCACCCCGCCAATAAAAGACCACACGATGCACGACATAGAAACCCTGATCACGCATTTTCTGAACGTGAGCTGGGGCCCGGTGATCCCGCCCGGCGAAGCTTTGGGGGCAATCGAGGCGACAAAGGGTAACAACGGCTACTACCTGATCAGCGACGGCAACACAATCTCGTACAGAACGCGGATCCGCACTCCCTCGTTTCCGCACATGCAAATGCTGCCGCTGTTAACGCGAGGCAGAATGATCCCGGACCTGCTCGCGGTCCTGGGAGCGATGGACTACGTGCTGGCGGATATTGACCGATGAGATTCTCTGTGTCTCCGCGCCTCTGTGGCAAAGCACGGTTGCGATCCGCCGCCCTGTTTTGCCATAGAGGCACATAGACATAGAAAAAAAAGAACAAAGTCATGCTGAGTACAGAAGAACGATCAGAAATAGAAACTGAGCTGACCCGCTACCCGACCAAGCGGGCAGTCTGCATAGATGCCATGAAGATCGTGCAAAAGCATCGCGGATGGGTAACGGACGAGGCGCTCCAGGACATAGCCGAGTTCCTCCAAATCCCGCCGTCCGAACTCGACTCGGTAGCGACGTTCTATAACCTGATTTTCCGCAAGCCCGTAGGCCGCCACGTAATCTTCGTCTGCGACAGCGTGAGCTGCTGGATCATGGGCTCGGACCGCCAATTCCGGCAACTCCAAGAGCAGCTGGATATCCAACCTGGTCAAACCACGGAAGACGGCCGTTTCACTCTGCTCCCGATAGTGTGCCTGGGAGCGTGCGACAGGGCCCCGGTGATGATGATAGACGGCGACCTGCACACAGACCTGGAACCGGATAAGCTCCCCCCGATCCTACAAATCTACAAGTGACATGGAAACGCCGCTGACCAAAAACATCCACCCGCAAACCGATCCCCCGGATCGCGCAGCCTACGAACGGGCAGGAGGCTATACAGCGCTCCGCAAAGCTCTTCAAACCCTGACGCCGGAGAACGTAGTAGAAGAAGTGAAAAGCTCAAACCTGCGCGGACGCGGAGGCGCAGGCTTCCCCACCGGCCTGAAGTGGTCGCTGGTGCCGAAGACCGGACCGCACCCCAGATACCTGGTGTGCAACGCCGACGAAATGGAGCCCGGCACATTCAAAGACCGCGCCCTGATGGAGGGCGACCCGCATCAGCTGATCGAAGGAATAACAATAGCCGGATACGCCACCGGTACGGACGTAGCCTACATCTTCCTGCGCGGGGAATACACGCTGGCGGCCCATCGCCTGGAGCGAGCCATAGTGGAAGCCTACGAAGCCAATCTTCTCGGCAAGCACATCCTGGGCTTGGATTACGGTATGGAGCTCTACCTCCACATCAGCGCCGGGCGCTACATGTGCGGAGAAGAGACGGGCATGCTGAACGCGCTGGAAGGCAAGCGGGCCAATCCGCGGTCCAAACCTCCATATCCGCCGGCAGCGGGACTCTGGGGGAAGCCCACGACAGTAAACAACGTCGAGACGCTGTGCAATGTTCCCCACATTATTAACAACGGCGCCGCGTGGTTCCGAAACCTGAGCCGCACCAAAGACGGCGGCACCAAGTTGTACGGCGCCAGCGGCAAGGTGAAGCGTCCGGGTCTGTGGGAATTGCCGATGGGGACCACGGTCCGCGAGATCCTCGAAGACCACGCCGGCGGCATGCGCGACGGATTGAAGTTCCGCGGGCTGCTCCCGGGCGGCGCGTCCACCGACTTCCTGACGGAAGAACACCTCGACGTCGCCATGGACTTCACGGAAGTGCAAAAAGCCGGCAGCCGCCTGGGCACGGGCACCATGATCGTGCTCGACGATCGCACCTGTCCCGTAGGCATGGTCTGGAATCTCGAACACTTCTTTGCGCAGGAATCGTGCGGCTGGTGCACCCCTTGCTGGAGCGGCCTCGGCTGGGTGGAGCGCATCCTCAAAGCGATGGAACAAGGCAAAGGCCAGCCGGGTGATATCGAGAAGCTCAGTCAACAAACAAAATTCATGCAGCCCGGCCACACGTTTTGCGCCTTCGCCCCCGGCGCGGCCGAGCCGCTGCAAAGCGCGCTCAAGTACTTCCGCGACGATTTCGAGCGTCATATTCGCGAGAAGCGCTGCCCCTGGGCGGAATCGAGGATGTAAGATGGCCACCGTCTACGTCGACAACCAGCCGTACCAGATGAACGACGAACAGAATCTCTTGCACGGCTGTCTGTCGCTGGGCATGAACCTTCCCTACTTCTGCTGGCATCCGGCCCTGGGTTCCGTAGGCGCATGCCGTCAATGCGCGGTCAAGCAGTTCAAGGACGAGTCCGACAAAAAGGGGAAGCTGGTGATGGCCTGCATGACCGCGGCTGCCGACAACACGCGGATTTCGATCCAGGATCCGGATGCCGTCGAATTCCGTCGCGGCATCATCGAAGGGCTGATGCTGAACCATCCGCACGATTGCCCGGTCTGCGATGAAGGCGGCGAGTGTCACCTGCAGGACATGACGGTGATGACCGGCCACGACTATCGCCGCTACGGATTCGACAAGCGCACCTTCGAAAATCAGTACCTGGGTCCGTTGGTCAACCACGAGATGAACCGGTGCATCCAGTGCTACCGCTGCGTCCGCTTCTATCGCGACTACGCAGGCGGCTCCGATCTGCAGGCGCACGCGCTGCGGAACACGGTCTACTTCGGCCGGGAAGCCGACGGCGTGCTCGAAAGTGAATTCGCCGGGAACCTCGTGGAAGTCTGTCCCACCGGCGTCTTCACCGACAAAACGCTGAAGAAACACTACACGCGCAAATGGGACCTGCAGATGTCGCCCGCCATCTGCGCGCATTGCGGACTGGGCTGCAACGTCACCGTCGGCGAGCGATACGGCACCGTACGCCGCATCGTCAATCGCTTCAACCACGCGGTCAACGGGTATTTCCTGTGCGATCGAGGACGCTACGGCTACGAATTCGTGAACGGCGAGCGCCGCATCCGCCAGTTGCGCCTGCGCAATGAATCCGTCACGGCCGATGTTGCGATGGCCACGCTGCGGATGCTATCCGACGCGAGTGTAATCGGGATCGGCTCGCCGCGCGCCGCACTCGAAAGCAACTTCGCTCTCCGCCAGCGCGTCACGCCGGAGCGCTTCTACGCCGGCTTTCCGGCCTCCGAGGCTCGCGTCCTGGCGCTGATTTTGGATATCCTCCGGCGCGGTCCGTCCCGCACTCCCACGCTTCGCGACATTGAAGAATCGGACGCGGTCTTCGTCCTGGGCGAAGACCTGCCCAACACCGCGCCGCGGATGGCGCTGGCGGTGCGCCAATCGGTCCGGCAGCAGCCGATGGAGATAGCCGACCGCCTGCACATCCCGCATTGGCTGGATCAATCGGTGCGGGAGGCCGTCCAGGATGTGAAAGGACCGCTGCTCCTCGCCACTAGCGGCCCGACGCGCCTCGACGACGTCGCCACGCGTACCTGGCACGCCGCGCCCGACGACCTCGCGCGCATGGGCTTCGAGACTCCGCCCGAGATTACAGAAGCATTGCAAAAAGCGAAGCGGCCGGTAGTGATCTCCGGGCCGAGCATGCACAGCGTTGCGATCGTCCAGGCGGCCGCCAACATCGCCTGGGCAACCGGAGCCGCGCTCGCCTACACCGCGCCCGAATGCAACAGCATCGGCCTTGCCATGATGGACGCGCCGGCTCTGGATGCCGCGATGAAAGCGGAGGCGGAGACACTCATCATCCTCGAAAACGACCTCTACCGCCGGCTGCCGCGCGCGGAAGTGGACCGTTTCCTGTCGCGCTTCCGCCACATCGTCGCCGTCGATTCCATCGAAACCGAGACCACGGCCAGAGCCGACCTGGTTCTGCCCGCATCCACCTTTGCCGAAGGCGACGGCACATTCGTCAGCAACGAAGGACGCGCCCAGCGTTCCTATCAGGCGCTGGTTCCAGACGAGCCGATTCAGGAAAGCTGGCGCTGGCTGGCCGATTGGAAGAACCTCGACGAAGCCGTAGCCGAGTTAATGCGGGCATTCCCGCACTTCGAGGCAGTCCAGCGTGCGGCGCCACCGGCCGGTTATCGCATCGAAGGAGCGAAAGTGGCGCGCGAGCCGAGCCGATACAGCGGCCGCACCGCCATGTTGGCAAACATAACTGTCCAGGAACCGCCACCGCCGCCCGATCCCGATTCGCCCCTCTCCTTTTCCATGGAAGGGGCGTGGAAACAGCCTCCGCCGCCGTTGATCCCCTTCTTCTGGAACCCTGGTTGGAACAGCATCCAATCGGTCAACAAGTTTCAGAGCGAAATCGGGGACTCCCTGCGCGGCGGCGATTCCGGGATCCGCATGATCGAACCTGGTCAGAGCCGGCCGGAACCGTTCCGCGAAGCGCCGCCGCGTTCCGAGCCAACGCCCGGCGAGTGGCTGCTGGTGCCGATACACCACGTCTTCGGCTCGGAGGAACTCAGCCGTTTGGCCCCAGGTATTGCGGAGTTGTCGCCCGAGCCGTACATAGCCGTAAACGCAAACGCAGCCGGGACCTTGGGCAATCAGGTAGAGTTCCAAGGCCGGCGAATCCCGTTAAAGATTGTGCCGGAACTTCCCGACGGAGTGGCGGGCGTGCCGGCCGGTATTGGACCGTTCATCGGCCTCGATCTGCCCATGCGCGCACCGCTCACGAGACTGCCATGACCAGCCCATATCCCGTTCTCGCCATCCTCGGCATCCTGATCGTCGCGCTCAGTCTGGCAGCCGGTCTCATCTGGCTCGAGCGCCGTCTGCTGGCGCTATTTCAGGATCGCTACGGCCCCAACCGCGTGGGCCCGTTCGGGCTGCTGCAGGTCCTGGCCGACATGATCAAGATCTTCATGAAAGAGGACTGGGTACCGCCCTTCGCCGATCGCGTCGTCTTCGTCGTCGCGCCCGCGATCATCGTGGTGACCGTCCTGATGTCCTTCGCGGTACTCCCGATTGCCCCAGGCATCATCGTTGCCGATCTCAACATCGGCCTGCTGTTCGTGCTGGCGATGTCCTCACTGGGCGTGTACAGCGTGGCGTTGGCGGGGTGGTCCTCCGCCAGCAAGTACTCATTGCTGGGCGCGCTGCGAGCGGCCGCGCAGATGCTCAGCTACGAAGTATTCATGGGCCTGTCGCTGATGGGCGTGGTGCTGCTGGCCGGCTCTTTCGACCTGGCCAGAATTGTCGAAGCGCAGCGCCACGTGTGGTTCGTGATCCCTCAGTTCCTGGGCTTCGTCCTCTTCCTGATCGCCGGTGTGGCGGAGACTCGGCGCCTGCCTTTCGATCTGCCCGAGGCGGAAAGCGAACTCATCGCCGGCTACCACTCGGAATATTCAGGCATGAAGTTCGGCATGTTCTTCGTCGGCGAGTACCTCGGCGTCATCCTGATCTCCTCTCTGATCACGATCCTGTTCTTCGGCGGCTGGCTGGGACCATTCCTGCCGCCAATCGTCTGGTTCTTCATCAAAATTTTATTCTTCATCTGCTTCTTCATCCTGCTTAGGGCCGCGCTGCCGCGCCCGCGTTTCGATCAGTTGATGGCCATGGGATGGAAACTAATGCTGCCCCTGGCGCTGGCGAATCTGCTGGCAACCGGCGCAATAGCGCTGGCCTGGAGGCGATGATGCTCACGGTATTTCCGATTGCTGCCGCGCCCTGCCGCAGCGCTGCAAAAACCAGGGACACGGTTTTC
>Ga0070741_10020333_pt1 | contig 10471 bp, 9 predicted proteins | sample Coa_R1_4_FD_66440 | JGI IMG/M metagenome (GOLD analysis project Ga0070741, IMG submission 66440) | Surface soil microbial communities from Centralia Pennsylvania, which are recovering from an underground coalmine fire - Coalmine... | ecosystem: Environmental > Terrestrial > Soil > Unclassified ... | reverse complement strand
CATTCCTCAAACGGTTTACTCAGCAAGAGTTAACCGATGAAGCGTGTCCCACCTATAAAAATTTGCTGGTTGGGCGCTCGCAACGGATTCCCAGCCGCCAGATGTTGATGCAGATTGCTGATTATCTTGAATGTAGTGTGGAAAGCCGCAACAACTTGCTCCTGGCTGCTCGTTATCTCCCTGAAAGCCTCCAATTGGAAGGAGAGGCGCTCCGGGCCACATTAGAACAGGCCAGGCAGTTGATGGAGGCACTGCCCTATCCAGCCCTACTGGTGACGCACACTCTGGCAATCGAAGCAATCAATGAGCCTTTCCAGCGCCTCTTTGCATTTCCACCTCTCAAGGCGATTCCACGAGCACAACGGTACGCCCTCCCCATCTTTTTTCGAGAGGACTTGCCAATTCGAGGACATTCGACCTTCAATGACCAGGCAGTCGAAGCCTGGCAAGCGGGGATTTCTCGCTGTATACAGCTCTTCAAGCAAAGCAATCGGCTCTCCCAATTTGAACCGTGGTATCAAGCCCTGGTTGAACAGTTTTGCGCCATCGCCGATTTTCGTCGGTATTGGGAACAAACGCCTTCGATGCTCAATCAGTATGATGCCCAGACAAAGCTGGTGCTGGGGAGAAATGCTACAACGGAAGAATGGTTGCCGATAGAGCTTCAGAACATTCGTATCTCGGTCTGTAGCCATATGTATCCTTGCATTATGGCACTTCGCCCTGTGGATGCTGCTGCCAGTGACGTCCTTGCATCCCTGAGCAGTGCCCAGGTGTCTCCTTTCCATGCGGTGAGGAGACGCTAATCCTGGAGAGGTGGGAGCCACGTTCTCCCCCTTCAACCTCATTGCGCATCCCGTGGGATGAGGACGGAACGGATTTTATCTACTCCTGGAGCGCCGTCTCCGCGATCCTGGCCGAGCAGAGCTGAGGGTATATCGAATTAGGCAAGCCCGAAAAAAACCTGGCCATGCGAGAGGAAATTACCGAAGCGTTACGTCTCGGCCAAGATGTCAGGGTGCAAGCATGGATTCCCTTTGATTGGGCAAAGGCATACCTGCTGATCGGCGAGATTGAGCAGTGCATTGCCGAACTGCGCAAATTTTCTGCACGATGCACGGTCATGGGATCTTCTCATGCTCTCAGCCAGGTCAATAAACTGCTCACCGAACTTGCTGATAAGGGCTATGGAGACGTACGCCAGGTGAGAGAGTTCGCAGAAGAACTGAAAGCCTGAGCCTACGACGAGCACTCGTGCCTCATCCTCAACAGATTATTCCTCTTCAAATATAACAAATTGCTTTATGATAGGATTTTACACGTATCCTCAGCTTACCTCAATGGCAGACACGCGTTCATGGAGCTTGAGGCCGGGAGCCTCCAACGGTGGCCTGCCATCATCGGTTAAGGCGCTACGGACAGCCAGGCAATAGCCACGAATCGCCTCAGCCTCTGCATCATTCCGTTTTTCGACGGCTCGTTCAAGCGGGCGGACCCCGCGAATATGTTTTTTCAGTTCTTTCTTCGCGTGCCGATCCGCTTCATAGATCGGCTTGGCTGCCTCGCGCAGGTAATGGAAGTGGCACAACTGATGTGGCATGTCCGGCAACACCGTTTGAACCGCATTACGGATGGAATGTTGCCCATCGGAGATCACTCCACGAATAGGGACACCGTCAAGCATCTGCTGCACCTCACGGAGCAGCTCTGCCAGATCTCCCTCGCATGCACTCAAGAGGCTTCGAGCGAGGAGGACTTCCCCAGAAAGGCAGTCACGCAGCACCCAGAGAACTTCATGACCTACGTCTGGCTGCAAGCCGTCGATAGCAAGGATAATCTGCCCCTGCTCTTGGAAGCGTTCTCGTAATCGGTGCTGGTCCGAAAGATGAAGCGCGACCAATTCCTCATAGCGTTGGAGCAAATGGGTCACCGTTCGTTCGGAAATCGGAACTCCTCGATCACGAAGAGCCTGGTGAATCTCAGGGATGCTTCGATGAGACGTATAGCGTAAGGAACCAACCAGAGCAATTACATCCAGGCCAAATTCCCGCACGCTGGTAATGCCCAATATCCCTCTTCTTCTGATCGATAAGGGCGATGATACCACGCACACTGCTGCGTATGGCAACGACGAACATGCAGCGTGAGATGCGAGATCCCATTCAGAGTCGTGATGGTCCGGTACGTGTGGTAAGCGATCCACATCGTTTGGCCACATCCAATACATTGTGTACGGAGTGGCGTGAGGAGATGTTCCGCTGTAGCGGCGGCGCGACAACTCTTTCTCGCCATATCATTCTACCTTTCACCTCCTCCTGAGCGTCGCGATGCCTTTCTCCATTGTGGGGAGAAGGTGCCACAGATGTGTCTCCGCACCACGAAAAAAGGGATTACTGCCAACGATACGCAATCGGTTCCCACACCCAATGACCATCCTGCTGGCGAATATGGCCGAGGCCAGGCCAGTTAAAGTGGCAGCCAAAAACCAATGCTCCCGTGTCTCCTGCTCGACTCAGGAGTAGACGTCGTGTCTGGACGGCTTGTTCTGGGTTCGTATCCATCAGAAAGTGCCAATCGGGATGTTCGACCGAGATGAGATGATGCACCAGTGCGTCATTGACCAACAGGAGTTGTTCTCCCTGAGAAGCGATCACAAAGGCGAAATGTCCTGGCATATGCCCAGGTGCATCAAGTGCGGTAATGCCAGGAAGAATCTCTTGTCCCGGCTCGGCGAAGATCAACCGAGACTCCACACGAGTGAGTACATCGCGCATCGCAGGGATCATCTGTTGCTGGATATGCTGGGGCAACTTCTCCAACAGAGGCGATGAGAACCAGTAATCGCGGCTCGTTTGGGAGAGCACATAGTGGGCATTGGGAAACGCCAGTTGACCGTGCTCATCGAGGATGCCACCGACATGATCATCATGCACATGAGAAATGAGGATGGTGTCAATAGTGGTTGGATCAATCCCCGCTGCCTGTAAATTGTGCCGAATGATCCCAGATGCCCACTGGCCGTTTGCCTCTTCTGGCGTCACTCCATTGCCCGTATCGACGAGGATTTTTCGCTCTCCCGTATCAATGAAGAGCACCGAAAGTTGAAAAGGCAGTTCCTTACCTGGATACCCGTGGAGGCTGAGGGCCTGCTCCATTTGTTCAGCCGAGACGTTGACTCCATAAGCACGAGCCGGGAATGCCGCCGAGCCTTCCACATCATTCACAACCATACAGGTGAATGTTCCGACCGAAAAGCGATAAATGCCCGCTGGCTGTACGTTCAATTGCATATGTTTCCCTTCTTTCAAAAAACATCCTTTTGGTGCAAAGGAAGCAGAGGTTCCTTTTTGAGAAAGAGCTGCCATCCAGGACCGATTCTTGGTGCGCTCTTCTTCTACAGCATAGCGTTTGGCAGGAGGAACACGCATCATCACAACGGATGATACGATGCATGATCGTGATTCTGGCTAGCGGGAAAAAAGGTGAAGGAAGCGGGCAGTTTGGCTCGCTTCCACCCGATTCTTTACCTGGAGTTTGCGGTAAATGCTCTGCACCTGTGTGCGAATGGTATTGATCGAGACGACCAACTCTTGTGCGATCTCTGCGTTGCTCCGACCGGTTCCCAGCAGGCGAAGCACTCGTTGCTCTTGCGGAGAGAGGGGTTCGATGAACGACGAAGGGGAGATCGGAGATGAGATTCCGGACGTTGTCTGGGCTTCTGGGAATGCTTGCAAAACGACCTGGAGATAGCTCATTTGTAGCTTCTCGCGCAGTGAGGAGAACATCGTGCAGAGGAGGGCAGCCATGGGTTCCCCCTCGTCCAGAAAGAGGCGGAGATATCCTTCAGCGTGAACGAACGAGAAAACGGCCTGGAGCTGTTGTCTGGCCTCATCGATCTGCTTGTGAGCAGCAGAGATGAGCGCCATGACCACCTGGATCGCCAGCGCGCTCCGTCTCCGGCCTGATGCCGAGGCTGCGGCGAAGAGGCGACCTAAGAGGCGCAGAGCCTCTTCAGCTTTTCCTTGCGCCAGAAGCCAGCGCGCAACGAGCAGTTCCTCCTGCTCTTGTTGCAGAGGCAGAAGCGCCTCATTGGTGAAAGCACGCGTCGTCGCCCAGCGCTCGACCGCCGAGAAGTCTCCGATCGCAAGCTGAAGCCTGGCTTGCCTGGTCTCCAGTGTTCGGAAATGATGTGGGGAAGAGTGAAACGAGATCACTGCCATCCGAGCAAGGAGTGAGGCACACCGACGTAATGCTTCTGTGGTACGCCCCTGAGCATGCAGGACATCTGTCAGGACAAGCATGGCCTGCACCTGAAGTTCCTCGTCTTCAAGCTGCTCACTGAGAGCAAACGCCTCTTGTGCTTCTTGCTCTGAGGCTTGCAATGCATTCCATTCGTAAGAAAGGCGCGCCAGGCCAAGCAGCGCATGACAGATGTCGGAACAATCCTCTTGTGTTCGAGCCTCGACCAGTGCTTGGTGAAAGTACTCAGCGGCCTGATGTAATGCCCCTTGTTCAAAGGACACCTGGCCCAGCATCGCGGCCACGGTTCGCGAAAGTTGACGATTCTCGATCGCCTGGCAGAGGTGTTGCGCTTCCAGCAAGGTCGAGCGCGCCTCATGGAGCCGACCTGCATGGAACGCTTCTACCCCGACGATCCCCAGGCTGACACATTGCCATGCCGATGCTTCAGCGGGCAGCCGGGCGAGCGCTTGCCTGGCCCAGATCCCTGCCCGGCTGGTCTCTCCTTGTCGATGCGCAACCAGGGACCGAAAAGCGCACACCTGGCCAAGTCTCGCCGTCTTCTCCTGCGCCTGAAAGCCCTGTTCTGCCATCTGAAGGAGTTGTTCAATTCGTGCTTCTGAGGTTTTCGGGAGTTGTTCTGAAGAACAGGCCAGGAGCAGCGCGGTTGCCTCACTCAAGCAGAGGGTCGGATACTGACTGAGCACCTCTTCTGGGAGCTGTTCCAGCAAATCGCGCAGCGCGTGAAAGGCATACCCTTCTTGGAAAGGCACCGTATCAACAACGCGTGCAAGGAGTCCAGCGGCGCGCACAGGTTCCTGCGTGCGCAGGGCCATGCGAATGGCTTCTGGGAACATCTGATGGTGCTCGTACCAGAGGCTTGCCCGCGCAGACAAGGTATGTAACGCGTTTTCACCAAGGCGGCGACAAGCTTCAACGGACATCGCCTCGACAAAGAGCGGATGATAACGATACCACGCCTCCGCTCGTCCCGCACCCTCAAGCCATTCGAGAAACAGACCCGCGCGCTCCATGCTCTCCAGAAGGTGTGCACTGTCATCTCTCCTGGTGACTGCATCGCATAGGGAACCGGTCAGGCGACTGAGCACACTCGTTTGTAGGAGGAAGAGCTGGAGGTGTTCTGGTTGGTTCTGCAGGAGTTCGGTGACAAAGTACTCCACAATAGACCGATGACTGCCAGCAAAGGTTGCCAGCAAGCGTTTAATCTCTGACTCTGATCTGCACCCCTGAAGTGCAAGGACGAGAAGACGGAGGCCAGCAGCCCAGCCTTCCACCTGGACATCGAGGTGCCTGATCACCTCGTCTGCGAGCGGGAAAGGGGCAGCCTGCACAAGGAACCTCCGGGTTTCTTCTCTTGAAAAATGCACATCTGGTGTGCGTAGTTCGGTCAGCTCATCACGCACACGCCATCGTGCCAGGGGAAGCGGAGGGTCGCTTCGGGTAATCAGCATAAGATGCAGCGTCGCAGGCAGATGATCGAGGAAGAAAGCCATCGTCTGGTGAATCTGGGGGAAGGTTATCACGTGATAGTCTTCCAGGACCAGCAGATGGTTTTGTGGAAGAGCAGCGATATCATTGAGCAACAGTGTGAGCACCGTTTCGAGATCTGGCAGTTCAAATGGGGGCTGCTGACCCAGGGAGAGCAGCGCATGGGCAGAGTGAGCAAGCCCCTTCTGGAAGACCTGACAAGCGAGAATGACCGCATGCCAGAAACGGAAAGGATCGTTGTCGGTTGCATCAAGCGAGAGCCAGGCGAGAGACGGAGCGAGTTGGCGTTCGCGGAGCGAGGCAACCCACTGGCTGACCAGCGTCGTTTTACCGTATCCAGCAGGAGCCGACATCAGCACGAGCTTGCGCAAGAACCCCTCGTCGAGTCGGGCCAGCAAACGCGGGCGCTCGATGAGAGCAGCAGGCAAACGAGGGGGGCTGAGCTTGGAAATGAGGAGGGGGGCAGGGGTGAATGAGGGAAAGAGAGGAGTAGAGCCAAGCCTCTGGTGAGTTCCATCCAGGGTTTCTCCAGGTGGAGTATGGAACTCCCTACCAATTTCATCCTTTCTAGGCCGTCGTGGCTCATCGTCAGGAGGGGACTCACTCGCACGTATTGCAAGCGCCTGAGCGAGTTCCTCTAAGCGTGCAATGGAGAGATCAGCAGAGCGCCCGACGTACTTTTTGACAATGCGCTTTTCCTGGCGTCGATAGGCATACCAATAGCCTTCATCTCCACGGAGTCGTTTCTCTTTCTGGAGGTTCAGGTGACCATGGCGCCCCTGGAAAGAAAACGAGGGGTGAGAGGTCAGCCATGTCAACCAGGGTTCAGGGTCTCCCTGGAGGAGAGGGGCATCTGGGTGGTCCCGTGTATACAACAAGTAGGCACCTTGCTCCGAGGACCACATGATAGTATACAGAGCAGATTTCGGCATGGCAGATAGTTTCGCTTTCTTGGTGTTTCCCAACAGCTTCTCTGGATGATTATATGTGACGGAGAAGCGTGGCGCAAGTGTTTCCCAACACATCAATCCAGAGAAAAAGCGACACGTTTTATGCCGTGAGGATCGTTGGGAAACAAAGAAAGGGAAAAGATTTCTTTCTGCCAAAGGCAAAAGGATCTGTTCAGATCCCTGGCTGAGTTTACTTTAGCAAAGATTACCAGCGCAAAAGCAACGCGATCTCTGATCAATCAGAGATCGCGTTGCTTTTGCGCTGAACGTCGGTTCGGGAAGCAGTATCCTGGTAAATGGGTTGCGTTGACGCGTGGATCGGTTGTTCCAAAGTATTTGAAGTAGTACTTGCCATTCACGCGATAGCGTCCTTTCCAAAACGGTCCCTTTCCCTTGTAGTTATAGCATTCAAGCACGGTCATGGGTTGACCGTCGATGAGATACACGCCGCGCGCATAATCGGTCGAAGCAGTAGCCATATGCTCTCTCCATTCATTGGTCCTCCAACCAGTCGGGCATCTCGGTTGAAGCTGGCTTCTTTGGCTGGCGTCGGACGCGTGCGGCCACCGCACCGGGGTCTTTCTTCGGTTCTGATCCATTGCGGGTGCTGGTGCCATTGATTATATCAGCCAGTGGTACATCAGGCAATCGGCGCAAGAGCAGCACGACGTTGCTGAGCAGGTCAGCGAGCTCGCCTGTTGAAAGTGTCTCCAGATCGCTGACGCTGGGCAGGTTCATCTTCTTTGTCATTTGTCATCCTCTCGCTGTCTATGGAAGCAATCGTTACAAGAGCCGTCCGAAGATCGGGCCGACAACTCTGTAACGATTGGGAGTGCCATTTTGGCAAGACGACGGCATTACGGCGGGAGTACGAGCAGACCCATGTATCCTCTCCTGAACATCCGCCTCGTTGATCCAGGAATGCCCATCATTCCTATAGCCATAGACTCAAAGCATCAACAGCCTTTAAGGATTGCGCGCACAGGTGTGTCTGTAACTAGCTTGCATTGGCCCTGGGCATCAGCCAATGCAAGAATACTGCTACCAGATGTTGGGGTTGTTTGCATATCCCCCCGGCACGGTGCACCGTGCCGGGGGGATATGCAAACAACCCCAGGCTGGGACAAAGGTGGAACAGAACCCGCTAGAGTTGTGTGAGATCCTTTCGTTCGGTGCCAATCAGCTTCACTAATCCGTCTGCCAACGAGCCACGCCAGCACAGGTACTCGTGGCCGCCGCTGAACTCGGCGTAATGCACCTCGTAGCCTTTGAGCGCCAAGACATCGCGCAAATACCAGCCGCAGGCAACCATATCTACCCCTGACGTCCTCTCCCTCAAACCCACCTCGCAATAGAAGCGCACAGGGACGCGGGGGCTGGCAACGAACTGCTGGATGAGCCAATACTGAGGCAGCTCGTCTTCTGCATCCATATCCCACCAAAAAGAACCGGACTGAGACAGCACATTTCCAAAGTATTCAGAAGCCCGTAAACCCACAAAGGCTGCCGCCAGCCCGCCATAACTTGCACCGCCCACAATCGCCTTCGTTGGATCGGTGGACACATGGTACCGTTCACGAACCCAAGGAAGCAGTTCTCGCGTTAAGAACGCGACAAATGGGTCGTAGCAAGGCAGTTCTCGGCTGCGTATCTCCTGGTTAAGGCTGTCAGGCAGAATAGCCACCACAGGGGGAATCTTCCCTTCACTGATGAGATTGTCTAGAATTGTAGGGGTGGGAATAAGTTCAGTGTATGTCCAGCCGTCAAACACCAGGAACAACCCATACGGCTCGCCACTCGTTGTGTACCCCGGCGGCGTGTATACCCAGACCCAGCGTTCATTGTTGAGAATATCGCTGCGTAGGCGATGCATTTCGACCTGGCCTTTCGCCACAGCAGGACGCGGCGTAATCCAGGGCTGTGCTGGCGCAGATGGAAGTTCAAGGACCGACACCACTTCTTCCTGATCATCAGGGATCTCTTCGTCTCTGGGATACACAAAGTGACGAGGGTTGAGTGGATCAGGCACAAGACGTGTGCCAAACTCGGCATGGCTCACTTTGGTCAAAGGGTCGTTGGCCGAAAGCAGATAGGTCATGCGTAAATCTGCTCGGACGCGGTACGTCTTGTACCACAAGTCGGTGTCCAGCAATCGCGTCATTTGGTTCTCTTGCAAGCGATTCCAGCCTGACCTCTCTCCAAACACCACCACATTGTGTGTCTCTCCCGTCGCATGCCACAGAAACGTGACGAGGGAGTGTTTGTCGTCTCCTTCAATCGGTTCAATGAGGGGCGTTTCCTGTGCAGTCACTTCCTGCCAGAATGCAGCCAGCGCTACGTGGTCTCCAGCAGTGAGTGCTTGTTCCAAGGTAGTGATGCGTGGACTAACGAGCTCAGGTTTCTCAGTCATCGTGTACCCTTTCTGAAAAGAAGAAGCGAGGACGTTTCGTAACTCGCCATTTTTGCCAAATAAAGTAACAATATTTATCAGTTTTATATACATATATTACTAAGATTACGTGGGTACTGTCAATGAGATGATAAGAAAAAGCAGGAACATGGTGAAATTTACCATCAAAAATGCGTGATTTCATCTCCCTGCGTACGGCTCGGCCATACCTGGCGAGAGGAGCACGCGCAACTGTGCACGGAGGAGCGGTGAAAAAGCTCTTTCCCGGGGTTTGGCAAGGAAAACTTCCTAGTGGGTCACTTGCCAAGTCCTGTCCAGTTAATGTAAATCCCAGGATGAAACGGGTTCTTTCCAACCATGCTGCTGGTGGGCAAGGGGTTCCAGGGGGGGGTGCCCACCAGCAGCATGGTGTGATTGGAGCCAGAACAACGTCAAGGTGTACAGCCAAGCCTGAGGGGAAGATTGTGCTCAAAAAGAGAGAAGAGAAGCATGAAGCTTTTCTCTTCTCTCTCGCGAATCCCAGGCTCGAAACTTCCCAAAACCTCGCTCCGGCGAGAGTCTACGTACCTTCTCCAGCGCAAGGCTCGCAAAGGCGGCCCGCCTTTGCAGCCTACGCATTCATGTGTGGCAACACTTTTTCAACCAGTAAACGCAATGACGTTGTATCAGGAAATCCCTCATTTTTGAATTGGAAAGAGACCACACCCAGATCAAGAAATGGCTTGAGCTTCTCGATAATCTGTTTGGGGGTACCAATCAAAGAATTGGGGGAATGGAGCGAAATATCCACGCTACTCATATCGGTTCCTTCAGGCACACACAGGCAGCCACCAAACCAGCTTTTGCGTAACGTCGCTGGATCGCGGCCAACAGCAGCACAGGCCTTTTCGCTTTCTTTCACCAGGTCACGATAGTGTGCGATATCTTCATGTGAAATATTCCATTCGTCGGCGTACCGCGCAATCAGTCGGAGCATCCGTGGCTTCTCTCCACCAATCATAATCCGTGGCAATGGATCGGGCTTTGGCTCACACACCGCATTGATCACGCGATAATGTTTCCCCTCCACTGTGGCTTGGGGTTGGGTCCAGAGCGCTTTGAGAATCGCCAGCGTCTCTTCCAACTGCTCGACTCTTACCCCAGGTGTGGGATAAGGAAAACCATAGGCATCGTACTCTTCCTGATGCCAACCAGCACCGATCCCAAGGATGAAGCGTCCTTCACTCATATACTGAGCAGTTGCCGCCATTTTCGCCAGCAAGGCTGGATTGCGAAACGACTGAGCCAGCACAACATTCCCAAAGTGAAAAGAGGGATAACACGCTGCCATGTAGGTCAGGGCCGTCCAGCCCTCCAGGACCGG
>Ga0070741_10020332_pt1 | contig 10471 bp, 8 predicted proteins | sample Coa_R1_4_FD_66440 | JGI IMG/M metagenome (GOLD analysis project Ga0070741, IMG submission 66440) | Surface soil microbial communities from Centralia Pennsylvania, which are recovering from an underground coalmine fire - Coalmine... | ecosystem: Environmental > Terrestrial > Soil > Unclassified ... | reverse complement strand
ATGCTCGGTTTCATTTCCTCCGGTCTGCTGACCCATCCGGAAATGGTCGGATTGAACCCGGAGTATTTGCATGAGCTGATGTGGGGCGGCGCACCTCGCGCGGCGCTAGCGCGCGCGTTGCTCGCGGGCAAGCTGTGGCATTTCGACATCAACGATGGCTACCGGCTGAAGCACGACGTGGACATCGGCGTCGGGTTGGTGAACCCGCTCGACTGGCTGAACGTGCTGGTGCTCCTGCGGGCGCACGGGTACAAAGGGCCGTTCAATCTCGATTTCAAACCGCCGCGCACGACGAGCAATCATGGCGTCTTCGCCGTGAGCTTCCCAACGGCCGTCGATCGGTTTATTACACTGTGGGAGATGGCCGGCGAGGTCGGGGAAGATCCGATCATTCGTGAGGCTGCCGACGCATTGAAAGCCGGCGCAGGCGTTGCCCCGGGCGTGGACGCAAAGGCGATCCATGAGGCTAACAAGGAGTTGCTGACTCTACACGAATTGATCGGGCACCGGCTGGTGCAGATCCTGTTGGGACTGCACCGCGGCCGGACCTACTCGGCCTAGCCCTATGTATTGGCTCGGAATCGATGTCGGAACGGGCGGGACTCGCGCGCTGCTGGTCGATCATGGCGGGAAGGTGCGGCACGCGTGCACGGCGCCGCACGAAGAGATGCGCATGGAGCGCCCGCTGTGGGCCGAGCAGCGGCCCGAGAACTGGTGGGAGGCCGCGCAACGGGCGGTGCAAGGCGTGTTGGCGCAGGCCGGTGGGTCAGGTGCCGACGTCCTCGGCGTCGGGCTTTCTGGCCAGATGCACGGCCTGGTGATTCTGGATGCTTCAGACCAGGTGATCCGTCCGGCGCTCATCTGGTGCGATCAACGCAGCCAGGCGCAGGTGGATGCGATTAACGACGCGGTGGGAAAAGAAACGGTGCTCGCCTCCACGGCGAATCCTGTCCTCACCGGCTTCACGCTGCCCAAACTGCTGTGGGTACGCGATCACGAACCCGCTTTGTTCGCGCGCGTGCGGAAGGTTCTGCTTCCGAAAGACTACGTGCGGTTTCGGCTCACGGGCGAATATGCCAGCGATGTCTCCGATGCGTCGGGGACGGCGTTATTCGACGTCGTGCGACGCCGCTGGTCATATGAATTGGCCTCTCGGCTCGGCCTTGACCGCGCGATTCTGCCGACAGTGAAGGAATCGACGGGCGCAACAGGGAAGGTGACGGCGACGGCCGCCGCGGCGACGGGGCTAGCGCCGGGGACGCCAGTGGTGGCGGGCGCGGGGGACCAGGCCGCGAGCGCCGTCGGAAACGGCATTGTTGAGCCGGGATTGGTTTCTTGCACCATCGGAACGTCGGGCGTGGTGTTCGCGCACAGCACATCTCCCGCTTACGATCCTCTCGGGCGCGTGCACACGTTCTGTCACGCGGTGGCGGGAGCGTGGCACGTGATGGGCGTGACGCAGGGCGCTGGTCTGAGTCTGCAGTGGTTTCGCAACCAACTGGCGCGCGGAGCAGAGTACGACGCTCTTACGGCCGAAGCGGCGCAGGCGCCCGCCGGGTCAAATGGGTTGTTCTGGCTGCCCTACCTGATGGGGGAGCGCACACCGCACCTGGATGCCGCGGCGCGCGGCGGCTGGATCGGGCTGACCGCCAGCCATACGCGCGCCGATCTCATTCGGTCGCTGTTGGAAGGGGTTTCGTACAGCCAGAAAGACTGCCTGGAGATCATCGAGCAGATGGGAGCGCCGGTCTCGTCAGTGCGGGTTTCCGGCGGCGGCGCGCGCAGCGTTTTCTGGCGGCAGATGCTGGCCGATATCTTCGCCAAACCGGTGGTGGTTTTGGAAACACAAGAAGGCTCGGCCTACGGCGCGGCTCTGCTGGCCCTGGTGGGGACCGGGGGCTATGACTCGATTGGGGAACTCTGCCGGGAGGCTATTCACGAAGTGGATTGCGTTGAGCCCCGACCGGCCGAACAGGGGGTTTATGCCCGCGGCCACAAGACCTATCAATCGCTGTATCCGGCTTTGAGCGGTTTTTACCGCGCGGGCTGAAATCGTGTTACGGCAGGGCGTCGCCGAAATCGATCGATGATTTCGAGGCAAACGTCTTCTTGATCCCGGGTCCGTCATCGAACAACACCAGGACGGCGGCGCCCGGCGCCGACGATTCGGCGACGAAGAATTTTCCACGCAGCTTTCGGATCTGGACAGAAATCGATTGGTTGGGGCCGACGCGGAATCGTGCGCGCGGCGTCCCCTTCTTCTCACAGGCATCCGGCGGGGCCTGCTTCACGGCGCAGAAAGCCACAACCGTTGGCACATCGGCGACATTTAGGAAGTACATCTGTTTGCCTTGGACTTTGTCGGAGAGTGTCACCCAGCGCGCGAGATCGGAAACCTGGTGCGGCTCCCGTGGGAAATCTTCGAGAGCGTTGCCTTCCAGGATCTCCAAGAATCCACGAGCTTGCACACCATCGGGTAGCACGACCCGCGCCCAGGCCATCTCAGCTTCTCCGGTCTTTCCGTCAATACGCACATCCAGGGTCGCGCCGGGTTGGATGTCGTACATGGGCTCCATGGGAAGAGCCGTCCCGTTCTCGCGATAGACTTCAACGCGGGCGGTTTGAGGCGCGGCGCTGGAATTGGTGAGGCGGACGATCGACCACAGGTTCGGTCCATAGGCCAACGCGGGAATGTAGCGCGTGCGGGCCGGACTTTGCCCCAACAAAACCGGTGCGAGGAGGCTCAGGAAGAGAGGCGCGCGGCTCACCAGTTCACCTTATCGTGTTCCGGTTCGGCGGGGAAGGTCTATTGCGCGCGTTATGGTACTCTTCAGGCTTGAAAGTCAGCGTTCGCAATCGGACACGGAATACGGTTCTTGCCACGGCGGCCGAGGTGGCCGATACCAGCGCGAAGCGGCGGACCGGACTGCTGAAGCACAAGCGGCTGGATCCGGGCGACGGGTTGTGGATCACCCCCTGTGAATCGGTCCACACGTTGTTCATGAAATTCGCGATAGACCTGGTGTACTTGGACCGCAACAAGAAAGTCCGCAAGGTGAGGCATGCGGTGCCACCCTGGCGTCTTTCTGCCTGCCTGACGGCGCACTCGATTTTGGAGTTGCCGGCGGGTACCGCGAAAGAAACCGGCACGCAGCGCGGCGACGAACTTGCGATCGAGCCGACCACGCTCTGACGCTACAATCGAGAGAAGCCGGCATGCGCACCTATTTCCATGTCGACATGGACGCCTTCTTCGTGTCGGTGGAAGAGCTGTTCGACCCTTCGCTCAAAGGCAAGCCGGTGGTGGTTGGCGGGCGCCCGAACGAACGCGGAGTGGTTTCGGCCGCGTCGTATGCGGCCCGGAAATTTGGCGTGCATTCGGCCATGCCGTTGCGCACCGCGTACAAGCTGTGCCCACAAGCAATCTTCGTCGATGGGCATCCGGACCGGTATCGCGAGAGCTCGCGGCAGGTCTATGAAGTGCTGCACTCGTTCTCGCCGCTGGTGGAGATGGCCTCGATCGACGAAGCTTATGTGGACATGAGCGGGACCGAACGGCTCTACGGTCCGCCGCTCAAAGCCGCGCACCGTCTGCATGAAAGGATGAAGGCCGTGACCCGGCTCAACTGCTCGATCGGGATCGCGGCATCACGACTGGTCGCGAAGATCAGTTCGGATCAGGCCAAGCCGAACGGCATTCTGTGGGTGATTTCGGGGCAAGAGGCGCAGTTTCTGGCTCCCCTCGATGTGCGCAAGGTGCCCGGTGTGGGCAAGGTTACCGAAAAGAATCTGCACACGCTCGGAATTCACAAGGTGGGGGACCTCGCTCGTCTTGACGAAGACTTCCTCGAAGAGCGCTTTGGCAAGTGGGGCCTGGCTCTCGCAGGGAAATCGCGGGGCGAGGATGCCGGCGGTTGGTACGACACGGAGATCGGAGAAAACAGCGGTCCCAAGTCGGTGAGCCACGAGCATACGTTTTCGGAAGACACGGCCGATCTGGCCACGCTGGAATCGACCCTGGCGCGGCTTTCCGAAATGGTGGGCCGCCGGCTCCGCGAACACAAACTCCACGCCCGGACTCTCCAGCTTAAGCTGCGCTATTCGGATTTTTCGACCATCACGCGGGCACACTCGGTGACGCGTCCGACACAGCTTGACACCGAGTTGTTTGCCGAGATCCGGGAGTTGTTTCATCGTAACTGGAAAACAGGCGCCGCGGTCCGGCTTTTAGGCGTGAACGCGTCTTCGTTCGAGGAGAGCACCGAGCAGATGGACCTGCTCGGCGAGGATCGGCACGACCGCTGGACACAGGCACTTGCCGCGGCCGATCGCCTGCGGGACAAGTTTGGCGAATCGGCCGTGTCGCTGGCCGCCAGCATGCGGGGCAAGTTCCGTGAGCGCACGCACGAAAATCCGGCGGGTCTGCCGGGCAAGAAACCGGGCGAGAAAGTGCCGTGATGGGTGTCGGTGTGGCAGAGCGAGCTGAAATTCACCGCTGAGGCGCAAAGACGCAGAGAGATAACAAAGGCCGATGGCGGATGTTTGAATGGCAGTTGCGTCAGGCCGACCTTCGCGCGCCGAGGAAGCAGAGGGAACTTCGGGCTGACGCCTCGCGAGATTGGAGTGATCGCTAGCGCGAACCGTCACGCCACATGAAATAGCCGATGATCGTCTTTCCGTCTTCGATTTTGCCGGAGCGGATCAAGTGGCCAACGTCTCGAGACGTGAACCAGCGCGTCTCGATGCGCTCGTCTTCCATCGGGGTAGCTTCACCTTGGGTGAGATCGGTGGCCAGGAAAATAGTCATCTTTTCCTCAACGTAGCCGGGACTGGGAAAGAACGATACCAGCTTTTTCCAGGTGCGCGCCTTGTAGCCGGTCTCCTCCGCCAACTCCCGCTTCGCGGCCTGGAGCGGCTTCTCTCCGGCATCGAGCTTCCCCGCGGGCAGCTCCCAGAGATATTGATCGGCCGGCAAGCGGTATTGGCGAACCAGCAGAATTCGTTTGCGTTCATCGACAGCCATCATCACAGCTGAGCCGAGGTGCCGCACCACCGATCGCTTGATTTCAAAACCCGCCTTCGGATCTTTTGCCTCGTCTTCGGTGACGCGGAACAGACTGCATTTATATACTTCGCGGGAAGAAGTGATCTTCATGGTTTTTTCTGGAGCGCGGCCGCGAACTGGTCGGCGGGCAGCGTATTCAGGATATCGGACGGGCCCAACCAGCCGCGGCGCGCGGTGATCACACCGTAACGCATGCTGTCGAGGTGCTTGGGATGGTGGGCATCGGTAGAAATCGTAAATTTCGCACCCTTGGATTTGGCGGTGCGAATCATGGCGCCGTTCAGGTCGAGGCGCTCGGGGCTGGCATTGATTTCGAGCCAGACGCCGCGACGCACTGCCTCCGCTACGATGCGCTCGAAATCAAACGGGAACGGATCGCGGTGCAGCAGAATGCGCCCGGTCGGGTGTCCGAGGATGTGCAGGTGCGGGCATTCGAGTGCGCGCAGCAGGCGGTCGGTCATTTCGGCGGCTTCGAGATTCATGTGGCTGTGCACGCTGCCGATAACGAGATCGAGTTCGGCCAGCGCGTCATTGGCGAGGTCGAGCGCGCCATCGCGCAGAATGTCGCATTCGAGGCCCGAGAAAATTCGGATATCCAGCCCGTTTTTGTTCCGTTCGCGAACCTGTTTGGCGAAGGCTACGGCGCGCGCTTCGTCCAGACCATTGGCCATTGCCAGCGCTTTCGAGTGGTCGGTGATCGCGATGTACTCGTATCCTTTGCTCCGAGCCACCTCGGCCATCTCTTCGAGCGTGGCGCGGCCATCGGTCTCGGTGGTGTGCATGTGGAGATCGCCGCGAATTTGCTTAAGCTCGACCAATTCGGGTAGCGCGCCTTGTTCGGCGGCCTCGATTTCACCGCAGTTTTCGCGCAGCTCGGGCGGGATCCAGCGCAGGCCCAGCGCCTCATAAATTTCCGATTCGGTCGCGCCGGCAACGCGCGATTCATCTTCGATCCGATACAGGCCGTACTCGCTGAGTTTGAGTCCCATCCTGACGGCGCGAGTACGGATCGCCACGTTATGATCCTTGCTGCCGGTGAAATATTGCATGGCCGCGCCGAAACTTTCGGGCGGGAGCGCGCGCACGTCGACCTGCAAACCTTCGAGGCCGATTTTGGCGCTGGCCTTGTTCTCGCCGCGCCCGAGCACTTCATCGACGCGCGGATAGGTAACGAAGCGTTCGAGCACGGCGGTGGCATTGGGGCCGGTGACGAGCAGATCGAGATCGCCCACGGTTTCGCGGCCGCGGCGCAGACTGCCGGCGGTCGTCACCGCGTCGACGCCGGGCACCTGCCGGAAGACTTCCGTTAATTCCGATGCGACCCCTTCGGCATAGCTCAACAGGTACCGGCCGGTGCGCTGGCGGTACTGGGAAATCGAGCGGAGCACCTTTTCTTCCAGCTTGGCGCCCATGCGCGGCAGGACGCGGAGCTTCTGCTCGAGGCAAAGGCGCTCGAGCTCGTCGATGGTGCTGACCCGGTAATGCTCGAAGATGAGGGCGATGCCTTTTGGCCCGAGGCCCTGAATCTTCAAAAATTCGAGAGCAGTCGGCGGAAATTTCTGAAGCAGCAGGTCGCGGCGTTCGCACGAGCCGCCTTCGACAATTTCGCGAAGCACGGCCGCCAGTCCCTTGCCGATTCCGGGAATGTCGGTCACCTTGCGTTCGGGATCGCGCAGGACATCCTCGATCCGCTCGGGATTGCCCTCCACGGCCGTGGCGCCATTGCGATAGCTGCGGATGCGAAACGAGTCTTCGCCGGCGATCTCCATCAAGTCCGCCGTCTCCCACAGAATGCGCGCGATCTCCCGGTTCTCCACCCTCGTCCTCGTTTCAATTGTAAGCGGTTATGGCTCGAGACCATTGATTGGAGCAGCCGTTGAACCGGGTTCGCCGCCTGGCCGTTCCCCGGGAATGTTCGCCGGGGCAGATTGGGGAGGAACCGCAGTAGGCCGGCGGCTTTTCGCATTGATCGATGCGAATTTCGCGAAGGTTTCATTGAAAGCACAGGAGTTGGCGAGGGAGTTCCGCATCGATCGATGCGGGGAAGAATGGAGTCGCAAGCAGCGGCGGCATTCGCCCAAGCGGCGCACGAGCGGCGGAATACTGGCAGCCGCGGTGACTCGTCCGAAAAATCGGTAGTGCTCCATCCGATTCCAATATACAATGCGGGCTCCTAAATTCCGGCGCGTTTCGGTTGCGAGAACGAGGACAAAATCCTTGATTTCACGAGGTTCGGTGAAATTCGGAAGGCGTATCCCTGAAAAAAGCGCCCTCGCGGCACGCCGACGCCGTTCAGCGAAACGAATCCCGCTCGTGGCTTGGCGGCCTCACTCTCAGTCTGGTGTTTATGAAGCCGAGAAAAGCACCCACAGCATAAAGGACGGCGGCGTTGATGATTGCCCCGAGCGAAATCCACACCCTTAAGCGGCTCCATGGCATTGTCGCGATGTAGGCAGGGATCCAATCGTAGCCCACGTTTTCTGGCTTGGTGAAATACCATGTGGCGCCGATGAGTGCCGACACCGGCAGCAGGTAACAGCATGCGAAATAGGTTCCAAGGCGATGGGCTCGAAGGCAAACCGTGGCGCTCACAACCAGATCGTACCGCTTCGAAACGCTGTATTTCAGTCGCTGCCCACCTTAGGATTTATACCCCTGCTTGGGTGGCGCCAACCAGGTAAACGGGGTTATCGGAGAGTGGCGCATCGCAACCGGCCTTGGCGGTCAGTTTTCGCAAGCCCAGCTTTTGTCCAGTGCGACACGATCCGTAAACACCGGCGTTCAATCTGACCTCGCAATCTTGGCCGCCCAGATGGGACGACATGCTATTGTCTTGTCGTGGCGCATGAACCGGGAATATACGTGGAAATTCTCATGTGTGCGAGCATGGATGAAATCTGGCGACACACCCAAGTTCCCGATCTGCATGAACGGTGGGATTTGCGCTTTACGAGCATCGACTACCTCCCTAGAAACTCGGAAGCTGAGCCTCAGAAATTCCTCTATTCCACCCGCATTGGTTTTGGCCTAAAAATTGAGGGCGAAGGGGAAAGCACTGGAACTCGAGAGGATGTCACAGGGGTCAGGACGTCGGCACTGTCGTTCTGGTCTTCGGACCCGAAATCAGTTATTGAGGAGGGTTCCGGATACTGGCAATACCATCCAACCGCGTCTGGAAGTCGATTCTTGACTTGGTACGACTATCGGACGCGTTTTGGGCTGGTAGGCCGGTCGCTCGACCGGTTCCTGTTCCGACCGCTTATCGGCTGGGCCACAGCATGGAGCTTTGACCGCCTGCGTCTGTGGATCGAGCGTGGGATACCCCCTGAAATCAGTATGCGTATGGCCTTGATCCATGCCCTCGCACGATTGGGGATTGCCTTCACGTGGATGTGGCAAGGGCTTGTGCCGAAGCTGATTTTTCCGAGCATTGACGAAAAAACGATGATTTCGGCGGCGGGGTTGCCGCTCACTCTGTTGCCGGCAATCGGTGTATTCGAATTGGCATTCGCAGCCATTACTCTGTGTCTCTGGCGGTGGCGCCCATTTTTTCTCCTAAACTCGCTTTCGATGATAGGCGCTCTAATATCCGTCAGCCTTCAATCGCCCTCATACGTTCTGGCTGCCTTCAATCCGGTTACACTCAACCTGGGGATGATTCTACTCTCAGCGATTGGATATTTTTCCGCGGCGGAGCTTCCCTCAGCCTCTCGTTGCCTTCGGCAAGCGCTCAAACGAAGCCCATGAAATCCATTTACGAACGTGCCATGGGATCTGACTTCAAGCGGCTGCATCCGAACATTCAGCGGCGATTTGGTTTCTCCAGCTCGAACAATGTCGCCTCGATAGGCACGGGGGTGATGGAAGAGATTTGGCATGGGCCGCCGTACACGTTACCGTTTCTTTACCTGGGTTCGTGGCGCTCCATCATGTTTCCAGAGAGCGGGCACAATGTACCATTTCAGATTGTCAACTATAGCTACGTAGATGCCTTAGGCCGCGAGACAATGACATGGATCCGGACGTTTCAAACGAAGCGGCCCAGGCGCTTTGACGCGTACATGATCTATAGCGAACAGCGGAAGCGAATCGTGGATTACCTCGGCACTCACCAGCACCTCGCTGTCGATATTGAACTTAGTGTGGCGCCCAATGGCGGTCTTGCACTCCGGTCGGGTGCGCAGCGCTTCTACGAGGGGCCGTTGGGATTTTCTTTCCCCATGCTATTTTCCGGGGTTGCAGACGTTTGTGAGTGGTACGACGATGCGAATCGATGGTTTCGGATCGAGGTCGTCGTAAAAAATCGAACCTGGGGGCGCTTGTTTGGCTACAAAGGACACTTCAAGGTCGAGTGGCTTCCGGTTGCCTCTGGTGTGCCCGAAATGTACCTGCCACGACGAACCGAGCGACGAGAATAGCGGATTCTAGACCCTGACCGAAGCTTCGCCCTATCCCTCGAATCTGGCCTGGGGGCCTGAACCTTTGCCAGATGTCACCCGATTAGTCGCGAAATGCTTACCGGCGTTTCTGCTCGCCGTAAAAAGGTAGTGGGCCGTTAACCGGGATTATCGGAGACTGAGCCCGGCCGGCAAGTGGGGCCCCTGCCGCGCGGGCTCGCGGGGTCGGCTTGGGCTTAGAAATATGGGCCGGAGATCCACTCGTCAAGCTGCCTGAGCTTGGGACCCTTCGATCAAATTGGATGTCTTGTTTCGGGCGCAACCAGTCGCGTTCGCACACCGCTTGGAATTCCGGCTTCGGAAGCGCACAGCAAAAACTGAATCGCGCCAGCGGTTATGCTGGAATTCGATGCCCGAGGGATCGTACCTGTACTGCGATGTGAGCCTGCCGGTGCCGCTCGACCAGCCGTTCACGTACGCACTGCCGGAGACGCTCCGTCACCGTGTGCGGCCGGGCAGCCGTCTGGTCGTGCCGTTCGGGCCGCGCAGACTCACGGGCGTGATCGTTAACTGCCACGACGAGCGGCCGCAGATGGCGGCTCGGGAAGCGCTGCGGCTCCTCGACGCCGAACCTGTGCTGGATGGCGAACTGCTGGCGCTCGCGCGCTGGATTGCCGGGTACTATTGCGCACCGCTGGGCGAGGTGCTGCGCGGGATGCTGCCGCTGTCGGCCGAGATCCGGCGCGGCAAGGTTTGGTCGCTCACCGATTCGGGACGGCACGCCGCACGCCAGTTGTTGCTGGATTCCGCGCCCGACGATCCGGCTACGCAGGTGCTGCGGTTGTTGGATCGGCGTCCGCTTTCGGCAGCGTACCTGGCGCGAATTTTGCCGCTCGCCGATAAAGCGATTCGCTCGCTGGAACGCCGCGGGTTTCTGGCAGTGGAGGAAGTGCAGATCGAGCGCGATCCGCTGCGCGCGGCCTCCGAGCGGCTGCGCGTGGATCTTACC
>Ga0070741_10020331_pt1 | contig 10471 bp, 12 predicted proteins | sample Coa_R1_4_FD_66440 | JGI IMG/M metagenome (GOLD analysis project Ga0070741, IMG submission 66440) | Surface soil microbial communities from Centralia Pennsylvania, which are recovering from an underground coalmine fire - Coalmine... | ecosystem: Environmental > Terrestrial > Soil > Unclassified ... | reverse complement strand
CGAGGCCGTTGCGAAGACGCGAAAGGCCGCCGCGCGCGCGGCGCGCACGCACCGTCGCGTCTACCTCACCGGATGTGCGGCGAACCTGCCGGCCGCCGCGCTCGCCGGCCTGCCGGCCCGCGTCACCGTCGTCGCGCGTCGGAGTGAAGAGACTGCGGCGTTCGTCGCCGGCGACGTCGGCGCGATCGGCTGCGTGCAGGCCGACGCGCGCCTCGACCGTGTGCGCGCGTTCGTGAAGATCCAGGACGGCTGTTCGTTCTCGTGCAACTTCTGCGTGATCCCGCTCGTCCGCGGCGCGTCGCGCAGCCGCAGCGCCGCCGCGGTCCTGGCCGAAGTGCGCCGGCGCGTCGAGCAGGGCCACAAGGAGGTCGTGCTCACGGGCATCAACCTCGGCTGCTTCCGCGACCGTGCGGCGGGCTACGACCTGCCGGGGCTCGTGCGCGAGGCCGGGGCGACCTCCGGGCTCGAACGCCTCCGGCTCAGCTCGATCGAGATCAACCACGTCGACGACAGGCTCGCGGCGGCGCTGCGCGAGACACCGGCCGTGGCCAAGCACCTCCACGTCCCGCTGCAGTCGGGAGACGACGGTGTGCTGCGCGCGATGGGTCGGCGCTACACCGTTGCGACGTACCTTGGGCGGCTCGCGTCGCTCGCGGAGGAGTTCAACCTGACGACGGATGTGATCGTCGGCTTCCCGGCGGAGGACGACCGAGCCTTCGCGCAGACGCTCTCGACCGTCGAGCGGGCCGGCATCAGCGCCGTCCACGTCTTCCCGTATTCGCCGCGGCCCGGCACTGTGACCGCACACGACGACCGGGTTCCCGCGGTCGTGAAGCGCGAACGAGGCGCGCAGCTTCGCGCGCTCTCGCGCCGGCTCTCCGAGCGCCGTTGGCGCGGGAAACTCGGTACGACCGACGCCGTGCTCGTCGACCGTCCGGGACGGGGGTACGGCGACGACTACACGCCCTGGATCGTCGACGCCCCCGTCGGCGAGCTCGTCAACGTGCGCGCGGCGGCCGTCACCGCGGAGGGGCTCGTTGCCGCCTGACCACGACGACTGCCTGTTCTGCCGGCTGTTCCGCGAAGGCGACCATGTCCACCGCGGCGACGGGTTCGTCGCGATTGCGGATATCGCGCCGCAGGCGCCGGTTCACCTGCTGGTGATCCCGGAACGCCACGTCGACACGTTCCGCGACGTCGCCGCTTTCGAGCCCGACGAGGCGCGGAGGATGCTCGCGTTCGTCGCCGAAGTCGCGGAACGCGCCGGGCTGACCGATTACCGTGTTGTCGTGAACGTCGGCCCCACCGCCGGGCAGACGGTCTTCCACCTGCACTGGCACGTGCTCGGGGAGGTCTGAATGAGCCTGATCACAGAGCTCGAAGAGGGGGTGAAGGAGGCGATGCTCGCCCGCGACACGGAGCGGCGCGATGCGTTGCGGCTGATTCTCTCGAGCCTGCGTTCGGCCGAGAAGGACCTGCAACGCCCGCTGTCCGACGACGAGGAGCTGCAGGTCCTGCAGCGCGAGCGCAAGAAGCGGATCGAAGCGGCCGAGGCGTTCCGCGACGGCGGCCGGGAAGAGCAGGCGCAGAAGGAGGAGACGGAGCTCGCGATCCTGCAGGAGTTCATGCCCGAGCCGCTCTCGGAGGACGAGCTCGAGCGGATCGTCGACGACGCGATCGCCGAGAACGGCGCGACGTCGCTCCAGGATCTCGGCCGCGTGATGGCCGACGTGATGCCGCAGGTCGCTGGTCGCGCGGACGGCTCGGCGGTGGGCCAGCTCGTCCGCGAGAAGCTCGCGTGATCTAGCTCGGGCCCGGCGGCGGCCCGCTCGCGACGAAGTCGCGACGGCGGACGAGCAGCGTGGCGAGCACGGCGCCGCACGCCGAGACGATCGCGCCGAGCACGAGGATGTGGTTCAGCCCCGAGATGAAGGACGTGCGGGCGACGTCCGCGACGCGGGCCCGGGCGTCCGCCGGCGCCGACGCGACGGCGCTCGACGCCTGGCCGCTCGCGAGCTGTGCGGCGATGGTGTGCGCACCCGGGACGCCGTGCAGGCCGGCAACGACGCGGTCGGTCACGCGGGTCGAGAACAGGGCGCCGAGCGCCGCGATTCCGGTCGCGATCCCGAGCTGGCGGAACGTGTTGTTGATGCCGGACGCCATGCCCGCCCGCTCGACCTGCACTGTCGAGACGGCCGTCGAGGCGAGCGGAGCGTTGACCATCCCGATGCCGATGCCGCCGACGATGAAGCCCGCCAGCAGGGTCGTCCAGTTCGAGCTCGCCGTGATCCCGCTCATCAGCCAGAGCGCGAGCGCCACGAGCCCCAGTCCGAAGCCGAGCAGGAGACGCACCGGCAGAAACGACGAAAGCCGGCCTGCGGCGGGAGCGGCGAAGAACGAGACGACGCTCAGCGGGAGGAAGCGGACGCCGGTCTGCAGCGGCGAGAGCCCGAGCACGTTCTGCAGGTAGAGGGTGAGATAGAGGAACATCGCGAACATCGACGACGAGATCGCGAACGCCGTCACCTGGGCGCCGACGAACGCCGGCCGGCGGAAGAGAGACAGGTCGACCATCGTCAGCCCCTCGCGAGTCTGCGATGCGACGAACGCGGCGAGCAGGACGACCGCGCCGGCGAACAGGCCGACGATCAGCGCGCTCGACCAGCCGTGTCGGTTGCCCTCGATCAGCGCGAGGATCAGGCACAGCAGCCCGCCGGTCAACGTGACGAGCCCGAGCGGGTCGAGCCGGCTGTGGGCGGGATCGCTCGACTCGCGCAGCTGCGTGAGCGAGAGCAGCACGGCGGCGACGCCGATCGGGATGTTCACGAGGAAGATCCAGCGCCAGTTCAGCCACGACGTGAGCATGCCGCCGGCGAGCGGGCCGATCGCGACCGCCGCACCGACCGTCGCGCCCCAGATGCCGAAGGCGGTGCCGCGCTCGCGCCCGTGGAACTCCTGTGAGATCAGCGCCAGCGCGGTGGCAAACATGATCGCCCCGCCGAGCCCCTGCACGCCGCGGGCGACGATCAGGAAGAGCGGATCGTTCGAGAGCCCGCACGCAGCGGAGGCCAGCGTGAACAGCACGATCCCGATCACGAACAGCCGCTTCCGCCCGAACAGGTCGGCGAGGGCCCCGGCGGTGAGGACGCAGGTCGCGAGCGCCAGGGCATAGGCGTCGACCACCCACTGGAGATCCGAGAACGAGGCGTCGAGCGCCCGCTCGATCGCGGGCAGCGCGACGTTCACGATCGTGATGTCGAGGAGCAGCATGAACGTCGCGGTGCAGACCGCGAGGAGCGTCCACCACTTCCGGTCCATCGGCGGAACATAGATGAACGGGTCCTCGGCGCCGTGCGGAGATTCCGGGGCGCGGCCTACACTCAGAGCCGGTATGCAGGAAACCTTCGACGTCTCGAACGCCGTCGCGGCCGAGCTGGCCGGGATGTCCGACGCCGTGCTCGATGCGCTCCGCGACCGGGTCCAGTGCACGATCAGGCTGCGCGGCAACCAGCTCACGCTCGAGGGTGAGGACGCGAGCGTCGCCGAGGCGCGATCGGTGATCGACGAGCTTGTCGACCTCGTCGAGGGCGGGCACGAGATCGGCTCCCACACGGTCGATGCCGTGCTCGGTGCGCTCGCGAGCGAGACGGACGTCAGCGAGGTGTTCGACCACGTCGTCTGGCGGCACCGCGGCAAGCGGATCGCGCCGAAGACCGTGATGCAACGCCGCTACGTCGACGCGATCCGGCGCTCGACCGTCACCTTCGGCATCGGGCCGGCAGGCACGGGCAAGACGTACCTCGCCATGGCGCTCGCCGTCGCCGCGCTCCACGAGCGCGAGGTCACGCGCATCATCCTCACGCGTCCGGCCGTCGAGGCGGGGGAGCGGCTCGGGTTCCTTCCCGGCGACCTGATGGCGAAGGTCGACCCGTATCTGCGGCCGCTGTTCGACGCCCTGTACGACATGCTCGATCCCGACCGGGCCAACAACCTGATCGAGCGCGGAACGATCGAGGTCGCGCCGCTCGCGTTCATGCGGGGACGGACGCTGAACGACAGCTTCATCATCCTCGACGAGGCGCAGAACACCTCGCCCGAGCAGATGCAGATGTTCCTCACCCGGCTGGGCTTCGGCTCGAAGGTCGTCGTCACGGGTGACGTCACCCAGATCGACCTTCCGCGGGAGCAGCGCTCGGGGCTCGTGCACGTGCAGGGTGTGCTGGCAGGCATCGACGGCATCTCGTTCATCGGCTTCGGTCACCGCGACGTCGTGCGCCACAAGCTCGTCCAGCGAATCGTCGAGGCGTACAAGGAGCATTCGGACGAGCGCAACCGATGACGGAGCTCGTGATCGAGGTCGAGAACCGGAGCGGGCTCCCGCAGGACGCAGACGCGGTGCGCGTCGTCGCCCGCACGGTGCTCGAGGCGCACCGGATCACGAGCGGCGACCTCGGCATCGCCTTCGTCCACCCCGACGAGATCCGCAAGCTCAAGCGAGAGCACCTCGGCGTCGATGAGGCGACCGACGTGCTCTCCTTCCCGATCGACGGCGCCGAACCGCTCGAGCCTGGACTGCCGCGGCAGCTCGGAGACATCGTCCTGTGCCCGCAGGTCGTCGGCGACGAGTGGCGGCGGCCGCTCGTGCACGGCTTGCTGCACCTGCTCGGCTACGACCACGGTGACGAGATGTCGAGGCTCGAGGACGAGCTCGCATGAGCGCGCGCCGCTCGCCGAGCGTGCTCGACTCGTTCAACTTCGCGTTCGAGGGGATCATCCACGTGCTCCGCACGCAGCGGAACATGCGGATCCACTTCGCGGTCGCCGTCATCGTCCTCGTGCTCGCGCTGATCGTCAACGTGACCAAGCTCGAGCTGATCGCGCTGCTCCTCTCGATCACGTTCGTGTTGATCGCCGAGATGATCAACTCGGCGATCGAGGGAGCCATCGACATCGCGACCACGTCGTTCGACCCGATGGCCAAGCTCGCGAAGGACATCGCGGCAGGCGCGGTGCTGCTCGCGTCGGTGAACGCGCTCGCGATCGGCTACCTCGTGTTTGCCGGCAAGGTCGCCGACCGCTCCGCCGACCTGCTCGATCGGCTTCGGCAGGCACCCGCGGAGCTCACGCTCGTCGCTCTCGTTCTGACCGTGATCGTCGTGATCGCGCTCAAGGCGTACACCGGGCGCGGGTCGCCGCTTCGCGGCGGCCTGCCCTCGGGTCACGCGGCGGTGGCGTTCGCCTGCTGGATCGCGGTGACCTACGCTGCGGGCTCCGCACACCGGTTCCTCGTATCCTCGATCGCCCTGATCATGGCGTTCCTCGTTGCCCAGACCCGAGTCGAGTCGGGTGTGCACTCGGCGCTCGAGGTCGCGTCCGGGGGCCTGCTCGGCGCGCTCTCGACCCTCGTCATCTTCCAGCTCTTCTCGTGAGCGACCTCGTCGAGAAGGCCGAGGCGGTCGCGGCGCAGGCGTACGCACCGTACTCGAAGTACCGGGTCGGCGCGGTCGTGCGCACGACCGACGGCCGCGAGTTCGCCGGCGTGAACGTCGAGAACGCCGCCTACCCGCTCGGCGTCTGCGCCGAGAAGTCCGCGATCGTCGCGGCCGCCGTCGCCGGCTGCCGCCCCGGCGACCTCGAGGCGATCGGCATCACGGCATCGCCGTGCGGCGGCTGCCGCCAGTGGCTGCACGAGTGGCGGATCGGTGACGTCGCGTTCCGGCGGGAGGACGGCTCGATCGCGACGTGGGGAGCCTCGGAGCTCTTGCCCGATACGTGGAACCTCCCCGAATGAGGTCCGGCTTCGTCGCGGTCGCCGGCCGTCCGAACGTCGGCAAGTCGACGCTCGTCAACGCGCTGATCGGCACGAAGGTCGCGATCGTCTCGGCGGTGCCGCACACGACCAGGCACCGGATCCGCGGCGTGTACACCGCGGACGGTGCGCAGCTCGTGCTCGTCGACCTTCCGGGCTGGCAGCGGCCGATCGACCGCTTGACGGAGCGGATGCAAGAACGGGTCGAGCAGACGATGGGCGAGGACGTCGATGCGGTCCTGCTCGTGGTCAGCGCGCGCGACCGCATCGGCGCGGGCGACCGGTTCGTGGCGCGGCGCGTGTTCGGCCTCGGCGTCCCGGTGGTGGTCGTCGTGAACAAGGTCGACCGGCTCAAGCCGGGTCACATCGCGTCGCAGATGAAGCAGGCGGCGACGCTCGGAGCGTTCCATGCGCTGCACCCTGTCAGCGCGACGACGGGGGAGGGCGTCGACGAGCTGCGCGGCGACCTGATCTCGCTCCTTCCCGATGGGCCGCTGCTCTATCCGCCGGAGACGGACACCGACCTGCCGCTCGAGGCACGCATTGCCGAGGCGGTGCGCGAGCAGGCGCTGCGGCTGACGCGGGAAGAAGTGCCGCACGCGCTCACCGCCGAGGTCGTCGAGATCGACGACCACCGCGTCCACGTGCGGCTGTACACCGAGACGGAGAGCCAGAAGCAGATTCTGATCGGCAAGGGCGGGACGATGGTGCGCGAGATCGGGCGCGGAGCCCGCCCGTTCGTCGAACGGCTGCTCGGGCACCCGATCTACCTCGAGCTACAGGTGAAGTCGGCGCCGAAGTGGCGCCGGAACGAGACGATGCTCGAGCGCCTGGGGCTGTAGGCGTCGACGACTCGCGACTAGCGAACCGCTGCGATCAGGTTCGCGAGCCGGTCGCGTTCGCCGGCGGGCCAGTAGCGCGCCAGGGTGCGCTCGGCCGCCTGCTCGGCGGTCGGCAGCGCCTCCTCGGCGATGCGCCGGCCCGTGTCCGTGAGCACGACGAGCGCGAGGCGTGCGTCGCGTGCGTGCGGCTCGCGGCCGACGAGTCCCATCCGCTCGAGCGGCTGCAGCTGCCGCGCGACGCCGGACGGCGTGACGCCGAGCCGGTTCGCGAGCTCGGCGCGGCGCAGGCGTCCGGCGGGCGCGTCGTAGAGCTCGAGCAGGAGCGCGAGATCGCCGAGCGCGAGCCCGTGAGCGCCGAGCGCGACGTCGACGTCGCGGGTGACCAGCGTGCGCGCGAGCGCGAGGTCGAGCACGGTGTCGAGGTGCGTGGTTGTCGTAGCCATGACGGCATCATATCATTGATCTATCAACGGATTCGCATCGGAGGGGTCAGACCCGGGCCAGACCCGGGTCAGACCCCGGGGCGCGCTCCCGCCGGTCGACGCGGAGCCTCTACACTCGCCGTGATGGCGCAGGCGCCCGCACTTCCCCGTGGGTTCGAGCTGCCGCTCAAGCAGCGGCTGCCGCGCATCGGGTCGATCGACCAGGTCGCCGTCGAGGCGCGCGCGGGCGAGCTCGCGAAGCGCAGCATCAAGCGCGAGGCGAAGGTCTGGGCGCTCGAGCTCGCGATCCGCTGCTGCGACCTGACGACGCTGGAAGGCCAGGACACGCCCGGCAAGGTCGCGGCGCTCTGCTCGAAGGCGGTGCGCCCCGATCCGAGCGACGCCAACGTCCCGTCCGTGGCCGCCGTGTGCGTGTATCCGAACCTCGTGCCGACCGCGGTCGAGCGGCTGCGCGGCACCGGCGTGAAGGTCGCGTCGGTCGCGACCGCGTTCCCGAGCGGGCAGAGCCCGCTCGACGTGAAGGTGCGGGAGACCGAAGAGGTCGTCGCGCTCGGCGCCGACGAGGTCGACATGGTGATCGACCGCGGCGCGTTCCTGTCCGGCCGCTACGCCAAGGTCTACGACGAGATCGTGCAGGTGAACGAGGCATGCGGCGACGCGCACCTCAAGGTCATCCTCGAGGTCGCCGAGCTCGGCACGTACGACAACGTGCGGCGCGCATCGCTGCTCGCGATGGCCGCGGGCGCCGACTTCATCAAGACGTCGACCGGCAAGCTGCCCGGCGCCGCGACGCTGCCGGTGCAGCTCGTGATGCTCGAGGCGATTCGCGACGTGCACGCCGAGACGGGGCGCAAGGTCGGGATGAAGCCGGCGGGCGGCATCCGCGCGTCGAAGAACGCGATCCAGTACCTCGTGCAGGTGCACGAGACCCTCGGCCCCGACTGGCTGACGCCCGACCTCTACCGCATCGGCGCGTCGAGCCTCGTCAACGACATCCTCATGCAGCTCCGCAAGGAAAAGACCGGCGCGTACCAGTCGAAGGACTACTTCACGAATGACTGACGTCGAGAAGCGCACCGACCGTTCGCCGGTCCCCGCGGACTGGACGTACGCCCCGGCGCCGGAGAGCACCGAGATCGTCTCGCTGCGCGAGCGCTACGGGCTGTTCGTCGGTGGGAGCTGGATGGCGCCGCGGGCAGGCGAGTTCTTCGAGACGATCTCGCCCCGCGACGAATCGCCGCTCGCACAGGTCGGCCAGGCGGACGAGGAGGACGTCGCCGCAGCCGTGGAGGCCGCCCGCGAGGCATCGCAGACGTGGTCGAAGCTCGCGCCGTCCGAGCGCGCGAAGTATCTCTTCCGGATCGCGCGCATCCTCGCCGAGCGTTCGCGCGAGTTCGCGGTGCTCGAGTCGCTGAACGGCGGCAAGCCGATCAAGGAGTCGCGTGACGTCGACCTGCCGCTCGCGGCGGCGCACTTCTTCTACTACGCCGGCTGGGCCGACAAGCTCGAGTACGCGTTCCCGAACCGGCGCCCGAAGCCGCTCGGCGTCGCCGGGCAGATCATCCCGTGGAACTTCCCGCTCCTGATGCTCGCGTGGAAGATCGCGCCCGCGCTCGCGGCCGGCAACACGGTCGTGCTGAAGCCGGCGGAGACGACGCCGCTGACGGCGCTGCTCTTCTGCGACGTCGTGCGCCAGGCCGAGCTTCCGCCCGGCGTCGTCAACATCGTCACCGGCGACGGCCGCACCGGCGCCGCGCTCGTCGACGGCGACGTCGACAAGATCGCGTTCACGGGCTCGACCGAGGTCGGCAAGGCGATCCAGCGGCGGCTCGCGGGCTCCGACAAGAAGCTGACGCTCGAGCTCGGCGGCAAGGCGGCGAACATCGTCTTCGACGACGCCGCGCTCGACCAGGCCGTCGAGGGAATCGTCAACGGCATCTATTTCAACCAGGGCCACGTGTGCTGCGCGGGGTCGCGGTTGTTCGTGCAGGAGTCGATCTACGAGCCGGTCGTCGAGAAGCTGAAGCGGCGGATGGCGACGCTCCGCGTCGGCGATCCACTCGACAAGAACACCGACGTCGGCGCGATCAACTCGAGGATGCAGCTCGACAAGATCGAGGAGCTCGTCGCGGCCGGCCGCGACGAGGGCGCGGAGATCTACCAGCCCCCGTGTCGCCTGCCGGAGAAGGGCTACTGGTTCGCGCCGACCGTCTTCACGAACGTCGCGCAGAGCTACCGGATCGCGCAGGAGGAGATCTTCGGGCCCGTGCTGTCGGTGCTCACGTTCCGCACGCCCGACGAAGCGGTGGAGAAGGCGAACAACACGCCGTACGGGCTCTCCGCCGGAATCTGGACGGAGAAAGGGTCGCGGATCCTCTGGATGGCGGAACGCCTGCGCGCGGGCGTGGTGTGGGCGAACACGTTCAACCGCTTCGACCCGACGAGCCCGTTCGGCGGCTACAAGGAGTCGGGCTTCGGCCGCGAAGGCGGCCTGCACGGGCTCGAGCCGTACCTCGCCTTCGACGACTGAGATTCGTCCCGCGCGCGCGGAGGACGGGCCCGCGCTCGCGCGCATCGACAGCGCGACGTGGACGACGACCACCAGCCCCGCACCGGCGCCGCCGCCGGGCACGCCGTTCTTCGGCGTCCACACGACACCGCCGGACGTCCTCGTGGCGGACATCGACGGCGAGGTCGCCGGCTACGTCACGCTGAAGCCGGCGACCGAGCTGCAGGCGAGCGACCACGTCCTGCACATCACCGGGCTCGCCGTCGCGTCGGCGGCGCAGCGCCGCGGCGTGGGACGGGCACTGCTCGATGCCGCGATCGAGGAGGCGAGGCGGCGCGGGGCGCGGCGGCTGACGCTGCGCGTGCTCGGCGGAAACGTGGCGGCGCGGAGGCTGTACGAGCGGTCCGGCTTCGTCGTCGAGGGGGTGCTCCGCGGGGAGTTCCATCTCGACGGCCAGGACGTCGACGACGTCCTGATGGCCCGTGCGCTCTGATACACCTGCAAGCGGCATGGCGCGCATCCCGGTGAAGAAGACGTACAAGCTCTTCATCGGCGGAGCGTTCCCGCGGTCGGAGAGCGGTCGCACGTACGAGTCGCAGGGCCAGAACGTCGCGCGCGCGTCGCGGAAGGACGTGCGCGATGCGGTGTCGGCCGCGCGCGCCGCACAGGGCAAGTGGGCGTCCGCGACGGCGTACAACCGCGGTCAGGTGATCTACCGGATCGCCGAGATGATGGAAGCTCGCGCCGCCGAGTTCGCCGAGCTGTGCAGCGGGCGCGACGAGGTCGAGCGTTCGATCGACCGTTTCGTATGGTACGCCGGCTTCGCCGACAAGCTCGCGCAGGTGATCGGGTCGTCGAACCCGGTTGC
>Ga0070741_10020330_pt1 | contig 10472 bp, 3 predicted proteins | sample Coa_R1_4_FD_66440 | JGI IMG/M metagenome (GOLD analysis project Ga0070741, IMG submission 66440) | Surface soil microbial communities from Centralia Pennsylvania, which are recovering from an underground coalmine fire - Coalmine... | ecosystem: Environmental > Terrestrial > Soil > Unclassified ... | reverse complement strand
ACCATCGGACCGGTCATGTCGGTAATCGTACTCTTCATCCCGCAATTTATTCTTGCCATCGCCGTGACGTTTAACAGGCATATTCGAGCGGCACGACCGATTAAGGAGCTATGATATAATGCATTATAATAAGGGGAGGAGGCAACGTGATGTTCATGACCAATACGCCACAAACCATGAAGCTGGTGTACCAGGAGATTGTTTATGAGGGAGCAGATCCCTGGATACCGCTAGGGAACTTCATGAATAGCTGGTACGACTACCATAAGAGCAAACGCAGGAGCCTTGTCAAAGAGCGCCCAGAAGTGCCAGAAAATCCCACACTAGAGCAACTTCAATGGGCTGTATTTTGCGCCGCCTCCGTCGAATATTTTTGCCATAAATACAATATCCCTTGCCCGAAATGGGTCTTCGATCCTGCTTATGAATGGCTTCCTGAGCCCTGGTATGACTCTCCTCATGCACATCTGGAGGAGATCCGTGAACGGCTAAGGGAGGAATCACCAGAGCCATTTAAGCGGCGGAACATCTTTGTGAGTAAGCGGATCTACGCCAACAAATATGAAATTGCGGAAGATCTGGCCGAGCGCCGCAGCGCATGATAGAACTACCATATACTATCTGCTTTTGTTGCTATCAACAACGTGTATTGATGCTTCACCGAACATTTCCTCCAAATGCTCAGCTTTGGAATGGCCTGGGAGGGAAGATCAAAACAGGTGAAACTCCTTTAGCCTCAGTTCACAGAGAAATGCAGGAAGAAGCGAGCCTTGATCTTAGGCAAGCTTCCTCCTTGTTCTTTGCCGGTATCATCACCTGGGGATTGGTTGGCTGCGCTCCTATCAAAGGGATGTATGCGTTTCTTGCACATCTCTCTCAGTCTCAAGCTGAAAGAATAACCTCATTAAATACACCAGAGGGTTTGGTCGCATGGAAACCTCTAGCGTGGGTATGCGATCCAGGCAACGGGGCAGTAGTGAACAATATTCCTCACTTCTTACCGCCCATCTTGGAAGCCAGGATACCTTATGAATATTTTTGTGAGTATGAACATGAAACCTCCTCAACTGAAATCTTTCGCCAACTGGTAATTCGTCCACTGCCCGCTCACATAGTATTAAGTGACTGTCAGGAGTAACGTGTTACATATCTCTAAAAACTATTTCATCAATACACTGTCTTAGCTGCTCCGCGATCACTTGCACAGCAGGAGCGTTCATGATCGTATCATGCGTGCCGGACACTACATATACACGCACTGGTCGATCTGAGTACGCTTCCCAACCATAGGCTGGTCGAAGGGACATTTGCTCAAGCTCTGTGGAAAGGGGCTTGAGGTTATCAGAGGTAGCAGCATCAGCTTGAAAGAAGGTGATTTGCCCTGGAAACACGCCGGGCCGGTAGCTCTGGATCATCTGCCTGTCGGCTCGTGTGCGCTGGAGAAAGCGTTCAACCCAGGGGAAGACTTCCTCTGGAAGAGCTATCTGTTGCTGTTGCATCTGTTGCAGAATATAGCGGTTCTGCGCATCGCTGTCCAGCTTGCCTAATGCCTCGAATGAGAGCGATAGCTCCTTACCCGCCTCGTGCGCTTGCTGTTGCGCAAAACGAGCCAGCGCCACACTTTCATCACCATCTATCAGCTCGCTGAGAAGCGGGGGAGGCTGCGTATCAAACATTGCCAGCAGCGCAATACGCTGCCCACGCTGATATAGTTGGCGGGCCATTTCAAATGCCATCAGCCCGCCAAAGGACCAGCCACTCAGCAAGTATGGCCCTTCCGGCTGAACGGTACGCAAAGCTGCAACATAAAAGGCTGCCATTTCTTCGAGACGAGAGAACGCCGGGACGGCCTCATCGGCATAAAGGCGCAGGTCCTCTATCCCATAAACGGTCAATTCGCGACCCAGGTGTCGTACCAGGTCCCGGTAGCAGAGCACGCTTCCACCTCCCGGATGCACACAGAATAACGGCAGCCGCTCGCTTCCTTGCTGCAACAGCACGATAGGAGAACGTGGCGCTTGTTGGAAGCTTTGACGGATCTTTCGAGCCAGAGCTTCAATTGTTCCCTCCTGAAAGAGGTACGAGAGCGGCAGTTTATGCTGGTATTGGCGCTGAATATGGGCCATTAAGCGCACGGCCAGAAACGAGTTCCCGCCTAGATCAAAGAAATTATCCAGGATGCCAACGGGATTGATAGCCAGGATTTTTTGCCAGAGCTGCGCCAACCATGCTTCCAGATGATCTCCTGGCACAACCGATTGCCTTTGTAACTCTTGCCTCTGTACAGCAATAGCCGTAAGCGCCTGATAATCGACTTTCCCGTTCGGCGTCAAGGGCAACGTTGCCAGCGCAATATAGGCTGAGGGCAGCATATATTCAGGAAGTTTCTCCCTCAGATACCCTCGCCATTGGTCGTTGGTAGGGGCAACTCCTACGATCTCCCACGATGAATCGGGGAGCCACGAAGCTACCGGTTGCCCTGCGTCGTCTTGCGGTTGCTCAGGGCAGGGGCTAGCCCCGCCCCTACGTTTATAGACAAGGTAAGCAACCAGCCGTTTCTGGCCTGGCTGATCTTCGCAGATATGCACCACGGCATCACGTATCGCCGGATGTTGCCTGAGAGCGTTTTCGATCTCTCCCGGCTCTATCCGAAAGCCATGCAGCTTGATCTGCCGGTCGCAGCGCCCCAGATACTCGATAGTGCCGTTGCGACGATAACGTACCAGATCGCCGGTTCTGTAAAGGCGCGCCCCTGGTTGGGAAGCGAAGGGATGGGGAATAAAACGTTCAGCAGTGATGGCGGGCTGGTTTAAGTAGCCGCGCGCCAGACCAGCGCCACCAATATAGAGTTCACCAGGCACCCCGACCGGCACCGGTTGCCAGCATTGATCCAGGATATAGACCTGGGTATTAGCTAAAGAGCGTCCTATCAGCGTCTGGCCTTCTGCGAGCTGGATCTGGTGCTGCATCGACCAGACCGTCGTTTCGGTCGGTCCATAGAAATTATACAGAGGACAGCGCGCTTGCAATAACTGAGTCGCCAGCCCCCAGGACAATGCTTCCGCGCCGCAGATCAACGTCATAGATGGGTGCATCTCCAGCAGGCCCACTTCCAATAGCAACGACCACATCGTCGGCGTTGCCTGCATACAGGTGACGCCATAGCGCCGCAGCAGTGTCAACAACAAGCCCGGCTCAAGCACGCTCTCACGATCAAACAGCACCCCCTGCGCACCGCAGATGAGCGGTAAGAACAGCTCGGGCACCGACATATCAAAGGAGCAGGAGGCCAGCGCCGCAAGTACCACGTTTTCATTTACAGCCAGATCATTGCGCATCGCGCTCAACAGGTTACAAACTGCCGCGTGAGTAATCTGCACCCCCTTAGGCTGCCCGGTCGAGCCTGAAGTGTAGATGATGTAAGCCAGATTCTCAGGCTTCGCCCCGCTCTCAGGAGGCATATCGCCAGGATAGGACGCAAGCAGGGACCACACGTTCTCCAGGCAGACGATACGCGCCCGGGAAGCTGGTAAAGACGCTTGTAGATGCTGCTGAGTGATAATGAAGGGGGCTCGCGTATCCTCTAGCATATACGAGAGCCGCTGAGGCGGAGTACGCAGGTCAAGGGGTACATACGCGCCGCCAGCTTTTAAAATGCCCAGCATGCTCACCAGAAGCGCAGAAGAACGCTCAAGGTAGAGCGCAACAGGCACTTCCGGGCCAACTTGAAGATCCCGCAGAAAATGAGCCAACCGATTGGCTTGCTGGTCGATCTGGCGATAAGTGAGCGTTTGCTCAGTCGAGACCAGCGCAACCGCATCAGGAGTACGAGTTACCTGTTGTTCGAACAGATGGTGCAGACAGAACGGCGCAACTAAGGAAGACCACCTCAGATTCCAGTCGATCACTATCTCCTGATACTCGCTTCGGGTTAAAAGCGACATACGCGCAATATGTTGTCCCGGATCTGCTAGCGTTTGCGTCAACAACTCGCGAAAATGTTCAACAAAACGCTGCATCGTTTGCGGCGCAAAAAGATCAGAATTATATTCAACCGAGCCAACCAGTAGGGGCAATCCCTTGCGGTTGCCCTGCACACCCTCCTCGTTGCCCCTCACGCTCTCCTCGTTGCCCTGCACACCCTCCTCGTCGCCCCCGTAATTACCCTCGCGGTTGCCCTGCACACCCTCTTCGTTGCCCCTCACACTCTCTTCCAGGGCAAGCGTCAAATCAAAACGCGTGGTCTTATGCTCTCCAAGCAGGCGCGACTGAACCTGTAGATCGGGCAAGGCCAGCATCGAGGGAGGCAGGTTTTGCAGCACAAACATGACTTGAAAGAGCGGATTATGGCTCAGGCTCCGCTCAATTTGTAGCTCCTCTACCAGTTTTTCAAAGGGCATCTCCTGGTGCGCAAAAGCATCTAATGTCACCTCTTTCACCTGTTTGAGCAGTTCACGGAATGTCTGGGAGCCATTGAGTTGTGCGCGTAACACGAGCGTATTAGCAAAGTAGCCAATCAGTTCTTCAAGTTCTGGATACTTGCGCCCGGCCATAGGCGAGCCCACTAGGATATCTTCCTGACCGCTATAGCGATAGAGCACCGCCTGGAAAGTTGCCAGCAGCCACATGAAGGGCGTTACGCCTTCTTTGACACACTGCACCTTCAATTGAGCTAATAGAGATGACGGCAGGGTGAAAAAAATTTGCCTGCCCCGATAGCTCTGGATAGAGGGCCTGGGATAGTCGGTGGGAAGCTCTAATAGAGTTGGAGCAGACGAGAGGCACTGCTTCCAATAGGTCAGTTGGGTAAGAAACTGTTCGCTCTTGAGCCATTCCTGCTGCCAGTAAGTATAATCGGCGAACTGGATTGGCAAATCTGCAAAAGGCGATGGTTTCCCCGCGACAAATGAGCGGTAAAGGGTTGCCAGTTCTTGCACCAGGATTGCCACGGACCAGCCATCAGAGACAATATGATGCATGGTGAGAAAAAGCACATGCTCTTCTTCGCTCAGAGCAATAAGCCAGGCTCGTAGCAGAGGTCCCTGGCTCAACACAAATGGTTGTTCGGCCTCCTGCGTTGCCAGATGATGTAGCAGCAATTCGCGTGCTTGTGAGGAGCATGCGCGCAGATCTATTTCAGGTATATACGTCCAGGCATGCGGCTGTACTAGCTGAACCGGATCTTCGTCTATGACCACAAAGCGGGTTCGCAAAATGTTATGACGTTTGAGTAGCTCGTTATAGCTCTGTTCCAGGGCAGAAAAAGAGAGCAGTCCTTGCAGGTGAAAGACTTCGAACATGGTGTAGAAAGCGCTATCCGGCTGCAACTGATCCAGAAACCACATTCTTTTTTGAGCAAACGAGAGAGGAGCATGCCCTGGATTATTTATACGCTTGATGGTATGCGCCGCCGAAGCAACGCCTTTTTCTTCTAGCAACGCTTGCAGCAAGAGGCGTCTTTCTCCTGTGAGTTTTGTGGTGCGCCGGACAGAATTGCTCATCTATTGCCCCTCATTCAAAAAATTCCTGGTATGTAACATGGAGCGTACTTCATCATCTGAAAGCTCTATCACCATTTTAAAGACGAGCGCAATTTTCTCCAGACGCTCCCGCTGCTCGTCATCCTGGCAAAGTACCGCAATCAGTTCGGCGATGGTCGGATGCTCTAAAAATGTGCGTAATGGAAGCTCGACCTGTAGATCGGCGCGCAGCCTGGAAACGACCTGCATAGCGGAAAGAGAATGCCCTCCAAGCGCAAAAAAGTTATCCAGGGTGCCAATCTCCTCGAGCTGCAACACATCGTTCCAGATATCAGCTATGAGCTGCTCCAACGGCGCTGCTGGCGCCATAAAAGCGACCGGCCTGCGCGGCGCTATCTCATCCGGCAACGGAAGGGCGGCGCGATCAATTTTTCCCTGCACCGTGAGAGGAAGCTTCTCAAGCAGCATATAGGCAGCAGGAAGCATGTAATCCGGCAAATTGGCGATTAAAAACGACCGCAAATCGTCTTCGTCGAATGTATATCCTGGTCGCAGCGAGAGATACGCGATCAGTTGCTTCTCGCCAGCGCGAATTTCCCTGCACACCACAATACTATCCTGTACTGATGGATGCCGCATCACCTGCACCGCTACTTCTGCCGGTTCGATCCGAAAACCGCGTATTTTCACCTGCTGGTCAACGCGCCCCAGAAATTCTAGCTCGCCACATGGTAATAAACGCGCCAAGTCTCCGGTTTTGTACAGGCGCATTCCAGGTTCGGACGCGCTGTAGCTCCCCGATTCATCGTGGGAGGTCCCTACGAAGGGATTGGGAAGAAAACGCTCGGCTGTCAGATCGGGCGTATGGAGATAGCCACGCGCCAGACCAGGGCTGCCGATGTACAACTCTCCAGCCACTCCCTCCGGCACAGGCTGCATAAAAGCGTCCAGCACATAAAGCTGCGTATGGGCGATGGGGCGACCTATCGGAATGGAGTTTGTATGCTCCCTATCGCCTGATATTTGATATATGCAGCAGCCAACGCTTGCCTCTGTCGGGCCATACTCATTGATGAATTTGCTCTCAAGTTCTTGATGCAGCCACGGAGACAGTGATTCGGCTGTAAGCGCCTCACCGCCAACGACAAAAACCTGGGGATACAGTTTTTTATCAACAGCACTGGCCGGCTCCGCATCGAGAAGCTGATTGAGTAGCGTCAGATGGGCCGGCGTAAGTTTAAGGGGGCTACAAGATCGCTCGCAGAGGAGAGGCAACAGGTCTTCGACAGTGCAATGTTCAGCAAGCAATATAACAGGCTTTCCCACAATCAACGCAGGAAAGATGCTCGTCACAGTAAGATCAAAGCCAGGCGAGGTATGGAGAGGAGAGCCATCACTTTTTGCGACAGCATAAGCCTCCGCCGCCCAGGTCACATAGTTCACCAGGCCCGTATGTGGTATCATCACGCCCTTTGGCTCGCCGCTGGAACCGGAGGTATAGATGATATACGCGAGATTTTCAGGCTGCACCTCGCTAGCAGGGGCTGCCTCTCCCTGAAAACGTGCAAGCTGCGACCATGCTTGCTCCACATAGATGGTATGCAGCGGAGTATCCGGCAAGGATGCCTGTAATGATTCCTGGGTAAGAAGTATCGTGGCCTGCGCATCCTCTAACATCCTGCGCAGTCGTTGAGGCGGGGTACGCGTATCAAACGGCACATACGCGCCACCCGCTTTCAAGATGCCCAGCATGCAAATGATCAAAGCTGGCGAACGTTCGAGATAGATTGCGACAGGCACATCTGGGCCAACTTGCAATTCCTGTAAAAAACGAGCTAGCTGATTGGCCTGCTGATCAAGCCGCTGATAGGTAAGGGTGAGTTCAGGCGAGATCAGAGCCGGAGCATCAGGAGTACGCGCCGCCTGCTCTGCAAAGAGCTGGTGAAGGCACAACTTTTGCGGTAAAAGCGCCTGGGGCTGGTTCCAGTTGACGAGTATCTTTTGCAGTTCGTCTGATGATAGAAAACTCTGTGCCGCATGATCCTGATAAGGATCAGCCACCATCGCCTGCAACACCTGTCGATAGCAATAGGTCAGGGTCTCACACTGAGCTTTGCTGAAGCGTGTCGCATCAAGATCAAGCTGGAGCGAGAGCTGATCATGTAATGGATCAAGCATAAAGCTGACATTGACGGCGAAATTGTTTTTTTCCGATCTTTTCGTATCCAGTATAGCGAAGTTTTGCTGCCGGGCAAGATGGGCAACGGCGTGAAAGTGCAGGTAAGTAAACAGGGTCTCGAACAGCATTGCCCCTCCTGCATCGCGCTGGATCGCGGCCAGGGGATAATGGCGGAACGGCAGCAATTCTATCTCGGTCATAAATGTTGCCTTGACCAGGTGGAACCAGGAACAGTGCTGCAATTGTTGCCGCAAAGGCACGACATTGAGAAACAGGCCACGAACCTGCTCTCCATCTTCTCGCTCCGGTCGGCCCTCGCTGGTCAAACCGGTGAGAACATCGCTCTGACCGCTCATCACGCTCATCACTTTCACATGAGCAGCCAGCAGCACACTTTTCAGTGGAACCGATACTTCTGCGGCTAAGTCACGTAGCCCTTGATAGATATCACGCGGGACGGCATATTCAAGGGAATAACACTGCTGATCGGATGCGTCTGATGAAGCCTTGCCTGCTAGCTGGTTAAAGCTATACCCCTCAAGCTTCTGCTGCCAATAGTGGCGATGCGCTTCCGACTGCAATACCAGACGTTCGTACGCGACAAAATCGCTGAATGAGGCAGCAAGCGGAGCCGATTGAGGCAGATTTTGATCATGCAGGAACGCGCTGTGCAGATCGAATATTTCTGCCAGGGTGGACATCAAGCTCCAGCCATCAAAGATAGCATGATTTTCCGTCAGAGTGAACTGAAACGAGCTTTCACTGCGACGATGGATGTGGAAACGCAATAACGGAGGCATGGACAGATTAAAGAGCCCCCGTTCCTCTTCGGCTATAAATTGGGCAATACGCTTTTCCTGCTCGTCTTCAGTGAGATCACTCAGATCGTCGTATGTTATTGGGAAGTTGACCGACTGATGCACGAGTTGGAGCGGCTCGCTAAACGTCATCAGATCGAAGGAGGTACGCAGAATGGCGTGCCGCTCCGCCACCTGCTGTACTGCTTGCCGCAAGCCCTCTCTATCAAAAGGCGCCTTGATGTGCAGACTGAAAACGTTGTGGTAAAGAGGAGCGTCCGGGTGCAATTGCATATAGTAGAGCATACCCGCTTGTAACATTGTTAGTGGATAAGCGTCAACCAACCCTGGCGGCAATTTAGCCCGATCCAGGTCGCTGAGCAGGCTGAAAGCTGGGCAATCGCCAGGGATTACCCCTACAGAGGATTCCTGCTGTAGCATGCGGTTCAGTGCGTACACCGTCTGTTGCTGGAAAAGCTGTTGTAATGAGAAGTGCAGGCCGCGCTGTCTGGCCCGTGCCAGCACCTGGATGCTGCGAATGGAGTCGCCACCGAGCGCGAAGAAGTTATCATACAGCCCCACGCGCTCGACGCCCAACACTTGCTGCCATATCTCCGCCAGTATCTGTTCGTTGATTGTTTGTGGAGCTACAAAAGGTTGATCACTGGCAGCAAGCTGGCACTCGGGCGCAGGCAACGCTTGATAATCGACTTTATTATTGGCCGTCATAGGCAAGCGTTCTAGCACAGCATAAGCTACAGGGAGCATATAATCAGGAAGGCGCGCACTTAAATAGTCGCGCATCCGTTGCGCTGTTACCTGCGCCTCATCTCCAGGAGAGATTACGAGATATGCCACCAAGTGACGCTCTGTGCTATCTGTTCCGGCTACCTGTACAACTGCTTCACGAATAGCAGGATGCTGACATAACACCTGCTCGATCTCGCCCAACTCGATGCGAAAGCCGCGTATTTTCACCTGATGATCTATGCGTCCCTGGTAGACCAGTTCGCCCGAAGGAAGGAGACGAGCGAGATCGCCGCTTTTGTAGAGGCGCGCCCCAGGCTCGGACGCGTTGTAGTACCCCGCTTCATCGTGGGAGGTTCCTACAAATGGACTGGGAACAAAATGTTCAGCGGTCAGGTCAGGTAAATGCAGATAGCCGCGTGCCAGTCCAGCCCCTCCTACATATATCTCGCCCGTCACGCCTATGGGGACCGGCTGCATATAGGGATCGAGCAGGTAAATTTGCATGTTATTGAGAGGCTGGCCAAGCGGGCTGTAGGATGGCAACAGCAGGTCTTGTTTTTGCAAGTGGCGTTGCGTTACATGGACGGTGGTTTCTGTAATACCGTACATATTGACCAGGGCCGGACCATGATCTCCCCAGCCCTCAAACCAGGGATGCAAGCTGCCAACATTGACGGCTTCTCCACCCAGAATCACCAGACGCAGGGCAGTGGTTCTAGCGGCTGCCTGTATATCGGCATAGAGCAATAATTGACGCAACGCTGAGGGAGTCTGGTTCAGAATCGTGATACCTTGCTGAAGGAGCAAGGCCCACAATTCCTGAGGAGAGCGCGTCACCCAGTATGGAACAATCACCAGACGGCCACCGGAAAGCAGCGCCCCCCAGATTTCCCAGACGGAGAAATCGAAGGCCGGAGAGTGAAAAAGCGTCCAGGCGTCGTCAGGACCAAAAGCAAGAGTAACTTGCGTCTCAAGCAAGAGATTCAAGAGTTGAGCGTGCGCGACTTGTACTCCTTTAGGCATTCCGGTCGAACCCGATGTATAGATACAATATGCCAGATTTTGAGCGGTAATGCGACAGGGAAGATTGGTAGCAGGCAACGCCATTAACGCCGTATGCAGGTCATCAAGACAGAAGACCTGGACACGTTCGTGAGGCAACAATCCAAGCAGCGCGCGCTGGGAAAGTACCAGAGATGCGCCACAATCCTGGATGATGAAAGCCAGCCGTTCAGCAGGTGACGCACTATCCAGAGGAATGTAGAC
>Ga0070741_10020329_pt1 | contig 10472 bp, 8 predicted proteins | sample Coa_R1_4_FD_66440 | JGI IMG/M metagenome (GOLD analysis project Ga0070741, IMG submission 66440) | Surface soil microbial communities from Centralia Pennsylvania, which are recovering from an underground coalmine fire - Coalmine... | ecosystem: Environmental > Terrestrial > Soil > Unclassified ... | reverse complement strand
CGACTGCGCGTTGTCGCGGTCGATGCGGAACTCGTGCGGGCACTCGAACCGGCGCGGGTCGCGGTTGGCGGCCCCGTTGAGCATCATCACCGGCGTCCCCGCCTTGATCTCGACCCCGCCCACGGTGGCGGTCTTACGGGCCAGCCGGAAGTCGGCCTTCACCGGGCTCTCCATGCGCAGCGCCTCCTCGATGAAGTCGGGGATGCGCTCGCGGTGCTGACGCAGCTCGTCCTGCAACTCGGGATGCTCGGCCAGGTGCTTGAGCGCCACCGCCAGCAGCCGGGCCGTCGTCTCCTGGCCGGCCGCGAACACGAACGTGGCTGTGCGCACCACCGCCGCCACCTCGGGGACGGTGCCGTCCGGGTAGGTGCCGACCGCCAGCTCGGTGAGAATGTCGGTCTGGGGCTCGCGCCGCCGGGCCTCGATGTACTCGGAGAAGTACTCGTCGCACCACGCCAGCGGGTTGGCCGACGGGTTGCCCTTCTCGCCCTTGCCCACCATGCCCGGTGACCGCTGCAGCCCGAACCCTTCGATGAAGCGCTGGTGGTCCTCCTCGGGCACGCCCAGCAGGTCGGCCACCACCAGCAGGGCGAACGGTTGCGAGTAGGCGCTGATGAACTCGCACTTGCCGTCGGCGACGAAGCCGTCGAGCTGCGCATCCGCGAGCCGCCACATGAAGTCCTCGTTGCGCTTGAGCTTGCCCGGCGTCAGCAGCCGCATCAGCAGGTGCCGCTCGCGGGTGTGGTCGGGCGGATCCATGGTGACCATGTGCTCGTGCATGGGCATCTGGTCGCGGTACTGCGTGACCAGGTCGCTGATGTCGTCGCCGTCGAACTCGACCGGGAACGGGGCGAACGGGCCGACCACCGAGTTGCACGACGAGAACGACGTGGTGTCGCGGTAGATGTCGCTCAGCTCGTCGTAGCCGGTGACCGCCACCACCCCGTGGTGCGGGATCGCCAGCACCGGGCACTCGTCGCGCAGGGCGTCGAAGTACGGGTACGGGTCGTCGACGAGCGACTCGTCGAAGAAGAAGTCGAGGCTCTTCCAGTCGGTCAACGAACGACTCCTCCCGAGGGCGTGCTGTGCAACTGCTTAGCACGCAGCCGCGAGTGTGGCAACGTAGTGGGCGGTGGCGACCACCCCGTCAGCCCGCCGCATCGGGACCAAGGACTCCCAGACCCGCGCCCAGCTGGTCGACGCCGCGGAACGGCTGATGCTGGAGGAGGGATACGCGGCGGTGACATCGCGCAAGGTGGCGGCCGCGGCCGGTCTCAAACCCCAGCTCGTCCACTACTACTTCCGCGCCATGGACGACCTCTACGTCGAGGTCTTCCGGCGCCAGGCCGAGGCCAACATCAGCGGGTTCGAGCAGGCGGTGGCCGAGGGAGTCACTCTCCAGCAGCTGTGGCGCATGAACGCCGACGCCCGGGCCGCCGTGTTCACCATCGAGTTCGTCGCCCTGGCCAACCACCGCAAGGCCATCAAGGCCGAGCTGGCCCGGTTCGCCGAGCGGTTCCGGGCCGCCCAGCAGACTGCCTTCGCCAGTGCGTTGGCCGCCGCCGGCATCGACGAGGATCAGCTGCCGCCGGTGGTGGGGCTCCTGCTGATGACGGGACTGGCGCAGGTGCTCGGGCTCGAGCAGATGATCGGCGTGACCACCGGCCACGCCGAGACCAAGGCGTTCGTCGACGACCTGCTGGCCGGCCTCGACGTCAGGCCTGCGAAGCGGTCAGGCCTCCGTCGACCGGGATCACGGCGCCGGTGATGTAGCTGGCGCGGTCGGAGCAGAGGAAGGCGGCCAGCTCGGCCACCTCCTCGGGCTGGCCGCCCCGCTTCAGCGCACTGCCCTTCACCAGGAACGGGAACTTCTCCGCCGCCCCCTTGCCGCCCGACATCTCCGTCTCGATGAAGCCGGGGCAGATGGCGTTGGCCCGGATGCCCTGGGTGCCGTACTCCACCGCCGCCTGCTTCGTCACCGCGATGACGCCCGCCTTGGCGGCCGAGTAGACGGTCGTCGGGATCTCCGAGGCGTTGAGGCCGCCGGTCGACGACCAGTTCACGATCACCCCGCCGCCGCTGGGCAACATCGTGCGGATGGCGTGCTTGGTGCCGAGCAGCACGCCTCGCAGGTCGACGTTCATGATGCGGTCGTACTCCTCCATGGTCACGTCGGCCAGCGCCTGGGCACCGGCGACGCCGGCCACGTTGAGGACTGCGTCGACCCGGCCGAACGCCTCGACGGCCGCCGCGAACATGGCCTCCACCTGGGCCTCGTCGCTCACGTCGACCCGGAAGGGCACCACCTCGTCGCCGAACTCCTTGGCGGTGACCTCTTCGTTACCGGTGATGTCGGCGGCGAGCACCTTGGCCCCCTCGCGCACGAACACCCGTGTCGATGCCCGCGCCATGCCCGAGCCGGCACCGGTGATCACCGCGACCTTGCCCTCCAACTCACCCATGGGTCCCCTCTTCTCCTGGCCTGCCCGACATGCTAAGCAACTGCTTAGCATGACTGTCACTCCGGGAGAAGGGGGCGATCTGACTGCCATGGGCGCCACCCGCTACGCGGGCGCACGCGTGCACCGGGTGGAGGACGCCCGCCTCCTGACCGGTCACGGCACGTTCGTGGACGACGTGGTCCGGCCGCGCATGCTGCACGCCTGCTTCGTGCGCAGCCCCGTCGCCCGGGCGCGCATCGCTGGGATCGACGCGTCGGCGGCCCTCGCACTCCCCGGGGTGGAGGCGGTGTTCACCGCCGCCGACCTCAACCCAGACGTGCGGGAGGCGTGGTTCACGTCGATGGGGAAGGACATGCCCGACACGCCCAAGCCTCCGCTGGCCGAGGGCGAAGCCCGTTTCGTGGGCGACCCCATCGCGCTCGTGGTCGCCGTCGACCGGTACGTGGCCGAGGACGCCGCCGACCTCGTCGAGATCGACCTGGAGCCGCTTCCGCCGGTGGTCGACTACGAGACGGCCCGGGAGTCAGAGCACCTCGTGCACGAGACGTACGCCGGCAACGTGGCCGCCGAGATCGGCGGCGCGCCGGCGGAGCTACTGGCGCCCGCGTTCGACGAGGCGGCGCACGTCACCGCGGTGACCATCCACGAGCAGGCGTGCTCGCCCGTGCCCATGGAGACGCGGGGCCTGGTCGCGGAGTGGGAGCGTTCGAGCGGCGAGCTCACCGTGTGGGCCGCCACCCAGGCGCCCCACGAGGTGCGCATGTTCGGCGCCCGCCTCCTCGGCATCGCCGAACACCAGGTGCGGGTGATCGCCCGGGACACCGGCGGTGGCTTCGGCCAGAAGGTGCTGCCGATGCGGGAGGACATGGCCATCCTGCTGGCGGCGCGCAAGGTCAACGGTGCCCTCAAGTGGATCGAGGACCGGCGCGAGAACCTGCTCGCCGCCGGCCAGTCCCGCCACGAGCACGCCCACGTCCGCGTCGCAATCGACGGTGACGGCGCCCTGGTGGCGGCCGAGATCGACCACGTGCAGGACGTGGGGGCGTACCCCATGCCGTGGCCGATGCTCGCCGGGGCGGCGGTGGGTGCCATCTTCCCGGGGCCGTACCGGCTGCCGAAGGCGCGGTTCAGCTACCTCGGCCTCTACACGAACACCGTGGGCCGCACCGCCTACCGCGGCCCATGGGCGTTCGAGTCGGTCGCCCGCGAGGTCACGCTCGACATCGCCGCCCGCCAGGCGGGCATCGATCCCATCGAGCTGCGCCGTCGCAACCTGCTGCGCCTCGACGAGCTGCCGTACACCAGCCCCAACGGCATGACATATACCGACGTCACCCCGCTGGAGACGTTCGAGCACGCCATGGAGATCCTCGACCTCGACGGCTTCCGCCAGCTGCAGGCGGATGCGCTGGCAGAGGGCCGCTACCTCGGCGTCGGCACCTGCACGTACATCGAGCCCACCGCGACGGGCATGGGCTTCTACGGCAGTGAGGGGGCGACGATCCGCATCGAGCCGTCCGGTGCCATCAACGTGTACATGGCGGGCGGGTCGGCCGGCAACAGCATCGAGACGACCGTCGTGCAGCTGGTCGCCGACGCCCTCGGCGCCGACATCGCCGATGTACACACCGTGCAGGGCGACACCGCGGTCACGCCGTTCGGCGCCGGCACCGCCGGCAGCCGCAGCGCGTCGATGACCGCTGGCGCCATCAGGCAGACCGCGTCGGTGCTGCGTGACCGCATCGTCGCCATCGCCGCCAACACGCTGGAGGCGGCCGTCGAGGACATCGAGCTCGGGGCCAGCCGGGCCAGTGTGCGCGGCTCCCCCGCCACCGGCGTGACGCTGGCCGATGTCGCCGCCACCGCCTACTTCTCTCCCGCCTCCCTGCCCGAGGGTGTGCCGCCCGGGCTGGAGGCGAGCGGCCGCTACCACGCCGACGTGATGAGCGTGTGGGCCAACGCCACCCATGTGTGCACGTGCGAGGTCGACCCCGAGACGGGTGTCGTCACGTTGCTGCGCTACATCGTGAGCGAGGACTGCGGGCCGATGATCAACCCGTCGGTCGTCGAGGGCCAGATCGCCGGCGGCACGGTGCAGGGCATCGGCGGCGCCCTGTACGAGCACCTCGCCTACGACGCCGACGCCAACCCCATCGCGTCGACGTTCATGGACTACCTGCTGCCGACTATGGCCGAGATCCCGACCATCGAGTACGGCCACGTGGAGACGCACAGCCCGGGACCGGGTGGGTACAAGGGTGTGGGCGAGGGCGGTGCCATCGGCGCCCCGCCGGCGGTGGCGAACGCGGTGGCCGACGCGCTCGCGCCCCTGGGCGTCACCGTCACCCGGCTGCCGTTGACTCCGGCGGCGGTGCGGGCGCTGATCGAGGAGGCCCGGGCGACGTGAAGCCGGCGCCCTTCGAGTACCACGCGCCCACCGCGCCCGACGAAGTCGTCGGGCTCCTCGTCGAGCTGGGCGACGGCGCCAAGGTGCTGGCAGGCGGCCAGAGCCTGGTGCCGATCCTCGCCCTGCGGCTGTCGGCGTTCGACCACCTCGTCGACCTGCGCCGGGTCGAGGGATTGCGGGGCATCGCGCGCACCAACGGCCACGTGCGCATCGGCGCCACTACGACGCAGGCCATGGTCGAGCGGTCGGCCGAGGTCGCGGCCGCGGTGCCGCTACTGGCGCGCGCCACGCCGTTCATCGGTCACTTCCAGATCCGCAACCGGGGCACGGTCGGCGGGTCGCTGGCCCACGCCGACCCCGCCGCCGAGTACCCCGCCGTCGCCCTCGCCCTCGACGCCGAGTTGGAGATCCTCTCGACGAAAGGGGCGCGCACGGTCGCTGCCGCCGACTTCTTCGAGGGGCTGTGGACCACCGCCGTCGGCGACGACGAGCTGCTCACCGCCGCCACGTTCCCGGTATGGGACGGGCGGTGCGGGTTCGCCATCGAGGAGCTGGCCCGCCGCCACGGCGACTTCGCCGTGGCCGGCGCGTGCGTCGGCGTCGGGCTGGACGCGGGCGGCCAGATAGAGCGATGCGCCGTCAGCGTGTTCGGGCTCGGACCCAAGCCGATGCGAGCGACGACGGCCGAGGCATCGGCCATCGGGTCGTCCCCGGCCGACGTGCGCGCCGACGAGATCGGACGGGCAGCGGTCGGCGGCCTCGACGACGTACCCGCCGACGTGCACGGGTCGGCGGACTACCGGCGCCACGTCGGCGCCGTCATGGTGGCCCGGGCATGGACGCGGGCAGTCGAGGAAGCAATCAGTGCCTGAGATGCCGATCGAGGTGCACGTGAACGGCAAACCGCAGCGGGCGACCGTCGAGCCCCGGCTCACCCTCGCCGACTTCCTGCGCGAGCGCTGCCAGCTCACCGGCACCCACCTCGGGTGCGAGCACGGCGTGTGCGGCGCGTGCACGGTGCTGCTCGACGGCGAAGCGGTGCGCGCCTGCCTTGTCTTCGCCGTGCAAGCCGACGGCGCCGAAGTCAGCACCATCGAGGGCATGACCAACGAGGACGGCTCCCTGTCGCCCGTGCAGGCGGCGTTCCGGGACCACCACGGCCTGCAGTGCGGCTTCTGCACGCCGGGCTTCGTCGTGTCAGTGACCGCGTTCCTGCGCGACAACCCGCAGCCCACCGACGACGACATCCGCGCCGGCCTGTCAGGCAACCTGTGCCGCTGCACCGGCTACCAGGGCATCCTCGCCGCCATCAAAGCCGCCGCCAACACGTCCAAGTAGCGATAAGGGGGCGGAAACCGCCCCCTTATCGCCTCCTGGACAGTGGGTCAGCTGACCTGGGGCATGACGTCGTCGGTGACGACGCGGAGGTAGCGCCAGGCGATCTCGGGCGGGAGGCCGCCGACAAGGGGCTGCATCGACAGGGGCTGGCCGCCGCGGACCATCTCGACCGCCTCGTCGACGGTGAGGATGCGGTGGGTGCGGTTCTCGGCGCGTAGCTCATCCACCGACTTGGCCGTGGAGATGCTGGCGGTGTGGGTGTTGCCCTCGTTGATGCTGCTGTAGCTGACGACGTCGTGCAGCAGGTGGGGGCCGATCTCCTCCCACGCCCTGTCGACGTCGTGGGCGACGAAGACGGTGGTCGCGGTGTCGAGCGACGGGATGAAGCAGGATCCGGGTTGGTGGCCGTTGGCCCGCGCCGCCTCGGCGTACACGTCGGTCAACGACGCGTCGCCGCCCTGGGCGAAGAAGTCGAGGCCGAACCGGCCCGCCCGCCGGGCCGCGGCGGCGCTGCCGCCGCCCCACGCGACCCGCGGACCGCCCGGCGTCACTGGCGAGGGCGTGACGTGGATGCGCCGGCCCTGGTGCTCGAACGCCTCGCCGGTCTTCGCCCGCAGCAGGACCGGCAGCAGCTCGTCGGCAATCTTCCCCCGCCGGTGGAAGTCGACGCCGTGGTGCTCGTACTCCTCGGGCCGGTAGCCGACGGCGCACACGTGGCTCACCCGCCCGCCGCTGATGATGTCGAGCACGACCATGTCCTCGGCCAGGCGGACCGGGTCGTACAACGGCAGCACGAGCACCGCCGTCATGATCCCCAGCGTCGTCGTGCGAGCGGCGAGCGCAGTGGTCAGCACCATGGGCGACGGCAGGTAGCCGTCGTCCATCGTGTGGTGCTCGCACGCAATCGCCATGAGCGCACCCCGGCTCTCGCACCACGTCGCCATCTCGAGCGCGGCCGGGTACAGCTCGGTGGTGGGGGCGCCGAACGCGGGCGCCCGCATGTCGAACCGCAGCAGGTACACCCAGGCCTCAGTCGTCGTGGCCGCGCGGCACGCCGACGATGTCGCCGGCGCCGCTGCGGATCTTGCCGATGAGTTGGACGAGCTGCGCCAACTCGTCCTCCGACAACGTCATGGCGCCGAACAGCTCGGCGTTGAGCGCCTCGACCGCCTTGTCGAAAACGCGGCGCCCCTTGGCCGTGATCTCCGCCAGCGTCGAGCGGGCGTCGTCGGGGTGCGACAGGCGCCGGCACAGACCGGCTGCCTCGAGTCGGTCGATGGCGTTGGTGACCGTCGCCGGGGTGATCCACAGCCCGTCGCCCAGACGCCCGAGCGTCAGCGGGCCTCTCCCCCGCAGCATGCCGAGCACCTGGTAGCGGGCGAACGTCAGCCCGAGCGGGCGCAGGATCGTCGTGGCGTGGGTGAGGAAGATCTGCTCAGCCCGCATGACGGAGACCACCGCTGCCATCCCCGGCGCCTCGTCCTTCCATCCCGAGTCGATCCACCACGCGCGCGAGGCCTCGACGGGGTCGTACGACAGCGGGCGAGGCACCCGAAGAACCTAGCGGCGCGGCGCGGCAGCAGCCGGTGTCCGGCCGATCACGCCACTGGCCTCGAAGGCGGCGATCTCGTCGCCGGACACCCCGAGGCCCCGGAGGATCTCGTCGTTGTGCTCCCCGAGCAGGGGCGCGTGGCGCACGTGGTACCTCTCGGGGCCCCCCGAGAACCGCATCGGCAGGGTGCTGTGCCGGGCCGTGCCGGTGACGGGGTGCTCCACGGCCTCGAAGAACCGCCGGAACTGCAGCTGGGCCAAGTCCGGTTGCTCGTGCGGTTGCATCACCTTGGCCACCGGCACGCCGGCCGGCCACAGGTGGTCGACGATCTCGTCACTGCTGCGGTCGCCGCACCACGCGGCCAGGTGCTTGTCGATGAGGTCATGGTGCTCGTGTCGCCCCGATGCCGCGGAGAGCGACGCCTCCAAGGCCCACGCCGGCTGCCCGAGGGCATCTCGCAACGCCAGCCACTGGTCGTCGGTCGCCACCGCAATCGCCACCCATGTGTCGCGCCTGCCCTTGTCGCCGGCTTCCGACGCCAGGTACAGGTTCTGCGGAGCCGCCAGTGGCCCCCGGTTGCCGTCCCGCCCGAGCAGGGTGCCGGAGGACGAGTATTCGATCACTTGCTCGGCGGTCACGTTGAGGGCGGCGTCCATCATGGACGCCTCCACGAACACGCCCTGGCCCGTCCGCCGGCGGTGCTCCACCGCGAGCAGCAGTCCGGTGAGGGCGTGCAGCCCGGCGTTCGGGTCGCCCACGCAGTACGGCGACATCGGGTTGCTGTCCGGGTAGCCGGTCATCCACGTCAGGCCGGCCGCGTCCTCGATCACGAAGGCGAACGCGGCGTTGTCACGCCACGGGCCGTCGAGCCCGAACCCCGGCATCCGCACCATCACCAGGTCGGGGCGGAGGGCGCGCACCGACTCGTAGTCGAGCCCGAGCTGCTCCAGCACGCGGGGCGTGTAGTTCTCGACGAGCACGTCGCACGTGGCGATCAGCCGTCGCAGCGCGTCCTTGCCGGCATCGGTACCGAGGTCGAGGGTCACGCTCTTCTTGTTGGTGTTGAGCCCTGAGAAGATGCCCGACTGCTCCCACCAGTCGGGCTCGGAGAACTTGAGCCCGGCCAGCATGCGGGTGCCGTCGGGCCGTGCCGTCGACTCGACGTGGATGACCTCGGCGCCGAGCAGCGCCAGCACGTGGGTACACAACGGCCCGGCCCAGAAGGCGGTCAGGTCCAGAACCCGCAGCCCCTGCATTCTGGCCAGCGGATCGGCAAGGTTCTGGCGAGATCTGCTGGCCAGAACGTCGGTGCCGGTGTCCGCGTCGGCGGTGTGAAACCTGTAGGGCGGGCCGGGCTCGGCCACGCCCGTCGTGGGGTCGGTCACGATCGAGCCCCGGGCCTTGATGTGATCGGTCTCGGGCAGGGTGGCGCCGTTGCCGATGGGCGCGTGGGGGATGCGGAAGGCGCTCGCCAGCTCGATCACCTCGGCGGTCGTGCGCTCGGCCATCCACTCCGCGATCACCGGCGCCAGGTGGGCGCGGTTGGCGAACAGCGACCGGTCCTCCATCCACTCCGGATGGCCGACCATTACGCAGAAGTCGAGCCACTGCTGGCCCGTCCCGACCCCGAGCCCGACCACCCCGTCGCTCGTCGTCTCGACGCCGGGCGTCACCACCGACCGACCCTTGCGGAACGGGCGCCCGACCATGTCGACGTACGTCACCGGGTAGTAGGTGAGGCAGAGGGCGAGCACCTCGAGCATCGACACGTCGACCAGCTCGCCCGGTCGGCCGACCAGGGTGCCGATGGCGGCGTACACACCGGTGAGCCACTCCCCCACCTGGCCGCCGACGTGCACGGGCGCGCGGTCTGCCGTCCCCCGGCCCAGGCCGACGATCCCGCCCGACCACGCCTGCAGAGTGAACTCGGTCGCGGCCCGGTCGGCCCAGGGCCCCTCCAGCCCGAACGGCGTGATGGTCGTGACCGTGGCGTTCGGCGCCGCGGCGCGGATCGCATCCGGCGTGAGGCGGGAGCCGCGCGACCACACCACCGCGTCGGCCGCCGCGAGCAGCGGCATGATGTCGTCATCCCTGGCGGCGTTGACGTGGTCCTTGCCGGCGGCCAGGAACGTGAACAGCGCGCCGTCGCCCACTGGCTCGACCTTGACGACGTCGGCGCCGGCGTCGGCGAGCAGCTTCGTGCAGTAGGCGCCGGCGATGCCGCTCGAGAGGTCGACGACGACGTACCCGTCGAGAGGCTGGATCACGTCGGCTGGGCGCGGCCCTTCTTGCTCAACCGCCACTCCGGCGGGAATCGGCTGTCGAAGTCCTTCACCGCTTCGGTGAGGCCCTTCTCGATGGCGGCGTCGGTGGTCATGTCGTCGCGGTTCTGATCCGGGCGGCCGTAGCCAGCCATCGACTCGAGCATCCCGCTGATCATCGAACCCATGTACTCGCCCTGGAACTGCTTCATCACCTCGAAGAAGGCCTTCTGCATGAAGATGACGTCGGTCGAACGGTTCTGCGCGCACGCCAGCGCGTACTTGCGGACCTCGTCCTCCAGTTCGGCCCGGGGCACCACGCTGTTGACGAAGCCGATCTCGGCCATCTCTGCCGCCGTGAACGGGCGGCCGGTGAACACCATCTCCTGGAACTTGCGCAGCCCCATCATCTGCGCCCACCACCACATGCGCGGCGCGGCGCCGGCGTAGCG
>Ga0070741_10020327_pt1 | contig 10473 bp, 11 predicted proteins | sample Coa_R1_4_FD_66440 | JGI IMG/M metagenome (GOLD analysis project Ga0070741, IMG submission 66440) | Surface soil microbial communities from Centralia Pennsylvania, which are recovering from an underground coalmine fire - Coalmine... | ecosystem: Environmental > Terrestrial > Soil > Unclassified ... | reverse complement strand
GCGCCGTTCCAGATCATCGCGCACACCGTCATCACCGTCGCGGGCGGCACGCCGCTGCCGTCGGGCTCGCTGGATTTCTTCGTGCAGCCGACGGTGGCGCTCAGCATCATCAAGTAGTTTTCTGCTACATCTCCGCGGTGCCGATGAGCGACTTCGACGTGGCGATCGCGGGCGCGGGCCCGGCGGGCGTGTCGTGCGCGGTGGCGCTGGTGCGGCGCGCGCCGGAGCTCGCGGGGCGGATCGTGGTGTTCGATCGCGCGCGCTTTCCGCGGGCGAAGCCGTGCGGCGGCGGGCTCACCGGGCACGCCGAGGAGGCGATGGCGGCGCTCGGGCTCGAGCTCACCGTCGAGTCGGCGGCGGCGCCGCGTGCGTGCGTGCGCTTCGGCGCGCTCGAGCGCGACGTGACGCTGGAGCGGCCGGTGCGCGTGGTGCGGCGCGAGGAGTTCGACGCCAGCCTGGTGGCGCAGGCGCGCGCGCTCGGCGTCGACGTGCGCGAGGGCGCGGCGGTCGAGCAGTTTCGCGTCGAGGCCGACGGCGTGGCCCTCACCGTCGGTGGGGTCGGAGGCGCGGGCGGGCAGGCGCTGCGCGCGCGCGTGCTCGTCGGCGCCGACGGCGCGGGCTCGTCGGTGCGCAAGCTGCTGCGCGATCAGCGTCGCGCCGGCGCGCCCGAGGCGCCGCGCGAGACGCCGATTCGGCTGTTTCGCCTCGAGGTCCCGTCGCGCGCCGCGTGGCCGCGCGATCTCATGCTCTACGACTTCACGCCGATGCTCGACGGGCTGCGCGGCTACTTGTGGATCTTCCCGGTGCCCGGCGATCGCCTGAACGTCGGCCTCATGCACTATCCGTCGACGCCGCTGTCGGGCGCCGAGCTGACCGCGCTGCTCGAGCGCCACCTGCGCCGCTTCGGCGTCGAGCTCGACGGGGCGGCGCGCGGCTGGCCGGCGTGGGGCTACCAACCGGGCGCGCCGGTCGCCGGCGAGCGGCTGATCCTGTGCGGCGACGCGGCCGGCATCGACGCGCTCACCGGCGAAGGCATCGCGGTGGCGATGGAGCAGGGCCTGGTCGCCGCCGACGCGATCGCCACGGCGCTCGACTCGGGAGATTTTTCGTTCGCGCGCTACCGCCGCGCGCTACGCCGCGCCACCGTCGGGCGGGAGCTGGCGATCGACCGCTGGCTGGCGCGGCTGCTCTACCGCGGCGACTGGCGCCGCTGGCTCTCGCTGGTGCTGTTCGACGAAAAGATGCTGGGCCTCTACGCCGCGCGCGTCTCCGGCTCGATGGTGCTGGCCGATCACAAGCGCTCGCTGGTCGCCGCGCTCGCCCGCCACCTGCCGCGGCTCGGCTCCCGCCGCCGCGCGCTCGACGAGGCGGCCGCTCCCGGTTGAACCGCGGTGAGTCGGGAAATCAGCCCGAGGCGGAGATGGGCGTCGGCGGGGCGGCCTTCTGGCGCTCGGCGGCGGCGTTGACCCGCTCCTTGAGCTCCTTGCCGACCTTGAAGAACGGCAACCGCTTGGGCTGCACGCCGACGGGATCGCCGGTGCGCGGGTTGCGCCCTTCGTACGCTTTGTAGTGCCGGATTTCGAAGCTCCCGAATCCCCGGATCTCGATCCGCTCGCCCTTCTTGAGCGAATCCTCCATGGAGTCGAAGATGCAGTTGACGATCAGCTCCGCCTTGCCTTTCGGCAGGTGCAGCTTGTTCGCGACCATCTCGATGAGGTCGCTCTTCGTCATGCTGCCTTCCTCTTTCCGCGTGCCTTGCATGAGCCCCTGCCTCCGTGAGTCACCGTAACCCCGACGGACCGTCTAGATCAAGAGCAAAAACCTAATGTTGTTGTTCATCATTGCCGAAAGGGTGGGTCAGTGTCGGCTTTCACGGTGCTCGCCGAAGACGGCGCGTAACGCGTCCGACACCTCGCCCACCGTCGCCCGTGCTTTGACGCAGGCGAGGATGCGCGGCAACAAGTTCTCGCTGCCCTGTGCCGCTCGTCCCAAGGCGTCGAGCGTCTCCCGCGCGGCCCGCTGGTCGCGCTCGCTCTTGAGGCGGCCGATGCGCTCGGCCGACTGCCGCTCGAGCGCCGGATCGATCTTGAGCAGCCCGTCGGGCGGCGACTCCTCGACGGTGAACTCGTTGACCCCGACGATGATCTTCTTCTTCTGCTCGATGGCGCGCTGATATTCGTAGGCGCGCTGCTCGATGGCGCGCTGCGGGTGCCCGGCCTCGATCGCCGCCACCATGCCGCCGAGCTCGTCGATCTTGGCGATGTGCTCGTCCGCGCGTTTTTCGATCTCGCTGGTGAGCGCCTCGACGGCGTAGCTGCCGCCGAGCGGATCGACCCAATCGCCCGCGCCCGACTCGTGCGCCAGCACCTGCTGCGTCCTCAGCGCCAGCCGCGCCGAATTCTCCGTCGGCAGCGCCAGCGCCTCGTCGAACGAGTTGGTGTGGAGCGACTGCGCGCCGCCGAGCACCGCCGCCAGCGCCTGCACCGTCGTGCGCACCACGTTCACCAGCGGCTGCTGCGCCTGCAAGCTCGAGCCGGCGGTCTGCGCGTGAAAGCGCAGCTGGCAGCTCTTCGGATCCTTGGCGCCGAACCGCTCGCGCATGATGCGCGCCCACAGCCGCCGCGCCGCGCGGTACTTCGCCACCTCCTCGACGAGCACGTTGTGCGCGTTGAAGAAGAACGACAGGCGCGAGGCGAACTCGTCGACGGCGAGCCCGGCCGCGACCGCCGCCTCGACGTAGGCGATCCCGTCGGCGAGCGTGAACGCCACCTCCTGCACCGCGTCCGATCCCGCCTCGCGGATGTGATAGCCCGAGATCGAGATGGTGTTCCAGCGCGGCACCTCCGCCTTGCACCAGGCGAAGGTGTCGGTGACCAGCCGCATCGACGGCCGCGGCGGATAGATATAGGTTCCGCGCGCGATATATTCTTTCAATATATCGTTTTGAATGGTGCCCGATAACGCCGCGCGCGGGATGTTGCGCTCATCGGCGACCGCCACGTAGAGCGCCAGCAGGGTCGACGCGGTGGCGTTGATGGTCATCGACGTCGAGATGTCGCCGAGCGGCAGCCCGTCGGTGAGCGTGCGCATGTCGTCGATCGACGCGATCGAGACGCCCACGCGCCCGACCTCGCCGCGCGCCAGCGCATGATCCGGATCGCGCCCCATCTGCGTCGGCAGATCGAACGCCACCGATAATCCGGTCTGCCCCTGTTTTAATAGATAATGATATCGTTTATTCGATTCGGCCGCGTCTCCGAAGCCGGCATATTGCCGCATGGTCCACAGCCGCCCGCGGTACATGGTCGGCTGCACGCCGCGCGTGAACGGGAACTCGCCCGGCTGGCCGAGGTCGCGCGCGTAGTCGAGCGGCGCGCTCTCCGGCGAATAGAGGTCCTCGATCGGGACGCCGGCGTCGGTCTCGAAGCGATCCTTCCGCAGCTTCACGTCAGATCCATGGTGACGAGCTGGTCGGCGATGCGCAGCTCGGGCTCGGTGAGCGCCTGCACGTCGGCTGCTGTAACGCCGGGCGCGAGCTCGCGCAAGACCAGCCCGCCGTCGCGCACGTCGATCACCGCCAGCTCGGTGATGATCCGGTGCACCGCCTTCACCGCCGTCAGCGGCAGCGTGCAGCGGCGCAAGATCTTCTTCTCGCCCTTGGCGGTGTGCTCCATCATCACCACCACGCGCTTGGCGCCGGCGACGAGATCCATCGCGCCGCCCATGCCCTTGACCATCTTGCCGGGGATCATCCAGTTGGCGAGATCGCCCTCTTCGGACACCTGCATCGCGCCGAGCACGCACATGTCGATGTGCCCGCCGCGGATCATGGCGAACGACTCCGCCGACGAGAAATAGGCCGAGCCGCGCATCTCGGTGACGGTCTGCTTGCCGGCGTTGATCAGATCGGGATCCTCGTCGCCCTCGTAGGGAAACGGGCCGATGCCGAGCAAGCCGTTCTCCGATTGCAACAGCACCTCGACGCCCGCGGGGATGAAGTTGGCCACCAGCGTCGGCAGTCCGATGCCGAGGTTCACGTAGTAGCCGTCGCGCAGCTCCTTGGCCACGCGGCGCGCCAGTTGATCGCGGTCGAGCGCCATCGCTATCTCCCTTCCCAGTAGACGTAGAGCGCGATCAGCAGCACGCCCGCGAAGATCAGCCCGAAGTAGAGCGTCTGCGCGGCGCCGAAGCGGCGCGGCTCGGGCTTGGGCTCGTCGGCTTCGTGCTCGTCGGCGGCGGCGCCGGCCTGCGCGATCAGCGCCTGCTCGAGCTGGGCCTCGATGTGCGCCAGCGCCTCTTCGGCGGCGGCCGCGTCGCGCTCGGCCACGCGCACCTCGTACACGGTCGCGGTCATCGACGCGAAGTACGGATTGATCCGCTGCGGGCGCAGCTCGACGGTGATGCCGCGATCGTTGAGCGCCTCCTTGGCCACCTGCGCCGCGCCCTCGTCGCGCACGGTGGTCACCGTGACCAGCCTCATGAGCGCTTGCGCACGGTGCGCTGCTCGATCGGCTTTTCGTAATTCGCGCCCTGGAAGATGCGCTGCACGTAGATGCCCGGCGTGTGGATCTGATCGGGATCGAGCTGCCCGACGTCCACCAGCTCTTCCACTTCAGCGACGGTGATCTTGCCCGCCGCCGCCATCATCGGGTTGAAGTTGCGCGCCGTCTTTCGATACACGAGATTTCCCCAGCGGTCGCCCTTCCACGCCTTGACGATCGCGAAGTCGCCGCGGATCGCGGTCTCGAGCACGCACGGCCGCGCGCCTTGGCCGAGATCGAACACGCGCGTCTCGCGGCCCTCGGCGCGCATCGTGCCCGCGCCCGTCGGCGTGAAGAACGCCGGGATGCCCGCGCCGCCCGCGCGCAGCCGCTCGGCCAGCGTCCCTTGCGGGCACAGCTCGACCTCGAGCTTTCCCTCGATGAACAGCCGTTCAAAAATTTTGTTCTCGCCAACGTACGACGAGACCATCTTGCGCACCTGCCCGTTCGCCAGGAGCACGCCGAGCCCCTTCGAGTCGGTGCCGCAGTTGTTCGAGACGATGGTGAGGTCGCGCGTGCCTTTCTTCAGGATCGCGCGGATGCAGTTCTCCGGATTGCCGCACAGCCCGAACCCGCCCGAGAGCACGGTCATCCCGTCGGTGAGATCGTGAAGCGCGGCCGCCGCGTCGGGGTACGCCTTGTCCATGGCCGCGGAATCGTAGCCAAGGGCCCCGCGAAGTCAACGCGTGCTATGCTCGCCGCATGCGCCGCCTCGTCGTGCTCGCGCTCAGCGTGACCGCGGGCTGCTCGATCGGCTCGGGCAAGGGCTCGCTCGCCGGCACGCTCTACGTGCAGGAGTGCTCGACGACCACGTCGTACGGCGACGGCGGCGTGGCGGCGTACGACATGAACCCGACGTTCTTCGTCGCCGAGCCGACCGACGATCTGCAGCGGCTGAACCCGATGAACCGCGTCGCCATCCGCATGCAGTCGAGCGGCAACCGCGTCGAGGAGGCGGACGTGATGTTCGTGAACGTCGCCTCGGTCGGCCTGCTCGCGGCGACGCTCGGCCAGCCGGTCGCCGTCGGGCCGGCGACCAACCTGCGCGCGTCGCTGATCCTCAACCGCACGTGTCCCGCGCACCAGGTGGAGATGGAGCTCGACGGCACGATCGCGTTCTCGCACCTCGGCTCGGCGGCGGCGGGCGGCGCGGTGCCGGCCAACTTTCGCATCTCGTACGGCGACGAGCTGGCGGCGGCGTTCTCGTTCGACGTCGTCGATCGGCGCGCGCTCACGCTCGGCGGGCAGGGCTCGGTGGCCGCCGCGCCGACGGTGAGCGGGCACCTCGACGGCAACTTCGACTTCGTCGTGCGGCAGTCGACGATCGCGCAGACGCACCCCTAGCGTGGACCCGACCATCACGCTCACGCTCGACGCGCTGGCGTTCGGCGGCGAGGCGGTCGGCCGCGAGCCGTCGGGGCGCGTGGTGTTCGTCGCCGGCGGCGCGCCCGGCGACGTGGTCGAGGTGCGGCTCACCGAGCGCAAGAAGTCGTTCGCGCGCGGCGAGCTGGTGCGCGTGCTGGAGGCGGGCGAGCGGGTGGCGCCGCCGTGTCCGATCGCCGGCACGTGCGGCGGCTGCCCGTGGATGCACGTCGCGCCCGCGGCGCAGCTCGCCGCCAAGCAGGAGATCGTGCGGCGCGCGCTGGCCGGCAGCGGCGCCGAGGTGCGGCAAATTGCCGCAGCGCCGGCGTGGCTCGGCTACCGCGTGCGGGCGCGCTTCACTGCGCGCGAGGGGCGCGTCGGCTTCCAGGCGCGGCGCTCGCACCGCGTGATCGACGTCGAGACCTGCCCGGCGCTCGAGCCGGCGCTCGACCGCGCGATGGCCTCGGCGCGCCGCGCGCTCGGCGACGCGCTCGGCGAAGGCGGCACGCTCGCCGGCCTGGCCGCGCCCGACGGCCGCGTGCACCTGGCGCTGGAACCCGGCGAATCGGCCAACCGGCGCGTTTTAGCCGAGCGGTCGGCGCAGCTCGCCGGCGGCGCCATCGCCGGCGTCACGCTCGGCGCGCAGACGTTCGGCGAAGCGCGGCTCGAGCTCGGCGGCGGCGTCCTCGGTAGCGCCGACGGCTTCGCGCAGGCCAACGCCGCGCAGAACGAGGCCCTGCGGCGCTTCGTGCTCGACGAGGCGCGGCTGCGCGGCGGCGAGCGCGTGCTCGAGCTGTACGCCGGCGCCGGCAACTTCACGGTCGCGCTGGCCGCGCGCGCGCGCGTCACCGCCGTCGAGGGCGATCGCGCCGCCGCGGCCCGGCTCGGCGATGCGCTGCGCGCGGGCGCGCCGCCGGGAAACTTCACCGTGCGCGCCGAGGCGGCGGAGCAGGCGGTGGCGACGCTCGCCAAGCAGGGCGCGCGCTTCGACGTGGTGGTGCTCGATCCGCCGCGCTCGGGCGCCGCCGCCGCCGTCGAGGGAATCGCCGCGCTCGCGCCCGCGCGCATCGTCTACGTCTCGTGCGATCCGATGACGCTCGCGCGCGACGTGGCGCGCCTCGGCGAATTGGGCTACTCGGCGGTGCGCGCGCAGCCGCTCGACATGATGCCGCACACCTCGCACGTCGAGGTGGTGTGCACGCTCGAGCGGGTCAGCGGGTCCAGTCGCGCGTGAGGCGCGCGACGCGCTCGTGGATCTCGGCGAGCGGCAGGCGTGCGAGCGCGCGGTCGCGCACCACCGGCTCGCCGTCGACGAACACGTCGGTGATGGCGCGCGCGCTCATCGAGTAGACCACGTTCTTGGCCAACGACTGCTCGGGCCACAGCGAGGGATCGTCGAGATCGGCGAACACCACGTCGGCGCGCTGCCCGACGGCGAGCCGCCCGACCGGCAGGCCGAGCACCGCGCCGCCGCCCGCGGTGCCGAAGCGAAAGCAGCTCTCGGCGTCGATCGCCTGCCCGTCGGTGCGCGTCACCTTCTGCAAGAGCGCGCAGGCGCGCATCTCGTCGAACACCGAGACCCGCGAGTTGGAGCAGCCGCCGTCGGTGCCGAGCGCCACGCGCACGCCGCGCGCGAGCAGATCGACCACGTCGGTGACGCCGTCGCCGAGGAACATGTTGGAGTTGGGGTTGTAGGCCAATCGGGCGTTCCGCTCGGCTAAAAGGGCCCGCTCGCCCGAATCGAACCAGCAGCCGTGCACCGCGATCAGGTCGTCGCCGAGGAGGCCGAGCTTATCGACCGCGCGCAGCGGCGTGGCGCCGTACTTCGCGAGCGCGTCGTCGACCTGGTATTTTTCCTCGGCGAGGTGCAGGTGCCACGGCACGCCGACCTCGCGCGCGGCCTCGGCGCCGGCGCGGATCATCGCCGGCGACGCACCGTGCAGCGAGTGCGGCGCGGCGTGCACGCTCACCCGCGGCGTCGAGCGGAACTCGTGGTGCAGCTCGTGAAAGCGCGCGGTCGCGTCGGTGACGGTCTCGCGATAATTTTTCGGCGCGCCGTCCCAGTCGTAAAAGCACCGCGCCAGCACCACGCGCAGGCCGAGCTTCTGCGCCGCGCCGATGACCGCGCGCGCGTTCTCGTTGCCGTCGTCGTTCAAATAGAAAAAGTCGCAGACGGTGGTGACGCCGTGGAGCGCCATCTCGGCGAACGCGAACAGCGCGCCGGTGAACACGCCCTCCTGGCCGAGCTTGGGCGAGAAGCGATAGAGCGCGCGGTCGCGCCACTCGAGGAACGGCAGATCGTCGCCGAACCCGCGCAAGAGCGACTGGAACGAGTGGTTGTGCGCGTTGACCGTGCCCGGCAGCATGGCGCGGCGGCCGAGATCGACCACCGGCTCGCCGGCGCGCGGCTCAAGCGCGGGGCCGCACTCGACGATCGCGCCGGCCTCGATGCGCAGCGCGAACTTTTCCACGCGCGCGCCGTCGACGAGCGCGACGTCCGAGGTGAGGATCATGCGCGAAAACTACCATCGCCGGGATTGGATCGCATCTGCTAGAGTTGCGCGCGTGCCGCCGCCCAATGCCGATCCGCTGGCGCCGCTCCGCTCGGGAGAGCTCGGCCCGCTCTACCTGATCTACGGCCGCGAGCGGTTTCTCGTCGACCGCGCGGTCGATCTCCTGCGCGAGCGCGTGCTCGATCCGCGCACCAAGGATTTCAACTTCGACGTGTTCCACGGCAAGGAGGCGGACGCGGGGCGCATCGTGCAGGCGGCGCGCACGCTGCCGATGATGGCCAAACGGCGCCTGGTGCTGGTGCGCGACGCCGACGAGATGAAGGCGGCGGCGATGACGGAGCTGGTGCCGTACGTGAGCGCGCCGTGCGCCGAGACGTGCCTGGTGCTGGTGGCGGAGAAAGTCGATCAGCGGCTCAAGCTGTTCACCGCGTGGAAGAAGCACGGCGCGTCGATCAAGCTCGATCCGCTGTACGAGCGGCAGCTGCCGGGCTTCGTGCGCGACGAGGCGCGCGCGCGCGGCGTGAAGTTCGAGGCGGGCGCGGCCGAGCTGCTCTGCGACGAGGTGGGCGCCGATCTCGGGCAGCTCGCCGACGCCGTGGAGCGGCTGGCGGTGTTCGTGTGCGATCGCCCGGCGGCCGAGCGCTCGGTCAGCGCGCGCGACGTCGACGAGCAGGTGGCCACCACGCGGCAGCGCTCGGTGTTCGAGCTGTGCAACGCGGTGGGCGAGGGCAGCCGCGAGCGCGCGCTCGGGGCGCTCGGCTCGATGCTCGGCGCGCGCGAGTCGGGCGTGCGCATCGTCGCCATGCTGGCGCGCCACGTGCGGCAGCTCTGGAGCGCGCAGTCGCTGCTGCAAAAACGCGTGTCGAAGATCGAGCTGGCGCAGGCGCTCGGCATCCCGCCGTTCTTCATCGACGGCATCGAGGCGCAGGCGCGCCGCTTCGACCGCGCCGCGTTCGAACGCATGCACGCCGCGCTCTACGACGCGGATCGGCTGCTCAAGAGCTCGCGCCTCGACGACGCGCGGCTGCTCGAGTCGCTGGTGTTGGAGCTGACGCGGCCGTTTACTTCGCAGCGCGCTGAACGGCGAGCGTGAGGCGGGAGATCTTGCGCGAGGCGGTCTTGCGATCGATGACGCCCTTCTGGGCCGCCTTGTCGATGATCTGAACCGCGGCGCCGAGCGCCTGCGTGGCCTTGGCCGCGTCCTTGGCGTCGATGGCGGCGCGCACGCGCTTGACGTAGCTGCGCATGGTGGTCAGGTGGAACAGGTTGCGCGCGCGGCGCTTGATGCGCTGGCGGTTGCGTTTCTCGGCGGATGCGACGTTGGCCACTGCGTTCTCCTCTGGTTCTTCCCGAATACCCGTGATGAAAGCCGGCCATAGATACTCGCCCCCGCGCGGCCTGTCAAGCGCGCGCGCGGTAGGGTCGCGACCCGATGCGTGTGCAACGAGTGTCCACAGTTTCTGGGGATAACTTGTGGAGAACCGAGTGAACAACGAGAAACAGCCTTGAAACAACGGGCGCTACGCACGCACGCCTATTTTTTAGGCACGCGTGATTCGATTTCTTTGACGGCGTTCCAATGTTGGTCGAGCTCGGCCAGCGGCACGTCTTTCACCTGCTTGCCGGAGGCCTGCACGCGGTCCTCCACCGCCTCGAAGCGCGACGTGAAGCGGCGCAGCGCCGAGCGCAGCGCGTCCTCGGGCGCGACGCCCAGCTTGGCGGCGTAGCGGCTGACCGCGAGCAGCAGGTCGCCGATCTCGTGCTCGATCTCCTGCGCGTTGCCGCGCGCGGCGGCCTCCTCGATCTCGCGCAGCTCCTCGTCGATCTTTTCGCGCACGCCCGCCGCGTCCGGCCAGTCGAAGCCGACCGCCGCCGCTTTTTCGCCCAGCCGCTGCGCGCGCAGGAGCGCCGGCAGCTCGAGCGGCACGCCGTCGAGGATGCGGCGCGGCTTGCCCTTCTCGGCGTGCTCGGCCGCCTTGAGCTTGCCCCAGTTGGCCAGCACCTCGTTCGAGTCGCGCACCTTCACGTCGGCGAACACGTGCGGGTGGCGGCGGACC
>Ga0070741_10020326_pt1 | contig 10473 bp, 11 predicted proteins | sample Coa_R1_4_FD_66440 | JGI IMG/M metagenome (GOLD analysis project Ga0070741, IMG submission 66440) | Surface soil microbial communities from Centralia Pennsylvania, which are recovering from an underground coalmine fire - Coalmine... | ecosystem: Environmental > Terrestrial > Soil > Unclassified ... | reverse complement strand
GACCAGGGCCGGGTCGTCGACAACCCCCCGCATTGCGGCACCGATGTCGGTCCGCTGGAGGAGGAGGAACAGCCCGCCGGTCAGCGCCAGCCCGACCGCGACGATGATCATCTGGCCGTACTGCACCTGGACCCCAGCGACCTCGACACCCGAGGTTGGCAGGAACGGCGGGAAGCCGAGAGTCAAGGGCCCGTAGTGCCAGGTGATGAGACCCTGGATGGCCAGCAGAAGGCCGACGGTGGCCACGATCGACATCACGGGTGGAGCGCCGGCCAATCGGCGGGCGAGGCGTTCGAGGAGGAGGCCCGACAGCAGCGCCAGGCCGCCGACCGTCAGCACCAGCGCCACCGGCCAGGGCAGGTGGGCGCTGTAGCGCAGGTCGTAGAAGACGTAGGCGGCCGCCGCGGCGATGGCGCCGTGGGCGAAGTTGAAGACGCCAGATGTCCGGAACGTGAGGACAAGGCCCGTGGCGGCCAACCCGTACAGCGACCCGCTGGTGACCCCGACGATGAGAAACGGAAGCAGATCTCTCACGGCCGGCACATCCCGCAGGGCACGCGGCCGGCGGCTTCGTGAGCATCGCGACTTTCGGCGTTGACCGCCCGGCCGAGCACCAGCTGGCAACCCGGACGGTGGTAACGGCGCATCGGATCGGCGCTCACGGGGAGCGACCCCGCTTCGGTGACGGCGGCAACCGGCGCCGGCGCCACGTTCGCCATGAGCGCACTCCGGAGCCGGACGACGGCTCGGCGGGCGCCGAGGTACCACCCGACATTGGCCAAGCCGGTGAGGAGCAGGCCGGCGAGGGACAGCTCGAGCCAGCCGAGCATGTCGGCGAAACGCAACTCCCGGCTGGCCGCGTTCCACGCCACGGACATCAGCGCGACCCCGACGCCGGTGAGGACTGACCACTGACCAATCTGGCGGGTACTCCAGGGCGACTGGTCGGGCACCGTGGCGCTCACCGGACGGGCTCCGCCATCGACGCCAGCCGGCCGGCACCGTCGGCCGGGCGCTTCCGGCCGTCGACGCCCCTGGCGGCGGCATCGGTCACCACGACCTCCGCGGCGACGACCGCTTGCCCGGCCTGACGGGCGGCAGCCAGCTCAGCCTCGATCCGCTTCAGGGCCCGCCACTCGTCGCGAAGATCGGCGGAGAGCCACAGTACCGAACCGACGCCGACGAGCACGACCCCGAAGAGCCCGGCCGACATCAGATACGGGATCTGCTCCGTGGTGAGGAGCGCTTCGCTCACCTTCTGGTAGCCGATGAGCAGCGAGACCACCCCCGCGGCGACCAGTAGCGCCGCGCCCACTCTGTCGGCCTGAACTCGCATCCACGTCAGAAGTCGCATGGCCTACCTCTCAGCGAAGAAACGGATGAGCTGGATCGCCGCGCCACCGAGAGCGGCGCCGGCAAAGATCAGGGCGTAAAGCGGAGCGGTGTTGAGCCGAATCGAGTCGCCGACGGCCAGACCAGCCCGGGGGGCGGTGATCGCTCCCCCTGCCCTGGACCCGGCCGGTGATGCCGACGTCGCCAAGGCGACCTCCGTCACCGAGCTGTCCGACGGAGGCGCGCTCGTTGCGGGACTCTCGTAGCCCGCCGCGATCCTCTCGGAGTGTTCGATGAACGGAGCGGCGGCCACCGGCACCGATGCGGGTGCAGGGACGGATTCCGAGGGGGGCGGGGATAGCGACGGGGCCGTGACGCCCGGTTCAGCCGCGGTCCCGACTCCGCCCGAAGCCGGATGCTGCGGCTCGAGGAGAACGGTGCCCTCGCCTCGGGCCCGAGCCGATGCCTGGCCCAGCACGATCCGGATGTAGCCCGGCCCGGCCGGGCCGAAGTCGCCGGACTTGGTGATCTGCAGACCGCCCGAGACCACCCCGTCGGCGGTTTCCTCCTTGTCCAACTGGACGACCTCGATGCCGGAGTCGCCGAGTTTCTCGGCCGGTGAGAGCCCGGCTGCCGCCGGCGCCGGCCCGGCCGGAGCCACGCCATGCGCAGTGAAGACCACCGGCTGGCCGGCGACGGTCGCCTGGTCGTAGGAGACCGTGGCCGTCCGCTTCAGCGTTCCGTCCGACTGGAGCACGACCTTGGCCGAGGAGACCACGCCCCCAATGTGCAGTTCGCCGATCTCGAGGCCTCGCACCACGCTCTGTGACTCGGCGACGACCGTCTCACCGTCGACCCGGACGCCGGCGGCGCTCACGTTCCGGCCCAGCGAGAACCCGCCGGAACCGCCACCACCGGCGGAGGAGGCCTTCGCCGCCTGAGGTTGGGCCGAGGCTTTCAGCTCGCCGAAAGGCGTCGACGCCGACTGCTCCGGGCTCACCGGATAATCGGCCCGGGCCACGAATGGATACGACGCGGGCAGGCTCGGGATGCCAAAGGCCCCGGCCAGCAGGCCCGGCCCGCTCAGCACCAGGTCACCAGGGAAGGGGTTCGACGCCAGCGCACCGCTCGTTCCGAGCGAGTCAAGGAACGCCTGCGCCACCGGACCTCCGCCGTCGATCGGCGTCTTCGTGGCGATGCCCTTGTCCGCGAACAGGAGGACCCGCACGCCGGCCGCGGCCGCCGATCCTTCGAAACTGCTGACGGCGGCCGGCGCCGGCTCGCTGAAGCCGAGGACGCCGCCTGCCACCACGATCAGAGCACCGGCCGCCTGCAGCCGGCGTTTCCCACCGGCGTGCCTTCGAAGGGCCCGCATGTGTTCCCCCCTTGCTCGAAGAGGCTTGAACGACCTCTTGCGATCCTCGAACAAAAACGCTAATTTGTTCAACGTTCGGCGTCAAGCCCCATTCGTTCCGACTCCGGTGATCGTCCCGGACCGTGACGAGGGGCGACAGAAAGGGGTGGGCGGAGTGCGCTCTCGCTCGTGGAAGGGTCTCGTCGCCGTGGTGGCGGCCGGAATGTTGGTGTCAGCAGGGTGTGGTACGCAGCGAGACCGCGGCGAGCTCCTGAGGGCGGCCGCGGCGCAGGAGGGGCCGGGCGCCGCTCCCGCAGCCGGGGACACGAACGCCATACCGTCGGCGGATACCGGTACGGATGGCCGGGCTGACACCGCCACGGCGGCGGCCGGTCCGGTCGCATCAGACACCGGGTCCCAGGCGGCGGACCCGGGAGCCGCCCGCTCGAGTTCTGGCGCGCCACGCGCCGCCGGAGCCACGGCCGGGCCCGCGGCGGCCGGCCCTGCTAACCGGCCTGGCGACACCGCTGCGCCCCCCTCGGCCCGGTCGGCGGCCGCCCCGTCCGGCCAGAACTCCCAGGCGGCGCCGGGTGCAGCCTCGCCCGGCACCCCAACACGGCCCGGCGGATCCGGAGGCTCGGCCGTCATTGCTCCCGGGAACGGCGAACCACTTCGCGTCGGCATGCTCAGCACGCTCTCCGGTCCGATCGGCGCAACACTGGCTGGCGGCACGAAGGGCACTCAGGCCTGGGTGGCCTTCATTAACGGCGCTGGCGGCCTGAACGGCCACCCGGTCGAACTCACCATGGCCGACGACGGCGCCGACCCGGCCCGGAACCGGTCCCAGGCGCAGTATCTCGTCGAGCAGAAGAAAGACGTGGCCATCCTGATGACCCAGGCGCCGGTCAGCGGCCAGGGTTCGGTGTCGTACTTCCAGGAGAAGCGCATCCCGGTCATCGGCAGCGAGGGCGGGAGCCCTTGGATGACCCGTAATTCGATGTTCTTCCCGCAGCTGTCGAGCGACCCGATCCTGGGCTTCACCACCGCCCACGCCATGGGCGACGTGCTCGTGCCGCAGGGCAAGAAGAAGGTGGCGCTGCTGTACTGCGTGGAGATCCAGGGCTGCTCCAACCTGGCGAACCCCCGGGGCTTCCAGGAAGCCGGCTTCGACATCGTGTACCGGGCGAGCGTGTCGCTGGCGCAGCCCGACTTCACCGCCCAGTGTCTGGGGGCTCGGAACGCCGGCGCCGAATCGGTTGCGATGTTCTTCGACACCCAGAGCGTTCCCCGGGTGGCCGACAACTGCGCCAGTGTCGGCTACAAGCCGGTGTTCGGCATGCCGGGCCAGATCGCGGTCGACGGTCACTTGAAGAACCCCAACCTCGACGGAGCCGTCATCGGCTTTCCCACCGCATCCTGGTTCGATACCAAGATCCCCGCTATCGCCGAGTTCAAGTCGGCCATGGCGAAGTTCGCCCCTGGCGTCGTCGTCGACGGATCGGCCGTGACCGGCTGGGCCGCCGGTAAGCTCCTCGAACGGGCGGGTCGCAACCTCGGGGCACCCACATCGCAGGCGCTCCTGGACGGGCTGTGGTCGATTCAGGACGACGATCTCGGAGGTATCACCGCTCCGTTGACCTTCCACAAAGACGCGAAGAACAACGGCGAAGACATGAAGCTCTGCTACTGGATCGTCCAGATCAAGAGCGGCAAGTGGAACGGTGGGGACGAGCGCCGGTGCAAGCCGTGGGACACGAAGATGCTCGGTTAGGGATGGGCTACGACATGACGCCCGCCCCGCCGCCTTCCCGGAATGGCCGGCCGGCGCCCTCCACGGGGGCGCCGGGTCCGGCCGAGTTCCGCTTCAGTGGCCGGCGCACGACGGCGCCGCTGCCCGACGACGAAGGCGACGCCCGGGCCCACATCGTCGAGGCGGCGCTGGCCTGCTTCGAGCGCTTCGGCGTGTCCCGGACCACGATGGACGACATCGCGCGGGAGGCCAACGTCTCCCGGCCGACGATGTACCGGTTCTTCGCTGACCGGGACGACCTCGTGATGGCGGTGATCCGGGCGCGTGCGGCAGTGTTCATCGAGCAGGTGAGGAGCTTCGTCGCGAGGCAGGACACGTTCGAGGCAGCATTGATCGAAGGGATGCTGCACCTCGTCGAACTCGGCCGGAACGACCCGTACGTACGGTTGCTCGTCTCGCCCAGTCACATGACGCTGGCGTCGCAGGTCATCGGCGGGTCTGAGGAGGCGCTCGACCTCGCGAGCGAAATGTGGGAGCCGATGTTCGCGGCGGCGCAGGAGCGGGGCGAGCTGGATCCGGCCCGGGATCGCCGGGAGATGTGCCGGTGGATGCTCTGCATGATGCTCCTGCTCGTTGGGCGCTCCGACCTGCTCCCCGACATCGCCGGACAGCGCCGGATGCTCCAGGAGTTCCTGCTTCCCGCTTTCCGGCGCGACAGCACCGCTAGCCTGGGAGTCGCATGAAAAACGAACCGGCCCGCCTCCCCGACGACGAGGCCCCGTTCCGGTGGACAGGCCGCCGAAAGCCAGCCAACACGCTGCCACCCGAGCAGGTGCGGCTGCAGATCATCGACGCCGCCGAGTCGTGTTTCGAGCGCTACGGCATCGCCCGGATCACCATGGACGACATCGCCCGCGCCGCCAACGTGTCGCGGCCGGCGATCTACCGACACTTCGGAGATCGTGACGGGCTCATCATGGCCGTCGTCTACCGCCGCTCCCGGGCGCTCATCGAACGGGGGCACGCGGTCATTGAGTCGTACCCGACGCTGGCCGAGCAGCTCGTCGAAGGCACCCTGTTCCTGGTCGAGCACACCCGGGCCGACCCGTTCATCCGGATGCTGATCAGCACGGAACACATGGGCCTCACGAGCCCGGTGCCGGGCATGGGCGAGGCGGCGCTGGAGCTTGCTGCCGAGGTCTGGCTGCCGTTCCTGGAGGCCGCCCAGGAACGCGGTGAGCTCGCCCCTGAACGCGAACTCCGCGAGCTGGCGCGTTGGATCCTGATGATCTCGATCATGTTCGTGAGCCGGTACGATCTCTTCCCCGCCGACCCGGACGGGCCCCGCCGGCTGCTGACGGAGTTCCTCCTGCCCGCGTTCCGTCCTGACTGGGTGCCGCCGCACGCCGTTCGCCACAGCAAACGCCGCTAGAATAACGGCATGCCGCGCAGAGCGAACGGGCCGAGCTGATGCCCCGCCCGTCCCCCTCGACGAGCCGGGTCATCGATCTCCTGAATTTCCTCGGAGAGCATCCCCGCGAGTTCTTCAGCCTCTCGGAACTGGCCCGCCGCCTCGACCTCAACAAGGCCACCGCCCATGGCATGCTCGGGGCGCTGGCCGACGCCGGGTACCTCTTTCGCCATCCCGTCGACAAGACGTTCACGCTCGGTCCGGCGGTGGTGGCGCTCGGCCAGGCCGCCGTCGCCGCCGAGTCGAAGGTCGTGGCCTTCGCCCACGCCGAGATGGACGAGCTGAGCCGGTCAACCGGAGCCCAGTGCGTGGCCAGTACGGCCATCGGTGACGAGGTCGTCATCGTGGCCGTGGTCGGCCTCGCCGCGGTTCCGACGGCTTCCGACCTCGGCTACCGCGCCCGGATCTACCCACCGCATGGGCTCGTCTTCATGGCTTGGGGCAGCGAATCCCGAGTCGACGAATGGCTGAGGACGGTGTCGGAAACTCCGGCGGACCGGAAGCGCATCCAGGAGATGCTCGACGACATCCGGCAGCGTGGGTACTCGGTCGCCGCCCACGGTCAGGCCCGGTCGCGGCTCGACCGGGTCATGAAGGAATTCCAGAACGAGGCGCTGACCCCCGACATCCAGCGCACCCTGGCCGCCCTCGGCGCCGAACTGGCGCGGGAGGAACGCGAACTGTCGAAGCTGGTTCCGGACCAGCGCTACCAGATCCGGTCGATCTCCGCGCCCGTGTTCGACTCATTCGGGAACGTGGCCCTCGTCTTGATCCTGCGCGGGTTCCCCGATCTGACGGGCCGCCAGATCAAGGAGCACGCCGAGACGCTGGTCGCCGCCTGTGGCCGTGTGACCAAGCTCATCGGCGGCGCGCCACCCCGGGCGGCGAACCATCAGCGAGCGTCACGGCGCTGACGGTCGAGGACACGGAACGTCTCTGTCGCCGCATCGGGATCGTCCCACGGGACGTCGACCACGATCTCGTTGATGCCGACGCCGCCGAGGTCGAGGACCGCTGCGGCCACCGCCCGATGCGCTCCGGCCGAAGCGGTGATGCGCAGGACCATCCGGGGGACGGAAGGCCGGCGGGCGGCCGCCGCCCGAACGGCGGCGAGGTGTGCGACGAGCTGATCCGGGTCGAGTTCGGAGCAGCGCTGGACGGCGTACCAGCCGTCGCCGATACGACCGGCGCGCTCGCAGGCCAGCGCGGTCATTCCACCGACGAGAATCGGAACCGGCTTCGGCGGGATCGGCCGGCAGACCATGCCGTCGAGCCGGCCCGACCACACGCGGCGCAGCGTCGTGACACTGTCCTCCAGCACCTTTCCTCGCCCTTCGAAGGGCACACCGAGCGCGTCGAACTCCTCCCGCATCCATCCGGCGCCGACGCCAACGACGAGCCGGCCACCGGCCACGGCGGCGAGCGAGGCGAGTTGCTTGCCGACGGTGATCGGGTGCCGCAGGGGGAGGACGAGGACCCCGACGCCGATCTCGCACCGTGTGGTTCTGGCCGCCGCCACGGTCATCGCCACGACGCTGTCGTACCATGGTGAGTCCGGCCCGTTGATCATGGTTCCGGTCTGTGCGTAGGGGTAGCGCGTGCCGGGTTGCGCCGGGGTGACGATGTGGTCGCCGACCCAGATCGAGTCGAATCCAGCGGTTTCGAGTCGTTCGGCCATGGCGGCGAGGCCGAGGCGACCCTGTTGCTCACCGGCGTTGGGCAGGGCGGCGCCGATTCGCATGACCGGAGACGTCACGCCCGCAGCCACGCCGCGCTCTCTTCGATCAGCCCGTAGGAGCCACCCGTCCGGGCGGCGATGCTGGCGGCGTCACGCATGCAGCGTTCAACGGGCGGCTCCCGCATGTACCCGTAGCCTCCGTGGATCTGCACGGCATCGCAGGTCACCGACAGCGCTGCTTCGACAGCGACGGCGGCGGCTCGGGCGGCGGCCGGGCCGGCTTGCGCCGTGCCGGGCGGGACGGCGTCCCAGAGCAAGGTTGCGGCGGCGACGGTTCTCGCCTCCATGGCGGCGATCATCGCCCGCACCGCACCGAACTCGGAAAGACGCCGGCCGAACTGGTGGCGCTGGCCGGCGTAGGCGATCGCCGCTTCCACCGCGGCGGCGGACACACCGACCGCCATGGCTGCTCCGGTCAGCGCTCGGTGCCGGCGTCCGCGGCGGACGGCAGATTCCGAACCGGCCGGCTGCCCATTGATCGGCCGCACCGCCTCGAAAGCGACGGGCCGCACCGGCACGCCGAGCATCCCGGTCGTGGCGTGGCGCGGGCCGAGGTCCACACCGGCGGAGAACGGGTCGACTTCGAAGAGCGCGGGGCCATCCGGGGTCTCGGCGACAACGACGAACCTGTCGCTCTCCGCGGCCCATTCGACCCGCGCCGCCGATCCGTCGAGACGCCACCCGAACCCGTCGATCGTCGCCGTGACCGCCGCCCCGCCGTCGACGAAGGCGGAGCGGGCCGCCGCGACGTGGGGGGCCGCGGCGCAGGCGTCGGCCGGGCCGGCCGGCAATGTCGCCACCGCCGCGGACGTGCGGGCGAGACGCTCGACCAGGAGAAGCGTGCAGCGCAGGTCGTCGAGCGGTTCGAGGAAGCCGTGCTGCGCCAGCAGATCCGGGATCTCGGCTTTCATCTCGCCCGTCTCGTCGATCACCGCGGCAGCCGCCCCGAGGCGGCGGGCGGCGAGACCGTCAAGGACATCGACGAGGAGGGTCTCGTCGGGCGACAGGCCGGGCGGGAGCTCGAAGGCCACCCGTGTCACCGCTGTCGGTTCACCGGTTGAACGCCGCCGGGTCCGCCTCCCGCCTGCCGTGGAAGGCGGACGAGAGTTCCTGGGATTCTTCGGTGGTCAGATATTTGGTGAGGAGCAGGTCGTGGGCCAGGCGGGACTGCCCCAGCGCGCCGAGGTGCCGGCTGGAGAAGGCCGTCTTGAGGGCTGCCAGCGCCTGCGGTCCCCTCTTCATCAAGTCGCCGGCGATCTCCCGGGCTCGGGGCAGGACCTGATCGGGCGGGACGACTTCGTTGACGAGACCCATCGCCAGCGCCCGGGGGGCGTCGTACTTCTGGTTGAGGTACCACATTTCCTTCGCCCGTTTCCGGCCGATGAGCTCCTCGAGGTACCAGGTGCCGAAGCCTGCGTCGAAGCTGCCGACCATGGGGCCGACCTGGCGGAACACGGCCCGGTCGGAGGCCACCGTGAGATCGCACATCACGTGGAGGACGTGCCCGCCACCAACGGCGAATCCGTTGACAGCGGCGATGATCGGCTTGGGAACCGTGTCGATCAGCTCGTAGACATCCACGACCGGCATGACCTGCGAGTGGTCGAGCGAGGTGACCTTCTCGTCGTGCTGGCCGCCGAGGCAGAAGAACCGGTCGCCGGCGCCGGTCAGGATCCCGACCCGCAGCGCCGGATCGTCCCGCAGGCGGCGGAGGGCCAGGGCGAGTTCGATGCACGTCTGGGGACGGAACATGTTGCCGTTGTCGGGCCGATTGATGGTGATGGTGAGGACGCCGCTGTCCTCCTCGACGAGCAGGTCGGTGAAGGCGGTGGTGGGCTCGTGGACGGCGGTCATGTGAGGGTCTCCTGGTGGTCGTGGAAGCCGAGGCCGGCGGCGATCTTGCGGGTGAGCAGCGCCGGTGGGACGAAGTGCGGGTCGGCCAACTCGCCGGCCACCGCCGTGGTGGCCGCATGGTGGGCCTCGAGACCGAGTGCGTCAACGAGGCGCAACGGGCCGACGGGATAGCCGAGGCCGAGTTCGACGGACCGGTCGATGTCAGCCCCGCTGGCCACGCCGTCGTCGAGGGCGGCGATGGCCTGGTTGAGGTACGGCAGGACGAGGCGACGGAGGAGGAACCCGGGCCGGTCCCTGGTCGTGACCGCAGTGAGCCCGAGCCGGCCCACGAGCGCCACGACCGCCTCGACGGCCGGCTGCGCTGTCGTCTCGGCCGCCACGACCTCGACCAGCGTGTTGCGGCTGTAGGCAGGCACGACATGGAGGCCGACCCCGGCCGATGGGTCCGGCAGGGCTGCGGCCCGGGGGGTGACCGCTTCCCCGGTCGTGCAGATTGCCACGACGCAGCCCTCGGGTACCGCCGTCGGGTCGCCGTCGGGCGCGAGGATCACGAGCGTGGCGTCGGCGGGTTCGGTGACCGTCACCTCCCCGGCCTGGCACCAGCTTCGGAACCGGTTGGCGGGCTCCGCCGATCCGACGATGGCGAGGTTGACGCTGTCCATTTCCCCCTCCTTGCTCACGTGCCGAACAGGCCGGTGCCGGCGTACGAATAGAATCCCTGGCCGGTCTTGCGTCCGAGGTGGCCGGCGCTGATCATGCGGTCGACAAGGGGCGGAGGTGCGAATCGCGGGTCGCGGAGCTGTTCGTAGAGGCTGAGCGAGACGGATCGGTGGATGTCGAGACCGACAACGTCGAGGAGCTCGAACGTTCCGAGCGGATAGCCCAGGCCGACCTTGATCGCCGTGTCGATCGACTCGACCGTGCCCAGCCCGGACTCGAAGGCGCGGATGCAGTCGTTCTCGAATGGGACCAGG
>Ga0070741_10020325_pt1 | contig 10473 bp, 10 predicted proteins | sample Coa_R1_4_FD_66440 | JGI IMG/M metagenome (GOLD analysis project Ga0070741, IMG submission 66440) | Surface soil microbial communities from Centralia Pennsylvania, which are recovering from an underground coalmine fire - Coalmine... | ecosystem: Environmental > Terrestrial > Soil > Unclassified ... | reverse complement strand
GCCGCGCCGGTCGTTGTCGGCATTTGCGATCAATTCGTCCGCAGCCTTGACGCGGGCATCCCAACTGGAGGCCGCGCTCCAGCCGTCGTCGATGACGATCGCGAGCGGCGCGCGCGAGGTGGTCGCGCCGACCGGCGGATTCCAGATCGGTCCCGCCGCAGCCAGAATGACCAAAGCCGCGGCGGCGAGACGCAGCGCCGTCAGCCACCACGGTGTGCGCGAAGGCGTCTCTTCCTTCGGGGCGATGTCAAACAACAGCCGCGTCGGCGGAAACTCGATGCGCCGCGGCCGCGGCGGCATTACGCGGAGCAGCCACCACAGCACCGGCAGGCTCAAAAGGCCGAGCAGCAGCATCGGTTCGATAAAGGAAAGCGGCAGACCTGCGATCATGCGCTGCGCCCCGCTTTGACTGTGGCGCCGCGCGCAGTTCCCTTGCTCACCATCATGCCCGAATGCAGGAACAGCAGCAGTTCAGCCGCCGAGCGGCTGGTGGTGTGGGTGGAAAACAGCCAATCGAGCTTGGCGGTCTCAAGGCGGATTTGCTCGCGGTGAAGCGCAAGGCGCGCGACGTAGTCGTTCGCCCAGCTTTCAGCGCGGCCCGCGATGATGATGTTTCCGCCTTCCGGCTCGACAAATTCAATGCGTCCCGAATAGGGAAAGGTTTCTTCGGCGGGATCGACGACCTGGATCATCGTGCCGTGCGCGCCCGATGCGGACAGCCCCGCAAGCATGCCGCGGATCTCCTCGATCGGCGACCAGAAGTCCGACAGCACCACGATTTCCGACAGCGGCGACGGCACAAAGGACGGCGGCAGGCTGAGGCGCGCCGCATCGTCGTGCAGCATCGCCTGCGCCATCTTGTCGATGATGCTGCGGCTTGCGGTCGGGCTGACGAGGCCGGGGATGCCGACTCGCTCGCCGCCGTCGACCAGAAGCTCGGCAAGCGCAAAGGCGACGATCAGCGCGCGCTCGAGCTTGCTGTCGCGCGCCTCCCGTGACGCAAACGCCATCGACGGCGAACGGTCCGGCCAGATCCAGACGGTGTGGGCGGCTTCCCATTCCTGCTCGCGGACGTAGAGATGGTCATCGCGCGCCGAGCGGCGCCAGTCGACGCGCTGGGCAGGTTCGCCGGACACGAAGCGCCGATACTGCCAGAAACTTTCGCCGGCGCCGGCGCGCCGCCGTCCGTGCAGGCCGTGAATGACATTGGCTGCGATCCGCCGTGCTTCCAGCACAAGGCGCGGCAGCGATGCGGCGAGCGTTCGGCTTTCGCCATCGGCACGTCGGACTGCTACTGCCTCCCTCGCGGTGTGCTCGGTGGCTGCGGCCATCAGCCAATCCGCATTTTCAACTGTTTGATGACGTCGGCAATGGTGCGGCCTTCGGCGCGGGCCGAGAACGTCAGCGCCATGCGGTGTTTGAGGACCGGCTCGGCAAGGTCGAGCACGTCGTCGACCGATGGCGCGAGACGCCCGTCAAGCAGTGCACGGGCGCGAACGGCGAGCATCAGCGATTGGCTGGCGCGCGGGCCGGGGCCCCAGGCGATCAGCTTGCCGGCCTCGCCGCCTTCAGGACCGGGGCGCGCCGAGCGCACCAGCGACAGGATCGCCTCGACGACGGAATCGCCAACCGGCAGGCGGCGCACCAGGCGCTGCGCCGTGATCAATGTTTCGGCGTCCATCGCCGCTTTCGCCAGCGTCTCCTCGGCGCCCGTGGTTTCAAACAGGATGCGCCGCTCGGCATCGCGATCGGGATAGTCGACGTCGATTTCCATCAGGAAGCGGTCAAGCTGCGCTTCCGGCAACGGATAGGTGCCTTCCTGCTCGAGCGGATTTTGGGTCGCGAGCACGTGGAACGGCTTCGGCAAGTCGTGGCGGGCGCCCGCAACCGTAATGTGCTGCTCCTGCATGGCTTGAAGCAGCGCGGATTGGGTGCGGGGGCTGGCGCGATTGATTTCGTCCGCCATCAGAAGCTGGGCGAACACGGGTCCGGCGATGAAGCGGAACGAGCGCTTTCCGGTATTGCTCTCGTCCAGCACCTCGGCGCCGAGAATGTCTGACGGCATCAGGTCCGGCGTGAACTGGATGCGTTTGGCGTCGAGCCCGAGTGTGACGCCCAAGGTTTCGACCAGTTTGGTCTTGGCGAGGCCGGGCACGCCGATCAGGAGCGCGTGTCCGCCGGACAGGATCGTGACCAGCGTGTTTTCGATGACCCGTTCCTGGCCGAAAATAACGGTGGAAATCGCTTCTTTGGCGGCGCGGATCTGCCCCGCGACTTGTTCGGCCGAACGGACAACGACGTCCTCGAGTTTCTCGACACTGTCAGTGCCAGCCATTCCGTTCTCCTTAAACCTGAACCTTAAGTTCGCCGCTCGTTGGCCGCCGATTTCGTCGGGTCCATGCTAAACTCACGCGAAGGCCCTGTATCCGTTGAATTAAACTATCCCCACAATATCGACATTTAGGGGTATGAACCGCATCACGATGTGGCGACTTGATCCGCAAGAATACGGTTGAATTCGTTCAGGACAGACGCGCATTGCCAGCGTCGAATGATCAGATTCTTGCACCAATCGTGCCAAAACCAAGCGTCCCGAAACCCGACTGTTCCAATTCTCAAGGCTCAAACTCACGGCAAACCATGGCGAAGCAAGGGCGGGAACCGGTTCAAAGTCTTGAAGGTCTCACAGCCGCAGCAAAAGACGCTGCGAATGGCAATGCTGCCGGAAAAGGCTTGCCTCCGGTGCACCTCTGGAATCCGCCCTTTTGCGGCGATCTCGATATGCGAATCGCCGCCGACGGCACTTGGTACTATATGGGGACGCCGATCGGGCGCCCAGCTCTGGTCCGGCTGTTTTCGACAATCCTCAAGCGCGAAGATGGTAAGCACTTTCTTGTGACGCCGGTCGAAAAAGTCGGCATTCGCGTCGACGATGCGCCGTTCCTGGCGGTCGAAATGGTCAAGGAGCAGGGCGAGGAGGGCCGGTCCTTGCGCTTTCGGACCAATGTGGACGACTGGGTGGCGTGCGATGAAGCGCATCCGCTGCGTTTTGAGCCCTCTGCCGAGGGCGGGCTGACGCCTTATCTGCATGTCCGTGCCGATCTTTGGGCAAAGGTTACACGCGCGCTCTATTATGATCTGGTTGACATCGGCGAGGCGCGGATGGTCGATGGTCGTGAGATGTTCGGGGTCGCATCGTCAGGAGCATTCTTTGCGATGGCGGATGCGGAAGTGGTGAGGGGCGGCTAATACCGCCGATCTGAAGTCCCCGCGGTGCGGGCTGCGGGTTTTTTCGGGGACTTCAGATCGAAAGCGGTATTGGATTTAATAAGTTTGGTAGTGCCCATAACTTTCCGAAGTTCGTGAAGGTGGGCGCTGCGAGGGAGCACGAACTTCGGAAAGTGGGCACTACCTTGAATCAAGCGATGGCGGAAAACGATCCCGCCACAATCAGTTCAGCGGAGTTTTTCGATCGCGCGCACGCGCGGTTGAACTTCGATATTCCCGCGGGTCTGACCGATCCGAACCAGATTCCCGAGAGCGGCGACCGGGGCACCGACCGGATGCTCGAGATTCTGTCGCGCGAGCAGCCGATCCGCCCCGCAGCGGTGTTGATCCCGGTGATCGACCGTCCGCAGCCGACCGTGCTGTTGACCCAGCGCTCGGCCCATCTCAACGAGCACGCCGGCCAGATTTCCTTTCCCGGAGGCAAGATCGACAAGGCGGACGCCTCGCCGCTCGATGCGGCGTTGCGTGAGGCCTGCGAGGAAGTCGGTCTGGCGCGCGAATTCATCGATCCGATCGGCTATCTCGATCTCTATGGAACGAGCTTCGGCTTTCGCATCCTGCCGACGGTGGCCCGCGTCAAGCCCGGCTTCACGTTGCGCATCAGCGCGTCGGAAGTCGACGATGCGTTCGAGGTCCCGCTGGCGTTCTTGATGAATCCGGCAAACCACCAGCTTCACAGCAAGGAATTCCGCGGCATGGAGCGCTTTTTCTACGCCATGCCCTACGGCGAGCGATATATCTGGGGCGCGACGGCCGGAATCCTGCGGGTGCTGTACGAACGGATCTTCACCCCATGATCCGTTCGGCCCTTACCGAGATCGGAGTCTTTCTGATCCCGTTTGCGGTCTACGCTCTGTTTCTGGTCGCCACCCGTTCCGGATTGCTGGCAACGTCCTCCTGGCCCGTGGTGATCATTGGACGATTGCTGGTCGGCTCGCTGCTGCTCGTTCTCGTCAGTCTGATCCTGCTCGCCCAGTTCTCCGGCGCGCCGCCGGATTCGACCTATTTTCCAGCGCATGTCGAGAACGGCAGGGTCGTTCCCGGGGTCGAGCGATGACGAGCGCGCGGCGATTGGACAACGCGCCGTGGCTGAAGACCGGCCCGGCAGCGCGCGTGCTCAAATTGCTCAATACCGACGGCGAGGAAGCGCGCGTGGTCGGCGGCGCCGTGCGCAACGCGCTGCTTGATCTCCCCATTGGCGACGTCGACATCGCAACCACGGCCTTGCCGGAAGAAGTTGCGCGCCGCGCGAAGGCGGCCGGCATCAAGTGCGTGCCGACCGGTATCGAGCACGGCACGGTGACGCTCGTGGTCGATGCAAAGCCGTTCGAGGTTACGACGCTGCGCGAGGATACCGAAACCTTCGGCCGCAAGGCCAAGGTGGCATTCGGCCGCGACTGGGTGCGCGATGCCGAGCGGCGCGACTTCACCGTCAATGGCCTGTCGGTCGATCCGGAAGGCAACGTTCACGACTATGTCGGCGGCCTCGATGACATCGCGGCGCGGCGCGTGCGTTTCATTGGCGAGCCGGAAAAGCGCATCGCCGAGGATTACCTGCGCATCCTCCGCTTCTTCCGGATTCACGCCGCCTATGGCGCGGGCGAACCGGATAGCGCCGGATATCTCGCCTGCATCGGCGGCCGCGCCGGACTTATTGGTCTTTCGGCAGAACGAATCCGTCTCGAAATCCTGAAGTTGATGGTCGCGGACGGCGCGGCCGGCAGCGTGACAGCGATGGTGGAGGGCGGCCTGTCGCTGCCGATTTTCGGCGGCGTCGCTTACACGGGGCCGTTTGCGGCCCTCATCGGAATCGAACAGGCGCTGGGTCTTTCGCCCGATCCGATCCGCAGGCTCGGCGCGCTCGCGGTCGCTGTCACGGAGGATGCAAGGCGCGTGGCCTCGCGGCTGCGGCTGACCAATGCTGAGACCAAGGCGCTGGATTCCATGGGCCATCGCTGGTGGCGGCTTGGCGGAATGGACGAGGCGCGCGCGCGGCGCAGGCTCTATCGCCTCGGTGAAGAGCGCTATCGCGACCGGCTGTTGCTGGCCTGGGCGCGATCGGGCGCGCGAAGCGAGGATACCTCGTGGCGAGAACTGGCGAGCCTGCCGGCGCGCTGGACGGCGCCGAAATTTCCGCTTCGAGCAGCCGACTTTCTTGCGCGCGGCATTGCACAGGGGCCAGAGCTCGGACAGGTGCTGGCATTGGCGGAGGACGCCTGGCTCGCAGCGGAATTCCCGCTCGACCAGGCCGCGCTAGATACCATCGCCGATCAGGCCGTGGCGCGCTTGACCAGCAAGCCGTGAATCTTCTGTCCGGCTTTGCCGACATTTCGGCTATCCAACTCGTGCTGGTCGCCGGCGTTGCCCTGTTTGCCTCCGTCGTCGGCGGTGTGGCGGGTTACGGCACCGGCGCGCTGATGCCGCTCGTATTGGTGCCGTTGATCGGCGCGGAGCCGGTGGTGCCGATCATCGCGATATCGGCCATTTTCAGCAATTTCAGCCGCGCTGCCGCCTATCGGCGCTACGCCGATCGCCGCCGCGCCGGCATCGTGATCGTGGCATCGGCGCTAACGACCGCGCTCGGTGCTTACGGCTACACGATGCTGACCAGCGCCGGTGCGGCGATCGTGATCGGCTCCATGCTGATCCTGAGCGTTCCACTGCGGCGCTTTGCGCGGCGGCGGAAATTGAAGATCGACGAAACGGGACTCGGCCTGAGCGCCGTTGCTTATGGCGTCGTGGTCGGCGGCACCTCTGGTTCGGGCGTCATTCTGCTGTCGCTGCTGATGGCGTCGGGCCTCGAAGGCGCTGCCGTGATCGCGACCGACGCCGTGATTTCGCTTGCCACTGGCGTCATCAAGATCTCCGTGTTTGGCCTCGCCGGTGTCGTGACGCCTCAGGTGATCGCCTTTGCGCTTCTGATCGGCGCCGTCGCGCTGCCGGGCGCGTTCTTTGCGAGAAGTTTTGTCGAGCGGATGCCTCTGCACATCCACGCGGCCATTCTCGATGCCGCCGTGATCACCGGCGGACTCGTCATGATGTCGGCCGGGTTACGGCATCTGATTTGATTCAAGAAAGGCTCAAGGCCATTTCACTTCCGGCGGCATGGACGACAGGATCGAATCCACGTTGCCACCGGTCTTGAGACCGAAGATCGTGCCACGGTCGTAGAGCAGGTTGAACTCGACATAGCGGCCGCGCCGGATCAATTGCTCCTCGCGCTCGGCCGCCGTCCATGCGCCGGCGAAATTTCGCCGCACCAGTTCCGGGTAGATTTTCAAAAAGGCGCGGCCGACATCCTCTGTGAAAGCGAAATCGGCATTCCAGTCGCCGGAATCGTGATGGTCGTAGAAAATGCCGCCGATGCCGCGCGCCTCCTTGCGGTGGGGCAGATAGAAATACTCGTCGCACCACTTCCTGTATTTTTCATACGGCGCAACAGCCGCATGCGCATCACATGCGGCTTTCATGGCGGCGTGGAAGGCCACCGTATCGGGATCATCCTGCGTTCGCCGCCGGTTGAGCACCGGCGTCAGATCGGCGCCGCCGCCGAACCACGCCTTCGTCGTGACGATGAAGCGCGTGTTCATATGCACCGCGGGGACATGCGGACTGCGCGGGTGGGCGATCAGCGAAATGCCGGTCGCCCAGAACGCGGGATCATCTGACGTTCCCGGAATCTGGGCGCGGAATTCCGGCGCAAACTCGCCGTGAACGGTCGAGCAATGAACGCCGACTTTCTCGAACAGCCGTCCGTGCATCATACCCATGACGCCGCCACCGCCCGGTTGGCCGGTATGGTCGGTGCGTTGCCAGGGCGTCAGCACAAAACGGCCGGGGCTGCCTGCATAAAGCGCAGCCGGAGCCTCGTCTTCGAGGCGCTCGAGCGCGGCGCAAATGTCGTCGCGCAAGCGTTCGAACCAGGCTCTTGCGCGGGCCTTGCGTTCGTCGAGCTTGGAAACATCCATTGATCGTGCCCTAATCTGTCGGAGGCCGTCCGGCTCCGGTCTGCCGGTGCGCCTCGCCTAATGCCATGGCCGCAGCCATCGCGACATTGAGCGAGCGCAAAGTAGGCTTGATCGGGATCACGAGGCGCACGTCGGCGGCCTCGGCGACCTCCGGAGGAACGCCCGCGCTTTCCCGCCCGAATAACAAGATGTCCGACGGCTGATAGCGAAAATCAAGATATGGGGTGGCTCCCTTGGTCGTGAACAGGAGCAGCCGATGGCCGCCTTGCCGGCGCCATTCCTCGAATTTCGTCCAGGAATCGTGGCGCACCCAGTTCACCTGATCGAGATAGTCCATCCCGGCACGACGAAAGTTGCGATCGGATACCGCAAAGCCCGCGGGCTCGATGATATGGGCGGTCGCGTCCATGCAGGCGCAGAGCCTCAAGATCGTGCCGGTGTTCTGGGGAATGTCGGGCTGGTAAAGCGCGATCTGCATCCGATTCCAATCGCCGTGTCCTGACTGGCCGCTGTCACGCCCGTTTCACAAGGAACGCCAGAGTCAAAGCCACACTAGAATCATATATTTGCCGGTGTCCCTTTGCTTCAGACCTTCGAAACGGGGCCCGGCTCGCGACGAGATACGGATGCCAGAACCGGGACACCAGAAATATGCAAAAAAGCGCCGTGCCGCGCGTAATTAGTGCATTGCACGCCGCTCAGCCGATAGCGGGCTTGCGCTATTCCGGCAAGGGTGCCAATAGAACGATTCTGGACTGTATCTTTTGCCGATAGGGGTCGGAAAAGGCCGGTCTTTCTGCCGCCGCGGGGGTCGCGGGCGCCGGCAGCCTCCCGGTCACCGGGGCGGTTCCGGCTGCAGCTTATGAAAGGGTTTGGAATCGTGACGACAGCGTCTTCGGCGGAGCATCCGACACGCCGTGATTTCCTCTTCGTAGCAACCGGGGCTTTTGCCGCCGTGGGTGGGGTGGCCTCGCTATGGCCGTTTATTTCCCAGATGAACCCGGATGCCGCCACGATCGCGGCCGGCGCGCCGATCGAAGTCGATCTGGCGCCGATTGCCGAGGGACAGGACATCAAGGTGTTCTGGCGCGGCAAGCCGATCTACATCATGAACCGCACCAAGAAGCAGGTCGAGGAGGCGCGGAGCGTCGCCGTCGACAGCCTGCGGGATCCGCAGAGCGACCAATCCCGGGTCAAGGAAGGCCATGACAACTGGCTGGTCGTGATCGGCATCTGTACCCATCTCGGTTGCATCCCGATCGCCCATGAAGGCAACTACGACGGCTTCTTCTGCCCCTGCCACGGTTCGCAGTACGACTCCTCGGGTCGCATTCGCCAGGGGCCGGCGCCGGCCAATCTGCCCGTCCCGCCCTATCAATTCGTCTCCGACACCAAAATCCAGATCGGCTGAGGTGAGGGGCGCCACGCCCTTCGACCTTGTCGCGTCGTCTTAATTCCCTAGGGATCGCAACATGAGCGGACCATCCGACTTCCAACCAACCAATCCCGCGCTCAAGTGGATTGAACGGCGTCTTCCGATTTTCGGCCTCATGCACTCCTCGTTCGTGGCCTATCCGACGCCCCGCAACCTGAACTACTGGTGGACCTTCGGCGCCATCCTGTCGCTGATGCTGGGCTTGCAGATCCTGACCGGCGTGATCCTGGCGATGCACTACACGCCGAACGCCGATCTCGCTTTCAGCTCGGTCGAGCACATCGTTCGCGACGTCAACTTTGGCTGGCTGCTCCGCAACATGCATGCCGCCGGCGCGTCGATGTTCTTCTTCGCCGTCTATGTCCACATGTTCCGCGGCCTGTATTACGGGTCATACAAGGAGCCGCGCGAGGTGCTGTGGATTCTCGGCGTCATCATCTATCTCTTGATGATGGCGACCGGTTTCATGGGCTACGTGCTGCCGTGGGGCCAGATGAGCTTCTGGGGCGCCACCGTCATCACCAATCTTTTCTCGGCCATTCCCTATGTCGGCGACAGCATCGTAACGCTGCTCTGGGGCGGCTACTCGGTCGGCAACCCGACGCTGAACCGGTTCTTCTCGCTGCACTACCTGCTGCCGTTCCTGATCGCCGGCGTCGTGGTGCTGCACGTCTGGGCGCTGCATGTCGCGGGCCAGAACAATCCGGCCGGCGTCGAAGCCAAGACCGAAAAGGACACGGTGCCGTTCACGCCGTACGCGACGATCAAGGACATGTTCGGCGTGTCCTGCTTCCTGCTGCTCTACGCCTGGTTCATCTTCTACATGCCGAACTATCTCGGCGATGCCGACAACTACATTCCGGCCAATCCGGGCGTGACGCCGGCGCACATCGTGCCCGAATGGTACTACCTGCCGTTCTACGCGATCCTGCGTTCGATCCCGAACAAGCTCGCGGGCGTGATCGCGATGTTCTCGGCGATCCTCGTGCTGGTGTTCCTGCCCTGGCTCGACACCGCCAAGACGCGTTCGTCCAAGTATCGTCCGCTCGCCAAGCAGTTCTTCTGGATCTTCGTCGTGGTCTGCATCCTGCTCGGCTATCTCGGCTCGCAGCCGCCGGAAGGCATCTACGTCATTGCCGGACGCATCCTCACCGTCTGCTATTTCGCCTACTTCCTGATCCTGCTGCCGCTCTTGTCGCGCATCGAAACGCCGCGGCCGGTCCCCAATTCGATCGCCGATGACGTGCTCGCCAAGTACAGCAAGACGGCTGCCTCGGTAGTGGTCGCGTTTCTGGTCGCAGGCGGTCTTGTTGCGGGCTCGACGCAGAACGCACGCGCTGCCGAGGAAAGCAACCCGCCGGCGCAGACATGGTCGTTCTCCGGCCCTTTCGGCAAATATGATCGCGGCGCTTTGCAGCGCGGGCTGAAGGTCTACAAGGAAGTCTGCGCCGCCTGCCACTCGCTGAATTACGTGGCGTTCCGCAACCTCGCCGATCCCGGCGGTCCCGGCTATTCGGCGGCACAGGCGGCGGCTTTCGCGTCGGAGTACAAGATCAAGGACGGTCCGAACGATTCCGGTGACATGTTCGAGCGGCCCGGACGGCCTGCCGATTATTTCCCGGCGCCGTTCCCGAACGAGCAGGCCGCTGCAGCCGCCAACGGCGGCAAGGCGCCGCCGGATCTGTCGCTGATGGCCAAAGCGCGTTCCTATGAGCGCGGCTTCCCCTGGTTCGTCTTCGACTTCTTTACCCAGTTCCAGGAGCAGGGGCCGAACTATATCGT
>Ga0070741_10020324_pt1 | contig 10473 bp, 10 predicted proteins | sample Coa_R1_4_FD_66440 | JGI IMG/M metagenome (GOLD analysis project Ga0070741, IMG submission 66440) | Surface soil microbial communities from Centralia Pennsylvania, which are recovering from an underground coalmine fire - Coalmine... | ecosystem: Environmental > Terrestrial > Soil > Unclassified ... | reverse complement strand
CGGCGGTGTTGCGGTGGGCGAGGTGACTCCCCGGACCAAAGCATCACGTCCTGCGGGCCGCGTCTTTGATGGGCCCGTCAAAATGTCCAGCCTATCCTATGGGCCAATCATCACCGGCGCCTACAAAACCGTGATGGGGTTGGCGGCCTTTGCGGACGACCTGACCCAGAAGTACCAGGTAAGAGGCGACTATGAACCGAGGATGTTGCGAATCCCCGGTGTTCTGGTTACAGCGGTCTGGCTGAAGTCGCAGAGCGCCGACGAGACGGACTGGGTGGTTCCTTTACACACGAAGATTAGCGCGCTAAAGCCGGAGATCCCGGTGACGATGGAGAAATTCCTGGAGGCCGTTCTTCCGGTGGCTCGGGCCCGTCTGGCCTCTCCGGTCTTCGATTGAACGCGAGCTGGGATTAAATGCGAGCTGGCATGGAGCCAGGGTTCCGGGAGCTAGAATGAGGCATGGCCAACTTGGCTCTCATCTACGGCATGCGGCTGCTACCGGCGGACGAACTCGAGAAAGTGGAAGACGCTGAAATCACGCTCAAGAGCGGTAAGAAGGCGCGCGTCACCATGCATCTACTGGAGGGCGGCGAGGACGAAATTCGCAAGCAGTTGATGCAGTCGCTGGACGCGTTCTTCGAGTTTTATCCGGAGATCTGAAGCGGCCGCAGACTGCGCCGGGCGTTCGCTTACTTGCCGACCAGGTGCTCGACGTCGCGATTGTTCTCGGTGCAAATGAACTCGAAAATCTCTTCGTTCGCCAAATTTGTGACGCGCTTCTGAGTCCAGGGCTTGGCGAGAATGCCGGGATCGTCCACCGTAATCTCGATTTCGAGATGACCCAGATCGGGCCGATGATAGCGTTCGATCACGTGCAATTTGTCGGAGTGCGGATGCGAGTCCAAGTCGAGCCAAACTCGGGGATCGAAGCCGATCCGATCGACCACCAACGTATCGCCCTCCCAATGGCCGATTGAATGACCGTACCAGGCCGGAGTGGGATCCTTAGGATGGCCGCGGCCGCCCAGATAGATCTGGTGAAATCCGGGGCTTTCGTCATCGGAGATGTAGACCAGGATATTCTTGCTCTGAACAAACTCCCACAGGGGGCCATTGCGTAGCGGACCGGAAGGCAGGCAATGTGCCTGCGGGCTCTCCGCGTTGTTGGTTTCGCGGCGGTGGTTGGTGATTGCAATGGCTTCGGGCAGAAACTCGGGGTGGCCTGGATCTACGGTGCGGGCACGCCACCAGACGCCGGACAGATCGGGTTTGCCATCTGCCATCCGCGGCGTGGGACCGGATGGCGGGATATCGCGTTTCTGATCTGCTACCAGGTGTGTGCGATCCTCGCCCAGCGTATTGAGCTGTGTAGTGTCTTCCAGCCGAATGTCGAGAGCGACGGTTTGGGACGCATCCACGTTAACGCCTTTCTTCTCGTAGGGCCGCAGACCTGGAGCTGATACGGAAACATCGTAAACGCCCGGCGGCAGATCGGAGATGGTGTACTTGCCCTTGGCGGACGTGGTGGTTTTAAAGACGGCTCCCGAGGCCGCGTTCTTGACTTGCACGGCGTTGAAGTCCACCGGGTCTCCGATGGAATCGAACAGAGTACCGGAGATGGAACCGGTAGGTGAGCTGGTTTGCGCCATCAGTGACGATCCGGCCAAACCTAAACCAATGGCCAAGCAGAGTAACGATTTCATAAACTGGACTTCATAATATGACGAAATGCATCCTCGCGGGAATGGCCCTGGCCGCCGCATGCTCGCCGCTATTCGCGCAGTGGCCGGATCGGCCAACTGCGGGCGTGCCGCGTACGCCGGATGGAAAAGTGAATCTCGCCGGCGCCGCGCCCCGCACGGCCGACGGTAAGCCAGATCTTTCGGGAATGTGGGGCTGGACCACCATCGGGCCACCCTGCGGCGCGCACTGCACGGATTTGCAGATCGGATGGGAATTTCTGAATATCGCGCGGAGTCTCAAAGGCGGGTTGCCGTACCAACCCTGGGCCGCCGCTCTGGTGAAGAAGCGCAAGGCGGATTTAGCCAAGGACGATCCCAACGTGCGGTGTATGCCTCGGGGCGCGCTGCGCATTTGGACAGACGATTATTACAAGCGGATCTTTCAAGTACCGGAGCGTCTGATCATCCTCACCGAGCGAAACATGCAGTACCGCCAGATCTTCACGGACGGGCGCGCGCTGCCCGTGGATCCCAATCCGGCCTGGAACGGCTACTCGGTCGGCAAATGGGACGGAGATACTCTCGTGGTGCAGACCATCGGGTTCCGCGATGACTTATGGCTGGACTCCGACGGCAATCCCCTCACGAATGCGGCGAAAGTGACCGAAAAAATTCGGCGGCCCAACTACGGAACGCTTGAGATCGAGATTACGGTAGACGATCCGAAAGCCTATACTGCGCCATGGACGGTGAAGATGACACAGCCCATCGTGCTGGATAGCGAGCTGATCGATTACTACTGTCTGGAGAACGAACGGGATTTCGTACACATGGTGGGCAAGTAAATCATTCCTCCTGCACCGGCGCCCCAACTGCTGCCTCGGCCGCGATTCCGGCCCGTGCACGCCGAAAACATTGCGTCCGCTGGCCTTTTTTGCCGGCGCGAATTGCGCCAGTCCTACCGGCACCGGAACATCATCGTAAATGGCCTCGATACCTGCGTGCATGAAGTAGGTTTCTTGCCCAGAAGCCTGTGCCGCCGGAAAGAATCCGAGCATGAGGTTTCGTGCAACAACAAGCCGTCCGGCTTCGCAGCAATTGCGTTTTGAATGCGCGGGCCGAATTTGAATAGGGTGGCTAACCCACGCAGTGAATTCACTCGCATTCCCAAATGGATCACCACCAGATCCGGATACAGACAGATGCACCGTCACCCGATTCACGTGAGCAGCCATGGCGTTCGTGTACTGGCGCTAGCGGCAGGTGGCGCCGGCCGGTGGCACGGATCGGTTTAGCTGGCGTTCTCTGGATTGTCGAAGAAGATTCCGGACTTCAGTTCAATGGCAGTATTATTCTGGTCCACCCATACCACCTGGCCGACGCCCCAGCTCGCGAATGGATGCTCCTGAGGCTCAGCCAGTTCGATCTCGCACGTAACTTCGTCCCCCACTTCGAACGGATGCGAGTTCAGTTGAAGAAGCAGACCGCCTCCACTTATATTCAGCGTCACGGCCCGATATTTTTCGTTTTCGTTGGGGCGCCACACGACGGCCTGCGCACCTATCTCAAACCGGGGCTCCCGACGTCGGTCAGCCGCATTATCTGCCATGTCGATTCGTCTCCTATTTGGCTTGATTCCAAAACTTGCATATCGGCCGTTTTGGAGACGGATAGGAATAGAGATCTGCAAATTACGTGCTCACTCTTAGCCCGTCCGCTGGAAGAGGATAACGTACTGGGAAAGTGAGTTCGCCACTCCCGCTTCGCCACGAGAGCGAAACTAGGCAAGAAGGAGATTTGTAGATGCCGCAGCACACCATCGGTTTGCTACATCCCGGGGAAATGGGCAGTGCCGTTGGATCGGCAGCCAAAGGAGCATCGATACGAGTGATTTGGGCGTCGGAGGACAGGAGCGCCGCCACGCGGGAACGGGCCGCGCGCTCGGGCTTGGAAGACGTCGTGACGCTCGACCGCTTGGTCGCCGAAAGCGATTTCATCCTATCGATTTGTCCCCCGGACGCAGCCGGTAAGGTCGCCCACGCCGTAGCGGCACGCGGTTTCGCCGGCATCTATGTCGACGCGAACGCGATTTCGCCGGCTACCAGTCGTGGCATCGCGAGTGAGATGGAAGGCGCGGGAGCCAGATTCGTCGATGCGGGGATTATAGGTCCACCACCGGTCAAGCCGGGAACTACGCGGTTGTACCTTAGCGGTGACGGCGCAGCCGATATCGCCAAGCTGTTTGCGGACACTCCGCTCGAGCCTGTTGCGATGGCGGCTACAATCGGTGCTGCGTCGGCTCTCAAGATGGCCTACGCGGCCTGGACCAAGGGCAGTGCCGCACTTCTGATCGCGGTCCGTGCTCTCGCCGTTGCGGAAGGTGTGGAGGAAGACTTAATCGAAGAATGGCGCAAGTCTATTCCGGAGCTCCCGTCGCTCTCGGAACGCGCGGTAGCGAATAACGCCCGCAAGGCTTGGCGCTTTGTCGGCGAGATGGAAGAGATTGCCGCCACGTTACACGATGCCGGCTTGCCGGACGGCTTTCCGCTTGCCTCCGAGGAGGTCTATCGGATGCTGGCAGGGTATAAGGATGCTCCCGCGGCTCCATCAATAGCTGAGGTCGCGAGCGTCCTGCGTAATGCAGCAGATCCAAAGTGAAGTGGGCTTCTACTGCTTGATTCTAAGACTCAGGCCATGGATGGCACTTTCGCAGACGCGAACACGTCGATCAACTCACGCAAGACCTGATCAGCGGATTCATTGGAGACTTGGCACGTCCCCGCAGCGTCGTGACCGCCTCCGCCATAGGTGAGGAGTAAATCACCAATCCGAGCTTGGTTGTTGCGGTTGAAAATAGACCGCCCCACTGCGAGCACGGTGTTTTGCTTCTTCAAGCCATTAATCACGTGGACGGAAATTTCGCACTCCGGGTACAGAGCATAGATCATGAATCGATTGCCGGCGTAGATCACTTCTTCTTTTCGCAAATCGAGAACAGCTACACCATGCACCAGTTTGGTGCAGCGGCGGATTTGCTCAACAAAAGGACCGTTGTGTTCGCGGTATAGATTTATCCGCTCCCGGACATCCGGAAGATCTAACACTTGCTCGATCGGGTGTTCCCGGCAGAAATCGATCAGCTGCATCATGAGCTGGTAATTGGAAATCCGGAAGTCGCGGAACCGTCCCAATCCGGTCCGCGGATCCATAATGAACGAGAGCAGAACCCACCCCGCCGGATTCAGAATGTCCTCACGGCTGAACTTGGCCGAATCGCATTTATCAACGGCGGCCAGCATTTGTTCATTGATGTGAGGGAAGGTTTTTTGCCCGCCATAGTAGTTGTAAAGTACACGAGCCGCGGAGTCCGCCCCCGGCATTAGGATTTGATTTGGCCGGTGGTTCCCCGCGTTGCGGATCTGCTCACTCGAATGATGGTCGACGCATAAATAGCAGTTGGGCACGTACGGCAAATTGGTGAGGATGTCGTTCTCCGTTACTTGGACCTTCTGGTCCTGCACGTCCTTGGGATGGACGAACTCGATTGACCCCAATATCCCGAGTTCTTTCAGCAAGATAGCGCACACCAAGCCATCAAAATCGCTGCGCGTTAGTAACCTGTAGGTCTTATTTCCGTTCATGGTTCCTCTCCCTTACATCGTCAGAATCAGGGCAGAGAATAGGTCAAGAGAGGTGAGGCTAAGGCCGGATGACGCAGCCTATTCCAAAGTTGCGGGTTCGCTGCGGTTGCGCGAGACTCGGTAATCGTTGCGGAAGGTCGTACCATCCTTCTTAATCCCAATAAACCGTGGAAGGGATTGCCGAGCTCATCGCATTCGGGGCAGGTAACCACGCCCATAGCGCTCTCGCCGAGCCTTATTCCAAAATCCGCTTGTCTTCGCTACCAATAGTAAGCCCCGACCACTTTGGGCGAACTCGGCGTCCCGGCGATTACCTTTACGTGCAAAACGATCTGCAGATTCTTTTGTTGCCAGCCGGCCGGAGCATCGCGAACCGCTTCCGCGAGCAAATCCGAATTGGTGACCAGCTCAGCGGCGGCATCCGTGCCATATTGCGTAATGCCGGCGATTTCCACCAGCATGGCGTGCGTATCGGGATGGAAGACGCGCGAGACGATGGCGTAGTCTTCGTTGGTTCTGCGATCGGCGGGAAGAGAGGCGATATTCCAGGCCGTCGGTTTACCGTTGTCGGTGATTCCCACGCGTGTCTTCGAAACTTCGATGAAGTAGCGCATATCGCTCGAGATCTCTTTCCAGCGAGTGTAGGAATAGCCGACCAGGATCGCGGGCGCCGAGCGCAGATCCTTGAACGAGACATCGTTGCCGATTTTCAGAGTGTAGGGATGCTGCAGCCGGGTGAGCATCGCGGACAGGCGGGCGGTGGCCAACAGGTCGCCGCCGCCGACGAATTGATCGGTGAGTAGCACAAAATCTTCGGGATGATTCGGATCCGCGGCGTCGCGATTCAGACCGTAGACCGGTACATATGCTGCATCCACTGACACCGCAGCCGAGCCGTTGAGAACGGGCGACCAGAACTGATCGAGCGCGCTAGCCCGAGTACGACCGTGCGCAAACCACCATCCGGCGAGCGCGAGAACTAGGATTGCTGCGGCGACAATGGCGGCAGACCGCCATGTGGCGCGTCGCGTCTCTCCATGTTTTTGAGGCGCCACGGGAACTGGCGCAGGCGCGTCCTGCGGGGCGGCTTCTGTGGCTGCGGTGGTCCAGCGAAATTCCGGGATGTAAGTGCCGGCCGGCAATTCGATCCGGACAGGATCGCTGCTGCCTTGCCCCGCATAGTATAAACCGAGCCGTCGGCGGACCTCGCCCGCTTTTACTCGAACCGTGGCGTCATCGCTTGGCTCATAGCTGGTGGAGCGGCCGAATACATCGATCCCGATCGTCCGCTCTTTGAGCATGTCCGCTTGACCGGCGAGCGTGTGCTCGACGACGTAGCGGATGAAATCCTGGCTGCGCTTGGAGGAATGGAATTCGTGGCTGGCGAGCACACGATTCAATTGCTGGCGAACCGATTCTTCCGGAACCCGATCCTTTTGCTGGGACGCCCCCGGAGCCCCTCCCTGGGTCATCCTATAAACCCCCTGTTCGAAGCCGGACTCGATTGTAACACGCAAGAAATACAAAACAAACACGTTCGATTCGGTTGTGAACAGCCATAACGCTCCAAACAACGGTTGCGAACTGGACAGTCCGCAGCCCCAGCCTCAGGATTTGGTGTGAGGCGCGATCTCATCCGCGCTTTCCTAGAGACGAATGTCGAAGATGCTCGAAGAGACCAGAGACCAGCCGAACGCGCTCGCAAGGACGCTGCGGGGCGCGCTTTCGAGCGCCGAGGAGCTGCGGCGGCATTTCGCCCGGAGGCGTCCCCGGCTGATCGTTTTGGTGGCGCGCGGAACCTCGGACAACGCGGCGCAGTTCGGACGCTACCTCATCGAGATAACCACCGGAATTCCGGTATCGCTCGCCGCACCGTCGATCCTGACGTTGTACGAGCGCCCAGTCAACCTCGAAGAGGTGGTGGTCATCGGGATTTCGCAATCCGGCGAATCGACGGATACGAATGCGGTGCTCGAAGACGCCGGCAGACAGGGTGCGGTTACGATCGGGATCACCAACCATCGCGACAGCGCAATGGCGCAAACGGTTGAGTTTCCGCTGCTGATCGAGGCCGGGGCCGAGATTAGCGTACCGGCGACAAAAACGTACACCTGTCAGCTGTTGGCGCTCTACCTGGTAGGATTCGCGCTGAATGGCGGAATCGATGTCGAGCAGTTGCGACGAATCCCCGAATGGGTGAGCAGCGTGTTGGGGCTGGAAGAAGACATCGAAGCGCTGGTGGAGCGCTACTTCTTCATGACGCGCACGGTGACCGTCGGGCGCGGATTGAATTACGCCAATGCGCTAGAGTTCGGGCTCAAGCTGATGGAGACCTGCTACGTAGTGGCTGAGCGATTTTCAGCGGCCGACCTGATGCACGGGCCCATCGCGTTGGTGGAGCGCTCGTTTCCGGTGTTTGTCTTTGCTCCCGGGGGCGTCACCTGGCCGTCGATGGCCTGCGTGCTGGATCGATTGCAAGAACTGAAGGCGGAAACGCTCGTGATTACCGACCCGCGCAATACCGCGGTGCACGACAAAGCTGCCCGGTTGATTCAAATTCCGCAAGCGCCGGGCTCGGGACAGGCGCCCGAGGATTTATACACTCCGATTCCGTATATCGTGCCGGCCCAATTGTTCGCGGGACATCTGGCGGCGCTGAGAGGGCTCAACCCAGATGTGCCGCGGACGATCCACAAAATCACGCGAACCATGTGAACCATGCTCTTGACGCCGCTGGATTGGTTTTGGATTGCGCTGTACTTTGCCGCGAACGCGGCGATCGGGTTTTACTATCGGGCGCGAGCGGGCAAAAGCGTCGACGAGTTTTTTCTGTCCGGGCGTAACGTCCCATGGTGGCTGGCCGGGACTTCCATGGTGGCGACGACGTTCGCGGCAGACACGCCGCTCGCGGTTACCGGCATGGTTGCGCGCGGTGGCATCGCGGGGAACTGGCTGTGGTGGAGCTTCGTGGCGGGAGGCATGCTCACGGTTTTCTTCTATGCGCGATTGTGGCGGCGCAGCGGCGTGATGACCGATATCGAATTCACGGAGATTCGCTATTCGGGGCGTCCGGCGGCGTTTTTGCGCGGATTTCGCGCGCTGTACCTGGGCGTCCCGGTGAACTGCATCGTGTTGGGCTGGGTGAACCTGGCGATGGTGAAAATCCTGACGCTGGCGTTGGGCGTGACGCGCGTGGAAGCGCTCGCCATCGTGCTGGGCCTGATCGCGATTACCTCGCTGATCTCGACCCTCTCCGGGTTGTGGGGCGTACTGGTGACGGACCTTCTGCAGTTCGTGGTGAAGATGACGATGGTCATTGTGCTGGCGGTGGCGGCGGTGCACGCGGTGGGCGGCATGGACGCATTGAAGTTGAAGCTGGCTGCGATTGACGCCTCGCGCGGAGCACACGCTGGTTCGCTGCTGAGCTTCATTCCCGATTTGCGCTCGCCTTGGATGCCAATGATGACATTCCTGGTCTACATTTCACTGAACTGGTGGGCCAGTTGGTATCCGGGAGCCGAGCCGGGCGGCGGAGGGTATATCGCGCAACGCATGTTTTCGGCAAAGGACGAAAGGAATTCGCTGCTTGCCACGTTGTGGTTCAACATCGCCAACTACGCGCTGCGCCCTTGGCCGTGGATTTTGGTGGCACTGGTGTCGCTGGTGGTCTTTCCGGGTTTGCAGGATCCGGAAACGGGATATGTGCGCGTGATGATCGCCTATCTTCCGCCGGCGCTGCGTGGCGTCATGCTCGCTGGCTTCGCCGCGGCATATATGTCGACCATCGCGACGCAGCTGAACTGGGGCGCGAGCTACGTGGTGAACGATTTCTACCGGAGATTTGTCAGGCAGCAGGCGGATGATCGGCATTACGTGTGGGTCTCGCGCTGGACCACGGTGCTGCTGACGGTTGTGTCGGCGGTGGTGACATTTTATCTCGGGTCCATTGCTGGCGCCTGGAAGATGCTGCTCGCGACCGGAGCAGGAACCGGCTCGGTACTGCTGCTGCGCTGGTATTGGTGGCGTATCAATGCGTGGAGCGAAATTTCGGCCATGATCGCGGCCGCTGTAACATCGTTGGCCCTGCAGACCGTGGCGGGACTCGATACGGACAAGCCGCTCGACTTCGCTTGGATCATGATTCTGACGGTGGCGATTACGACGGTCATATGGATCGCAGTGACATTTCTGACGCGGCCGGAAACGAAAGATACGTTGGTTGGTTTTTACCGGCGAGTGCGGCCGTCGCGTACCGGATGGCGGCCGGTGGCGGAAATGGCGCCCGAAGTTGTTTGCGCCGGAGCGACATGGACCGACGCGGTGGACTGGATTTGCGGCTGCGCTCTGATTTACGGAGCGCTGTTCGGTGTCGGCAAACTGCTGCTGGGTGAGGTGACGGCTGGATGCTGGCTGCTCGCGATGGGCGCGGCCGGCGGAGCTGTCATATGGCTCGATTTGTCGCGGCGCGGCTGGGACGCGGTGAGCCGATGAAACTGGCTATGTGGCTGGTGGCCGTAGCTCCGGCGTTTGGAGCGCTAATGCCCTTGCCCGAGAGCGTTGTCCCGGCAACCGGCGTGCTCCAGATCGATTCGAGTTTCGGCGTCAAGGCATCCGGATATTCGGACGCGCGCTTGGATCGGGCTATGACGCGTTTGGTCACACGTATTGCGCGCCAGACGGGGATCGAAATTCGCGGCGGCAAGACAGCCCTGTGGATCGAATGCAAGGCTGCGGGGCCGCAGTATCCGTCACTCGGTGAAGACGAATCGTATCGGTTGGATGTTTCGGAACACGGCGCGCGGATCACGGCTCCGAGCGTGACGGGCGCTCTGCGCGGCATGGAGACATTCGCCGAATTAATCGACTCCGCTTCGGTGGCAGGCGTTCATGTCGAAGATCGCCCGCGTTTTCCGTGGCGTGGGCTGATGCTCGACGTCACACGGCACTGGATGCCGCTGGATGTTGTGCTGCGCAACTTGGACGCGATGGCCGCGGTGAAGCTCAATGTTTTTCACTGGCACCTTTCCGACGATCAAGGTTTTCGCATAGAGAGCCGGCTGTTTCCGAAGCTTCAGGAATTCGGCTCGGATGGTCATTTCTATACCCAGGGTGAGGTGCGGCAGGTGGTCGAGTACGCGCGGGATCGGGGC
>Ga0070741_10020323_pt1 | contig 10474 bp, 11 predicted proteins | sample Coa_R1_4_FD_66440 | JGI IMG/M metagenome (GOLD analysis project Ga0070741, IMG submission 66440) | Surface soil microbial communities from Centralia Pennsylvania, which are recovering from an underground coalmine fire - Coalmine... | ecosystem: Environmental > Terrestrial > Soil > Unclassified ... | reverse complement strand
AGACAACGAACGATACCACTGTCTATGATCCGACCTGTGGTTCCGGCTCGCTATTGTTGAAAGTCGCCGATGAAGCTCACGCGCAGGTCACGCTGTACGGCCAGGATAAAGACGCGGCGACGTCCGGTCTGGCGCGCATGAATATGGTGCTGCACAACAACCCGACCGCGTTAATCGTGCAAGGGAACTCACTGGCTGACCCCAAGTTCAAAGACGGTGACATCCTCAAGACCTTCGACTACGTCGTCGCCAATCCGCCGTTCAGCGATAAGCGGTGGAGCACTGGTGTCGACCCACTCAATGATGCGCACGAGCGGTTCAAGTCCTTTGGGGTGCCGCCCGGCAAGCAGGGTGATTACGCCTATCTGCTGCACATCGTGCGCTCGCTCAAGAGTCACGGCAAAGGCGCGTGCATTCTGCCGCATGGCGTGTTGTTCCGTGGCAATGCCGAAGCCGACATCCGCCGCAATCTGATCCGCAAGGGTTACATCAAGGGTATCATCGGTCTGCCTGCGAACCTGTTTTACGGCACTGGCATTCCGGCCTGCATTATCGTCATCGATAAAGAAGACGCCCACACACGGCGCGGTATCTTTATGATTGATGCCAGCGCGGGCTACATGAAGGACGGCAACAAGAACCGGGTGCGTGCGAGGGACATTCACAAGATCGTCGATGTCTTCACCAAACAGATAGAGATTGCCAAATATGCACGCATGGTCCCGTTCGCAGAGATCGAAAAGAACGACTACAACCTCAATATCCCGCGGTACATCGACAGCCAGGAAGCCGGAGACATTCAAGACATCGAAGGTCACCTGCGCGGTGGCATTCCTAACCGCGACATCGACGCACTGGGAAAATACTGGTCCGTCCTTCCCGGACTCAAATCTACGCTCTTCCAGCCGCTACGAAAAAACTATTCTCAACTCTCCATTCTCCATTCAAAAATGAGCGTGCGACGCAGGACCGCGTCATCACTCTGTTCCGCGATGAACTCGGCTACCGCGACCTCGGTGATTGGCGTGACCGTGAGGGCAACAGCAACATCGAGGAACAGTTGCTCACGGCCTATTTCACGAAGAGTGGGTATACCTCGGCACAGATCAGCAGCGCCCTCTACAAACTGCGCACCGAAGCGGACAATCACAATCGCGGCTTGTACGGTAATAACCACGCGGTGTACAACCTGCTGCGTTACGGCGTGCCGGTGAAGATCGAGGCGGGCAAGGTCACCGAAACCGTTCACCTCATCAACTGGAAGGAACCGGCAAAGAACGACTTCGCCATCGCTGAAGAAGTCACGCTCCGCGGCAATCTCGAGCGGCGGCCAGACCTCGTGCTGTATGTGAACAGCATCGCTGTGGGCGTGCTGGAACTCAAGAACAGCCGCATTACGATTGGCGACGGTATCCGCCAGAACATTACCAACCAACAACCTGCGTTCAATCAATGGTTCTTTAGCACCGTGCAGTTCATCTTTGCGGGCAACGATTCCGAAGGGCTGCAATACGGCACCATTGGCACCGAAGAGAAGTATTTCCTCACGTGGAAAGAGGACGAAGAGGACAACAGTCGCTTCAAGCTCGATAAGTATCTGCTCAAGATGTGCACCAAGGAGCGGCTGATCGAGCTGATGCACGACTTCGTGCTCTTTGATGGCGGGGCGAAGAAGCTGCCCCGCGTACACCAATATTTCGGCGTCCAAGCTGCACAACAGCATGTCCGCAGACGCCAGAGCGGCATCATCTGGCACACCCAAGGCAGCGGCAAAAGCATCGTCATGGTGCTGTTGGCCAAGTGGATATTAGAAAACAATGCCAATGCCCGTGTCGCGATTGTCACCGACCGTGACGAATTGGACGAGCAAATTGAAGATGTGTTCACCGACACCGGCGGGACGATCAAGCGCACCCAAAGTGGACGCGAGCTGATGACGCAGTTGGGACAGGCTACGCCGCGCTTGCTCTGTTCTCTGATCCATAAGTTCGGCAAGAAGGACGTGGAGAACTTCGAGCAGTTCATCAAAGAACTGCAAGCGCAACCGAGCCAGACGATCGGCGAGGTCTTTGTCGATGAATGCCACCGTACCCAGAGCGGCAAGCTGCACCGCGTCATGAAGGCGATCCTGCCCAATGCGGTTTTCATCGGTTTTACTGGCACCCCGCTACTCAAGAAGGACAAAGCTACGAGCCTGGAAGTCTTCGGCGGCTATATTCACACCTACAAATTCAGCGAAGCAGTAGAAGACGAGGTGGTGCTCGATCTGGTCTATGAGGCGCGAGATATTGACCAACACCTCGGCTCGCAGAGCAAGATCGACGCGTGGTTTGAGGCTAAGACCAAAGGACTCAACGACTGGCAGAAAGACGAACTGAAAAAGAAATGGGGCACGATGCAAAAGGTGCTCAGTTCGCGCTCGCGCATGGATCGGGTGGTGAGCGACATCGTCTTCGACTTCAGCGTCAAACCACGCCTGAACGACAACCGTGGCACCGCCATGTTGGTGGCGTCGAGTATTTACGAGGCCTGTAAGTATTACGCGCTTTTCCAGAAGACCGTCTTTAAAGACCGCTGCGCGGTCATCACCTCGTACAACCCACAAACGCGCGACATCACCACCGAAGACACCGGTGCAAACACCGAGACGGACAAGGAGTTCATCTACAACACCTACACCGACCTATTGAAGAACGTCGACGCCAAGCCCGGCACGACCAAGACCGAAACCTACGAAGATTGGGCCAAGGAGCTGTTCAAGAAAGAACCCGCCAACATGAAGCTCATGGTCGTGGTAGATAAGTTACTCACTGGCTTCGACGCGCCAAGCTGCACTTATCTCTATATTGACAAGAGCATGCAGGATCACGCCTTGTTCCAGGCCATCTGCCGCACGAATAGACTGGACGGGGAGGACAAAGACTTCGGGTACATCGTCGATTACAAAGACCTCTTCAAAAAGGTCGAGAACGCAATCGCGGTCTATACGTCGGAGTTAGATCACAGCGCGGGCGGAGCCGATCCCGAAGTCCTGATGAACAATCGCCTCATCAAAGGTCGCGAGCGGCTGGACAACGCGCTGGAAGCTCTTGCGCTGCTCTGCGAGCCAGTAGAACCACCCCAGGGCGAGCTGGAGTACATTCATTATTTTTGTGGAAACACCGAACTCCCAGAAGATCTCAAGGCACGAGAGCCACAACGTGCCGCGCTCTATAAGGCCACTATCGCCTTGGTACGCGCCTACGCCAATATTGCTGACGAATTGGATGCCGCGGGTTACGGAGAGGCTGACATCCGTTTCATCAAGCAGAGACTCAAAGAGTACCTCGACCTCCGCGACATCATCCGGAATGCGGCCAATGAGAAGCTTGACCTGAAAGCGTACGAGGCGGACATGCGCCACCTCATCGACACGTATATCGAAGCCGCAGAGCCACGCACAATCTCTCCCTTCGATGAGCTGTCACTGCTCGAACTGATTGTGAATACTGGCATTGCCAATGCCATCAATACTTTGCCGCGTGGACTGAAAGCCAACAAAGAAGCGGTGGCGGAAACCATCGAGAACAATGTGCGCAGCAAGATCATCAAAGAACATCTCAACGACCCGGCCTATTACGAGAAAATGTCTGCCCTGCTGGACGAGATCATCGCTGCCCGCAAAGCCAAGGCGTTAGAGTATGAGAAATACCTTCAACGGATCGCCGAACTGGCCAAACATGTAGAAGCTGGCAAGGCGGAAGAGACGCCGGAACAACTGAACACGCCGGGCAGACGCGCCCTCTATAACAACCTCAAACAGGGAGCCGAGCGCCCGAAGGGTGTAGAGGAAGCACCTGCGGTTCACGAAGACACCGCGCAAGACGATGTCCTTGCACTGGCCATCAAGATCGATGAAACTGTCAAGCGTGTTCGGCCTGACGGCTGGCGCGGTATTGAACCGCGTGAGCGGATGATTAAGCACGCCTTGTATAACATCTTGCAGGACGTGGCCGAGGTGGAGCGTATGTTCCTGATCATCAAACAGCAGAAGGAATACTGACAGTGATGCAGATTGAGTTGGGTGGGATTGCGGTGGATGTGGTGAAGAAGAATATTAAGAACCTGCACCTGAGCGTGTACCCGCCTGCTGGCAAGGTGCGCATCTCTGCGCCACTGCGGATGAATCTCGACACCATCCGTGTCTTTGCTATTTCCAAACTGGGCTGGATCAAGCAACAGCAGAAGAAGCTGCTAACGCAGGAACGCGAAACGCCGCGCGAATATCTTGATCGTGAAAGCCACTACGTCTGGGGAAAACGCTACCTGCTCAAAGTATTCGAACTTGACGCGGCGCCCGTTGTGGAACTTAAGCACAGTGAGATGTTCTTACGCATTCGCCCAGGTGCAAGTGAAGAAAAGAAGCGGACTGTTATTGAAGAATGGTATCGTGCACAGCTTAGGCAGGCGATTTCCTCGTTAATCGCTAAATGGGAACCGCTCATGAGGGTAAGAGTAGAGCGGTTCTTCGTGCAACGGATGAAAACGAAATGGGGAAGCTGTAACCCTATCGCCAGGAGTATTCGCCTCAATACCGAATTGGCTAAGAAACCGCTGGAGTGTCTGGAGTCCGTCGTCGTGCATGAGATGGTCCACTTGCTGGAGCCTACACATAATAGTCACTTCATCACATTGATGAACAGTTTTCTACCTCAGTGGCAGTTTTACCGGGATGCACTGAATAGACTGCCTGTGAGGCATGAGGACTGGGCGTATTGAGAAATTGCCTGTACGGCCAGCGATAATTGATATTCTTTTCCACAAACAAGGCCAGTAGAGATACAACCTCCGACAAAACCGTTATCTCAGTCGCAAAGCGGATCTCAACCTGTTGCCTTTGTGACGATGGAGGCACGAGAAGATAGGGGGACACCACATTGCTAGCCATCAATCCCTTTTACCTTTAGGTATCGAAGGTAGTCTCCTGAAAGGATAGGAGTACGAGTCTCCGTCAAGTTGTATAGATATATCCATGAGAAGACTCTCCTACCGTCGTTAAGGGTGATCATTACGTTTTCTCTGCGGAACTCCGAGAGAACCTCACTTCTACAGCTACATCCTTCGTACTCATCTAGGATCGCAAGAACTCGATTCCGCATCAATGGTTCCAGGGCATAAACCTCGCCGTACACGAGATCCTGAGCATTCTCTGAAGGGATAGCTCCTGGATAGTTTCCGAGGTCGAAAAGCTGACCATGAAACGTAGCCTCTCCCACGAATCGCGCGTGTCTTGCCGGGATTTGCGCCATGGCATGACCCACGTCTTTGCGCAGCGTGCCGTAGACGAAAAGGTATTCACTCTCTGGACTTGGTGGGATGGTATCTTCAACTTCCATCATTAGCCCCTCGTCGCACGAGGGTTATTACTGGTTTAGCGGACGGTCACTTCGCCTCCGTAATGCAGGGTAAAGCGCATGAGTTCAAATGCCTTTCTCAACCTACGCTATGCTTTGGGACTCTCTCCCTCTTTGCCTTCGCTCCTGATCACCAAAGACAGGGACGCAAGGGTGTGACGGAGGGTCTGGGCGTTGTTCCAATGCTGTTGAAGTTCTGCTTCTGAGGGGCGAGGGCCGATCCGGTGCGCGATGGCCGCTCGCAGCTGCACTCTTTGTTCGGAAGGGAACGCCAAAGCGTCAAAGCTCTCTTCGGCCTCCTTCCAGAAGCGGCTGACGGCCCAAGGAGAAAACTGCCCTCGGGTAGCAACGAGACTGCCGATGTAGGCGAGGTGCTGTTGTCGGACAGTCCCCTCGACGCGGACACTCTTAACGAGCAAGGCTCTGTGGGTGACCTGGCCTCGCCAGTGCTGTTTGTGACGTGTTTCCCAGCGAAGAAACATATCGATGTAGTGGGTAAATCGTCTACAGTGTAGAGCTTTTAGGCACTACACTGACAGTTACTAACTCTTACTCGACATTGCAATTTGTCTGACGGCGTGTGCCAATTCACCTCATTGCTCGATTCTCCTCACCCACCCGGTAGGCGGCTCCTTGATCGCATCTGGTGTCACTGCCACGACTTGGCAGGGATCGCAGCGCCACATAATCAAGGTTCGTTCTCCATCTAGAGAAGGAAATACGTCCTAACGTCAACGTATGCTGCCGCGTTCTTCTTTGTGAGATAACCATCGGTGAATTTCTGAAGTTCGTGCATACGCTAGATATAGCATCTGCTTGCCTGGGTACTGTTTAAGGCACCCTGCGATCTTTTCGTCCTTTTTAATAATTGGAATCAGCAACGTACGCTCTTGGGTCTTATGAGCCACGTTCCGAAGTGGAATCTTGCCTTTGATAGTGACATTACTGGCCCGTCGTGACGAAGCGATGATTCTTGTCCCAAGTTCAGTATCTATGGTAAGTCTCTTCACTGCCTGTTCTCCCGATCAGATCGCTCCTGCTTTGCGGGAAAGGAGAAGGCGGGGCAGGAGAGACACCCGCCGTGTCCGCCACGTTAGCTAGACGCGGCCTATCCCCTCCAGGTGGAATACTCTAGCGCGCAGCGTCTGTCAGCTCTACCCGTAACGTGCGGCCTAAGGCGCACGCGGCCTTGCCTAACGTGGCAAGCGTAACTGAAGAGTTATCAGGATCGAGCAACCGATCTAACGCAGCCCGACTGGTCTTCATTCGTTTGGCCAAGGCATCCTTGGTTAGTTTCTCTTTCTTCATTAGGTCTGCAAGCTGACGAGCAACCTTTCTCTTAGCGACGGCTGCCTGTGCTTCCGCAAGCATCCCCTGCTCAGCAAGAAATTCCTCAAGCGTGCCGCCAATATGCGGGTTTTTCATCGTCTCCTCCGCTGTAAGATCTGTAATCGTTTCTTCGCGAGGACGAGGTCATCTTTCGGTGTCCGCTGGGATTTCTTGATGAATCCATGCAGTGCCAGCAGCGTTGTTTCTTCGATCGTAAAAAGTACGCGCGCTATACGGTCCCCGAGATCACTGCGCACTTCCCACAGGTCGGTATCCAGCTTGCGCACCAACGGCATCCCGATAGGCCAGCTATACTGAACGTCCAGAAGGTCTGTTCCAACGGCTTGCCGCTCTGCACGCCGAAGCGATAGCAACCATTCTCGGACCGGCTCTCGTCCTCCATCAGTCTTGAAAAAAGCCAACCGCAGCCCATTGGTCGTGCGGTGAGGGTATCAAAGATGGTACGCCCTGAACACTGGGGGAGAGGTCCAACGATCCTCTCCCCCTGCAGGAACTCATAAATTGTACGGGTCCGTATAGGGTTCGTTTTTCAGTTGTAGCGTGCGTTATTTTGCGCTATCCCGCAAAGCTAAGTCGGCGAAGTTATGGAGATGTCACAATTTGTAGGATTTCGTAATCAGCAGGTCGTCGGTTCGACTCCGATGGGTGGCTTCCATTAAGCCCTTGGGCAGTCAAGGGCTTTTTCATTTCTTCAAGAGAGGTAAGGAGAGGGAAAACGATCGCTTTGCATTTGCAACTGAGGACTATAGTGATCGCTCTCCGCTCAATCTTGGCTCGTTCTTGCCGTAGGGCGTGCAACTCCTGGGATCGTTTACCAGTGATCGTAATCATGGTATCGATGCTGACCGTCCCAATCCCGTCTCTCGTAGCGTCTATCATAAGGAGGCGCATACGAGCCGTAGCCGTCATAGTAGCCATAGTTAGAGGCCTCACGATAATGATGGTGATGGCGGTAATACGGGTCACACCCCAGCGCGCTCAGGGCCAGAAGCAATACCACCAGCGTTTTCAGGAAGGGAGAGTACATACAAAACTCCTTTCACGACCGCTCCTCCTAAGGCACTCATGTTTGCTCTTAAAGCGGTAACAGCTTCAATTGCTTGCTGAGGAAAGCAAGCAGTGCTGTCTGCCAAGGAGCGCGACGATGACCTTATTTTTATGCAAGGTCTGCGCCAAATCGAAGCCAAGCAGAGTCAGCACGGCCTCTCGCACCGGGAACAGTTCGCTAAAAATTTCTCTACTCTGTGTTTTATGACGTGGCAAAGCGGATGCTTGAAGCGCAACCAGGCCCTCTTAGTGCGAGATTTTGCGATAATTACAAACCGTTTTCGGACGCGAGGGAAATCAAGCAGTTAGGCAAAAACACGAGTGGCTAAAATACCTCGCTCAGACGTAGATTTTTCCCCTCCCCTTTCCGGCGTCAGATCGGCCTTTTCACTCGTGCAGCTTTGTCCTGAGTATAGCTGAGTATGCCAAAGCCTCTACGCGGCTTACCCTCGCCGCCATGCGGAACAAGCGTGCAGCGCAAAGCCACATTGCCCAACTCGAAAGAGCCCTGATGACAGAAAGGCCGAAGCTCGTGACAGGCATGGTGAGCCGCATAGCAACTCTCAGGCATGATTAGAGGCTGTAGGTTGGAAAAAAGAAGAACGAGGTGGAAGCATGCGGTCTATTGCATAGCCCGAGCTTTGCACTAGCTTTGAAGGGTATTGCCCTTCCAGAGGAGGAACCTATGCGCTGGACTTCCTTCACGCGAAGCATGAAGAAAACGTTGGTGCTCCTGGGAGCGGCCCTCGCACTTATAGCTAGTGGCTTCACCTCTAGTGTGACCCCAGTCGAGGCGCGGTCTCATCATCATTACCGACATCACCGCTACTGGCAGCAGCGCCCTTATTACCGGTCTCACCGCTCCTACCGCTGGCAACGTCCCTACTACCGGTCTCACCGCTCCTACCGCTGGCGACGTCCCTACTACCGGTCTCACCGCTCCTACCGGCGTTACCGCTATTAGGCCTCTCAGTAGAACTCTAGCGAAGGCGATTATGTTTTACTTGACGCCTGTTCCCTCAAAGCCCCAGTGGCACCCCGATGTCCTTGGGAACGCCATCTCATCCGCACTGCTGCAAGAATGGGGTCGAGTTCAACGTAATCCCCTATCAAATCACGGGGACCAAGGGGCAAGTGTTCCACAAAACCCGCCCGCTGTCGCTCGCGCCCAAGGCGGTGGCGGTGCTGTGGACCTTAGTCCGGCAGGCCGGGTAGGTGGTGAACAAGGCGAAGCTGTTGGCGGACGCGTGGCCGGAGACGATCGTCTAGTGAAGGCGTGATCATGAACTACATTTGCGAGCTGCACGACCTGATGAAGCAACGATGTAACGGCCTAATCGCCCCGTGACTGATGACTCGATGATTCAATCGGTGAATCTATTCCTCTTCCTCATCCAGCTCTTGTTCCAGCGCCGCTTCCTGTTCTTCGAGTTGCACTTGGAGTGAACTCAGCGCTTCAAAGATCGAATCAACGGCCTCACGAAAATCGTCTTCTGTCGTCACCGTTCCGTTTGCGACTCGTTCTTCACAGTCACGGCTGATTTCCGCCATAGCGAATTTCGCTGCTTTGACGAGACCGACCCACTGTCCCACAACAGCCAATGCGTCTTGCATAATTCGTACTCCTTTCTGTCTGCTTCTTCACCTGCTAGACTTTGTAGCCTATCACGCTAGATGAAGGAGGCCAGTATGCGACAAGTTGCTGTTGTCGGTGCCGGGATGACCCGCTTTGGCAAACACCAAGACCGCAGTCTGAAAGACCTTGCTCGCGAGGCGGTGGAGAACGCCTTACTCGCGGCAGGAATAGAGAAAGAAGCAATTGAGGCGGCCGCCGTCGGCAACGCCGTCGCCGGTCTCATTACCGGCCAAGAATGTATACGCGGCCAGGTGGTCTTACGCGAGATGGGCATCGGTGGGATTCCGGTGATTAATACTGAGAACGCGTGTGCGAGTTCCTCAACTGCGTTTCATTTGGCGTGGCTGTACGTTGCCTCGGGCATGTACGACACGGTGCTCGCGGTCGGCATGGAGAAGCTTTTTCACCCGGACAAGAAGAAGACATTCAATGCGATTGGTAGCGCGATTGATCTTGAGCTGGCGGATGAATTCGCGCGACAAATGAGCGGCGAACAAGCTGCCGGCGCCGGGGAGTCACGTAGTGTGTTCATGGACTATTATGCGAACCTCGCCCGGGCTCATATGGCCCGCTACGGCACAACCCGTGAACAGTTTGCGCGTATTGCCGCGAAAAATCACACCAATGGTAGTCTCAATCCTCACGCCCAGTTCCAAACTCCGCGTACGGTGGAAGACATTCTTGCGGCTCCGTTGATCGCCGAGCCACTCACACGCATGATGTGCTCGCCCATTGGTGACGGCGCCGCGGCAGTTGTTATCACAACGGCAGAGAAAGCTCGTCAGCTCACGGCGAAACCAGTCTACGTTCGTGCGTCCATCGTAGCATCGAGCCAGCAACACGCGGATGGTGCGCCGGGGATCGTGACCAACGCCGCGCAAAAAGCCTACAAGATGGCGGGGATCGGTCCAGATGAAGTCCAGGTCGTCGAAGTCCACGATGCCACCGCGCCGGCAGAACTGATTGTGTATGAAGAGCTTGGACTGTGCCGGGCTGGTGAAGGCGGCAAGATGATTGACGACGGCGTCACCAGGCTCGGCGGCCGCGT
>Ga0070741_10020322_pt1 | contig 10474 bp, 11 predicted proteins | sample Coa_R1_4_FD_66440 | JGI IMG/M metagenome (GOLD analysis project Ga0070741, IMG submission 66440) | Surface soil microbial communities from Centralia Pennsylvania, which are recovering from an underground coalmine fire - Coalmine... | ecosystem: Environmental > Terrestrial > Soil > Unclassified ... | reverse complement strand
GCCACAGAGTCGGCCAGTCCGTGCCCGGCGTTGTTGATCCACACATCAATGCGCCCGAAGTGATGGATGGTGAGCCCGACCAGGCGATCAATCTCTTCCCGATTCCGAACATCGCAGGCCAGCGCGATGGTCTGTTCGGTGTATCCGATTCGCTGCCGGGCTGCCTCCGCGCGTGCCATGTCGCGCGAAGACAGTACGATGCGCGCCCGGTGCTCAGCAAAAATCTTGGCCAGCGCCTCACCAATCCCCATGGACGCACCGGTGATAACAACTGCCTGGCCCGAGAGTGAAATCTCCATGCGCTGCTTGTATTCCTGCCTAAACTTCAAGTCAAGTCGCTGGCGTAGAATCTTGGGAACCCCGCTTCAGGCGGGGAACCGCGGAGGAGAACTGCTTTGAGCGTGGTGGTGCCCTTGTTCCCCCTGGAAGTAGTGCTGTTTCCGGACACGCCCCTCCCCCTCCACATCTTCGAGCCGCGCTATCGAGAGATGATCGGCGAGTGCCTTGAGGAAAAGAAAGTGTTTGGCGTGGTGCGCGCCAAGGAGAGCAGCCTCGCGGAAATCGGCTGCACCGCGGAGATCCTCACCGTCGCCAAGAAGTATGACGATGGCCGCCTGGACATTGTCACTGAAGGCCGCCGCCGCTTTCGTATTCAGCAGGTCAAACACGATAGGCCGTTTCTTCAGGGGGAAATCGAATACTTTGAAGATGAGGCGAGCGCCGTGAAACCGAGCGATGCCAAGCGAGCGCTGGAGCTCTATGCCGAAATTGCTCAACTGATGGGTGGCGAGTCCGCCCCTCCCGACGCAAATGAACCGCAACTCTCCTTCGTTTTGGCAGGAACACTGCCCTTGGACCTCGATTTCAAACAAACCCTGCTGGGCCTGCGCTCCGAGTCCGAAAGAATTTTGGGACTGATCGAGTACTACGAAGCGGTACTGCCAAATCTGCGCCGTGCGGTCAAAGCACGCGAAAAGGCCGGCGGAAATGGCCACGCGGGTTGAGCGTATAATCGGGTCAACTTTGTTCTTTTCCGGGGGTTTTTACCTGTTATGAATCTGCCGCGCACTCTGGGCGAATTGCGGCGCAGCTCGTTTTCTGAAAATCGGCTGCGCTCCCGCCGCGTAAAGGACGAAATGCGCGAAAACCTGGTGGCCAGGCTGCGCCAGGGCGGCCCACTATTTCCTGGCATCGTCGGTTACGAAGATACTGTCATCCCACAGATCGTTAATGCCATTCTTTCCCGTCATAATTTCATTTTGTTGGGACTTCGCGGCCAGGCCAAGAGCCGGATTTTGCGCGCGCTTGCCACCTTGCTGGACGAGCAGACGCCCTACATCGAGGGTTGCGAGATCCACGACAATCCTTACGCTCCGATTTGCCGCCATTGCCAGGATGAAATCGCCAAACTCGGCGACGCGGTACCCATTGCGTACTTGACTGCGGAACACCGCTACGTGGAGAAGCTGGCTACCCCGGACGTGACCATTGCTGATCTGATCGGCGACATTGATCCCATCAAAGCGGCCAGGGGCGGGCATCAGCTGAGCAGCGAGCTCACCGTCCATTACGGCTTGTTGCCCCGCGCTAATCGCGGAATCTTCGCCATCAACGAGCTGCCGGACCTTGCCGGCAAAATCCAGGTGGGATTATTCAACATCATGCAGGAAGGTGATGTGCAGATTAAGGGTTATCCCATCCGCCTGCCGTTGGATGTGGCGCTTGTGTTCACTGCCAACCCGGAAGACTATACCGCTCGGGGCAAGATCATCACCCCTCTCAAAGACCGGATTGGCTCTGAGATTCGGACCCACTATCCGGCCACCGTGGAAGAGGGAATCGCGATCACCAGCCAGGAAGCCTGGACGCAGCGCGACGGCTATCAGCTGCACGTCCCCAAGTACGTGCGCGAGGTCATCGAGCGTATCGCGTTCGCGGCCCGCGAGGACAAGAAAATTGATAAACGCTCCGGCATCAGTCAGCGATTGCCAATTTCCTGCATGGAGAATGTCATCTCCAATGCTGAGCGCCGCGCGATTCGCAACCAGGAAAAAGTCGTGGTGCCACGTGTCGGCGATATCTATGCCGCCATGCCGGCCATTACCGGCAAGCTGGAACTTGAGTACGAAGGCGAGATGCGCGGAGCTGACAATGTTGCTCGCGAGCTCATTCGTAGCGCCATCGCTAAGACCTTCGACGAATACTTCAGCGGTGTCAATATGCAGCAAGTGGTGCAGTGGTTCGATCTTGGTGGCGAAATTCGCATGACCGATAACGCTCCCACCGAAAAAATGTTCGATGAGCTCAAAAATATTCAGGGCCTCCTCGACAAACTCGCCGCTCTGAGCATCAAGAACAAAGAACCGCAGGAGCTGCAAGTCTCCGGCGCGGAGTTCGTGTTGGAAGGCCTTTACGCTCATAAGCGCATCGGCCGTAGCGAGGAGCGCGTCTTCACTGCCGGGGAGAAGCAGCCACGGCGGCAGGAGAAGCCCTTCGAGCGCGAAGAACCTCTGCCGCCACGCAGCAGAAGGCCCTATAACTGAGAACTCGGCTTTCGGCTAATGCGATGAAGTACATCCGTTACAAAAAGTATGTTCCCGATCCGGCCTCCGAGATGAGCATGGAGGACCTGCTGGGCGCCCTGTCCGACTATCTCCTTCAGAGCGGGTTTCAAGATCAGTACATGTTCTACGACTTCCAGGACCAGGAACAGACCCTGGAAGAACTGCGCCGCGCCATTGAGCAGGCCTTGCTCGAAGGCGACATGCTGGAAGACTCAATGCGCGAGCGGCTGCAGCAGTTGCAAATGGAAGGCAAGCTCGATGAGTTGATCGAAAAGCTCATGGAGCGGATGGAGCAGGAAGACTACATCAGCATTGATCAGCCCCACGATCCTTCGCAACAGTCGAGCGTCGGCGGGCAGATCGGGCAGAACCAGTCGCAAGCGCGTTTCGAAATTACCGACAAGAGCCTGGACTTTCTCGGTTTCCGCACCTTGCGCGATCTTCTGGGTTCGTTGGGGAAATCAAGCTTTGGGCGGCACGACACTCGCGATCTGGCCACCGGTATCGAGGCCAGCGGAGCCTCCAAGCGCTACGAATTTGGGGACACTCTGAATCTGGACATTACCGCCACCCTTTCCAGCGCCATTCAACGCGAAGGACTCAAGCTGCCGCTCAATCTCGAATACTCCGACCTACAGGTGCACCAATGCGAGTACCAGTCGTCGTGTGCCACAGTGCTCATGCTCGATTGTTCGCATTCCATGATCCTCTACGGTGAAGACCGCTTCACGCCCGCCAAGAAAGTAGCCATGGCGTTGTCGCACCTGATTCGCACCCAGTACCCGGGAGACTCACTTTCCCTGATCTTGTTTCATGATTCCGCTGAGGAGGTGCCACTCTCGCAGTTAGCACGAGTTAAGGTCGGCCCCTATTACACCAATACGCGTGAGGGTTTACGCCTGGCGCAGCGCATCCTGCAACGCCAGCGTAAAGACATGAAGCAGATCATTATGATTACTGACGGCAAGCCTTCGGCTCTCACCCTGGAAGACGGCCGTATCTACAAAAATGCTTTTGGGCTCGATCCTCTGGTGGTGACTCAAACCTTGGAAGAAGTTGCCAAATGCAAGCGCGCCGGTGTGCTCATCAACACGTTTATGTTGGCGTCTGACTACGGCTTGGTTCAGTTCGTACAGAAAGTAACTGAGATGTGCCGCGGTAAAGCCTACTTCACTACGCCTTACACCCTTGGTCAATACCTGCTGATGGATTACATGTCACGTAAAACCAAGACCATCCACTAGCTAACCGACTCAATCTCCCAGTTCCTGCAGCATCGCCTCCATCTCCGACCTTGCGTGCGCATTTCGCGTACGCTCGGCGGACGCAATGCCGTCTTGCAGCATCTTGCGTGCTTCAGCAATGCGATCCGCGCGGGCCAGCGCCTGCGCTGCCATGAAGTAGCCCGCCGTGTAGTCCGGATGCGCCTCCAGCAACTTGGCAAACTCTGCGAGCGCATTCTCCACCTGGCCGCTGCGGGAATATTCCATCGCCAGACCATAACGCGCGAAGGCGTCGTTTGGGTTCTGTTCGACCGCCTGCTTCAGCATTGCCATACGATCCATGAATGTGTCCCAGTTTCTAGTTTCAGATGTCGTGAGTCAATGCCAGTTTGCGCCCGCAGCTCTGAGAGTGGCAAACTCCTACTGCTCACTGCCCACTGATTCTGTACAATGTCGGTCTACTCCAGCGGAGGAATCGTGGCCTGTCCATTTTTTATGCCCGGAGAGAGATTTGAAGCCATCCCTTTGCCCCATCGCGCGCGACTGCCGCTTGGTGATGGCTGGAAGGGGCTCTGTACTGCGCCTGGTCACGAGAACTCAGTTCCCGACGATCGTGAACTGACAGACTTTTGTAATCTGGGATACGCCAAATGCTGCCCGCATCTGCCCCAAGATCGCGCTGCTGATGCCATCCGCTTTTCTGTGGCCCGTGACCGCGAGGGTTCCGTGCTGCTCTTCTACATTTGTGAGGCTGACCATCGTCCCGGTGAACACGGCACAGTCGAATATGACTGCGCATCCCGAAGTTGGCGCTCCCAACATCGCGATGCTCGCATCCAGCGCATGGCTGAGTGTTATCTGGAAGTTTATTTGCAGCGGCGCCACCGCCCCATCCTGGAAAGCACACCCCTATCACCACTTCCAGAAATTCCGGGCAACAATCCTGCATGAGCGACAAGGAGCTCACCCTAGTTCCGCGACCGGTGCGTGATTCGCAGTCTGAAATGGCTGAAATCGTGCTCCCCAACGATGCCAACCCTCTCAATGCATTACTCGGTGGCCGCCTCATGCATTGGATGGATTTGGCGGGAGCCCTGGCCGCCCATCGTCATTCCCGGAATTACGTGGTGACGGCCTCTATCGATCACCTGGATTTCTTAGTGCCCGTGCGCGTGGGAGACCTGGTGATCCTACGCTCGTCCGTGAACCGCGCCTTTCACACCTCTATGGAGGTAGGCGTAAAAGTTTGGGTGGAGAATTACATCGCTGCGAATCGTCAGCATGTGAGCTCGGCATATCTCACGTTTGTGGCAATTGACCGCGACGGCCGCCACCTTCCGGTCCCACAAGTCATACCCGAGACCGAAGAAGAGAAGCGCCGGTTCGAAGATGCCGGACGCCGACGTAAGATCCGTCAGGCTGAGCGCTCACGCCGTGGTGGCAATGCATCCGCGTAGTGGCGGTCCCAAATGCACTTTGCCGCTAGCGCTGTGACGCAGATCACATCGGCTTCTCCAGTTTCAATTACTATGGGAGCCCGTATGGAGAGTGCTCTCCTCGTCCACCGGCTGCATTTCGCGTTTACCGTTACCTTCCACTATCTTTTTCCACAGCTGACCATGGGACTAGCGCCGCTCATTGTGGTGCTCAAGTCGCTTTCGCTATGGAAGAACAATCCGGCGTACGACACCGCTGCGCGCTTCTGGGCGAAGATCTTCGGCATTAACTTTGTGCTCGGCGTGGTAACCGGAATTCCCATGGAATTTCAGTTCGGCACCAACTGGTCGCATTTCTCGCGCTTTGCGGGCGGTGTGATCGGCCAGACGTTGGCTATGGAAGGCGTTTTTGCCTTCTTCCTGGAATCAGCATTCCTGGGACTTTTCCTGTTTGGAGAAAAGCGCCTGGGACGCGTGGGGCACTGGTTTGCGGCTTTTGCCGTTTTTCTTGGTTCTTGGCTGTCTGGCTACTTCATTATCGCCACCGACGCTTGGATGCAACATCCCGTCGGCTACACACGATTGGCAGATGGCTCATTCCAACTGGCAAGCTTCTGGCAACTGCTCTTGAATCAGTGGGCGCTCTGGCAATACGCGCACAATATGAGCGGTGCGGTAATTACCGGCTCGTTCGCCATGGCTTCTGTGGGGGCGTTCTACCTGCTAAACGGAAAGAATGTCGAATACGGCCGAATGTTCTTACGTGTAAGTGTAATTGTCGGCTGTATCTTCAGCCTCCTGCAACTCTTTCCTACCGGTGATCAGCAGGGAAGACTCGTGGCCGTTCATCAGCCCGTCACCCTCGCCGGCATGGAGGCGTTGTTCGAAGGGCAGCCCGGAGCGCCGCTGGTCCTGATCGGTCAGCCGGATGTTGCTGCGCGAAAAATAGACAATCCGATCGTTATTCCAAACGCGTTGAGTTTTCTAACTTATCGCCGCTGGAAAGCCCACGTTCCTGGTCTCAACGGTTTTCCCCAGGAATTGTGGCCTCAGAACATCCCCTTGCTCTATTACAGCTACCACATCATGGTCGGGCTGGGTACCATCTTCATCGCGATCATGCTGCTCTCCGTCTTCTTTCTGTGGCGTGGCACTTTGTATGATTCGCGAGCGATGATGTGGGTCTTGCTGCTGAGCCTCCCGTTCCCCTACATCGCCAACACGGCAGGATGGATTACCGCCGAAGTCGGGCGCCAGCCTTGGCTGGTATATGGGCTGATGTGGACGCGAGACGGCTACTCCAAGCTGGTTTCCGCCGGTAATGCGTGGTTTACGCTACTCGGCTTTATGGGAATGTACACGGTGCTTGGCATCTTGTTCCTCTTCTTGGTGTGGCGCGAGATTGATCATGGCCCGGACCATATGGCCGCCTCTGCAGCAAGTCTGCCGCGACCTATAGGGGCGGACTAAACAGAAAGTACCGATGCAAACGCTCTGGTTCATTATCGTTGCCCTTATGCTCACGGCTTACGTGGTGCTCGATGGTTTTGACATTGGCGCCGGGATCATTCATCTCCTGGTGGCCAAGAGCGGCGCCGAGCGAAGAACGGTTCTGCGTACCATCGGGCCAGTGTGGGACGGCAACGAGGTGTGGCTGCTCGCCGCCGGAGGTACTTTGTACTTCGCCTTCCCCTTGCTCTATGCCTCGAGTTTCAGCGGATTTTATCTACCATTGATGATGGTGCTCTGGCTGCTGATCCTGCGTGCGATTGGCATTGAATTCCGCATTCATCTCGATAGTCCAGTGTGGCAGTCGTTTTTTGACGGCGTATTTGCGCTATCGAGCATCTTGCTGGCCATCTTTTTCGGGGCGGCGCTGGGCAATGTGGTTCGTGGAGTTCCCCTCGGCCCAGATGGCTACTTTTTCGAAGCTTTATGGACGAACTGGAGAGTGGGGCCGAATCCGGGAATTCTCGACTGGTACACCGTTCTGACTGGCGTGGTCGCGCTCGTCGCGCTCACCATGCATGGTGCTCTGTACGTCGCACTCAAAACTGATTCGCTGGTGAGTTCGCGTGCACGTCAGATCGCGCTGCGGACTTGGCCGGCATTGCTTCTCCTGACTCTGGTTAGTCTCCTGGCCACGGTTCGAGTCTGTCCGCAAGTGCTCAATAATTACCAGTCCCACCATGCGGGTTTGCTGATTCCGTTCATCGTCGCAGTCAGCCTCGCTGGCATGTTGTATGGAATTCGAAGAAACAGAGAAGGCCTGGCATTCGCCGCCTCCAGCCTCTATCTCACGACCATGCTCGTTGGGGCAGCATTTGCTCTGTATCCCAAGGTGCTGCCGGCGAGCACCGATCCTTCCTACAGCCTTACCATTCAGAATACCGCCGCTGCAGATTACGGACTGCGTATCGGCTTAGTCTGGTGGAGTTTTGGTATCGTGTTGGCCCTGGGCTACTTCTTCTTTGTGTACCGCCAGTTTCGCGGCAAGGTTAGACTGGAAGCCGAAGACCAGGGCTACTGACCTTTGCGCCTGCGCGACAAGATAGCCATCATTACCGGTGGTGGTACGGGCATGGGACGCGCCTGCGCCCTCGCCTTCGGCAGGGAAGGCGCACGGGTCGCGTTGGTCGGGCGCCGCAAGCAGCACTTGGAACAAGTCGCCAGTGAGATCGGCGACAGCGCACTCGTGGTTTCCGCGGACGTATGTAACCCGCGCGACCTTGAAAATGTGCTGGCCAAAACTGTCGCAGCTTTCGGCTCGGTGAATGTGCTGCTCAACAATGCCGGCATTCTGATCCCCGGTACCGCTGAAACCTCCACCGAAGAAGATTGGGACCGCACCTTCAACGTCAACGCTCGTAGCCTGTGGTTGCTGTCGCGAGCAGTGCTGCCACAGATGCGCAACGCTGGCGGCGGATCAATCATTAATATCTCTTCGGTTTTGGGACTAGTCGGCGCCCGCAATCGTGCCGTCTATGCCGCTTCAAAGGGCGCGGTCACTCTGCTCACCAAGTGCATGGCGCTCGATCACGCGCCCGATCACATTCGCGTGAACTGCATCTGCCCCTCGTATGTGGAAACCGACCTCACCGCCGATTACATCCGCAAAGCTCCAGATCCTGCCGCTGCCCGCGAGGAACGGATCTCAAAGCATCCCATCGGGCGCTTAGGCGTCCCTAACGACATTGCGGGTTTGGCCGTTTACCTCGCCAGCGACGAATCTTCCTGGGTGACTGGCGCCGCTTTCCCGGTGGATGGTGGATTTACTGCCATCTAGCGGTGATTGGGAAGACCGCGAGTATCTGATTTTCAGCAGCGTATAATTTAATGTTTAGCTCTAACATTCCAACAACTGTGAAGGTGTTACTTTGAGTTCGCACATGCCGCCACGTCCCGGACAAGCTCCCCCCGGCCCGCAACCACTGCCCGGAGTGGGGAGCATCATCGCCGTCGGTTCAGGCAAAGGCGGAGTAGGGAAGACCACGCTGGCAGTAAATCTGGCGGTGGCCCTCGCCAAAATGGGTCATAAAGTCGGCTTACTCGACGCCGATGTTTACGGCCCGAATGTCCCGCTGATGCTGGGCATGAATGCCACGCCTCGGGTGGTCGGCGAAAATCGCATTGAGCCGCTGGAGCGTTTCGGGCTGAAGGTGATTTCAATTGGATTTCTCAACCCTGGCGATAAGCCGCTCATCTGGCGCGGCCCCATGCTGCACTCCATCATCAAGCAGTTTCTGGGACAGGTGGAGTGGGGAGAGCTGGATTACCTGGTGGTGGATCTGCCTCCGGGGACCGGTGATGTCGCGCTTTCGCTCATTCAGACGGTGCCACTGACCGGCGCCATCGTAGTCTCTACGCCTTCGGACGTCTCATTGCAGGACGCACGCAAAGCTATCGAGATGTTCCGCCAGGTCAAGGTAGATATAGTCGGCATGGTTGAGAACATGAGCCATTTTGTTTGCCCGCATTGCCGTCACGAGATTGACATTTTTTCGAAAGGTGGCGGCGAGCGTACAGCGAAAGACTTCGGCCTTAGCTTTCTCGGGCGCATAGAACTCGATCCTGACATCCGCAAAGCCGGCGACACCGGCCAGCCAGTTGTTCTGGCTGGCGAGAATGCCCCCAATTCCAAATCACTTTACGACTTTGCTCGCAAGGTAGTGGCGCGAGTGGATGAGATCAAGGCCGCTGCCGGTGAGGGCGTGATTCAGATTCAGTAGAGTCCGTACTCGCGTGGGCACACGCGCCTCGCCTGTGCTGGCGAGCAAAGCTCGCCCCGGGCAGCCGAGGCGGCTGCCCCTGCGCGAGTCGAGCTGTGCACGTTTCATTTAAACCGCGCGATCGCGAACACCGGGTTGGCCGCTTTTCCCGTCATCACCATTTCCGCCAGCATTTCACCGACTGCTGGGCCGTGTTTGTAGCCATGGCCCGAGCCGCCGCCCACCAACCACACATTTGCGGCGCGGGGGTGGCGGTCCATGATGAAGTTCTGATCGGGCGAATTCTCATACTGGCAAACCCGCGTCTCCACCACCGGGGCGTTCGCCAACTCGGGAAAGCGTAACGCCAGATGCTTGCGCGCATTGGCCAGACCCTCTGAACTGACTATGCGCTCCTCGTTTGTGGGATCAAAGAGTGGCCCGCGGGTGTCGTCTGCCATCTTGAAACCACGCCGTTCATTTCCCGGAATGCCATAGAAGAACCGCTCGCCATGGTCAACCCAGACCGGCATCTTTTCGTCGGTAAAACGCGCATCGCCGGGCGGGGTCCCGAAGAAAAATACTTCCTGTCGCGTGGGCCGTATGCGATCTCCGACCAGATCGGGAAATACTTTTCCCAGCCACGGCCCACACGCGAACACGTAGTGGTCTGCCACCAGCTTCGATCCATCGCTAAGGGCAATGCTCTTCAGTTCTCCACCACCGAGGCTGGGCGCTTCAACCGCGAGCTGCCGATACTGGCCGCCTTCTGCCTGAAAGCCCTCCAGCACCGACTGGCAGCCCTGGCGCGCCAGGAGAAATCCAGCTTGCGGTTCAAAAATGGCCCACTTCACACCCTCGAGGCTCACCTGCGGATAGCGCTTGCCGATTTCTGCGCGAGTAAGCTCCTCAAACGGCAGTCTGGCATCACGCAGCATAGGAAGGGAACCCCGTTCGTACTGCTCGTCATCTTGCGTCACCATCCACAACACTCCGGTCTGATGGTAAAGCTGGCGGTTCCAGCGTTTCTGATTGTCGCGCCA
>Ga0070741_10020321_pt1 | contig 10475 bp, 7 predicted proteins | sample Coa_R1_4_FD_66440 | JGI IMG/M metagenome (GOLD analysis project Ga0070741, IMG submission 66440) | Surface soil microbial communities from Centralia Pennsylvania, which are recovering from an underground coalmine fire - Coalmine... | ecosystem: Environmental > Terrestrial > Soil > Unclassified ... | reverse complement strand
GGGCGCGGTTTATGAAGAGACGCACCTTGCCGGCGGTCGTCTGCGGCATCTGCACACCTCAAAGAACATCTGCCGTGACGCCGAAGGCAACGTGCTCGGCATTGTGGGGATCAGCCGCGATGTAACGGAACTCAAACAGGTGGAAGCGGCGTTGAGCGCCAGCGAGTTGAATGCTGCTGGCGCGCGCATGGCCCATGCTCTGGCACATGAAATCAACAATCCTTTGGCGGCGCTCACGAATGCCCTTTACCTTATCCAGCACAAGGGCCAGGCAAATGCCAACTTTCTTAATTCGGCCCAGGACGCTCTTGCCCGGATCACCAAGATCACGCGTCAGATGATTGGCCTTTATAACCGCAATGCACCCGCGCGGCAGATTCACGTACGTGAAGTCGTGGAAGACACGCTGGCCAGCCGTGAATCGCGTTTCCGTGGTATTCGAGTGGAAAAAGAGCTGGAGCACTGTGAGTTCAGCGCGATCGAGACGGATGTGCGGCAACTGATTGCCGTGCTGATGGAAAATACTTTGGAGCAGGCCCGCAGCATGGTAAAGATTCGGCTCTACAATCGCAGCGCGCTCGGAACCCGGTTCCGCTCCGGATTCAGATTGATCATCGCCGATGATGGCCCAGGTATTCCGCGGGAGCACCTCAACCTGATCTTTGAGCCCTTCTTCTCCACCAAAGAAGAGAAGGGCAGCGGTCTGGGACTATGGATTGCGCGCGGAATTGTGGGCAAATACGGCGGATCAGTTCGCATCCGGACCTCCACACGCGCAGGCGCGTCCGGCACCTGCCTGCAAGTGGTGATGCCTTCGCATTCAGCAGGGCGATAATCGCCATCTCGTCCCGGCTTGATTGTTGGCCGCAGGCCCACAGCTTTCGAAATCGCTTTTTATGCTGCGCTCACCACGCTGGTGCAAAATGCACACCGGCGTGCAGCAATTGGAATTTCGCTCAGGCACTCCGGACATTTCTTGCTGGTTGGGTCGGCGGGAACGGCATTGCGTGCGGCGCGCGCCTTCCACGCATTCATCGGGGCGACCATAAAGAAATAGACCGCTGCCGAGATCAGCAGGAACGAGATCAGCGCGTTCAAAAAGATGCCATAAGAAATGACCCCGCCGTTAATGGTCGCATTGAACGCTGAGAAGTCAGGTTTGCCCACAATCGCAGAGATCAGTGGAGTAAGAATATTGGTGACAAATGAAGCCACAACCGCGCCAAAGGCAGCGCCAATCACGACCGCTACAGCCAGGTCCATTACGTTGCCACGCATGATGAACTGCCGGAACCCTTTGAACATATTCCCTCCTATAGTCCGAATGATGATAGATGATACAGGATTGGCGCGCTATGGCGGCGGGCCACATGGGCGCATCTCTCATTTATAATCAATGGTTTATACCCACGAGGTCAGACCAAACAGTGTCATTTGAAGAGAGTGTTTACCAGTTGCGGCAGCAGAAGTTGCGCGAAATTGAAGCCCTGGGCCAGCAGGCGTATCCGCACAAATTCGCCGCTACCCACACCGTCCCGCAAATCCTGGATGAGTACAACCAGAAAACGGCTGAGCAACTGGAGAACCCGCGCGTCACGGTAAAAGCTGCCGGGCGCATCATCTCTCTGCGCTTGCAGGGCAAGGCCGGCTTCGCGCACTTGCAGCAGGGCGGCCAGCGGCTGCAGATTTATGTGAAGCTCGACTTCGTCGGCGAGAAAGGTTTCGCGCTGTACAAATTGCTCGATCTCGGCGATCACATCGGCGTGGGCGGATATCTCTTCCGCACGCGCACAGGGGAGCTGACGATTCATGTGGAAGAAATCACCTTCCTGGCCAAGGATTTTCTGCCGCTGCCGGAAAAGTGGCACGGCCTGAGCGATGTGGAACTGCGCTATCGCCAGCGCTATGTTGACCTAGTAATGAACCAGGAGGTGCGCGAGGTTTTCGTAAAGCGCAGCAAGGTCGTGCAGGCGATCCGGCGCTTTCTGGATGCGCGTGGCTATGTAGAGGTAGAAACGCCGATGATGCAGCCCATCGCCGGCGGCGCAACTGCGCGCCCGTTTGTTACGCACCATAACACGCTTGATGTCGATCTCTACCTACGCATTGCCCCGGAGCTTTATCTCAAGCGGCTGGTGGTGGGCGGGCTGGAGCGAGTGTATGAGATCAATCGTAACTTCCGTAATGAAGGGATCTCCACGCAGCACAACCCTGAGTTCACCATGCTGGAGTTTTACCAGGCTTACGCTGATTACCACGACATGATGCAGCTTACAGAAGACATGCTGGCACAGGTGGCGCGCGAGGTGAACGGCACAACCAAGGCCAGCTTTGATGGCAAGGAATTTGACTTTGCCGACTGGCAGCGCCTCTCCATGCGTGAAGCCATCATCAAGTATTGGCCGGAAGCTGCGGCTCCCAAGCCGGAGATTTCAGATTTTGCCACACACGAACCTGTCGGCAAGCTGATTGCGCGGCTGAATGCCCACCACACGCCGCACATGCCTTACGATCCGAAGGAGCCGGCGGGCAAGACGATTGCCGCGATGTTTGAGCATGTGGCGGAGCATCACCTGATCCAGCCGACGATCCTGTATGACTTCCCGGTCGCGATCTCGCCGCTCTCAAAGAACAAGCGCGACGAACCAGACTGGGTGGAACGATTTGAAGTATTTGTCGGCGGGCTGGAAATCGGCAATGCCTTCAGCGAATTGAACGATCCTGAAGAGCAGCGTCGCCGCTTTGAGCAACAGCTCAAAGAAAAAGAGCGTGGCGATGAAGAAGCCCACGCCATGGATGAAGACTACATTCGCGCGCTCTCGTACGGCCTGCCGCCAACCGGAGGCGAGGGTATCGGCATTGATCGGCTGACCATGCTGCTGACGGATTCGCGCTCAATCCGCGATGTAATTCTCTTTCCGCTGTTGCGCAAGCAGCAGGACACCGTGGAAGAAGGCGATAAGCCAGTGGAATCGTGAAATCTTTTTCTGCAATCTCGAACCCGTGTTCTTTGTGGGTGAGAGAGCCCTATGGCCTTCGATAATTTTGGGGTCTCAAACTTCTGAGCCCAAAAGTTATTTCGGCGATAGGATCCCCTCGCTACGCGAGGGATTTCAGAAAGAAGACTCTGCGCACTCGGCATTCTCTGCGGGGAGAAACACGCGTCACGCTACAATAGACTCATGCCAACAGGCTCTGAAATTCGCGAGAAATTCCTGCGCTTTTTTGAAAGCAAAGGGCACAAGCGCGTGCATTCATCATCACTGGTGCCCGCCAACGATCCCACGCTGCTCTTTACCAACGCAGGCATGAACCAGTTTAAAGACACGTTCCTGGGCGTGGAGAAGCGCGACTACAACAAGGCCACCACGTCGCAGAAGTGTGTGCGCGCCGGTGGAAAGCACAATGATCTTGAAAACGTGGGCTTCACCAAGCGCCACCATACGTTCTTTGAGATGCTGGGCAATTTCAGCTTTGGCAGCTATTTCAAGGCTGAGGCCATCTCCTATGCATGGGAGTTGGTGACTGCTTCAGAGTGGTTCGGCATTCCGCGCGACAGGCTCTATGCAACCATCTTTATGGGCGAGCAGGGAATCCCGCGCGATGACGAAGCGGAAAAGCACTGGCTAGAAGTGGGCGTTCCAAAAGAACGCATCTTTGCCATGGACATGAAAGACAATTTCTGGTCTATGGGCGATACCGGCCCCTGCGGTCCATGCAGTGAAATTCATTATGACATGGGTCCGGTGGCGTCAGACGACGGGCACACCGATTGCAAGTTTCCCTGCGATTGCGGCCGTTACGTGGAGATCTGGAACCTGGTCTTCATGCAGTTTGACCGCGACAACACAGGCACGCTCAACCCGCTGCCCAAGCCATCGATTGATACCGGTATGGGACTGGAACGCGTTGCTGCGGTGCTGCAAGGCAAGATTTCCAACTATGATACTGATCTTTTTACCCCTTTGCTTCAGGCTGCTGCCAAGCTGATCGGCGTTGATCTGAATAAAGAACTGGCAGCGGAGAAAGGCTCACGCTCAGCGGCAAGCCTGCGCGTGATTGCCGACCACGCTCGCGCAACCGCGTTCCTGATTTCTGACGGCGTGCTGCCCGCGAATGAAGGACGCGGCTACGTGCTGCGTAAGATACTGCGTCGCGGCATTCGCCATGGGCGCCTGCTTGGCGCAACCAAGCCGTTTATGCATGAGATGGTTTTTGCCGTCCGCGACCTGATGAAAGAAGCTTACCCGGAACTGACGGAAAGCGCTGAGCGCGTTTCGAAAATCGTTTTTGAAGAAGAGCGCCGCTTTGCTCACACGCTGGATGCAGGGCTGGCGCGTCTGGAAGATGATCTTACGGCGCTGCGCAAGGAGCGTGCAGCCAGCCAGAAAATTGCCATGTCGCGCGATCCGCTCAATGAACAAGGTATGTCTCCGGCGGAGTTGCGGCAACATCAGTATCAGAGCGCGCGCGAGCTGCGCTATCGCGGTGAAGACGCGTTCAAGTTGTATGACACTTTTGGTCTGCCCTTCGACTTCATCATGGATACCTGCCGTGACGCCGGTATCAGCGTAGACGTCGAGGGCTTTGAGCGCGCTATGGATGCGCAGAAGCAACGGGCCCGTGCATCGTGGAAGGGAGGCGCCAAACAAAGCGCATCGCCGGTATATCGCGACCTGAACAAGACGGTATTTGAGGGATATCGCTACACCGAATCGCATGACTGCGAGGTGCTGGCCATTGTCAGAGACGGTCAAGGCGTGCGCGAACTCAAGTCCGGCGAAGAGGGCGAGATCGTGCTGGATCATACGCCGTTCTACGCCGATTCAGGCGGGCAGGTTGGCGACATCGGCGTCTTCTATGACTCAAGTCATACAACTGTCCTCGCCGAGGTAAATGGTTGTTATATGCCGGTGCAGGGCGTGCGCGCGCACAAGGTCAAGGCTCGTCAGCCAATTCATCTGGGGATGAAGGTTGACGCCGTCGTGCACGCTGAAGTGCGCGAGTCCACCATGCGCAACCATACGGCCACGCACCTGCTTCACGCGGGACTGCGCGAAGTACTAGGCGGACACGTAAAGCAGGCTGGCTCGCTGGTTGATCCCGGCCATCTGCGCTTTGACTTCTCGCACTTTGCCGCCGTGGCCGATGAAGATTTGCAGGACATTGAAGACCTGATCAACAAAGAGGTCTTGCGCAACACCCGAGTAGAGACGATTGAAGACGTGCCAATTGACGTGGCGATTAACGAGTACAAGGCCATGGCGCTCTTTGGCGAAAAATATGGCGAGCGCGTCAGGGTCATCAAAATTGGCGATTTCTCCACTGAGCTTTGCGGCGGCACTCACACCGCGGCCACTGGCGAGATCGGTTTGATCAAGGTCTTGAGTGAAGGAAGCGTTTCGTCAGGCGTGCGCCGCGTTGAGGCAATTAGCGGTGAAGGCTCGCTCAAGCACTTCCGCCTGGACCACAAGCTGGAAAACGTGGTGGCCACGCTGGTGCCCGGCAGTCATAAATCCGTTTCACCGGCTGAAGCCCTGCGCCAGGAACTGGAAAAGAAAGAAGCCGAGATCAAAAAGCTGCACAAAGAGCTAGAGCACCTGCGGATGAAGTCAGCCGCTTCCAACGTGGCTGCCGTGGGTGAAAAGGCGCGCGACATTCAGGGCGTGAAAGTAGTCACCGAGCGGGTGGACAATCTGGACCGCGGCCAGATGCGAACGCTGGTGGATAACATGCGCAACAAGCTTGGCTCTGGCGTGGTGGTGCTGGGATCAGTGCAGGATGGCAAGGTTGCGCTGATTGTCGGCGTTACTGCAGATCTTACTTCGCGCGTACAGGCTGGAAAAATCATCAAGCCAGTAGCGGAGAAAGTCGGCGGCTCCGGCGGCGGTCGGCCCGATATGGCGGAAGCGGGTGGAAAAGATCCCGCTCAGCTTGATGCAGCACTCAATGCGGCGTATGCAGCGGTGGAAGGGCTGCTGAAATAATTAATAAACGTCTGGAGTGGCTATTAATAGAACACCACTCCACGTTTCATCGCAATTTGATGTACTCTTTTTTCTGCTTCAGCAATCTCATCCGCACTGAGATGGTGCTTGAATTCAATGGCCTTTCCATCATTTCTCGCCACTAGGAACCACGTGTATGCTGTGACCAGGTCCTGCGGAGCGCCGTCGCCGTTTTCATAGATCCACGCCATATAAGTTTCTCCGATTGGATCTGACTGGTCGGCTGCTTTTTGCAGCCACCTCACCGCCTCCGCTTTGTCTTTTTTTACTCCAATGCCCTTAAAGTAACAATCGCCCACAGCCAGAATGGCCCGTGGCCAGCCCTGTTCAGCCGCTTTCATATAAAAATCAAATCCGCGTTTGGGATCTCGATGAAGACCCAGCCACCCTTCCCGATAGCCTTGTGCCATTACATACTCCGCGCCCGGATTCCCCTGGTCTGCCAGACTCTGGAAGTACTCAACCCCTGCCTTCCAGTTTTCATGCTGGCTCTTATTAGGGACGACCTTACCCTGGTCGTAAAGTTCAACTAGCCCTACCGCTGCGAGCGAAGATCCATTTTCAATTGCCTTACGATAGGCCTTAACGGCCTCAGAGTCTCTCCCTGTCTGGTGAAGTGTTTCTGCCAGATCGTATTGACCCACCACATCGCCAAGTTCGGCGGCCTTGCGATACCAGGCAATGGCCTGAGTTACATCTTGCCCGCGGAGACCGCTAAAGTGCTCCGCTGGATCATAGAAAATCGCAATCTGGTTCGCGGCAATTGAATTCCCATGGGCGGCAGCCATGTGATACCACTTTAAAGCTTCAGTCGGATCATGCGTCGCTCCCGGACAGCCCTGCTGATAAGCCATGCCCAGCGTTACCTGCGCTTGAACGTCACCTGCTTCAGCTTTAGCACGCAGTGCAGGCAATTCTTCTTTGGTGAGGTTGTTTGAAATCATCCGAATCGCGGTGTAAGCACTTTCTTGTATCAGCCGCGGATGCGCAGAAGTTCCGCTGGGGCTGGCATTTGTCTGGCCAAAATCACAGGTGACCAGCGATAACAAGAATATGAACAGGAATAAACCTGCTTTCATGCCTTTGGTTTGAATTTGCATGAGGCACAAACTATAGGATTTGTGGCCAAATCACAAACGGCAAAGTGCGGCTCATCTTTGTGCCGTGGTATGTCGCGTGGGGAGCCTGAAGAAACAGCTGTAGCGTGTTTGGCTTGGACTTTAATCGGACGGATTTTGCAAAAAATCTTGAATAATCTCCAATGATTTTCAATTTCCTATCACGACAAGCTGTCCCGGCTGAATTGATCGGATGACTTCATCACATCTGGATGCAAATGGGCTGACGTGGATAAAGCGATTCGACTTGGCGCGAATTACGATGATGGAGAGTTTTCTGCTAGCCAGGTTTTGTTGGTATTCAATGCCTTTGTCGAGCGTTATGAATACGTCAAAATGATCTTCCGCTAAGCCTAGAAGCTCACCATTTTGTTTACCAACCAAGCAGGCGTCCGGTACTGTAGAGCACTCGTGGCCAAAAGATGCAATGCTGAATTTGAATTTTCTTGGAACACACTCGTCGATGAGGACTCTCATCGCAATTGAGCTAACACCAGTGATTTGGCTTGTTCCAAAGCTGCTATGGCAGCTTCACGCGTAACGGTAGGAAAATCCGACAGGAAATCGTCCAAATTCTGGCCGCCTTCAAGGTAGTCAATCAAGGCTTGGAAAGGGACGCGAGTATCGCGGAAGACCGGAGCACCACCGAGGATATTCGGATCTTTGACAATGATGCTGGCGGAGCCGGACATTGTTTTTATCCCTTCCATGACAGTTTAACGTGAGGACCATCCTGTCAGGAAGCATTTCCGGCGCTTAGTGGTGCAAGCCCGTGTGTCCCCAGGCATACAGCGCTGAAAGCAGCATCAGTTCCACCGTCGCCAGCCCGTAAAAGAGCAGGCGAAGCTTCTTGGTTATGGTTGTCATATTTAAAGAACGGGGCACGCCGTACTCTTTGCAGGAGCATTACTTAAGTTTTGTAAATCCAGCTTGCGCCTCTGCTGATCAATGGGGGATTGCCGGATTTCTAAGAGTTTTGCCGGTGTTTCTCCACTGTTCACCCCCTAGATTCATCTGGTTTTAGCCGATTGCCGCCGGTTATAGGGCAGCATATAATCCGAATACTCTGGACATTCTCTAGGATCAGATCGAGGGTAAAAGGTGTTGGCCTTCAGTGAGGTAGCGAAAGCCGCCGGGAACTGGTATCTAGAGCATAACCCGATGAAAAAGCACCTATTTACCATCCTGATCGGCGCCATGTCGATGGTAGTAAGTGGCCCAGCCCGTGCGCAGAGCTTCGTAGCCACTCACGATGCCTACGGTCACACGATCTACGTCGCGGGTGACGATGCCAAGCCACAGCCTAAACCTCAGGCTGCTCAGCCTTCTATGGCACCCACTGCTCAATCCGGTTCAGCAAATGTTGAGGCAGCCGCTCCGCAGACTTCGCGTTACAGCGGATTGGTTTACTGGAGCAACAAGCAACATCGCTGGGTGCCGGTGCCTATGGCGTCCTCCAGCACCATGCAGGCGGCGCAGCGCGCGGCCAGAGAAGTAAACGATATGGTTGTTACTCCCATTAGTAAGAGCGCCAGCCGGGCTTTGATGCTTTCCCGTCCCATCAATTTGGGCGAAGGCCTCAACCAGGTTACACCGGCAGATGCGGCAACCATAGATAGGGCCATTGAAGCCGCAGCGCAACGTCACGGCGTTGATCCTAATCTGGTGCGTGCTGTGGTGAAGGTGGAGTCAAACTTCAACTCGCGCGCGGTTTCAAACAAAGGCGCCATGGGGTTGATGCAGCTCATGCCGTATACGGCCAAGTCGCTCAATGTAAACAACGCCTTTGATCCGCAGGAAAATATTGATGGCGGCGTGCGCCATCTGAAGAGCCTGCTGGAAAATTATAATGGAAACGTGGAGCTTTCACTGGCGGCGTACAACGCGGGCAGCGGCGCGGTGAAGAGGAGCGGCGGCATTCCTCCGTTTCGTGAGACGCGCGATTACGTGAAGAAGATCACTGATCTGTATCGCGGTTCAGGGCTCACGTCGCGGGTGCATGAGACGCGTGATGCGGAAGGCCATCGCGTATTTTCCAACAACGATTAGCGCAGCATCGGGTTTATAACATCAGGGTTTATTCTTTAAGGTGCTTGGAACATTGCGGTAATGAAAATCGGACTCCCCCTTGCTCGTAAAGCGATTTTGCTTGCACTGGCCTGTGTGTTGCTCCTGCCGGTGTGCGCGGCTGCGCGCACAGTAAAACAGAAAAAACAAGCAGCGCGGGCGCAGTTTGATGTTGCTGAACGCCTTCGAGACGCCCTTGACGCCAAGCCAGAATCCCAGCGCACCCGCCGCGACTTCCAGAATGTGATTGATGCCTACCGCAAGGTCTATTACACAGCCCCTACATCAGTAAAAGCGGATGCCAGTGTTCTGGCCGTGGCTGAACTGCTGGAAGAGCAGGGCCTGCTGCTTAACGATTCCAAGAGCTTTAAAGACTCGATTGGACAATATGTCTTCCTGCGTCGTGAGTATCCGGGAAGCAAGTCCCGCGCGGAAGCGCTGTACACCATTGGCGAGATCTATCGCGACGACCTGAATGACAACGTTCAGGCCAAGGCTACATTTGAAGACTTTCTAAAGCGATATCCCGGCAACTCACACGCTCAGGATGCGCGTAAAGCGGTGGCGGAGATCAACAATCCTTCTGCCGCTCACGATCCTTTTAAGCCGAAAGCTGCCAGGCGCCAGCACAGTGTGAGGGCCAAGACTGAGCGCGCTGCGGACGATGCAACGAAGTCTCCTATTGACGATGAGAACGCGACCACCGCGCAACTGCAACAGGCGCAGGCGCAAGCGCAACAGCAGGATGTTTCCGCGACTACGAATACTGACGCAACGCCGCATCGTTTGGCCCGTCTGACCGGCATTCGCCACTGGTCCACGCCGGATTACACGCGCGTGGCTATTGATCTGGAACAGGAAGTGAAGTACCAGGCTGGCCGTGTGCCGCATCCTGACCGGATATTCTTTGATCTCTATGGCACCAAGCTGTCGCCGGACCTTGTGGGCAAAAGCTTTGAAGTGGATGCCGGCTTTCTGCACAAGATCCGCGTGGCTCAATATAAGCTCAACATGGCGCGCGTGGTGCTTGACGTGGACGATGTTGCCGAGTACTCGGCGTTCCTGCTGCCCAATCCATATCGCCTGATCATCGATATTCACGGCAAATTGCCGCCTAACCAGGTTGCCAGCAAGAAGGAAACAACCAAACCGGCTTCTACCGATACGAAGACAGCGGCGCGAGATGCCAGGAATGCTCAACTCCCAACATTGCCCACCGATGACGCAGACTCTCGTGACGACGTGACTGTTACCAACGTCAAGCCGGCAGAACCGGAGTCTA
>Ga0070741_10020320_pt1 | contig 10475 bp, 11 predicted proteins | sample Coa_R1_4_FD_66440 | JGI IMG/M metagenome (GOLD analysis project Ga0070741, IMG submission 66440) | Surface soil microbial communities from Centralia Pennsylvania, which are recovering from an underground coalmine fire - Coalmine... | ecosystem: Environmental > Terrestrial > Soil > Unclassified ... | reverse complement strand
CAACGGCGAGGTCGGGATCAACCTGGCGAAGGGTTGGATCACGCCGGCGACTCGCATCGGGCGCCGCGCGCCGAAGGCCGACGAGGGTGGCGTGGTCAGCGGTCCGCCGTGGCATCTCGAGGCGCGCTGTCTGGTCGACGGGATCGAGCACGAGGTGTCGCCGGTATGCCCGCACCTCGGGGGCATCGTCAACTGGAACGACGCCGACAAGGCGTGGGAGTGCCCGCTGCACGGGTCGCGGTTCGCGCCGGACGGCACGCTGCTGGAGGGTCCGGCGACCAGCGACCTGACGCGCCAGTGAACACTCACTGAAACCGTTGCGCGACAACCATTTACGTGCACGCGCGTTACCAAAGGAGCATCGGTGACTGGCTGAAGCGGCACGGCGGGGACGCTACCGGGGTGTCGCCGCAGACGGTCCAGCGGCGCACAAGGCGGTCTATGCATCGAACATGCATCGCTTGGTTTGTGGCCGAACAGCCGAGGGTACAACCGCATCAATGCGCTGCTTGGTGACGGGACCAACCGGATACATCGGCAGCCGGTTGGTTCCACGGCTGCTCGAGCGCGGCTTCGAGGTACGAGCTTCGGCTCGCAACCCCGACAAGCTCGCCGAGGTGCCTTGGCGGGAGGCCGCCGAGGTGGTGCGCGCCGACCTCACCGACCCACACTCCTTAGACGCCGCGTGCACAGGTGTCGACGTCGTCTACTACCTCGTGCATTCGATGGGCGCATCGGCCGATTTCGTCGATCAAGAGCGGCGTTCGGCAGACAATCTGGCCGACGCCGCGCGACGCGCGGGCGTGCGCAGAATCGTGTACCTCGGTGGGTTGCATCCCGATGGCGTCAAGCTCTCCGAACACCTGCGCTCGCGCACCGCGGTCGGCGAGCATCTGTTGGACTCGGGCATCGAAACTGTTGTGCTGCAGGCAGGAATCGTCGTCGGCTGTGGTTCGGCGTCGTTCGAGATGATCCGCTATCTCACTCACCGTCTCCCTGCAATGACGACCCCGAGATGGGTGCACAACAAGATTCAGCCGATCGCCATAAGCGATGTCCTGCATTATCTCGCGGCAGCGGCCGACGCTGAGGTCCCTTATTCGCGCACGTGGGACATCGGCGGCCCGGATGTCCTGGAATATGCCGACATGATGCAGGTGTACGCAGAAGTCGCCGGCTTGCGTCGCCGCCTGATTATCGCGGTCCCGGTTCTTACTCCGGGACTGGCGAGTTGGTGGATCGGTTTGGTGACACCGATCCCGTTGGGGTTGGCTCGCCCGCTGGTGGAGTCGTTGCTCTGTGACGCGGTAATGAGCGAGCACGACATCGACACCGTGATCCCGTTGCCCGAGGCTGGCTTAACGGGATACCGCGATGCGGTGCGCCTGGCGCTGGCCCGCCCGCAGCGCGAACGATCATGGTCGGGGATACATGATGCGCCGTGGCTGCCGCTTCCCAGTGACCCGTCCTGGGCCCGCTGACCGGTCGTCGATATCACTGCGAAAGGATTGGTGTGGCCTCCAACTTCAGCGACGTTATCGCCTCCAAGTACATGCTGTTGACAACGTTTACAAAGGATGGACGTCCCAAACCGACGCCGATTTGGGGCGTGCCCGACGGCGACCGACTCCTCGTCATCACCGACGACGAGTCGTGGAAGGTCAAGCGGATTTGCAACACACCGCGGGTGACGATCGCCAAGAGCGCAGCGTTGGGTAAGCCAAAGAGCGAGCAGGTCGAGGCAATCGCCCGAGTCCTTCCGAAATCGGAGACGTACCGGGTTTACAAAGCGGTGCTTCGGCGGTACTGGTATCACGCTTGGTGGTTCTACGCACACACGATCGTTCGCGGCGGGATCGATAAGGTGCACATCGGTATAGAGATCACGCCAGCGGATTAGGCCCACCCGCCATCGTTGATCCTCACGAGGTCTCTGCCCTTGTCACCGGCCTCCTCAGCGGCCCTTCTCGACGCGGTTGATAAGCCGGCCTTGTCGCAATGCGCGTAAGAAACATCACGACCACCAGGGCGCCGGCGACCAGACGCAAATGTTCCCTAAAACGTGCGGAGCAGCGCGGTTCGCCCCTTTATGTGCAACTTCTCGACCGTCGAGGCGCGCAGTCCTTCCATCCGCTCACGCATCTCGTCCCCCAACGTGTTCAATTCCTCATCGCTCATCTCCACCGGGGGTGGACACAAATCACGTTCTTCTTCGGCAGCGTGCGCGTCCAAAACCATCACGAACGATTCCCATTCCTGCTGATATGCGGGCGCATCGGATGGTGTCCTCAAGACAACGGCCAGTTGATCGAAAACCTGCCGATGCTCGGCGTGAGCGATGGCCACCAGCTTGCTGGCCGCCTGCACCGCGGGGTAGAACAATTCGTCCTCGATACGCATGTGGATGTCGAGCTCCACCAGCAGCTCGTCAAGGCAGTCCCGGCGCTCGCCAGAGGTGGGCGGCATCGCGGTGATCTTCCTGCACAGCGCGCGCAACGTGTTGTGGTGGTCAAACAACACATCAAAGCCATTCATGGCTCGACCTGAGAACCGCGCACCTCGACCACGCCGTCGCGGATTCGGGTCGGGTAACTGGGCAGCGCTGCCGTAGCAGGCCCCTTCAGCACATTCCCGGACTGGCATTCGAATCGTGAACCGTGCCAAGGGCATACGACACGGCCACGATCGACCCAACCGTCCGCCATCGGCGCGCCCAAATGCGGACAGTACTCGCCGACAGCCAAGACGCGGTCGCGGTCGCGATGCAAGACCACCCCGACCCCGTCGATCTGCACCCGCTGGGGTTGGCCATCGAGCGCGGCCGCCGCCAACACCGGTGTCCAGTCCTCGGTTTCGAGTCGGGGGCCCGAGCGATCGACGCCAACACCAAATCCGTACACCAGCGCGCCCCCCAAATAGCCGCTTGCGAGGGTGATGCCATAACCCAACGCGGTGCCGGCCATTCCCCGCAGATGGCGACCATGCCGGCGGTCCGCCCACGAGGCCACATACAGCGCGGTCGCGACCGCGTTCAACAGGCCATGCACGATCCCCACCCGGCGAGACTCGTCGTGGGTGTGTTGCCAGTCGGTCGCGCCGGTCGCCGCAGACCCCAGGCTGCCGATGATCCCGACGCCAAGCGCTAGCCTCGACGCATCGCGCAAGACGAAGCGGTGGCCGGGTAGCACGCTGGCCGCATCGAGTGCTACCACTGTCGCCAGTGCGCCGGTGGGCAGAGCCGTCAAGGCAGGATGCAGCGGATGACCCAACCAGGTCCCGTGCAAAACGTTGCTGACGCGGTCTCGACGGCGACCTAACGTCGCGAAGATCAACGTCAAAGCGTGCTCAAGCCGGTAACTCGGTCGATCCAGCCAACGCTGGCGACCGATCGCGGCTAGTACTCGCGGTCCGTAGTTTCGACTGCGTTGCGGCGGGCAAAGCGGTTGATCTACCACGGCAGTCCTCCAGAGGTTCTCCGCGTCGAAACGTCGAACGTCACGGCGTTACGCCGTGTCCGCGTCCCCAACCGGACACGAGATGCGGACGGCGTCGGTTCAATCCCACAACTGGCGGACCGACGGCGAAAGCAACAGTGCACATTCCACTCGGCGTGCGACATAACTACTCGACGGGGTTTCGGGCCCGCTAACAGCCCGAGTGCCTCGCTACGGGTGTGCCGTGTCGGTGCCGCACGGCACCGCGTGCGGCCGGAAATGTTTTGGTTTGATTAACCGAGGCGATCATCAAACCGGCAGGAGCAGCAACAGACCAATGGGGGTGCGGGTGCGTAAGTATCCGGTGGTAATAGTCGGCGCCGGACCGGCGGGTATCGCGGCCGCGCTGAGCCTGCGTGACCGCGGCGTGGAGCCATTGGTCGTTGAGCGAACCGATCGAGTCGCATCGTCGTGGTGCACTCGCTATGACCGGCTCAGATTGAACACGGGCAGGCAATTCTCGCATCTACCGAGGCGCCGATTTCCCAAGGGCACACCGACTTTCCCCACCAGAGACCAGTTCATCGACCACCTTCAGCAGCACGCGCGCGACCTGAAGATCCGCCCCGGCTGCACCGTGCACCGGATCGAGAGTCGGCAAGGCGGTTGGCGCCTAAAGACTTCGGCTGGGGACATCGACACGCGCCAGGTCATCGTCGCGACAGGATACGAACACACGCCATACATACCGACTTGGCCTGGGGCACAGAGGTTTACAGGTGAGATACTGCACTCTTCGGATTACCGCAACCCAAGCCGGTACGCGGGCAAGCAGGTGTTGGTCGTTGGGCCGGGCTCGTCGGGAATGGAAATCGCTCACGATCTGGCCGTTGGTGGAGCGGCGAAAGTTTGGCTGGCTGCGCGCACTCCGCCGAACATCATCGTGCGCAACGGACCGCTGGGGTTGCCCGGCGACGCGATCGGCACGCCGCTGTATCACCTTCCGCCGTTGATCGCAGACCGGATCGCGCGGATAGCCCGGCTGCGGTCGATCGGTGACCTAACCCATTACGGCTTGCCGATCCCCCGAGACGGAACATTCACGCGACTGCACCGCAGCGGCAAGGCCCCGGCCATCATCGACCTTGACGTAATTGACGCAGTAAGAAACGGCTTTGTCGAAGTCGTCAAAGCACCCGCCTCCATCGACCACGACAGCGTGTGGCTCAGCGATGGAGTGCAGCTGCGGCCGCAGGTGGTGATCTGTGCAACCGGCTACCTGTGCGGGCTCGAACCACTCGTTGGGCACCTCGGCGTGCTCAACGAACAGGGCGCGCCGATTGCAGACGGACGTGCCCTAGCAGAAGGACTGCGATTTCTTGGATTCCTCTCTCGCCCATCACTTATCGGATACGTCGGCAAACGTTCGAAGCGCATCGCCAAAGAAATCGCCGACGAGCTCAACAACAGCCCAAAAGACCGTGCGGGCTCCGAGGAGTAAACCCGGCGACTGGGCGCGTGATCACCATCCGCGGTGTCTAGTACGCGGATGAAGGCAGGACAGGTCGCAACATCCGGCTACGCCTGGACGAGTCGACCCAAACCCATGCGACGGTCGCGCGCCGCCGTATGGGCGCTACTCGGCGGCGATGCAGTACAACTTCGCAGACACGTGTGAAATCCTCAATAGGGCGCAACGATAGCCAACCGATCGCCCGCACGGCCCGGCGAGGCTTATCAGCTTCGCGGCAGGCATCGCCGTATCCGCTCTAGATTTCGACCGCCGGGTTAGGCCCGTCATCCTGCCGGCGACGGTCCATTCTTGCGCCGAGGCTGCCGAGCAACGCAACCATTAAAAGATGGCGGTGAGGGCGTGACCGGTAAGCGCGATGATGTCCCAAATCAACCCGATCACGATGAGGACGCCGCCAAGCGGCAGCGTGACAGCGCGCGCGATGCCGAACAAACCCAAAACGACGAGAATGATGCCAGCGATGACCATCAGCGACGCCTCTCTACAACTGGTACTGCCAACGGGCCACGGGGTAACAACCCGCGGCAGAACGCCCGGCGAATACCCACACCGACCGTCGACGAAACTGTGAGCGGAGGTCAGTGATCTAGCGCTGTGTGATCGACGAAAGGCTATCGGCCCGCTCGAGCCTTCGCTGTGGCCGCAGCAAGCTGCAACACCAATTCCGAATTCCCCGCACACCCAAGGAAACCCGGGCAACTTTAACGCCTGACAACCTTCGGCAACACTTGCAGGAATTTCGCGGCACCAGGATCATCGCGAGGAAAAATCCGCTCCCCTCCGATTTCTGCCCGCACGCGTCGGGCGATCGCGTGGCGGTTGCCCAAACCCTTCAGCGTGTGTCGCGGCCTTGTTCAACGGGTATCGGGCATGTCAGCGGGACCACGACGAATCGGGTCGCATTCGGTCTCTGTGAGAGGAGCAACCCCCCGGTGTTAAGCAACTAGCGCCGGCCTGTTTGGTTTCTTCGTTCCAAACTCGCTCGGACCGTGCGGTTCAGGGGGCTAAGCTCCCAACTCGCACGAATTGTTTGGGAGCCGCAGCATGTCCGTGTCAGTTGTCCGGGAGCCGAATATGTGTGAGGACGTAGGTCCGGAGAACGCCGAGGATGATTTGAGCGCGATCGATCTTGTGATCGGCCATGGCGATCCCCAGCGCGTCGGCAGGTTTCGGTTTTATATCTCCGATCAACGATGGGAATGGTCCGAGGCCGTCGAGCGCATGCACGGCTACGAGCCTGGTACCGCCATCCCGACAACCGAACTGCTGCTCAGCCACAAACACCCCGACGACCGCCCACACGTTGAAGCTGTCCTAAAGCGTGTTCTCCAAGGCGAGCCGTTCAGCAGCCGCCACCGCATCATCGACACCGCGGGACGCACACATCTGGTGGTGGTGGTCGGCGAACAAGACGTCGACCAGGCCGGTACGGTCCTTGGCACCTCCGGCTTCTACATCGACGTCACCGAATCATTCCAGTCCGACATCACCGCCGGAGTGTCTCGAATTGCCGAAACCCGCGCTGAAATCGAGCAAGCCAAGGGCGTGCTGATGGCCGCCTATGGCATCAGCGCTGACCGTGCATTCGACATTCTGGTATGGCGCTCGCAAGAAACCAACATCAAGGTCCGCGAAATCGCTCACCGCTTTATCACCGCCATGGCCGGCACATTGCCCGCAGACACCCGCGACCTTGTCGACCGCATCCTGCTTAATCTCAAATGACCACTGCGCACTCGACATTCTGGTGTGGCGCTCGTTTGTCAAGTCGGTTGCTAGGTGCTCGCGGGCCGGAATAATGATGATGGAGTCTACTCAATTTTCATGGCTCGGCTGTCTTCCACGCGGCCCGTCCGCAGCGCTACCGTGGAAGCTAGCAACGGAATTTAGGGCCGGTTGCGTTCGCGTTCCGTTGCCAGATGGCCGTCGGTGCAACTGTGGTGTTAAGCAGTCAGCACCAGACTGGCCGCCGTCGAATTCGCTGTGTGGACAAACGCAGAACCACCTCTCAGGCCTCGCCACAAGACAGCTCAGGTCATTTCGACTCATTACGTAAACCACGAGGCCGCACGTTCTCACAGGTCGTCTCGAAAAGGCTTGTCTCACAACGTCGATCGTGCTGTCAGTGATACACGCGTATCCAATGGCTGCGCGTCAGTTTCGGGCAGACGGAGCGGAGGACGGACCGAACGCACCGCGGTGACATTTGCGTCTGCTCGCGCGCGAGTCGCAATAAGCCTCAGTGGCCCTTCTCGACGCGGTTGATCAGCCGGCACGTCGCCGTCTCGATCATCTGCTGTCGGACCGCCGAGGACCGATGCTTGCGCGCACGCCGGACCGCAGGCGCGATCGTCAAACCGTCCTCGTACGCCTGCACGACGCGCGGGTCGACGTACGAGGCGCGCGCCACCGCCGGAGTGTTGCCGAGCTCGGCTGCGACCGCCTTCATCACCGTCGACTCCGCGCGCTTGCGGGCCGTCTTCGACGTCGGCTCGGGAGAGTGCGCGAAGGCCTCGGCCGCCAGCACGGTGCCATGCCAGGTGCGCAGGTCCTTGATGCTGAACTCGTCGCCGACCATCTCGCGGAACCGGGTGTTCACGTCGTCGGCGCGCACTTCGACCCAGTCGCCTTCGGACGTGCGGTACACCAGCAGCCGCTTGAGCCGGGTGTCGGCGCGCATCAGCGCCCGTACCGCGCGCACCACCAGCGGATCCTCCAGCTCTATCGTGCGCTGCACCCCGCTCTTGGCCGGGTAGTCGAACTCCACGCTGTCGCGGTGCAAGCGGACATGGTCGCGGCGCAGCGTCGCCAGCCCAAAGCTCCCGTTCTCCTGCGCATACTCCTCGCCGCCGGCGCGAAAGTAGCCGCGGTCGAGCAGTTGATGCGCAATGGCCAACACCCGGTCCCGCTGAAGGCCCCTCTTGCGCAGGTCGGTGACGACGTCCTTGCGCCAATCCGGCAGCCGCTTGGCCAGACTCAGCGTTCGGTCGTACTTCTCCTCCGCGCGTTCCTGTTGCCACCGCTGGTGATACAGGTATTGTTTGCGGCCCGCCGCGTCGGTGCCGACGGCCTGGATGTGACCGTTCGGGTAGGGGCAGATCCACACGTTGCGCCATGCCGGCGGAATCACGAGTTCGTCGATGCGGTCCAAGGTTTCGACGTCGTCGACCGCGTTGCCGTCGGCGTCGACATACGAAAACCCGCGGCCCCGCCGAACACGTCGTACGCCGGGGCCACCGACAGTGCTTCGGCGCAGCCTCACCGCGACGTCGTTCCACTGAGATCGACGTCTCAAACATCGCTGTTTAACCCCGCGTCCGCCCCGGGTATCCGGCACCCGATGGACGAGATCGAAACAGGGTGCTGTCAGCGAAGGCAGTCGTGACGGGCGACCGCACACCGGAGAGGGAGAGTATCCTCGTGCCGATGCCAGGAGGCCAGATGTCCGAGGCTGAAAATCACCCCACGCCGGCTCGCCAGGGCCAGCCGGTGGAGTTCCGGGTGCCTGCACGATTGGAAAGTCTTGTCGTAGTCCGCACGCTGGTGGCGGCGTTGGGCACACTGGAAGATCTCGATCTGGACGCAGTTGCTGATCTGCGACTGGCCCTTGACGAGGCGTGTACCGCGCTAATCCGTTGTGCCGCACCGGATTCCCGGCTGAAGGTGACCGTGCGGCCACGTGAGCACGATCTGTGGATCTCGGTGTCGGCGCCGTGTGTGAGCGACGACGTGCTGCGGCCCGGGACTTTCAGCTGGCACGTGATCACCTCGCTGACCGAGGACGTCGAAACCTTCCGCGACGGCGCCGACGTCGGCGAGCGTGGCCATGTGTTCGGGATAACGATGACGGCGAGAAGGCTGGACACCGGCAGGTGAGGAAAAGTTCGTCACCGCGAACCCGTTCTGAATACAGTGACGTTCCCGACATGTTCCGGGAATTGAACGGTCTTCCGGACGATTCGATCCAACGAGAGCGGGCCCGCGAGCAGATCGTCACACGCTGCATGCCGCTGGCCGAGCACATCGCGCGCCGCTTCGACGGGCGCGGCGAGCCGCGGGAGGACATTGCCCAGGTGGCCCGCCTGGGTCTGGTGAACGCGGTGAACCGATTCGACGTCGAGTGCGGCAGCGATTTCGTGTCGTTCGCGGTCCCGACGATCATGGGGGAGGTCCGCCGGCACTTCCGAGACAACAGCTGGGCCGTCAAGGTGCCGCGGCGGCTGAAGGAGTTGCACCTGCAATTGGGCAGCGCCACCGCCGAGATGTCGCAGCGGCTGGGGCGGGCGCCGACGCCGTCGGAGTTGGCGGCCGAGCTGGAAATGGACCGCGAAGAGATCGTCGAAGCCCTGATCGCCGGCAGCGGCTACAACACGCTTTCGATGGATAGCGGCGGTGGCGGTGACGACGACACGCCGCCGCTCACCGAGACGCTCGGCAGTAACGACACCAACCTCGACCGCATCGAAAATCACGAAGCGTTGCGACCGCTTCTCGACGCGCTGCCCGAGCGCGAGCGCACGGTGATCGTGTTGCGGTTCTTCGAATCGCTCACTCAAAGCCAGATCGCCGAGCGCGTCGGGATCTCGCAAATGCACGTGTCGCGCCTGCTGGCGCGGACTCTAGCCCGACTTCGTGACGAGTTGAAGTAGCTGACGAGCCTCAGCAGGTGCCGAAAAGCGTTGCAGTGCTTCGTCCGTCGACGACACGGTGGGCAGGCGAGATCCCGGGTCGCAGATCCTCAGCAGCCGGCTCACCGGTCGGCTGGGCAGCAACGCCCAATCGATTCGCTTCTGCGTGCAAGCCTCGTCGATGTCGAATAGTGTTGTAATGCCTTGTGCCGCAAGGAAAGTCAATTGACTCAGATCGACCACGAGCGGCCGTTTCTCGGCCACGCAGCGGTCCACGTAGGTGGTCAGGTGGTGAATGTTGCAGGCGTCGAGTTCGCCCATCACCACCACCGCGGTGGCATCTTCGTACCGCAGCATGCTCAAGCACACGCCGTCGGAGGTGAAGCGGTTGATTTCCGTTGCGCTGGGCGCCGCGGAGAAATTTGTGTTGTGAACAGCAGTCATTGACGACCCCATCAGTCCCGAGAGTGTCGCATTTACGGCGGAAAGGATCGAGCGGCAAGGCCCATCAACTGGGAGTTCGTAACCCTGCGCCCGAGGCGTTCCGCTCTCAGGCTGTGAACTCAACCTGGCGTTGACGTTACCCCGGCGGCCCGTTGCTGACAACCGCGAATGATGATGAGCGGCCCACTTCTTAAGCTCTTCTCAGCCGGGGGCAACCTGGACTGAATCAGCTGCGGGGCGGCAGCTCTGAGTGAAAAATGTTTGCTACCAACAGTTCCGCAGATTTGCGACTCTTGCCACGTCATACGGTCGCAACGTCGACCAGGTCGTCGAGACCCTCGAAGTCGTCGGCGTTGCGGGTGTAGAGGCGGGCCGAGTGCGCATGGGCAGTCGCTGCGATCAAGAGATCCATCGATCGCGCTCGCGGCTGACGTC
>Ga0070741_10020319_pt1 | contig 10476 bp, 4 predicted proteins | sample Coa_R1_4_FD_66440 | JGI IMG/M metagenome (GOLD analysis project Ga0070741, IMG submission 66440) | Surface soil microbial communities from Centralia Pennsylvania, which are recovering from an underground coalmine fire - Coalmine... | ecosystem: Environmental > Terrestrial > Soil > Unclassified ... | reverse complement strand
CGAGCACACAGCGGAAGATATTGCCTCGGCCAAAATCAGCGAGGAGGAGCAGGCGACGGCCCACCGGCTGTTCGTGCTGCAAGTCGTCCAGCCCGGCCTGGCGGGGCTGATGGACGGATCGGTTTCCACCCTTGCGCCGCTTTTCGCCGCGGCGTTTGCGACGAAAAACAGCTGGGACACTTTTGCCGTCGGCCTCGCCGCCAGCCTCGGCGCTGGCATCAGCATGGGCTTTGCCGAGGCGCTGTCGGATGACGGCAGCCTGACGGGACGCGGCCGGCCGTTCGCGCGCGGGATTGTATGCGGACTGATGACCGCGCTGGGCGGGCTCGGTCACACCTTGCCCTATCTGATTCCGAACATCCGCACCGCGACGACGATCGCCGTCGGTGTCGTCATCGTCGAGCTGCTTGTCATCGCCTGGATCCGCCGACGCTTTATGGATACGCCGTTGCTCGCGGCGATTTTTCAAGTCGTGGTCGGCGGCCTGTTGGTGTTCCTCGTCGGCATTCTCATCGGCAGTTCATAGGGCTTGAATCAAGCTGCGTGCGATCAGCTGACGCCGGCGGGCCTGGCTTCGATCAGCAGGGGCGGCGCGTAGCCGGCGGGTTTGTCACCGACGGTCGCGCCACCGGTGAGCATCGCCTGCATGCTGGGCGAGAAAAACCCGTAAGGATAACGCAGAGCCGGCGCACTCACAGCATCGAGACGCGTGCGCAGCTCGCCCGGAATCTCGAAGTCGAGTGCGCCGAGATTATCCTCGAGCTGGGCGGTCCTGGTCGCCCCGAGGATGACGGTCGCCACACCGGGACGATGCGCGACCCAGTTCAGCGCCACCTGCGCCATGCTGCGGCCGACGGCCTTGGCCACGCGTTCGAGTTCGGCGACGATCGCCCAATTGCGCTCGTTGAATTTTTCGAATCCCGGATTCCCAGAGCCTTTTACGGTCTCGAGCCGGCCGTCACCGGTACCGGAGGCGCCGCCCTGTGACGGCTTGTATTTGCCGCTGAGCAGTCCGCTGGCCAGCGGACTCCAGACCATCGTGCCGAGACCATGGGCAATGCCGAAAGGGATGAATTCATCCTCGATGGCGCGCTCGACCAGTGAGTATTCGAGCTGGAAGGCGGCCAGTTTCTCATAGCCGCGCCATTCGGCTATCGTCTGCGCGCGGGCCGCGTACCAGGCCGGCACATTGCTCAGGCCAATATAGCGGACTTTGCCGGAGCGAACGAGGTCATCGAGGGTGCGCATGACCTCCTCGGCGGGCGTGAGGCGGTCCCAGCTATGCAGCAGATAGAGATCGATGTAATCGGTGCCGAGCCGCTGAAGCGAGCCCTCGACGGCGGCGAGCAAATGTTTACGGCCATTGCCGCCGGCGTTGGGATTGCCGGGCGAGCCATTGAAGCCGAATTTGGTGACGACGACGACGCGGTCGCGCACGCCGGCGTCGCGTACAAACTGGCCGAGCCAGCGCTCGCTGTTGCCATTGGTATAGAGATCGGCGGTATCGAAGATGTTTCCGCCGGCGGCGAGATAGAGGTCGAAAAGCTGGCGGGCGGTTGTCTGGTCGGCGCCCCAGCCCCAATCGGTGCCGAAGGTCATGGTGCCGAGGGCGAGGCGGGAGATGCGGAGTCCGGTGTGGCCGAGCGTATGGTAGATGTTCATGGCGAAAGAAATCTCGCCTTTATCATATGCAAAAACGGCCGGCCGCGAGGCCGGTGCCCATTTTCCTCGCAACAAAAAAGCGCGGACGATTCCGTCCGCGCTTTGAAGGGGAAAGGCCGGGAAGGATCAGGCCTTGGAGGCGCTGTCGTCAGGGATGCGCATGAAATAAAACGAGCGGTAGACGAAAACCAGGGCGATGGCGAAGAAGACCGCGCCAATGGCGGTTTTGAGGTTCTGGTTGGTCATAGTGACGGCGATCTCCACCGCGAGCAGCCCGAAGAGGGTGGTGAACTTGATCACCGGATTCATCGCCACGGAAGAGGTGTCCTTGAACGGATCGCCCACCGTGTCGCCGACGACGGTCGCGGCGTGGAGATCGGTGCCTTTCTGGCGGAGCTCAACCTCGACGATCTTCTTGGCATTGTCCCAAGCGCCGCCGGCGTTGGCCATGAAAATGGCCTGGAAAAGGCCGAAGAACGCGATGGCGATGAGGTAGCCGATGAAGAAGTAGGGATTGAAGAACGGCAGGGCCAGCGCGAAGCAGAACACGACGATAAAGATGTTCCACATGCCCTTCTGGGCGTATTCGGTGCAGATGCGCACGACTTCCTTGCTGTCCTTGTCCGACGCGGTGGTGGCATCGAGCTTCATGTGCTCCTTGATGTAGACGACCGCCCGGTAGGCGCCGGTGACGACCGCCTGGCAGGAAGCGCCGGTGAACCAGTAGATAACCGAGCCGCCCATGATCAGACCGAGGATAATCTCGGGCTGCACGACGGAAAGCCTCGTCACGACATTGCCGAAGAGATTTTCGAGCAGGATGATAATGCCGAAAACCATGGTGGTGGCGCCGACGACGGCGGTGCCGATGAGCACCGGCTTGGCTGTGGCCTTGAAGGTGTTGCCCGCGCCGTCGCCCTTTTCGAGCTGGTACTTGGCGTTCTCAAAATCGGGATCGAAGCCGAAATTCTTTTTGATGTCCTCCCTGATCCCAGGTTTGCTCTCGATCTGCGAGAGCTCGTAGACGGACTGGGCGTTGTCGGTGACCGGGCCATAGCTGTCGACCGCGATGGTCACCGGCCCCATCCCGAGGAAGCCGAAGGCCACCAGGCCGAAGGCGAAAATCGGCGCGGCAAAAACGAACTTGGCCGGCATGAGCGCAAGCAGGGCCGGATTCTGCGAGAAATAATACGAGACGGCCATGAGCAGCATGATGACCAGGCCCATCCAGAAGGCGGAGAAATTGCCCGCGACAAAGCCGGAGAGGATGTTCAAGGAGGCGCCGCCATGCTTGGAGCAGTTGGTCACTTCCTTGACGTGGCGGGAGTTGGTGCTGACGAAGATCTTGGTGAATTCGGGGATCAGCGCTCCGGCCACCGTGCCGCAACTGATGATCATCGATAGGACCCACCAAAGGTTGGGCTGGGCCACGCCCGTGGCATCCGCAAAGTTGCCGAGGAGGAGCCGGCTGGCGACGAAGGTGATGCCGATCGACACCGCCGAGGTGATCCAGACGAGGTGGGTCAGCGGCGCTTCAAAGTCGAAATCCTTTTTTGCGCCGTACTTTGCCTTGCTGATCATCTGATTGAGGAAATAGGAGACGAGCGAAGTCACGATCATCAGCGCGCGCATGGTGAAGAGCCAGATGATGAGGGTGGCGCAGATGGACTGGCTGCCGGCGAGCGCGAGGGCGAGGAAGGAGATCAGGGCGACGCCGGTCACGCCGTAGGTCTCGAAGCCGTCGGCCGTGGGCCCGACCGAGTCGCCGGCGTTGTCACCCGTGCAGTCGGCGATGACACCGGGGTTCTTGGGATCGTCCTCGGGGAGCTTGAAAACGATCTTCATGAGATCGGAGCCGATGTCGGCGATCTTGGTAAAGATGCCGCCGCAGATGCGGAGCACGGAGGCGCCGAGCGATTCGCCGATGGCAAAACCGATGAAACAGGGACCCACGAGCGAGCGCGGCAGGAACACCAGGATGCAAATCATGAAGAACAGCTCCACGCAGACGAGGAGCAAGCCGACGCTCATGCCGGAGCGCAGCGGGATGCCAAGGGTGGCGAAGGGGTTGCCCTTGAGCGCGGAGAAGGCGGCGCGGGAATTGGAGACGGTATTGATGCGGATGCCGAACCAGGCTACGCCGTAGGAGCCGAGGATGCCGAGGATCGAGGCGAGCAGGATCACCACCACGTGACTGAAGGAATTGCCCTCGAGCACCTTGAAGTAATAGAAGATGCAGGCGGCGATCAGCAGCCAGAGGATGGCGAGAAACTTGCCTTGGGTCTGAAGATAGGTTTTGCAGGTTTCCCAGATAGAATTGGAGACATTTCCCATCGAGGAGTGGACCGGGAGCGCCTTGGTCTGCTGGTATTGAACCAGGCCAAAAATGGCGCCTACAATGCACAAGGCGATGCCCACGTACATCAGGGTCAGCCCGCTGAGGCCCCCGAGGCCGTCGAACCTGACCTGGGTCAGATCGGGAATCTTAATGTCGGCCTCGCTGGCGCGAAGCGATGGCAAGATGAAGGCGGCAAGCAAAGCCGCGGCACCTTTGGTCCGGAGTTTGTGAGTGATCATGGATGGGATGAGTAAACCTGGCCGTCGGAATGACGCTTTGGGGAAAATTTATCAGGGGCGCGTTCCTCGGGCTGCACATCGGTTGCCGTTTATTACGCAGTTCTTGGCGGGCGGCGCGGATGATGGCGGCCTTGCGCCCGGCCGCGCGAGTCAAATTTTGCCTCCGCCTGTTCCGCCGACAAGCGCAACCCTTTACAGGTTAATAACTAGGTAGAACTCCTTAATTCGATGCCATGCCGTTTTGCCAGAAGCCGTCGGGTGCGCACCGCCTCCTCGGCTGAGCGCGCGGCATTCCAGTTCAGTGTCGTCGCCGCCAGGGCGGCGAGGGCGGCAAATTTCCGTTCATCGAGAAAACCATAAAGGGCGAGCGGGGTGCGACGGAGGAGGAGGTCATCGAGGTGTACCACCGCTTCAGTATGGATGATTTTTTGCAGTGCCGGCTCGTCGGTATAGTCAGGCTCCGGCTCCCGTCCGCCGATGGCAACCTCGCGCGAATCGGCGCGACGGGACCGCCCAAGCTGGACAAACAGCCGGTCGGCCACCTGTTCGGCAAAAGCGCGGAAGGTCGTCCACTTGCCGCCGACCAGCGCGTACACCGGCCACGGCCGGGCAGCAGTCATCGGCAAAATCCGGCAATGATGGTCGCGGGTGATGCGGCCGGTCGGCCCGCCATCTACGCGCGGCAGCGGGCGCACGCCGCAAAAATGCGAGACAATGTGTTCCCGACCCACTCGCAGAGAGGGAAAGACGTGGCGGATAGATTCGAGGATGTAGTCGATTTCCTGCTCGTCGCATACCGCCTGATTGGGATCGTCGATGCGCAGATCGGTCGAACCAACCAGCACCTTGCCATGGACGGGAAAGAAAATGCAGACGCGTCCGTCCTCATTTTCGAAATAGAGCTGCTCGCCATGGGTCGCGGCGAGCAGCTCAGGATGGTTGAGCACAAGATGCGAACCCTTGGTGCCGCCGATAAATGCCGTCTTTTCACCGAGCGCAGCATCGGTGAAATCGATCCAGGCGCCGGTCGCATTGACAACCGCGCGCGGCCGGACGCACAGCTCCGCGCCGCTTTCGGCCTCGCGCAGGACCACGTCGGCGTCTTCGGTGCGCGCCGCACGGCAGTAATTCAGGGCCAGCGCACCGGGATGGAGCGCGCACGCGTCATCGATCAGTTCGAGACAGAGACGCTCCGGCAGGGCAATCCAGGCATCGTAATAGGTCGCGGTGCAGACAATCCCGGGATGAAGCTGCGGGCGCTGGTGCAGGGCGGCGGCCCGGGAAGAGAACCGATGCCTCGGCAGCACGCGGTCGCGGCCGGCGAAAAGGTCATAGAGCGTCAGACCGATCTTGATCAACACGGCGCCGCGCTTGGAGGGCTTCTCGCTCGAGGCAAAAAATTTCCTAGCGGCGTTGGCGAAGCCCGACCAGCGGGAGAAAATGGGAATTGTCGTGGGCAGCGGCTTGACCGCGTGCGGTGCGTTTCTCAGCAGGCGGTTGCGCTCGTGCAGCGACTCGCGCACGAGGCGAAATTCGCCGTTTTCCAGGTAGCGCAGGCCGCCGTGAATCATGCGCGACGAGGCCGAGGTCGCGCCGGACGCGAAGTCGGCCTGATCCACGAGAAGCGCGTCGATGCCGTTGAGAGCCAGTTCGCGCAGCAGGCCCGCGCCGTTGATCCCGCCGCCGAGGATGAGCACGTCGGTCGCGAAGGGCGAGCCGGCGCGGAGGCGGGCGAGGGTGGCGGCGCGGTTGAGCTGCATGAATCAAAACCGCTCTCGGCGCGGAGATTTTTCCCGGCGTTTATTTGAACTTTACCGCCCAGGCGACCTCGCCGCTTTCGCGCATGTTCAACGCCACGCGGACGAGCCCCGGCTCCTGCTTGAACGCGGCCTCGGCCTTGACGGTGCGGTCGGCCGCCGTGACCTCAACCGCGTCAGCCGTCCAAGCGGCGGAGTCGGCGGCAATTCTTAGTTCGTATGGATCGCCGCCGACCACTTTGCTGCGGCCGTGCAGCGTTTTGGCCTGCGGATCCCACCTTTCCTCGATCACATCCACCATGCCTTGCGTGATGTGGCGCGACGTGCTGAGCAGCTGCGGGTGGTCTTGCTCGGGCCGCACCGCGAGCACAATGCAGGAACGCGGCGGCACGGTCAGCTTCAGCCGGTCCTGCAAGGCCGGCGCGAGAATGTTTTGCCAGTAGTCAAAAGCGGCGTAACGCACGCCGGTGGTGAGGCCGAGGCGATCGAGGGCATAATCGATTTTGGCGGGCTTGTCGTCCCAGTTGAAAATACCGATCACGTTGCGCCGGACTTCGGTGCGCGTGTCGGTCAGCAGCCAGAGGCGAGGAATAGGCTGCTCGAACAGATCCGCCGGCCGCGGGCGCAGGCCATGGCTCGGCATGGTGCGCTTGAGAATGTCGAGCCTCTCCGGCGGCAATCCGGGCAGCCATTCGCTGCTGAGATTCAGCTGGCCGCTGATCGCGACCCATGAGCAAAGCGCGCGGGCCTCCTCCAGCGGAATTTTGGGGCGCACATAAACCGGATCGGGATCATTGTACCAGACGCGCCCATTGAGGAAATAATAGCGTGAGCCGAAAGTCGGGCCGCGCAGCATGTCCGCCCAATTCGCCTTGTTGTCCGGTCCGATGCGCATCGCGTCGACCAGGCCCATCGCGGCGCCGAAGGTCCGCATGTTTTGCGGGGTGTTGCAGCCGAGAATAAAAGTCCGGTCGCCCACCGCCTCACGCAGCAATTTCAGGCCGCCGCGAAAAATTTCGACATTGGTCTTGTCCGGGTCGTGGAAGACCGCGTCGCCCATTCCGTCGTCGGCATAACCGGTATTGATATACATCAGCTTTGTGCCGCTGCCGGTCCAAAGGCCGTCTACCTTGACATAACCGAAACCCCAGTCGTTCGTGATCCGATGAGCGACATCGCGTAGGTGTTCGCGCGCGCCCGGGTCGGTCATATCCAGGCAGGTCCCGCCCCATTTCGTTTCGTAGGGCTCGCCGCTTTGGGTTTTCACGAACCAATCCTGGTGATCTTTGAAGAACGGGTCATAATACGTGCCGGCAAAGGGCATGAACCAGATCCCGGGCGTGAGCCCGAGCGAGCGGATGTGGTCGGCGGCGGCCTTCATGCCCGAAGGATAGGGACCATTTTGGGCGTTGGTGGTGAAGTTGCGCTTCGGGCCGTTGTGCGACACGCCCGCCTGCCAGTGATCATCGATCTGCACGATGGAGAAGCCGAAAGGCGCGAGATTTTTTGCGGCAAACTCCGCCAGCTCGGCGAGATGTTTTTCGTCGGCCGCCGCCCCGTAAGGTTCGGAGTACCACGTGCAGTAGCCGGCCGGCTGCGGACGAAGATGAATGCCTCGCTCGGCGGCGACGGCGTCCGCCCACGCCTCCAGGCCGAGACGGGCGTCGTCGAAGCAGCCGATCGCAAACGTCTCCAGTTCCTCCGTTGCGCCCGGGGCGAGCTGAAGCCGTCCATAATCCAGCTGGGCATCGAGGCGGACTTGATCATTTTTTTCCGGCGAAAACACGACACCGCTGCCGCGCGTGTCGGTCAGCCAGCCGGCGACAATCCCGCGGCGGTTTTGCGGATCGACCAGCGCCAGCCAAACGTAACTGCCGGGATTTTTTTCCGGTGGAAGCAGGCCGCCGGAGCCAAGCGTGGTCAACTCCGCCGCCGGCCGGCCGATTTCGGCTCGGGCATGCCACGGCTGCAGCCGGTCGGCGATCTTTGGTCCGGCTCCGCCGTTATGCACGGTCGCGCGAAAAAGCGCAAAGGGCAGGCCGGGAAAAAGCTCAATCGTGTCGCGTCCGCCATCGGCGTGGTCGACTACGATGGCCTGTCCGGCGCCAAAGACCGGATGCTGGACCGTTTGTACCGAGGCATCGCCTCCCTCGACGCTGAGTTGTCCTTCGGTGAGGAAAGTGGCGGCCGGCATCCGCGTACTGACGGAAAAATGGCCGGGAACCGGATCGTACTCTATCCGCAGTGCGGCGTTTTCAATCGCCACTGAAGCATTTCCAGCCCGGAGAGGAAGCCCGGCGAGGATGCCCATGAGGCTTGAGGAAATCAACCACGCGAATTTCATAAAGGTTTGGCGGAAAAGCAGCGTTTTTTTGTCCACATTGTCTTGGAACATTCACATGCTGCGAATGCAGGCATGCCAGCAAAATCTGGAACGAAGCAATGAATCAAAGGCAATTCTTCCACAATATTATTTGCCGGATTTTTTTTAATAACAACAGCCTGTCGCTTGTGCTCGCTTTGGCAGTTTCGTCGCTGCTTTTTGTGATGTCTCCGAGAATCACCCAAGGGGTTGATTATTATGTTTTGCATCACTTTTATAAATTTTATCTGCATGCTTCGATACGATCGGGCGAACTGCCGTTATGGAACCCTTATACGGCGTTAGGCCGCCCATTCCTCGCTGATCCGGAAGCCGCGGTCTTTTATCCGCCCAATTGGCTCTTTATCCCGCTACCGGAGACGCCTGCCCTATTTATCTTCCTTGCTTTCCATTTCTGGCTTGCGGGGTTTTTCTTTCTTAAACTCGGGCAACATTGGGGGGCGCCGCGTGACATATCCGTGGCCTTGGCCGTGGCCTACATGCTTTCCGGACCGTTTCTCGGCCACTTGCAGGGCGGCATGCTCGGCTATTTTTGCGGTTTGGCCTACTGGCCATTGGTTTTTTATCTCATTGAAGAACTGAGGGTGAAAATAACGGTGCGAAATTGGATGGCACTTGTCCTGGCTGCGGCCGGGAGCTTTCTTAGCGGCCATCCTCAATGCTTCTGGCTTACGGCGGTGGCGGCATCGCTCTACCTGTTGGGCGCGCATCTGGGATCTCCTTGGAGGAAACACGTCAGGCGGGCAGCAGCGTGCCTCGGCGTGCTGGTCAGCGCCTATGTTTTCGCCTTGATGCTTTGCGCCATACAGCTTCTGCCCACGCTTGATCTTGTTGCACAGGCTAACCGGTCGGATTCCAGTCTGCAGTTTGCTGAATATATTTCAACGGGATGGTCATGGATCTCTTCCTTATACATCTCTCGTCCGACGGGCGAAGCTTATTGGGACTCGAACATATATATCGGAATAATTAGCACGCTTATAGGCTTCATGGGTTTGATGCAGTGGCGGGATATGCGGATCCGGGGGTTATATCTCATGGGGCTGTTCGGTTATTTTTTGTCCTTGGGCAATCAGACGCCGTTTTTTGCCGCGATGTTTCACTTATTGCCCGGAATGGGTTTATTTCGCGTCGCTGCGCGCTATGCCATACTCATGCCCTGGTCGGTGCTGCTGGGAGGACTGCTCGGTGGGACGAATAAGAACATTTCATCCGTTCGAATCGCCCTTGTTGCATGTTTTCTCCTCGGCGGCGTGATCTACCTGGTACCAGAGGGCAATGATCGAATGGCAGGAATCACATGCGCCGTTATCTTGACGGTCTTGGCCCTGGCAGCCCTTCATTTTAAAAGGAAGATCTGGCTCGAATACCGTTATTTATTGCTGATGGTGCTCTGCCTTGATTCGCTGGTTGCGGCCTTATGGGCGTGGAAAAGTTACGGACACTGGGGCCCCCAGCCGCATTTTGAAAGGGAGATATCTGACGCCGCCCGCAAAAAAGGTTTATACGCATCCAATGGCGTGCCGCCCCGCTTCTTTATGCCAAGCTATTTGATCAGGGCAAACGGCGGCATCGAATATGGATATAGCAGCGTTTCCGGTTATGGCGCGCTCACCTTAATGCGTGTTTGGACTTATCTTCACGCCGGCCTTGGCCTTCCGCTCGAGGCGTTCCAGGACACCTATTTGCCTGACGCGGCCTATGCGGCGGGACCGTTTCCCTTCCCCAAAATGGACATAGCCGCCGGAGTGATCGGCGCGCGTGACTACCACCCCACGGTCTTATTCAACCCGCGGCGCGAGGGGCGGGCCTATTTGGTTTATGACTGGAGGCAGCTCCCTGACTGGACGGCCGCCCTGCGGGTCCTCGTGCGGGGCCAGGCCGATCTTGCCGAGCAGGCACTGCTTGAGGGGCCCGACAATGGCTCGGTTCCCAATGGAAAGGGTCGGGGGGAAGCGGTCATCGACGCCTTTCGGCTCAATTCCATGGTGTTGCATGTGCGCAGTTCGGAGCCGGCGCTATTGATTATTGCTGAGGCTTGGTACCCGGGATGGCGCGCAACCATTAATGGCGTTCCTGCCAAGGTCTTCCCTGCCA